>JACXTT010006484.1_pt1 | contig 16681 bp, 14 predicted proteins | sample 9270951 | NCBI WGS metagenome assembly JACXTT01 (sample SAMN15532306, study PRJNA645909) | rock metagenome | isolation source: weathered quartz diorite | place: Puerto Rico | collected 2017-06-21 | reverse complement strand
GCGCCCGCGGCGCCGGCTGCCCCGGGGGCCCCAGGGGCCGCGCCGCGCCGCACAGCGCCGGTCGAGACCTATTCCACCTGGGAGCCCGAACTCAAGTATCACCCGTTCCGCGTGAGCCTGCAGGCGAGCTACACCCTCACGGAAGGCGCGCTCAAGCCGGCGCTCCATGACGGCGGCAGCCTCGGATTCGGCATCAGGTGGTTCCCGACCTCGCTGCTGCCTCTGGGCCTGCGCATCGATGGCAGCTATGCCCGCTTCGAAGAAACGCTCGCCTCGCTCAACCAGGTCGCGACGGCCATCGGCACCAACGTCTCGTTCGGACACGAGGAAGTGTACGGCGGCGATGCGGACGTGCAGCTCGACCTCGCGCATCGCTCGACCCGCGCCAAGATGTATCTCTTCGGCGGCTTCGGCTGGTACCGCGAGTACACGGTGTTCAAGCAGCTGCTGCCGCCGCAGTTGGCGTTCTTCTGCGACTACTACTTCGGCTGCGGCTACGGCTACTTTGCCGCGGCCGCGACGGTCGAGCGCAGCACCACGCCGTGGGGCAGGTCGTGGAACGCCGGGATCGGAGCCGAGTTCGCGCTCGCCGATCGCACCACCTTCTTCATCGAGGCGCGTTATCTGCGCCTCGCTCCCTACGGCAGCAACACGGTGTTCGTGCCGATCAGCGTCGGGCTGCGCTTCTAGGCGCTCAGGATACTTGCCTTGGACTTGCCTACGTCACAGCGAGCGCTTTGGAAGGCGCATCTATGGCGTAAGTCGTTGAATAGTTTTGGTGGAAAGGGAGGGACTCGAACCTACCAGCTTAGATGATCTCAGCGGAACCAACCGGTCGCGGCTGCAGTCAACGGCTTAACGCGGAGCGCGTGATTTACAGTCCTAGTACCGTCGGGCTCAGGCTCGGGTTCGGCCGATATCGGTGCCCGACAGGGGAGAGCTGCGATGCGATCGCTGGGGTCGTGGCCAACGCTGGCCGCAGCACCGCTGTCGACTGCATCAGCCACGGTGAGGAGATCTCTGACAGCGCCCCGAGTTCTCCTCCTCTTTGCAGTATCGACGACGCCGGCGATCGCGCAATACCAGCCGGAGACTCAGCCGGGCGAGCCACCCGCAGCACCGCCCGTGGAGGCGGCGGAGCACCTTTATATCTACGCGAAGAACGGCCAGACTCAGGAGCAACAGTGGGCTGACCGCTATGCGTGTCACAGCTGGGCGAAGAGTCAGAGCGGCTTCGATCCGACTAAGCAGCCCGCTGGCGTACCGCCGGACGAGCATGCTTCGCGCCGCGAACAGTATCGACGCGCAATGACCGCCTGCCTCGAAGCGCGCGGCTACAGCGTACGCTATGCCGCGCCACCACCCTACACCCCGCCACCCTCCGCGCCGGCGCCCCACGGCGGGACACCGCTCGAGCATTTACCGCCGCTCCCTGAACTCAAGTATCACCTGCTTGCCATGCCGATCGACGATTACGGAGACTTCTTCCGGTACCGCCCGTTCCACATTCAGCTCTCAGGGGGCTCTACCATCACGCAAGGAACGGCCGAGCAGAATCTCGACAACGGCTGGAACGTCGGTGCAGGACTGACATGGCACCCCACTTCCCATCTCCCGGTGGCACTGCGCGTCGATGGAATTTACAACCACTTCGATGCCAGGAACACGCTGCTCAATTCAGCTGCTACGCGCCTGGGAACACCGGTTAATAACGGGACCATCAGGATATGGGGTGGCGATGCCGACGTGGAGCTCGACTTCAGACTCAGCCTCCAAGCCCAGGCATACCTGATCGGCGGCGTCGGGTGGTACGACGAACAGGACACATTCAGGCAGGCGCAGCTCGTCAACGGCACCGTGTATTCGATCGTGGCGCGGAGCACGACCGGGGTGCATTTCGCGCGGAACGCCGGCATCGGAATCGAGTTCGCGGTCAGTGAGGGTGCGTCCTTCTTCGTAGATGCGCGCTACATGCGCATCAACCCGATGGCGCGGAAATTGGATTTGGTGCCGATAAGGTTTGGTCTACGCTTTTGACCGGTGCCAAGGTGAGGCGGGCCGGCGCGGACGACGTAGAGCTGAAGGAATTGGGTGACAAGACTCAGGCGGAATTCGGCCAGGTAGATCTGAAAATTACAGACCTCGAGCTTGAAACGAAGCGTGGTTGGCGCGCGCGGCTATAGAAAGCGCCGCGAGCAGATCCGCGACAAATACGTCGCCGTACTGGCCCAGGACAACCTCAAGCGTGCGACTCGGCGGCCCGAGGTAGCCGACCGAGCGAACCGCTTATCCCTTAGCGGGACTGCGCACTGAGCGCCACCCACGCCAAGCCCTGGGGCCCGGAGAAGTGCGTACCGTTAGCGCGGCATCGATCGTCGGCGGTTGCTGGGGATTGGCAAGCACGGAGGCCTTCGCGTGATCTATTACTACTGGAGCGGCGGACCCGCGTTCTGGTTGTTTACGATCTACGACAGGGACGAGATGGCTGATTTGTCCACCCAGGCAGCGAGCGGAACTGAAGGAGCGCGTGAAGGATGAGGCTCAAGACGAGGAGAAAGACGTGAGGAAAAAGCGTGACCTGTTTGATGAACTGGTGGAAGGGTTTGACGCCCTGGCTGATCAGCGTGCCGGCAAGCGGACTCTGCCTACGCATGTACTGGAGGCTAAACCTGCGCCAAGGATCACTGCTCGCGAGCTTGCCAAGGTACGCCAGCACATGAACCTTTCGCGCGGGCTCTTTGCACGATACTTGCGCACGAATGTACGGACGCTTGAGAACTGGGAGCAGGGGCGGGCCAAACCAAATGCCCAGGCCGCGCTGCTGATCCGTCTGGTGCAGCGGTTCCCCGACACCGTGCGCCGACTTGCGGAGATCTGAAGCGGTGCGTCTGCAGCCAGCGTCGCTCGGCTGCCGGCATGGATTCGCGACTGAGCGTGTCTTCACGCGCGAGCCGCGTCCGCTCCAGTTGCTCTTCGACGGCCGACAATGGCTCGAATGCGGACTGGAACTGCGGCCGAGTGGCGGCGAGGCTCTTAGCAAGGGCGACGAAGAATCCCAAGCGATTCTGGACGTCTTGGAGTTTGGCCTGGCGGACCAGCCAGGACCAAACCAAGTCCGGGTATGTGAGCAATACCCATGGCAGTGCCTCCGCTAGGCGCGTTTCCAGGTCCTGCTGTGCCAGGGCCTCAAATACTACGGCTGCCGGAGGGGTCGCGGTGGGCTTCTCGCCGCACGATCGTCGAGGACTTTAAGCAGGTGAGCGCGGTCCTGGGCGCGGGTGAGGGCCTTCAGCCCTTGGGACTCCACGCGCTGGCGGCGCTGCCCCTTGAGAAGGGGTTTCTGCACATCGGCTCGGACACGGACGGCACCACGGTGCCCGCTGATGTGGGCTGGGGAAAAATCGGCGGCGCCAAGACGGCCGATTTCATCGGCAAGCGCTCGTTGACTCTACCAGAGCACGTGAAGCCCGATCGCTTGCAGCTGGTAGGTCTGACCGCTGCCAAGGGTCTCATCGCTGCCAAGCCCTTCATCATCGGAAGCCGCCTGCGGTTGAACCCTTCCTGTACTCCAACGGACGGCTGGATCACCTCCGCGGGTCTCGCTCGCCACAACAACGGGCGAGCCCATCGCACTCGCCATGCTTCGAGGCGGCCGCCAGCACATCAACAAAGAGGTCACTGCCTATGACGCCGGCGTGTCCATGGCGCGGGCCCGGGTGGTCAACCCACCTTTCTATGACACGACCGGGGAGCGCATGAATGCCTGACGCCGTTCAAATTGCCCCCGGCAGCGAGCGCGCGATCATGCACTTGAAATCATGGTCGACCGAACCGGGCTTTCCTTCCCTAGTGCCGCCCGGCCTCGGTGGCGACCTCCGGGTGCTTAACCTCCGTCCTTCAGAGTGGATCGTAGTGTCCGAGGTCCTTCCGAAAGAGAAACTCCGTGAGCGCCTCGATCGCCACCTGAAGAACGAGTCCATCGTCGCGGTTGAGATGTCGTCTGCGCTGCAAGTGCTGCGCGTTGAGGGCCCGCTTGCGTATGAGCTCCTCGCCAGGGGGGCTGCGCGGCCTCGACCTGCACCCCGAGCACTTCCCCGCCGACCGCTGCACCCGGACCCGCTTCGCCCAGCTCCCGGCCATCGTTCATTGCACCGACCCGAAGCCCCGCTTCGACCTCTACGTCGGCCGCAGCTATTTCGCCTACCTTCAGTCCTGGCTCAGCGATGCCGCCTTGGAGTTTCAGGAGCCACCCGCGCAAGCACACAGACGCGTTTGAGCGTGCTCTTCGACTACAAGGCAGGGACCGACTAGCACATGACAGCGCTCGTCAGGCGGCCGAATTGCCAGGGCGTATGACGAAGCGCACAACGGAGCTGGGAAAATCGGCACTACCGGTGGTGCCGGCAGGAAGCGGGTGCAGTACCTCTCGGTAAGACATCCGTCGGATTTGTTGTGAGTGCCAGAGGACTTCCCCGGGCTGCACAAGCGCGCGTGAATTTCGCGTGATTCTCCTGTGCCCAACCGTGCTCTTTGGTGCCCAAATGGCTGCTACGCCGTCCCGTCCAGCAGATCCGTAGTAAAAGATGTGCCTACAATCAGGTACCTACCACTAAGCGGCGGCAGCCCGATCCTTCGGCTCGGCACTCATAATGCCGGGGTCGAGGGTTCGAGTCCCTCCCTTTCCACCAATCAAATCAGCGTGATACCGACCGACGCCGAATTTACCTAGTCGTCGTAACCGCAGGATAAGCGCAGAAAATCGACCCTCTTCGGTCCTCGATCATTACCGTGAAAACGCGCTCGTCGTCGACTAAAAGGATGACGGGTGACGGCCTCAACCAGATTGCGCCTCGCAATGAACTTGAGAGTAATTCATTTCAGTAGTTCAGTATCACTCGACCTGGATGATCGCTCGATGATTTCCGCGACTCCATCGATCTGGCACTGCGACAGCGCGAATCAATCGTCGTCACTGTTCTCGTTGTCCTTCCCGAGTCTGAACGCCTGGAGCCTTTCTCCGATTTGGATGACCTCATTCTTGTCCACGGCGAACTTGAACCTAGCTCTGGAATCCTCGTCGACCTTGTCAGGTGGCGGTGTGGCGTCGGACGTAAATGTGAACTGAATCCTAGGATTCGGGCATGCCGGGTCGGTGAGTGCGGGGTCCGTAAAATCCCATTCGAATTGGCTTCGAGCGCCCACCGTTCCGAAGAATACCCACCCCGTCTGCGTTCCAATGCCAGCGCCCCAGCACGTGGACTTGAACCAAGGATGGACGACTGCGTCGGTTTCGTTGATGAGATGTATCTTTCCGCCGGCCTCGGCCTGCAAGCTAAACAGGGTGAGTGCCGCAAAGGCTCCCAGCGCCGTTTTCATCAAATTGGACTCGATCACGGTTAGCCCCTTTCCTTCGTAGGCCGCGGTCAGGATCGCAGTATGCATATCGAGAAAGCGGTGACCCCTGTCACAGTACCTGCACCTTCAAACTGGGCGATCACGTTCCGCTCCTACTAAACCAACCTCAGACGTACCTCCGGCTTGCGATGGCCCCGCAGGTGAGGGGCTACGCATTGACTAAGATGCGTTACTTCAAGATGGACGTAGGTGACCGTTGTGGAGACTCGAGCCGCGCACGGATGAGGTGTCACCCGCCCCCGTCACGCGCAGCTTCGATCAACTCGACTGGGAGAACTCACAGCACATCGGACGTGATGTCGTGGACGAGTTCGCCGGGGTTCAGAGAAGGCGGTGCCCGCTTTTGCCTGCGAAAGGTCGCAGGTGGCTGTCGTCCGCAAATGTTGAGTTCCTTTCACGTAGGGCAGAGCGAATACTCGTGGTGTAGCCCACCGAGCACCGCTTTACTGCGCACCGAGCAGAGGTCAACGAGAAAATGGCGAGACTTCGGCCTCGACCTCGATACGGCGGCTGGCGGATCGGGCACACCAGGACCGAGCACCATGTGTGGGCGCCCGCGGTTGTAATGTTCGACCCAAAGTCTCAAGGCACGCCGCAGATGGGCTTCCGAGAGGGGAATGAGCCAGTCCAGGCACTCGCGGCGTATCGTGCCAATTACCCGCTCGCAGATCGCATTCGCCATCGGACAGCGTGGCGGTGTCTTCAGGACACGCAGCCCGAAGTTGCCGATCGAGGCATCAAGCTCCCCAGAGAAGATGCTGTCGCGGTCGTGGATCAGATACCCGTAGCGGCTGTCAAACCCAAGCGCCTCGCGCAACTGCTGACGCGGCCAGGCCGAGGTCGGATGGCCCGTCACATTGCAGTGAATCAGCCGACGGCTGTGATGCTCCATGACCACCAATACGTACATGAGCTGGAAGGTGCTCGTCACGCTCACGAAGAAGTCGCAGGCTACGATCGCCTGCGCATGGTTCTTGAGGAACGTCGACCAGCGCTGATCTCCACGTGGGCGCCCCGCTGGTGGCTTCGGTAGATACTTCCGGACAGTCCGCGGCGAGATTTTGTATGCCGAGCTTCACCAGGAGCTCGTTGGCGATCCGCTCCTGACCCCACAGCGGATTCTCCTGCGCCATCCGTCGGATCAGCCTTCGTAACTCCAGCGGAATCGGCGGCCGTCCCAGGCGAGACTTCCACTTCCAGAAGAGCCTGAAACCGGCTCGGTGCCAGCGAATCAGGGTCTGCGGGCGCACCACGACCAGCGCCGAGCGCCACTCGAACAACCGCGACAGCAATGCCAAGCTCACTCGCGTCGCGGCATCGATCCGCCTGGGCTTAACGCCCCGCTCGACGTACAGAGCCAGTTGCCGGCGCAGGAATAGAACCTCGGCATCCAGCGACCGGCGTGCCCGAAACGCCAAGATTACCCACGCGATCACGTCGGCTGCGAGTCGTGCGACAATCGAAACAGCGCTCAGCACCCGCCGATCATGCCACACTCGCGAAAGTAAACCTCTTCAGGACGACCAGATCGAATTTTTGCGCACCACAGGTGTTTAATCACCCGAGTTCGGTCCTCTAATTTTAGTTAGAGGGACTGATCGGGAGAAGTGGTGAACGGGGGAGCCCCGCACTGCTTTGGCCGGTTGAAGATCCCTTCGTTGCCGCGGCGCAATTGCCGACGCGGATTCGTCGGGTTGCGCCGCTGCGTGAGCGCGAGCATTCTGCTGGTGCCTTCGATTGGCTTCTGGTAGACGCGCGACGCCGGAGTTGCGCGCAGTCGCGCGGTTGAGGCAGTGCCAAGGAGTTCAGGTGCCTTCGTTCCTCGGCAAACCAAGTCCCTCTAACCATTGCTGGAACGGGCCGTGCCGGGTTGGGTAGCTGGGCGCTTTGCGCGCGTTGAGAGCGACCTCCGAGTGACGCGCCGGTGGCACCTGCGCGCGGCCGTTCAGCTTCACCGTTAAACATCACCATGCGCACGTTCCTCTTTTTCATAGTCGGGTTCCTGCTTTTGGCCGCTTGCCTACTGCTGGGCCGGCTATTTTCAGCCAACTACCCGAGTGCTACGTACGCGGCAACGATCGCATTCATATCCCTCTGGCTGGGGATCTCGGCGTTCAATTTGTGGGTTGGCGTATCGAAGGCCGGTTACAGCCTGGCGGACGAACTACCGATTTTTCTTTTGATCTTTGCCGTACCAGCTGTAGCAGCGATCATTCTGAAATGGAGGTTTTTGTGACTTCCAGGGTTCATGCTGCCGTCTAACAATCATGGGAGGGGGCCGTGAAACGCGGTAGTCTCGCCGCGGGCGCTGAGGGACAGTGTGCACCCGCGGCTCCAATTGGGCGGCACCGCGCGGCCCCTCAACTTCACCGTTAGGCGGCGCGAACGGGACATCGTGAAGACCCTAGCTTTCGCGATCGGTCTGTGCATCGTCGCCGTAGGCGCTATCGGCTTCGCTACGCCGTCCGCCTTGGTGTGGATTGCGCAGCATTTCGGCACTCTCGTAGATTGGTACGCCATTGGAGCAGTGAGGGTGGGGTTGGGCGTACTTCTCCTCTCGGTGGCGAAAACCTCGCGAGCACCCCGGATGCTCCGCGTTGTCGCCTTCGTCCCACTTCTCGCCGGGCTTGGCACGCTTGCGGTGCCCTTTCTGGGAGTCGAGCGTGCTCGAGCGACCCTTGACTGGTGGTCACATCTGGGTTCCGGCTACATACGTCTCTCCGCGATTCCAGTGCTGATCCTGGGAGGCTTTGTCGCATATGCCTGCGCTCCGACTCGACGCGCCGCCTAATAATCGTTGGACGGGGCCGTGATGGGCCTGTGGTCTCGCGCCGCGGGCGCTGGAAGACAGTGTGCGCCGCTCAAAGGCTGGCACAGCGCTTTGCCGCTTTGGCAACGAGGCTGAAAGTGGCCCGGAAGGGACAGCAGTAGCATTGGTACTTCAGGGCCCGCATGCGCAATAGGCACTAACAAAAGAACGAAGCAACAGCAAAAACAATCGCCGATCAGGTTCTTCGAAATTATCAGTTTTGGATTGGCATTGCCGGTCTCGTCGGAAGCATCGTTGGGGGGCTCCTGACGATTGGTGGGAACCTCCTCCTGAACTGGTTGCAGCAGCGCAAGCAGAAAGCACTGGATAACGCTAGAGAGAAACTGCTCAAGGAAATGCTCAAGGCTAGCGACTGGCGAAAGCTGTCAACTCTTTCTCGCGTAATAGGTGCGGACCGTGACACGACAACGCGCCTTTTGATCGAGATAGGGGCACGCGGTTCTGAAAAGCTGCGAGATGATGAAGAGGAGGTTTGGGGTCTAATCCTTAAGCATCCGTTGGATACCATCGAATAGTCAGATTAGATGCCGGCGCCCTTACACGCTTCAGGATGCGGCGGGGCAATCACAGCACGTCCGAAAAGGGATATTGAATGACCGCGCTCTCGCTACGGCGACTGAGGCTCATCTACAAGCGCACCGCGATCGCGCAAGGGATAGGCGATAACAAGCGGGACTTAGTCCTCGCGCACGCTGCGTTTTGCAGGGGCGCCCGTGGCGTGCTGCGAGTCCTCGACAAGATGATCAAGGACGGTGACTACGATGAGCTGCATGAGACCATCGCAAGACACGGCCGGCGGATCAGAGCCATTCAGGTACAGCAGCCCCGTACGCGGCGGCACTAATGCACCGCGCCCAGTAACCGCTCCGCAGTTTCACAATACGAGGCCCGGTCGGCACCCCGACGCCCAACTTTTGAGCAGGGTGTCACGGATAGTCCTTACTTATTCAGGTTTAGTACCGCCAACGGTAATCCGGAGTGACGGAGGGTACCGACCAGGCGGACCGTACCGGATGAACGACCTAACCCCAGCGCTTCCAACCGTCGATGAAGGGGCGCGCGCCGCAGACTGGCTGACCGGTGGCGGTGAGATGGGCAGGCTCGTGCGCGCGAAGGACTGGTCCAAGACAGCGCTTGGGCCCATCGAGCACTGGCCGAGAAGTCTCAAGACCATGCTGGGCGTCGTGCTCGGCAGTCGCTTCCCCATGTTGCTGTGGTGGGGCCCCGACCTGCTGCATCTCTACAACGATGCCTACCGACCGATTCTCAGGGACAAACACCCGGCATCGCTCGGCGCCCCCGCCGCCGAAGTGTGGGCCGAGGTGTGGGATGTCGCCGGGCCGCTGGCGCGCAGCGTCCAGGCGGGCGGTCCTGCGACATGGACCGAGGATCTGCAGCTGTTCATCAACAGCGAAGGCATTGCCGAAGAAACATACTTCACTTTTTCCTACAGTCCGGTCCCCGGGGATGACGGACGTATCGCCGGTGTGCTCAACACCGTCCAGGAGACGACCGCCAAGGTACAGGGTGAGCGGCAGATCCGCATGCTGCGGGATCTAGCGGCCCGCGCAGCCGATGCCAAGTCTGAGAGCGAGGCCTATCGCGTCGCCCTGGAGGTGCTTTCGACCAACGACCTGGACCTTCCGTTCGTTCTCCTCTACGAGTTCAACGAGAAAGCAGACAGCGCACACCTGGTCGGCTCGCACGGCTGGGGCAGCTATCAGGGCAATGCCAACGCGAAAGCCGTTCCGCTGCGCGGCTCGGAGGCGATCGGTAGCTGGCCGTTGGCGGAAGTGGTGAGCCGCACCGCCGAGGTCGTGATCAAGGATCTCTCCGCGCGTTTCGGGACGTTGCCGCTGGGCCGCTGGAATGCGCGACCGGAGCGGGCGATCGCCTTCCCCTTGGTCCGTGCCGGTCAGACGGCCGCTCATGCGGTGCTGGTGATGGGGATCAGTCCCCACCGTGCGCTCGATGAGCGCTATCAGGGATTCTTTCGCGCCACCGCCGACCAGATTACGACAGCCGTCGGCTGCGCGCGCGCGTACGAGGAAGAGCGCGAGCGCGCACGAGCCCTCGTCGAGCTCGACCGGGCGAAGACGGCGTTCTTCTCCAACGTCAGTCACGAGTTCCGCACGCCGCTCACACTCATGCTGGGGCCCCTTGAGGATGAGCTGGGCGAACGTAAACGGCTGCCAGAAGCGAGGCGCGAGCGCATCGAGACCGCTCACCGCAATGGCCTGCGGCTGCTCAAGCTGGTGAACGCGCTGCTCGACTTCGCGCGTATCGAGGCCGGTCGCATGCAGGCGCACTATCAGCCAACGAACCTTAGCGAGCTGACCGCCGAGCTCGCTAACAGCTTCGAATCGGCGACAGATCGCGCGAAGCTCACGCTGACCATCGACTGTCCGCCGCTGCCGCAAGCTGTGTACGTCGACCAAGAGATGTGGGAGAAGATTGTCCTAAATCTCATCTCGAATGCGTTCAAGCATACCTTCAAGGGTGGCATCGCCATTCGCCTCGCCTGGCTCGAGGGAGCCGCGCAGCTCACGGTGGAGGACAGCGGCGTGGGCATCGCAGCGGAGGAGATTCCGCAACTGTTCGAGCGCTTCCATCGCGTCAAGGGCGCGGCATCACGCACGCACGAGGGCACCGGCATCGGATTGTCGTTAGTACGGGAGCTGGTGCAGTTGCACGCAGGCTCCATCCGCGTCGAAAGCGAGCTCGGCAAGGGCAGCCGCTTCATCGTCACCCTGAAGGCCGGCACGGCACATCTGCCTGCGAAGCAGGTTAGCAACAGCCTCGATAGCACCACGAAGGGCCGCGTAGCGGCGGCGCATGTACAGGAAGCCCTCTCGTGGTTGCCGTCCGCCCTGGGTACGAGCACCGTAGAGGCACTGCCCGAGAACACCGGCACCCGCGCACGCATTCTGCTGGCGGACGATAACGTCGACATGCGGCGCTACATCGCGCGTCTTCTGCGTCGCTCTTACGAAGTATTCGTGGTTCCCGATGGCCAAGCGGCGCTCGAAGCGGCCCTCTCTGCACCGCCCGATCTCGTGCTGTCCGACGTCATGATGCCCCGGCTCGACGGCTTCGGACTGCTCAAGGCGTTACGTGCCGATGCCCGCACCCGGCAGCTGCCCGTCATCCTGCTGTCGGCGCGTGCCGGCGAGGAAGCCTCGGTCGAAGGGATGGATGCCGGCGCCGACGACTACCTGATGAAGCCCTTCTCTGCCCGCGAGCTTCTTGCCCGGATCCGCGCCCACCTCGAATTGGCGCGGCAACGACGAGAACTCGAGCGCGAGCTCGAACAGCGTGTTGAGGCACGCACGGCGGACGTCGCCCGCCTCACGGGCGTTCTGCAAATGCTGTCGGGAATCAACATGGCGTTAGTGCGCATTCAGGAGCGGGATGAGGTCATGGCCGAGGCCTGCCGACTCGCGCACGGTATCGGCGGCTATGCCCTGGCGATGGTGGCTCTGCTCGACCCGACGACGCGCATGGCGCGCCCGGTCGGTTGGGCCGGTTGGGACTTTCAGGACGAGCCGGAGCGGGAGTTCCCGGTCGCGGATCGCGAGAGCGCCGATTCGAGTCTCATGGGGCGTGTCATGCGCACCGGTGAGGCGGTACTGTGTGAAGACATCACTCGCTACCCCTATGTCATCGATCGACGGGACAGGCTCATCGCCGCGGGCGTTCGCTCACTCGCTTGCCTGCCGCTACGCGTCGACAACACTCCGGTCGGCGCCTTCCTCTTCGGTACCCGGGAAAGTGCTCCCATCGGGCCTGATGAAATGCTGCTGCTGGAAGAGGTGGCCTCCAACCTGTCCTTCGCGTTGCAGTACCTGGACAAGCAGGACGCCGTCCACTTCCTCTCGTACTTCGAGCCGCTGACGGGGCTGGCGAAGCGCTCGCTCTTATGCGAGCGGTTGAACCGTCTACTCAACCGCGGAACGGAAAGCCTGCCGCGCCTGGCAGTGACGGTATTCGATATCGCACACCTCGCCGTGATCAACGACAGCTTCGGCCGGCATACCGGAGATCGTCTGCTGCAATGTGTCGCGGATCGACTGAAGGGGCGCTTTCCCGATACTGAGCAGCTGGCGCATCTGGGCGGCGGCACTTTCACGTGTGTGAGTGCGTTGCCCGAGCACAGGGCAGTTGGAGGCGAGTCCTCGCACGAAGACATCAGGCGGCTCTTTGGCCAGCCGTTCATCGTCGACGGACAGGAGATCGCTGCAGAGATCAAGTGCGGCGTGGCCTGTTATCCGGACGACGGGCGCGAGCCGAACGAGCTGGTGCAGAACGCCGAAGCCGCACTCAAAGCGGCCAGGAGCTCTGGTGAGCGCTATCTGCACCACCGGATGGAAATGAATTCCGAGCTCGCGCGGCGGGTCGGCATGGAGCATCGCCTGCGCACAGCGCTCGAGAAAGGCCAGTTCCTGCTCTACTACCAGCCGAAGGTTAACCTGCGCACCGGTAAGGTCGGGAGCGCGGAAGCGCTGCTGCGCTGGCAAGACCCGGAAGAAGGCTTGATCTCGCCGGGCGAATTCCTGCCCCTGCTCGAATCAGGCGGCCTGATGCCCGCTACCGGTGCCTGGGTCCTCAGGCAGGCGGCAGCCGATTGCCGAGATTGGCGTCGCCGCGGGCTCCCTCCGATCAGAGTGGCCGTTAACATTTCTCCGCCAGAGCTACGACGACGCAACATCGCACGAGAAATTCTCGATGCGGTGGGCGATTTAGTTGGCAATTCCGATTGGGGAATTGACATCGAGATCACCGAAGGAGCTCTCGCGGGCGACTCCTCCTCCTGCGTCCATGCCTTGAGACTGCTGCGCGCAGCCGGAGTGGGCATTGCAATCGACGACTTCGGCACGGGTTTTTCCTCGCTGGGGCGTCTGTCACAGCTGCCAATTGATACCTTAAAGATCGACCGCATGTTCATTAGCGGCTTGCCGTCAGACTCCAAGAGCTGCACGTTGGTCTCAACGATCATCGGGTTGGCCCACGCGTTTGACATGACGACGGTCGCCGAAGGGGTCGAAAATCATGCCCAGCTTGCGCATCTCCTACGCGAAGGTTGCGACGAGGCTCAGGGCTATCTGCATAGCCGGCCGATCCCAAAGTCGGACTTTGAACGCTGGCTCGTCGGTTCTAGCAGTGCTGCAACCGCGGATGCTCAGCCTCGCTCCTTAGAGCGCCCCTGAATGGCAGCCGGCGGACACACCACAGTCATCCAGCGAGTCCTAGAGCGACGCGCCCAGAAGCCTCCGACACCCGACGAAGGCACCACTGCGACCATTGCGGTCATGGCGCGCGTTCTGCCGCCGCCGAAGGCGCTGTTGAGCTTCCAGGACTCCATGCTTCGCCAGCACACGGAACGGCGCATCATGCCAGATGTGCTCGACTTTGAATCCATCGCGGATGAACTCGAGGTACTCCGCTTGTTCAACGCGGAGTTTCGCCCGGTCGTGCTCACGGACAGCCCGGAACTGATACGCAAGCTGCGGGCCCGGCAGGCAGTGCGGGCTCCCTTCATCCTGTATGTCGTTGACCACGATGACCCACTGGAGCGGGAGGCGGGAATCCGTGCCGGCGCTGACGATTGTGTCGCACGCCGGGTGAGCGACGAGGAGTTCAATGCCCGGCTCCGTGGAGCACGACGCATCGCGGAGCTTGAGGCGGTGCTGCGCATCACCATGGCAGAGAACCGCAAACTGTCTGCGACCGATGATCTGACACGAGTCGCCAGTCGCCGTTTCTTCGGCAAGCACTTCCCGCGCGAGGTCGAGCGCGCCGCACGCTACCGGCGTGCCCTGTCGCTGATCCTGTGCGACATCGACCATTTCAAGAAAGTCAACGACACGCTCGGCCACGCCGCCGGAGATCACATCCTGCAGCAGTTCGGCCCGCGGCTACAACAGACCGTGCGGAACGGGGTGGACTGGGTAGCCCGCCTGGGGGGCGAGGAATTCGCCATTGTGCTGCCCGAGACGGGCTACCAACCCGCGCTTGAGGTCGCCCGTAAGCTACGCAACGCCATTGCGCAGACAGCCTTCAAAGTCGAGAACAAGAATGTCCACGCCACCGCGAGCTTCGGTTTGTGCGGACTTGATCAGGTACCGGCCGGTGTGCGCGGGTTGGCCGAACGGATGCTGAAGGTTGCCGACGTGACGCTTTACCGGAGCAAAGAGAACGGCCGCAATCGCGTCACGGCCACGATCCTGAAGGACGCGGCTACGCGAGTCGCGTCTCATGATTTTCCGCTGAAGGATATGCCGTAGGACCTGCGGCCAAGCAGGGCTCACTCCCTGAAAACACCTCCGCGTGCATGAGTCAGTCGCGGAAGAAGTCCTTAAACCCATCAGCTGCTAACTCTGTATAGCGCACCGTATGCATGATGTTTTTATGCCCCATATAGTGCTGAATGCTTCGTGTGTCTTGCTTGTCATTCGCCAGCTTGAAGCCGCAGGCGTGGCGCAGCATGTGGGGGTGCACGCTCCTGAACCGGCTCGCGGTTGTCGAAGCCCACCGCAAAGGACCTTCCGAGGAGCGGCCGGCCGCTAAAGAAGATTTGGATGGCCTTGTTGAGGAGGTCTTCGTTTGGGCTCGAGCCAAGATCAACTTCGGTAATATTTCGAGCAAACTCCCAGCGCGCAGAGCTCTAGACATCGACGCTCTGAAGTCAATGCAATTGATCCTGTCCGGGATTGACTTTCCACAGCAAGTCACGCTGGGACAAAATGTCATCTCGCCGTCCGCGCTCTCGACCGAACTACAGCGTCGCATCGATGAGCTTCAGACCGAGTTCGAGAATCTGACTGAAATTCAGATTGACACGAAACTTTCATTTCTCATTGCTGGCAACGCGCGACAACTCGTATTTGCTGCTGCGGTATGTAGCAAGAGAATTCCAGAGCTGGTGACCCTTGTTCGCGACAAAATCCGGCTGTTGCAGCCCATTCAGGTTAGGGTTCTGTGGTCCTGGGTACAGGAGGAGCTGAGTCCGGCAACCTCCACGCCGGTGATCGACCATTCCGGACTTCTGCCACCGGGGCGGACCCATTTCGCAGACATCAGCCGCGCATACACCAAAAGATCGGAGCTGCGCCTGCAGCGGGAGATCGCTCGGTTCCTGATTGAGCGAGGCATTTATGCCATCGGCACGAAATTCGGCCGCTATGAGACAGACTTCGTCATCGGTGCGCACGCCGATTACTACGTAATAGAAGTGAAAAAGTATGGATGGGGGAAGGCGATAACAGATAGAGGGTCATTTTGATACGTTGCAACCAAGACCGCCGCAGGCGCATCCCTGTTTCGAGCCAATCGAGTGCCCGAGCGTTATCACCCCATTGTGCATAGATCACTGTGTGCCGACTTATCAATACTAGTCGCTTGGCAAATCGGGTGCTGCTTTACAAAGAACAGACCGCCTTCACGACGGTCTGTCGAGAATGGAAAGGGTTCACGACCCTCACTACGCTGCCGTATTCTTTTGAACCGCGGTCGCTACTCTTCGGATCACATCTAGCACGAAGTCAGGCTGGGACAACATCGGCACGTGGCTGCTATCGGTCTCGAAGACTGTTGCTCCCATACGCTTCGCAACGAAACGCTCCAACTCGGGCCGGATAGTACGGTCCTTCGTGGCTACGATGTACCAACTCGGCTTCGATCTCCACGCAGTACCTTCGACCTTTTGTGTGAACAAATCTGCTACAGGTGCGGCGTGAGTGGCCCACACCAACTTCTGCTCTTCCTCTGGGAGATCACCTGCAAAGGACGAGACGCCATCCCTTTTTAGCCAAACGCGTCCATCTGCAACCTCGATATGGGAAAAAATATCGGCTGCCGGAAACTTCTCCTGCAGACTTTGTGTTGTCTCGCCGGCATCCGGGGCAAACGCCGCGACGTAGACAAGCGCTGCAACTCGCGGGTCGGTGCCGGCCGCCGTGATGACCGAGCCACCATAGGAATGACCGACTAGGATCGCGGGGTTGCTTACACGGCCCACGGTTCTCTTCACGCAATCTACATCACTGACATGCGAATCGAGTCCGTGCTGAGAAGCGATCACTTCAAATCCGTCATTCTGGAGAGGCGGGATAAGTTTGCTGAAGCATGAGCCGTCGGCCCATAGACCGTGAACAAAAACAATGCTGGGTTTTCGTTGCAAGGACATAGAAAACCTCCTGAGTTTTAGTTGGGACAACAAGTAGCGTTATCCAGTGCTGTTATACGATGTGTCTGTTTACGGTGGTTAACAAATACTTTGTGTGGTAGAGATATGCCTTGAAAGTATGGGTGGCTACTGTGGAACTTCGTCATTTGCGTTATTTCGTTGCAGTCGCTGAGGAAGGCAGCCTCACGAATGCCGCCGAGCGGCGACTGCACACCGCCCAGCCATCGCTAAGCCGACAGATTCGCGATCTC
>JACXTT010006482.1_pt1 | contig 16682 bp, 12 predicted proteins | sample 9270951 | NCBI WGS metagenome assembly JACXTT01 (sample SAMN15532306, study PRJNA645909) | rock metagenome | isolation source: weathered quartz diorite | place: Puerto Rico | collected 2017-06-21 | reverse complement strand
ACCCGCCTCGCACGAATAGCATCGCTTCCCCTTCCGGCAGAATCGCGGGCGAAAACGGGTGGATCGCAGGTCCATCGGTCAACTGGCGAATCGCGCCATCCGGAAAGCCCGCCGCGAACAATTGCGCGGATCCGCTCCTGTAGGAGGTGAACACCAATTCCGCGTTGCCCGGCGTGAAAGAACGCTGCAGGAAATACGACGGGTGGCTAATCGCCGATCCGCTAGTGATCTGATGGACTACAACGCCGGTTTTACCATCGATCCGCGTCGAATGTTCGGAGGGAAAAATCGCGCCTTTCGCATACGCAATCGGTTCGTTCACAAGGTCTACCGTACCATGTGGCCGCCAGCCGGAATTGCCGATAAGAGTGGATGATGGCGCCGCTCGCTTCCCTGCTGCTCTTCCTCGCCGCGGTTTCGGTCAAGCAACCGGAGGCGAAGTTGCGTTCCGGAGGCTGCGATATCGATTCTCAGGTTGTCGCAACGCTGGCCTTGGGCACGGCCGTCGAAATACGTTCCAGTATCGCCGGCGCCGGAGGCGCCTGTTACCGCGTCACGGCCCAAGTGGATGGCAAAACCGTGTCCGGCAATCTGCCGGCCGATGCGCTGACCGGTCTCGAAGATTTCGACGCAGCACGCCGGCTTGCCGCGAGCGGCGACAGCGTCCAGATGATGACCGCGAAACAGGTCGAGTCGCTGCGCCAGACCCTCACCGGGGCAACCGCCGCCCGTAGCGGAGGCGGCGGCAGCGCCCTCGCCCGTGGTCCCGCCCAGCAGGCCGCCGCGCTGCTCGATCAGAACCAGCCCGTCCGGGCGCTCGAACTCCTCGAGCCGCACCTCAACTCCGGCAATCCCGACATTCTCGCGCTCGCAGGCGTCGCTGCGTGGAAATCCGACCGCGTCAGACTCGCGCTGGAGCATTGGAAAGCCGCGCAAGCCATCCGGCCCATGCCGCAGCTCGAGGCCATGATCTCGCAGGTGGAAAAGGAAATCGCGCATGACAAATCCGGCGAGAAACTGGTCGGCCTGCGCGTGGCCCTCCGCTACGAGAATCAATCGATCTCTTACGCCTCGGCAAAGGCCATGCTCGAGGTGCTCGACGGCGAGGTCACACGGGTCAGCGGCATCACAGGCTGCCCCTCGCACGAGCGCCTGGTCGCGATTGTCCAATTGCCCGAGGACTACAGGCAGGGCTCGAACGCCGCCGAGTGGAGCGGAGGCCAGTTCGATGGCCGCATCCGCGTGCCGTTCGCCCAAGGCGCACAGTTCGACGAACGGATGCGGCGCACCTTCGCGCACGAAGTTGTCCACGCATGCCTGGCCAACCTGGGCGCCTGGCCTTCCTGGCTGCACGAAGGGCTCGCGCAAAAGCTTTCCGGTGAGCGCCTGTCCGCCGCCATGCTCGACGCCATCAAGGAACTGGCCTCGAAGAAGCAACTTCCGAAATTGCAGGATTTCGGCGCGGATTGGTCCCGGCTGAGCACCCAAAATGCCCGGATCGCCTACGCAGTTGCGCTTGCCGCCGCCGAAGAATTGGTGGATCACTACGGCCAGAGCATCGGCCTCCGGGCCATTCTTTCGAACGCTTCCGTCTTCGAACGCGTCACCGCCGACATCAACAAGCATCTCGGACTGGAATAGCGATACTAACATTTCACTAACGACAGTCTGGAAACTTCTTGCAAAAAGGGACATACTGATTCTAGAATCAGTAGCTTCAGGCCAATCGCTGCGTTCAGTTGCTCGTTTTGAAATGGCAATACAGGGTCATTTCATGGCCTGATGCAATCACATCAGGAGCATCAATGCCCAGTCGCACATTCCGATTGGCGAGCCTCATTTTGCTCGCTTCATCCCTCGCTTGGACACAAGACACCCGCGGATCGATTAGCGGGCGCATCACCGACCCTAGCGGAAGCGTCCTCAGCGGCGCATCCGTCGCCGTTTCGAATCCCGCCATGGGAACCCGCGCCGCGCTAATCACAAGCAACGACGGGCTCTACCGCGCGAGCTTTCTGCCGCCCGGCGCCTATGACATCGAAGTGACCGCTCCGGGCTTCAAGAAGGCCGTTCGCAGCGGGATCCGGGTGCAGGTCGCGGACCGCCTCGAAATCAACATCGCGATGGAAGTCGGCGCCGCCGAGCAGCAGGTTACCGTCACCAGCGAAACGCCGTTGCTCAATACCGAGAGCGCCTCTGCGGGCACAGTCATCGACGCCAAGCGCGTCGCCAGCCTGCCGCTTTCCTATGGCAATCCGTTCCTCCTCATCGGCCTCACCGCCGGCGTCACCTTCAACGGCAGCGTGCGGCTTGACCGCCCGTTCGAGCCAACCCATATCGTCAACTTCTCAATGGGCGGCACGCGCGGCAATCTCAATGACATCACCATTGACGGCGCACCGACCACGGCCACCGCCAACGCCAACGAGGTTACGGCATCCTACGTCCCGCCGACAGACATCGTGCAGGAATTCAAAGTCCAGACCAACACCTTCGACGCGCAGTTCGGTCAGACGCAAGGCGGCGTCACGAACATCAGCATCAAGAGCGGCACGAATAGCTTTCACGGCAGCACCGGCTATTCGTTCCAGCGCCCCAGTTTCTGGGCCAACGACTTCTTCCTCAACAAGTCCGGCACGCCCCGCCCCGATTTTCTCTTCAACCGCTGGGGCGGATCGTTCAGCGGACCTGTCACGATCCCCAAGCTCTACAACGGCCGCAATAAGACGTTCTTTCTGTTCGGCTATGAAGGTATCCGCGATTCGCGGCCGCGCCATGACGACACGACCAACACCGTCCCAACGCCGGCCATGCATTCCGGCGATTTCTCGGCGCTGCTCGCGGCCCCCAATGGCGCGCAATATACCATCTACGACCCCGCGACTCGCGTAGCCATAGCCAACGGCCGCTTCCAGCAGACCCCTTTCCCTGGCAACAAAATCCCGGCCGGACGATTCGACAAGACCGGCGCCGCGATTCTGTCTTATTACCCGGCGACGGAAAAGACCCCCGGCGATCCCCTCGGCCTCAGCAACTACCAGGATGCTGGCTCGGCCGAAAAGGCCAGGTATTTCAACTACACGGCTCGTGTGGACCAGAACATCGGCTCGAACCAGCGCTTCTTTGTCCGCTACAGCATGTACAAGCGGGACAGCACGTACAACAACTACTTCGACAATGCGTTCGTAGGCGATCAGTTCTACTTCTACTCGAAGGCCGCCGCGTTCGACCACGTTTACACCCTCTCGCCGACCTTGCTGTTGAACACGCGCTATAGCTACAACCGCTTCATCCGCGGCGGAGACCAGCCTGTTTCCGCAGTCGGTTTCGACCTCGCCTCCTTGGGATTCTCGCCGCAGTACATCAGCCAGGTTCCGAAAGATCAGGTGCGCTTTCCGCGCATCAATCTCAACGGCTACATCAGCAATGGCCACACCAACGAGAATCGCCCGGTGAACAACCACACGGTCGCCTCGACCATCACCAAGTCGGCCGGCGCCCATTCCGTTCGGGGCGGTTTTGAATTCCGCGTCTACCAGGAATCCGATCAGTTCAAGAGCAACCAACAAACCGGCAACTTCACCTTCGGCAGCAATTGGACCCGGGGTCCGCTGGACAACTCGGCAAACTCGCCCAGCAACATCGGCCAGTCTGTCGCCGCACTACTGCTCGGGCTCCCCGATTCGGGCGTCATCGTCCGCCAATCGGACTATATCGAACAATCCGGTTCCTGGGGCTTCTTTGTGCAGGATGATTGGAAAGTCAACGCCAAGCTGACTCTGAACATCGGCCTGCGCTACGAGTTCGAAACGCCGTTGCATGAGCGCTTTAACCGCAGCACGCTGGGCTTCGACACATCCTATGTGCAACCGATTTCCGCAGCCGCGCAGGCAGCCTATGCAAACATCTATCCGAACATCAGCGGAGGCTTCCCGCAGTTGCCTCCCAGCGCCTTTGCGCTCAAGGGCGGCATGACGTTCGCGGGTGTGGGAGGCAACAACGGCAACCTCTATAACGCGCCCAAAAACATCTTCATGCCGCGCTTCGGCCTGGCCTACAAGCTCGACGGCAAGTCTGTATTCCGCACCGGTTTCGGCGCTTTTGCGGGCTTCCTCGGCGAGCGCCGCGGCGACGTGTTTCAGAACGGCTTCACCCAGAACACCAACATGGTGCTCTCGAATGACAACGGGCTACACTTCCTGACCACGCTCGCGAACCCGTTCCCCACGGGCGTCGCGGAACCGGTTGGCGCGGCGGCGGGTCCACAGACCTTCCTCGGGCAGGGCTTTACTTACTTCAATCCGAACCCGAAGATCCCGATCACCATGCGTTGGGAAGCAAGCTTGCAGCGGGAGTTCCGCAACTTCCTGTTCGAGGCGAGCTACATCGGCAACAAGACGAATCACGTCGAAATTACCCGCAACATCAACACGCTGCCGTACCAGTATCTGAGCAAATCGCCAGTGCGCGACGACGCATACAACAACCTGCTCACGGCCAGTATCCCGAACCCGCTGGTTGGCTTGGTTCCCGGCAACAGCCAGGGGACCTATACGGGCACTACGACCTCGCGCCAGACACTGCTGTCGCCCTTCCCTGCTTTCGGATCGAACGCGATCAACACCACCGAGAACACAGGTTATTCGTGGTACCACAGCTTCCAGTTCACGGCCTCGCGCCGGTTCAGCAAGGGCTACACGATTCAGGGAAGCTACACCATGCAGAAATGGATGCAGGCGGTCAATCTGTTGAATCCGGCCGACCCGGCGCCGATCCGCGAGATTTCGGATGCCGACTCTCCGCATCGCATCAACATTTCGAGCGTGTGGTCGCTGCCATTCGGCAAGGGCCGCGCGCTTTTGGCCAACTCGAACGCGCTGGTTTCGCGCCTCGTCGGGGGCTGGGAAGTTTCCGGCATCTGGAGCATCCAGAGCGGCTTCGCGCTGCCCTGGGGCAACGTGATCTACTACGGCAACCCCAAGGACATCGTGTTGCCGCTGGGCGAGCGTTCGCCCGATCATTGGTTCAACGTCGCGAACTTCGAGACCGCGTCGGCGAAGCAACTGCTGAGCAACCAGGTGCGCACCTGGCCCTTCCGGTTCTCGACCATTCGCGGACCCCGTCAGAACAACGTGGACATCGCGTTGATCAAGCAAACGCGGATCGTCGAAGGCCAAAACCTGGAGTTCCGCGCCGAAGCGCTGAATTTCGCCAACCACCCGTACTTCCCGAATCCAAACATGACGGTGACTACGGCCCAGAGTGTGAAGGATACGGGCTTCGGCCAGATCAGCGCATCCACGCTGAGCAACTACGCAAGGAGGCTGCAACTGAGCCTCCGGTACGTGTTTTAGAACCCTTCCGGGGACAGAAGACAGAACTGTCCCCGGTTCTTCCTCCAAGTGGAAACGAAGCGTCGCCCTAAACTCAATCCCGATTCTGGGCGCCGTGATAGATTCGCAGAATTTCGATCACTTCCCCGTTTATCCGGTACACGGCGACGTAAGGCAATGGCGGAAACAGAATCTCCCGAGTTCCTTCAACCCTTCCGGCACGTCCGATATAGGGCCCGTCCTTTAATCCGCGGATCTTCCCAAACAGCTTGCGCATGGTCGACTGCCGATACTCGGGTTGGTGCTCTCGCAGGTAGTCGTTGATACTCTGCATGTCCCCGGCGGCGGCCGGCGTCCAGCGGGTCCGCATTCAAGAACGCAGCATTTCCTCGAGACGCGCTTCCATCTCGTCTTCTTCGATGAATTCGCCCCGGTCCGCGTACAACTTGCCTTCCAGGACAGCCGCGTGGAAACGTAAGTCCTCCTCCAAAAGTCGCAAGCCGGTTTCCCTCAGCAGTTCGCTCGGACTTGACTTTCCGTTACGGCGCGCAATCTGGGCTAACTGCAGTTCCTGCTCATGGGTGAAGATAACTTCCATCGCTTTTGTTCCTTACCTTCCAGACTACTTGAATGTACGGCTGTCTGCCATGAGGTTGGCCTCGACCCGCGCAGCGCAAACTTCCTCTTGAAAGCATTCCAGCAGGCGCTCGGTCATACGCCGCATGTCGCGCTTGTCTTCCACGTAGGCCCGGGCTCGCTTTGCGATCTCGGATGCCTCCACCGGGTCCGCCAGCAATCGCACCACCCAATCTGCAAAGCCCTGTGGATCATCCGCCAGCCCGCAAATCTCGCCGTTCGCTGCGGTGAGTCCTTCCGCGCCAATCGCCGTGGACACGGTTGGGATACCCGCAGCAAAACCTTCCAGCAATTTCACGCGCACACCGGACCCGGACAGAATCGGACAGATGAACACAGCGTACTGCGCGAGCGGCGTGCGGACGTCGTCCACGAACCCGATGAGCTCGACATTCTTCCACTCGGGCGACAACGAATGCTTCGGCGGCGGGTCCGACCCAATTAGGATCAACCGCGTCTCCGGACGCACGGCGAGAATGAGGTTCCAGACATTCCTGATGAACCAGTCGAGCGCCTCGACGTTCGGCGTGTGCCGGAAGCTCCCGAGAAACAGCACCGTACCCGGCTCGCGCCCATCCGGCTTGAACTCGTAGCTCGAGGTATCCACACCCGCCCGGAACCCATCGTCGATCCGCCCCTTCATCTCCGGCAGAAAGGACTCGATGTAGGTCCGGTTGTCGCTGCTGCACACCTGAACGCGATGCATCTTCGGCAGCAGCGTCAACTCGTATTTCATGGCCCGCAGGTATTCCCACGCATACTGCACGCGCTTGAACGGATTGCGCACAAACGGCAAGCCACGGGCGATCGACTGGAAGTAGACGTCGTGCTCGAATAGCATGCACCGCAGCCGCTTGAAATCCCCGGCGTATTGTCCCAGCACCGTGTATTCGAGTTGCAGCACGTCGACCTTGTGGACGTACGTTCCGCGCTGAATCAGGTACTCGAGGTCCGGGTTTTCGAACTCGTAGATCGCGTGCGGAATCGTGCTGCCGAGCCGCTTTTGCTTCGCTGGCGGGCGGATGATGAATTCCACCGACTTCACCAGTTGCCGTAAGGACTGGTGTGCTTCGAGCTCCCATTCCCAGTCGAGCATGACGATCAAATGCAGATCGCACAGGCGCGACAGTTCGCGGATCGTCTGGTACATGAAGACCGCGCCCCCGTGGATCGGCGGATACACCGGATACGGCGCGACGAACAACACCGACAGCCGCTCGGGCTTCGCCGGCAGCACCGCGAAGCGATCTCGAAAGTACGCGCCAGTCTGCCTGCGGAATGCTTCTGTGTCGCTCACGACAGCCAGGCGCTGCGCGCGGGCGCGAGCCAGCAGCGCTTCAGGAAGCTGCCCGATCGCACGCAGCAGGCCCCGCAGATTCGCGCGCTCGGGCGAGTGACCGAAGAACCCCGTGAGAATGACGTCCAGCAGCAGATAGACAAAATGGCCGCCGAGCTTGGTCCATTCGTGGATGTTCTTCCACGTGTAAAGCAGAAAGTTCTTCTTGAGGACGCCCTGGATGTGCGCGTCCGAAAAGTGCTTTCCAATCGTGCCGCGATGTTCGTGATAGACAACGCTCTTCGGCTGGTACAGCACCTTCCAGCCGCGCTTCCACGCCATGTGGCCGAGGTCGGTGTCTTCCAGGTAAAACGGGCGCAGCACATGGTCGAATCCGCCCAGTTCCAACACCTTCCGCCGGTCGAACGCGCAGGATCCTCCGCCGCCGTAATAGCAGGGATAGAGTTCGTCAATGCCGGTGTCGATCACGTGCTTGACGCGCACATGTCCGTGGCTCCACCAGCCGTTGGTAAGCCCCGTTTCCTCGCGCTTCTTCTTGGGGTCGCTGAAGAAAATCTGGCACGAAACGGCGAAGACCTTGTCGTCGGCGAAGCCGTCGAGCAGCGGTTGCAGAAAATCCGGCTCCACGCGCATGTCGCTGTTGAGCAGCACCACGATATCATTGGAAGCGGCTTTGAAGCCGGTGTTCGAACCTCCGCCAAAGCCCAGGTTTTCAGGCAGCGCCAGCACCTTCACGGCGGAACCGAAGGTCTCGCGCACAAACGCCGCGCTGCCGTCAGTGGAGGCGTCGTCCACCACGATAATCTCGTTGGCCGGATTCCCCTCGAGGGCCTTGATCACATAAGGCAGATACAACGCCAGCAGATCTTTGCCGTTCCAATTGGGAATCACAACGCTCGCGGATTTCGTATTCGGCTTGCTGTCTGACGGAGGGTCCTTGCGGCGAAACGGCCGCAACAGATCCCACAGCGCGACGGCCGCAAAGGCAATCGCCACCAGAGGAGGCGCCGCCAGCGTAATCACAACCGCCCGTGCGAAACGGACGGCCTTACGCAACACGCGGACCCACCCCCACCATTCGCCCCAGTTTGACCCATCGCGACGCCTGGATCATGTTCGCCTGCGCCTGCAACGCCGCGACCTGATCCTGCAGTTGCAGCGCCCAACCCGTGCGTTCGGCAAGGGTTGCCTCGGCCTGGTCCAGCAACCGGACCGCTTCGCCAAGCTCGTTCAACTTAGCCTGTAGTTCGCCGTGCAAGCGATGTTCGGTTTCTTCGGCCCATGCGGCCTTTTCGGATACATCCCGTTCGAGCTCCGCGACCTTCGATTCGTACGCTTCAGCCACCCGTTTGCCTTCCGACTGTTCGGCGGCAAATTCCTCCTGCAAGGTCATGATGCGTTCTCGCGTCGCGCCAAGTTCCACCTCGAGCTTTTGCGCCCAGAGGTTGTGTTCCTCGAGTTCGCGCTGCACGCCTGCGTGGAGGCGATGCAGTTCGTCGCGCTCGCCGCGCGTCTCAACCAGCCACTGCTCTTTCATGACGAGTTCCGCGCGCAGCTTGGCGATATGATGTTCGCGCTCGCGCAACAGGTTCGCCGCCGCGGGAACATACACGAATGACGCGCTCGCCACCGAAGCGCCGCAGGCCGCCAGAAAGAAGTGCGCCGTGGCCGGCGATCCGCTCGCGTCGATGCGCACGGCGGTCGAGGGAAAAGCCCTGGGCGGATGGAAGCAGAACGCCTCGAGCCGGTTCTGCATCAGCATCGTCACAGCCGGAAAGAACGGCAACAGCTCGTTGCGGAACTCCTCGAATTCGAACTCGTGCTCATGAAAGGGGTTCGCGCCGGACTCGCCGCGCGACTCGGCATAATACGTGCGGTTTGGCGTCGAAACGAGGAACACGCCATCTGGCGCGAGCAATCGTTTCGCTTCCGCAAGCAGCGCGCGCCAGTCCTCCAGATGCTCGATCACCTCGAACGCCGTGATGAGATCGAACGCTGCGTCGGGCAACCCGGTCGCGGTGCAGGACGCCTGTAGGAACTTCACATTGTCACGGGCAAAGTTGGCGCGGGCATGCGAGACGGCCTCACCCGCAATGTCGATTCCCGTCGCGGCAGACGCAACGCGCGCTAGCTCCGCCGTCCCGTAGCCAGTGCCACAGCCAAGATCGAGCACGCGCCTACCTTCGGCGAACTGCAGGGCGAAGGCGTAACGCGAAAAGTGCTCGTTCCACAAATCGACTTCCACTTTGCCGGGCACGACGCGTTCGCCGGTGAATTCAGCGGGCGAGAGTGGATCGGATGAAAGACTCAAACGGTAACCCCAAGGCGCGCGTTCACCTCCACGCGGCATTTCAGATGCATTTGTCCGTACACCGGGTTTTCGCCGCGCGTCATCGGCAGCGCAATGGCGTTGTCGATCCAGTCGCAAATCGCGTAATGATCTAGCGTGCCGTCGGCGATGGCGGGAGAGAACGAAAACGTGGACGAAGAAAGTTCCGGCAGGTCGAGATGAAAGTCCACGGTCACGACATCGCCCGGCAGCATGGGCGGCAGCTCGTAACCTTCGCGCGTCGTGTTGCTGCCCGAAAAATCGACGCCCAAATGGTTGCGGAGCATGAAGCCGACGATCGGATGATGCAGCTCCTCTTTGGCGCGGGCGCTGATGCGCACCACGATTTTTGCGCCGGGATCGAGCATTCGAACGGCGTTGCCGGAAGGCTCATTGACGCTGATGCCGAGGACCTCGCCGCGGCCGTCCCCAAAGCGGTGATCGACATTCGGGATGTGTTCCTCGACCTCCGGCGCCACTTCCGCCTCGCGGCCGTGATCGAGTTCCGTCTTCTTGTGTTCGATATACGCCGAATCCTTTGACGTCATCGCGGCGAGGTAGCCGGTGACGACGCGCTCGGTATCGCCCAGGTCCTGCACCATGCCGTGATCGAGCCACATGGAGCGATCGCCCAGCGATTTCACGTCGCCAGTGGCGTGCGAGACAAACAGAATCGTGACGCCGCGCGCCCGCAGTTCATGCACTTTGCGCATGCAGCGCTGGCGGAAATAGATATCGCCTACCGCGAGCGCTTCGTCCACGAGCAGGATATCGGGGTCCACGTGGATCGCCACCGAAAACGCGAGCCGCACGCCCATGCCGCTCGAATACGTCTTCACGGGCTGGTGAATGAAGTCGCCGATTTCCGCGAAATCGAGAATCTGCTGGTACTTCGCGTCCATCTCTTTCGACGATAAGCCGAGAATTGCGCCATTCATGTACACGTTGTCGCGGCCGGAGAATTCAGGATTGAAACCGCTGCCGAGTTCGAGCAGCGCGGACACCCGGCCATTCACTTTCACCGTGCCGGAGGTCGGCTGCAGAATGCCTGCGACGATCTGCAAAAGGGTGCTTTTTCCAGACCCGTTCTCGCCCACAATGCAGAAGGTCTCGCCTCGCTCGACGTCGAACGACACGTCGCGCAACGCCCAGAAATCGCGGTGAAAGCGCAAGCGGTTGAACGTCAACAGCTCTTTGAGGCGGTCGCCCGCCTTGTCATAAACCGAATAACTCTTCGAAACGCCACGGAACTCGATGGCCGGCACGGATCTCTATTTCACCTCGTCAGGGTTTACGGCGCGCTGGCGCGGTGCGCAGGTCGATCATCGGGATCAGTGAGTTTTGCGGCTTGGTCTCTTCGATGGGAAACTGCTGCGCCAGTTGGTTGAGCGTGGACACGAATTGCTCGATCTGGTGTTGCATCGCATCCATCTTTTCGCGCATGTTGAGGATGATTTCGACGCCCGCAAGATTGACGCCCAGGTCGCGCGTGAGTTTGAGGATGACTTCCAGCCGCTCCAGGTCTTCATCCGTGTAGAGCCGGGTATTGCCATCGCTCCGCGACGGCTTCAACAAGCCCTCCCGCTCATAGAGCCGCAGCGTCTGAGGATGAACGCCGTATTGCTCGGCGACAGACGAAATCATATAGGCAGCTTTGCCTTTTTTCCTCATGGCCATGGTTCTTATACTTCACTGTAGCGCGTGGGGACGTGGGTCAGCAGAAATCGCGATGGCGTCGACGGAACCGCGCGAATGCCGGCGCCGCTGATGTGGAAAGCCTCGCCCATGCGGTAGGGCTGGCCATCGAGCATCCCACTGCCATCGATGGCAATGAGAATCGACTCGGGAGCCGCGGTTTCGATGTCTTTTTCCGCCCCGATGACTTCAAGGACCGAGGTCCGGAAATAGCCGCAGGTGGATAGGTCCGCCGGATGGTAGGCCTTCAAATCCGAAACCGCGACGCCGTGATCGAGATGCAATTCCCGCGGGCGTCCGTAGTCATACAAGCGATAAGTAATGTCCGAGACCTGCTGAATCTCACATAAGGCCACACCCGCGCCGATCGCATGAATCGTGTGGGCGGGGGTGTAGTACGTGTCGCCGGGCTTCACGGGAATCCAGTTCAGCAGATCCATGATCGCGCCCGAAATCGAGGCCTCGCGCAATTCCGCGGCAGTCACGTCGCGCTTCAGCCCCAGTGCGATTCGAGCGCCGGGATCGGCGCGCAGAATGTGCCACATCTCGGTCTTGCCGTTCGCGCCCTGGTGGTGAAAACCTGCGTATTCGTCGTCCGGATGCACCTGCACCGACAGGTTCTCGGTGGTGAACAGAAACTTCACGAGCAGAGGCGCCCCCGCCGGCGACTCAAACCAGATTTCTCCGATCTTGTTTGGAGGATCGGCAAACCACGGCGCCAGATTCCTCGATCCCCAGACCTTCTCGTGAGCCGTGCTCGACAGCTTCGTAACAGTTGCCACCTCTTTATTCTGACGGTTCCGGCCCCACTGCTACAATCGGGCTCAGTGGGAGGTGTGTGCACTTGTCTCTACCAAAGACTCTGGGCGCGTTACGTACGAGTGAGTATTCCGAGCAGCGCCTGAAGGACCGTTCCGTCAAAGATGAACTCCGCGAAAACCTGATCCAGCGTCTGCGGGCGCATGACGTCCTGTTTCCAGGCGTGCAGGGTTATGAAGAAACCGTCGTTCCCCAGGTCGTAAACGCCATTCTCTCCAAACACAACTTCATTCTGCTGGGGCTGCGCGGCCAGGCGAAGACACGCATCATCCGCATGCTGACCACCCTGCTCGACGAGTGGACTCCGTACATCGCCGGCTCTGAAATTCGCGACAATCCTTATCAGCCGCTCTCGAAGTACTCGCATAATCTCATCGACAAGATGGGTGAAGAAACCCCCATCGCCTGGCTGCATCGAGACCAGAGGTATGTCGAAAAGCTCGCCACGCCCGACGTAACGATCGCGGACATGATCGGCGACATCGACCCCATCAAAGCCGCCCGCGCCGGCCAGAACATCGCCGACGAACTCACCGTCCACTACGGCCTGCTGCCCCGCGCCAACCGCGGCATCTTCGCCGTCAACGAACTGCCTGACCTCGCCGGCAAGATCCAGGTCGGCCTGTTCAATATCATGCAGGAAGGCGACATTCAGATCAAAGGCTACCCGGTGCGCTTGCCGCTCGACATCATGCTGGTGTTCACCGCGAACCCCGAAGATTACACGGCTCGCGGCAAGATCGTAACGCCTTTGAAGGACCGCATCGGCAGCGAAATCCGCACCCACTATCCGCTCACTGTCGAGCAAGGCATGAAAATCACCGAACAGGAAGCGTGGATCGCGACGCGCGGCGACCAGGGTCCGGAACTGCGAGTGCCCAAGTTCGTGCGCGAAGTCGTGGAACAGATCGCGTTCCTCGCCCGTGAAGACAAGAAGGTGGACAAGCGCAGCGGCGTCAGCCAGCGCCTGCCGATTTCCGCAATCGAAAACGTGGTTTCAAACGCCGAACGCCGCGCGTTGCGCAACGGAGAGACGGTGGCCGTGCCCCGCGTCCTCGACATCTACGCTGCCCTGCCCGCTATCACCGGCAAAATCGAACTCGAATACGAAGGCGAACTCAAAGGCGGCGACAATGTGGCCCGCGAACTCGTTCGCGGCGCCGTCGGCAGGGTGTTTACGCACTATTACGACGGCGTCAACATGAACGCCATCGTGCAGTATTTCGACCTCGGCGGCGCGTTGCGCGTCGATGCGTCGTCCACGTCTGAAGAGATGGTGCGGCAACTGGCGATGATCCAGGGGTTGTTGGAAAAGACTCGCGCGCTCGGACTCAAGGCCGGCGAACCCGACGCGTTGCGCGCTGCGGCGGGCGAGTTCATTCTCGAGGGTCTGTACGCCCACAAGCGCGTCGGCCGCAACGAGGAACTCGGTTTCGTATCCGATGACCGCAAGCGCGGGGCGCCCGGCGAACACGACGAAGAAGAGCAAGCGTCCTCCGCCGCCGCCCGGAGGCGCAGACAGTTCAACTAGGTAGGCAAGCCATGAAGAAGTGGATCAACTACACCAAGTACACCGGTGAGGACCTCGGCATCGACGCCGAAGACTTGCTGAAAGCGCTTTCCGGCTTCTTTCTCGAAAGCGGGTTCCGAAACCCGTACGACCGCTCGAACACCTGGAACGAATATACGCTCGAAGATCTGAAGAACGCCATTTTGCAGGCGCTGCAAAACGGCGAATTCTTCGACCCGGAACGCGCCCGGCAGATTCAGGAAGCGCTCGACAAGATGTCTCCGGAGCAGATCGATCAACTGCTCGAGCGGCTCACGCAGAAGCTCGTGGATTCCGGCTACGTCAGTCAACAAAAGCCCGGCGGCCCTGGCGGCAACGGAGATCCCAACCGGGCCCGCATCGACATCACCGACAAGAGCATCGATTTTCTCGGCTTCAAGGCGCTGAAGGACCTGCTGGGATCGATCGGGCGCTCGAGCTTCGGCGCGCACGACACCCGCGATCTGTCGACGGGGGTCGAGGCATCCGCGGCGCCCAAGCCCTACGAGTTCGGCGACACGCTGAACCTCGACGTCAGTTCCACGCTCTTCAGCGCCCTGCAGCGCGAGGGCGTGACGCTGCCGCTCAATCTCGAATACAGCGATCTGCACGTGCATCAGAGCGAATACCAGAGTTCCTGCGCGACGGTTGTGATGCTCGACTGCTCGCACAGCATGATCCTCTATGGCGAGGACCGTTTTACGCCCGCAAAGAGGGTCGCGATGGCGCTGGCGCATTTGATCCGGACGCAGTACCCGGGGGACACGCTGCGCGTCGTCCTGTTCCACGATACGGCCGAGGAACTGCATATTGGCGAACTGGCGCGCGTCCAGGTTGGCCCGTATTACACCAACACCCGCGATGGGCTGATTCTGGCCCAGAAGATCCTGCAGCAGGAACGCAAGGACATGAAGGAGATCATCATGATCACCGACGGCAAGCCCTCTGTCATTACGCTCGACGACGGCCGCGCGTATCGCAACGCTTACGGCCTAGATCCGCTGGTGATTTCGAAGACGCTGGAAGAGGTGAGCCGCTGCAAGCGCCAGGGGATCATGATCAACACGTTCATGCTCGCCGACGACTATGGTCTCATTAGTTTCATTCAGAAGGTGACTGAAATCTGCAAGGGCAAGGCGTACTTTACGACTCCTTACAATTTAGGGGAATACCTACTCATGGACTACATGAACCGAAAGAGCCGGACGATCCACTAACTCCAGATGGAGTATTCCGCATATCTCTAACCGGTCGCACTCTGGGACACGCCGGCGTGTCCCAGCGTAGGCGGGTTGGGTGGTACCACCGGTCAGGAAAATCCTGCTGGAACGCGAAAACCTCTCATGAATCCTGAGATTCAGTGAGAGGAATCACTTCCCGAAAGCACTATATATACGTACAGAGAATATCCTCCGGCCCGTGCGTGGCGAACGTCCGCCGCGCACAACAGACGAGATTCTCTTCTCCATGTCCCATGCTTTGGGCGTCGTCTTTCTCCGACTCGGCGCCCATTTTTACCCGCGCGAACTCGAATTATTCCGGCTTGTCTTCGGGCTTGTCGGGCTTGTTGCCGTCCCCGGCGCCGGTCTCCTTCGAACCCGATTCCTTCTCCTTCTGCGCGACGATTTCCTTCTCGTCGGCGGCATCTTCCACCTGCACCCAGATGGGTTGCTCGAGGTAGACCGGATCCTTGCCCGCAGTCAAAAACAGCAATTGCTGCCGGCCTGGTTTCACAAACGGAGGAATGCGGACCTTCAGCTTGTTGCCGCTCTGTTCGAGGATTTTGACCTTGACATCGAAGCGATGATCCGTAAGATACACCTCTTCCACCTTCCCCTTTTCGAGCGAAACACCGCTGATCACAAGAATCGTACCCGGTTTGCCGGCCCGAGGCTCCATCTTTTCGGCTTGCGGAGACAGTTCGTCCGGAACGGCGGTAAAAGCCAACGCAGAGGTAATAACAAGGGCGATTGCAAGCATAGGGAATTGGTTGCCTCCGACTAGTACTTTACTCCCTACGTCGTAGCCAAACCAATAGACCTAGAGTTCTATTTGCTCCCCGGAATTCCCCTTAGCGATGTCCTTCGGAACGCCTTAGCACCCAATCAGCAGAGGGGTGTATGTCTCCGGTCACGAGGGCATTCTCACTCCGGCCACCATCTTTTTCATGCTCGACTCGAAGGAAGACTGGGGAATCGACGCCAGGCGCCGCAGTTCCGGGTCGCGCAGTTCCTTGCGGCTTGCGTTCGGCATGCGCTCGGCAGCGAGATCGAAGTTGCGCGGCGAACCGGATTGCATTCCGGCGATCGCCCGGTAGTAGCCTTGCTGGCCCGCCACCTTGCGGCACCCGCGCACCAGCGCATCGAGAATCTCGCCGCGCTCGGCGGCGTCGAGTTCGGGGTGCTGCGCGAGCAATGCCCCCCAACCGTCGAAGAAGGGCCCAAGAGGAAGGAGAAAATCCGCGGACTTGCGCAGGGGCTTCACGGCGCGCAACGGGTAGTGCCGATGCCCCTCGGCTGCGAGCGCCTTCTTGTACAGCCCGGCGATGGGTTGAAAGCGGCCTCCATAGGGCGCCGTGTTCTCATGGGCGAGCTTGCCGAAACGGGCCCGCGAAGGTCCGGTGACGGTCTTCGCTTCCCAGAAGGTGATGCCCTGATCGAGGTCGCCGACATTGTGGGTAATGCTCATGGCGAGCCGGAGCACGTCGATTTCGCGGCCCTTCATGCTGAGCGCAAGGGTGAAGGACTGCAATTCGCGCTCGAGTTCCTTGTCGATTGCATCCGCCGTGATTTCCGCGTACTCCGTATCGCCGCGCTGCAGCAGCCGCCCATGCGCGCCGGCCATCACGCTGAGCCATTCCCCGTCGTGGCCGGATACCGGACCCACATCGCCAATGTTTTTGGTCCGGGTGGAGATTCCGTCCACCGTCCAGTTGTGCATCGCGAGGCCGGTTTTGACCCTGTTCCGCCGGGTCTCGCCCTCGGGCGGTTTTTTGCAGATTGGCCCCCGAATCTTGGAATCGCA
>JACXTT010006481.1_pt1 | contig 16684 bp, 21 predicted proteins | sample 9270951 | NCBI WGS metagenome assembly JACXTT01 (sample SAMN15532306, study PRJNA645909) | rock metagenome | isolation source: weathered quartz diorite | place: Puerto Rico | collected 2017-06-21 | reverse complement strand
GGCGATGGTGGGAGATCCAGGCGGGCCGACCGCGATCGGCGAGCCGCTTCAGCTCGCGGAGGTAGTCCGCGTTCAGCGGATCGGTCGATCCGATCGACATCGAGACACCGTGCAGCACGATCGGATAGCGCTCGCGGACGCGATCGAGCACGTGGAGTGGGCGCCCTCCGGGAACCATGAAGTTCTCGGAGATGACCTCGAACCAGTCGACCGCGGGCCAGTGCTCGAGAACGTGGGCGTAGTGTTCGCGGCGAAGCCCGATGCCGCATCCGAGGCGGGGAAACGTGGAGGCAGTCATCGCGGCGGGATGGACGCATCCGGGCACCCTCGCGGGTGCCCGGACCGGATCCTGTTACTCCTTGGAGACGGTGCCGCCCTTGTCCGTGCACTCCTTGGCGGAAGAGACCTTCTCCCAACCGTGGCCCTTGCACGCGTTCTTGCCCGCGCAGTCGTGGCCGGCGCCGGCGCACGCACCGTGGCCCTTGCACGCGTTCGCGCCTTCGCACTTCACGCTCTTCGCCTCGCTCTTGCCCTCGTCGGCGGCGATCGCTCCGTTCGCGAGGAACATGCCGGCGACGGCGGCGGCGACCAGTGCACCCTTCATCGAGCTCTTCATGTTTCGTTCTCCCTTCCCGTTCGGTTCGACCGGATCGATCCGGTTCGGCTTTGCGACGTTGGATGCCGGCGCTCTTCCGAGGATACGCCGGCCGTCGTGTTTTCAGATGAGCCCAGAACACGGTGACCCTAGCGAAGGTTCCGCGACGTTGGCAATCCGCTGCGCGTTGACGGCGCGCGCGGGCTTACCGTAGGGAAGTCGCGGGGATCGCGGCGGTGCAGATTCACGACAAGATCGCGCTGGTGACCGGCGCGTCGAGCGGCATCGGGCGTGCGATCGCGATCGATCTCGCGCGACGCGGCGCGCTGGTCGCGATCTGCGCGCGCCGTGCCGATCGGCTGGAGGAGACTCTCGCCGCCTGCCGGGAGCACTCGCCGAAGAGCCGCTCGTACCTTTGCGACGTGCGCGACCCCGAGCAGATCCGGGCCACCGTCGCGGCGTCGGCCACCGATCTCGGGCCGATCGACATCCTCGTCAACAATGCCGGCGTCGGCGCATACCACCTGTTCGCGGAGGCGCCGGTCGAGGAGTTCGAAGAGCTCATGCGGGCGAACTTCTTTTCGGCCGTTCACTTCACGAAGCAGGTCTTGCCCGCGATGCTCGCGCGTCGCACCGGCGCGGTCGTGTTCATCGCCTCGTTGGCCGGGCGCATGGGGACGTGGCGGCACACCGCCTACTCCGCCTCGAAGTTCGCGCTCACCGGGCTCGCGGAGTCGCTCTACTACGAGGTGAAGTCGCGTGGCGTCCACGTCGCGGTCATCCAGCCGGGCGCGATCCGGACGGAGCTGTTCGAGAAGGGCGCGGAGTTCGATGCGCTCCGCCACGTGGTGGAGGCGCAGCTCGCGGAGGTCGGCGTCGTCACGGCCGCGGTCGCGACCGCGATCGAGCGCGAGCGCTTCGAGCTCTTCGCACCCGCACGCTACGGCTGGGTCTGGAAGCTCCGCGCACTGCTGCCCGGCGCCGTGATCAAAGGCACGCTCCGCTTCGTCGCGAAGAACTTCGAGCGACCTCGGGGCGCCTGAACGGCGGCTATCGCGGCACGTCCCGCGGATCGACGCGGGCGAGCTTGTATCCCGGCGGCACGGCGAACTCCGAGGGATCGATCGCGCCCGTCTCGATCTTGGTGACCCGAGTCGTGCTCTTCTGCGAACCGACCTTGTTGCCCGTCTGGGCGAGCCGCTTCGCGGACTCGTCGGCGCTCGCCGGCGCCGGCATCGGCTGTACGATCGATTCCTCCGACAGCACCAAGCCTCCGGGCGCGTGGGCACCGGCGTCACGCCCCGCCATGGCCTCGATCGACCGCGAATAGAACTTCGAAGCCTCGGCCGCTCCCGGGGCACTCTTCGAGACACACGTCCGCGAGACGCCGCGCGCGCTGCCGCCCTCGAGCGGATGCTCGAACTCCTGGCACTCGTAGCCGGCGACCTTCCGCGTGACGTTCGTCGGGCGGAACTCGCCGACGAGTGCCGGCGACATCATGCGTCCGAAGCTGTCGAGCGGCATCTCCGTCGCGGTCTTCGCGTCGGAGTCGATGACGATCAAGGAACGGCGATCGAGGTCCGTGATCGTCGCGCCTTCCGGCGACGACGACTTCGATCGGTTCCCCTGGATCAACACGGTCTGGTCGACCGTGCGCGAATGCCCGTCGGCGCCGGGCATCGTCACGTCCTGATGGATGATGACCCCGGCGTCGGCCGTCCCTGCGGCCGCGAGCCACGAGAACGATGCCGCGATCGCCAGCGCGAGCGAGATCCGCTTGAAGCTCCGTGCGTCCATTCCGTTCCGAACACCGAAATCGCCGCGAGGCTGCGTTCGTCGTGCGCTTGCCACGCGGTTTCCGCGCGAGTAGACAGCCGCATCCGCCCGCGCGCGCCCATGCTCGTTCGATCGATCGGCGTTCTCTACGCCGTCGGGCTCGCGTTCTCGGGCTGCGACTCCTCCGGCACGCCGCAGAAGACCTCGGCCACGAGCGAGGCTCGTCAGCGCGAGATCGAGCGCCGCATCAAGGATTCCCTGCCGAAGACCGAGGAGATCGCGCTCGCACAGACCGTCGACGCCGAGACGGTCCGCACCGTCCAGGGCGAGCTGCGCACGCTCCACGAATACATGGACGAGCCGAGCGGCAAGCTCGATGCCGTGACGGTGAACGCGGTCGAAGCGTTCCAGCGCCGCGCCGGGCTTCGCGACGACGGACTGCTCGATCCACGGACGCGCGACGCGCTGACGCGGGCCGCGGCTACGGCGTCGCGCTGAGCGCGGCTTCGTAGGCGCGCAGGTCGGCATCGGCGAACAGCACGAAGCGCGCCTCGCGGAGGGAGCCCGGATCGCGCACGAGGAACGCCGAGACCGTGGCCAGCGCGATCTCCGCCGCGCGCTCGATCGGAAAACGATAGGCGCCCGTCGAGATCGACGGGAACGCGATCGACGCGGCACCGCGCTCGGCGCCGAGCGCGAGACTCGAGCGGTACGCCGACGCGAGCAGGCTCTCCTCCCCTCGCCCGCCTCCCGACCACACGGGCCCCACCGTGTGGATCACCCACCGGGCCGGCAGCTTCCCGGCCTCGGTGACGACGGCTGCTCCGGTCGCACAACCTCCCTGGCGGGCGACGATGCGCTTGCACTCCGCCAGGATCTCCGGGCCGCCGGCCCGATGGATCGCGCCGTCGACGCCGCCCCCGCCGAGCAGCGACGTGTTCGCGGCGTTGACGATCGCGTCGACCGCCTGGCGCGTGATGTCGCCGCGGACCAGCGTGATGCGCCCGGCACCGAAGCTGCGCTCGGTCATGATGCGGATTCGCGAAAGCGGGGGAGAAGAGATGGGCAGGGACGGAATTGAACCGCCGACACGGAACTTTTCAGGCTCCTGCTCTACCGACTGAGCTACCTGCCCACGTGAACCTCGACCTAGTACCGAAGGGTCCGGCGAGCGTCAAGGACGATCCGCGCGGCGCTGCGCGACGCGGCGCTCGACCCACGCGATCATCTCGCGCTCGATCGCGGTCTCGTCGAACGCATTGATCTCCTCGACGCCGGTCGGGCTGGTGACGTTCACCTCGGTCAGGTAGCCGCCGATCACGTCGAGGCCGACGAAGTAGAGGTTGCGGCGGCGGAGCTCGGCCCCGACGACGCGGCAGATCTCACGCTCGCGCTCGGTGAGCGACGACTTCACGGAGCGGCCGCCGGCGGCCATGTTGCCGCGCACGTCGTCTTCTTGCGGTACGCGCAGCATCGCACCGACGGGCTCGCCGTCGATCAGGATGATGCGCTTGTCGCCCTCGCGGCTCGCCTCCAGGTATTCCTGCGCGACGATCGCGTTCTGTCCCCCGGCGGTGGCGAGCTCGAGCAGCGAGTTCAAGTTCCGGTCGGTGCGGCGGACGTGGAGGATGCCCTTGCCACCGAAGCCGTCGATCGGCTTCACGATCATCTCGCCGCCGAGCTCGTCGAGGAACGCGCGGAGCGTCTTCGGGTCGCGGCTGATGCGCGTCTTCGGGATGAGCGAGGGGAAGTGGAGCGCGAACAGCTTCTCGTTCGCGTCGCGAAGCGACGACGGATCGTTGATGAGCAGCGGGCCGCGCACGACCTCGACCATCTGCGTCGCGTGCAGGTACTCGACGTCGACCGGAGGGTCCTTCCGCAAGAAGATCGCGTCGAGGCCGCCGAGCGCGACCCGCCCCTCCTCGAGCACGCGGAAGTGATCTCCCTTGACCCGCCGAGGCTCGATCCGCCGCGAAGCCGCGGTGACTTGCCCGTCGGCGTATTCGAGCGTCTTCTGCTCGAAGCAATGCACCTCGTGGCCGCGCCGGTGGCACTCGAGCATGAACGCGAACGTCGTGTCGTGGCCGACGATCAGGGACTCGATGGGATCGACGAGAAAGCCGATGCGGAGCACCATCCGCGGGAACGTAACTTATTTTTAGGCTGACGCCATAGGCCCCGTTCGGTGCTCCCCGCTTCGCGGCTGCGCTCCTCCGATGGCCGTCGGCAGGTCGCGCACGCTGCTTCGCAGCGTCCGCGACTTGCCTCGCTAAAGGGCTTCACGCCCGCGGCAGCTAAAGACGCGCCCCCTCTTTAGGCTGACGCCATAGGCCCCGTTCGGTGCTCCCCGCTTCGCGGCTGCGCTCCTCCGATGGCCGTCGGCAGGTCGCGCACGCTGCTTCGCGGCGTCCGCGACTTGCCTCGCTGAAGGGCTCCACGCCGCGGCAGCTAAAAACGCGCCCCTCTTTCTTAGGCTGACGCCATAGGCCCCGTTCGGTGCTCCCCGCTTCGCGGCTGCGCTCCTCCGATGGCCCTCGGCAGGTCGCGCACGCTGCTTCGCAGCGTCCGCGACTTGCCTCGCTAAAGGGCTCCACGCCCGCGGCAGCTAAAAACGCGCCGCGACTGGCGCCCCCTCCACTCGCGTGGCTTCCGTGGTTTGGCTTCAGGCTACGGAAAACCGCCGAGGTCGCCCCACAAGAACTGCGCGAGCGTCGCGGCGACGATCGGAGCGGTCTCCGCGCGGAGCGTGCGCGGGCCGAGACGGGCGAGCATGAATCCGGAGCGCTCCGCGGCGTTTGCTTCGTCCTGTGAGAAGCCCCCCTCGCCCCCGGTGATCAGCAGCACGCTCGGTTTCGGGTGAAGATCGCTCGCCAAAGACTCCGTGGCATCCTCCCAGAACAGTACGCGCCGCTCGTATCCCTGGCCGAGCGCGAGCACGCTCTCGAAGCTCGCGATCTCCTCGACCTCGGGACAGGTCGCGCGGCCCGACTGCGCGGCGGCGGACGACGCGATCGTGCGCCAGCGCGGCGTGCGCGTCTCGCGGCGCGCCGCGCTCGGCACCGTGCGCTCCGACGTGAACGGAACGATGCGGTCGACGCCGAGCTCGGTGAGCTTCTCGATCGTCCAATCGAGCTTGGAGCCCTTGGACAAGCCGACGGCGACGGTCAGCGCGAGTGCCGAGTCGCGGCGGGCATCGACGGCGTCGACCGGAAGCACGTCGGCCGAGGTCGGGCCGACGCTGCGCACTTCCGCCACCCAGGCGCGGCCGCGGCCGTCGAAGATCTCGATGCGCGCACCGACGCGCAGGCGGAGCACGTCGCGGAGATGGCGCAGTCCCTGGCCGCGAAGCCGGATCGGCCGCTCGTCGGCCTCCTCGGGATCGATGCGAAAGCGGTGCACGTCAGGGCTCCCGGCGGAGCGTCAGCGTGGTCCAACCGTCGATCGATCGTGTGCCTTGCTCCGCCCATCCGGCGGAGCGTGCGGCCGCGGCGACGGCGTCCCGGTCGGAGTCGATGAACCCGGCGACGACGAGCGCGCCGCCCGGTGCGGCGCGCGCCGCGAACCCGTGGAACATGCCGCGGAGGAGCCCGGAATAGAGGTTCGCGAGGATCAGCGCAAAGCGTCCCGCGACGCGATCGAGCGTCCCGACATCGACTCGAACCAGGTCCGAAAGCCGGTTTCGCGCGACGTTCACGCGCGCGGCCTCGACGGCGATGCCGTCGATGTCGATGCCGAGCACGCGCGGCGCGCCGAGCCGCGCGGCGGCGATCGCGAGGATCGCGCTTCCGGTGCCGACGTCGAGCACCGCGTCCGGGACGCCGTCCGCGAACAGATCCTCGAGCGCGAGCAGACAGCCGAGCGTCGAAGCGTGCTGCCCGGTGCCGAAGGCCATCGCAGGCTCGATCTCGATGTCGAGGCGGCCGTCGCCTCCTGCGGGAAGCCACGGCGGGCGGATGCGGAGCGAACGCCCGATGTCGAGCACGGGGAAGCTCTGCTTCCACCCCTCGGCCCAGTCCTCGTCCTCGATCGCGTCGATGGAAACCGCGGCGCCCGAGCAACCCGGGAAGAATTCCGTGAGCTCACGCAGCAGCTCCGCGATGCTCGTCTCGAGGCGGTCGCGATCTTCGTCACCGCCGAAGTGAGCGCGCACGCGCGTGGTCTCGCCGTTCGCCTCCTCGATCACCCCGGGAGCGCCGCTCTCGATCAGGCGGGTCGAAAGCGCGTCGACGGCGTCGCTCGGCACGTCGATCGCGACCTCGAGCCAGCGGTGCATGCGCGATCATGACACAGCCGCCACTCGGATTCGACGCGAAGGTCCGCTAAGGTCCGCGCATGGCGAACCGATCGCGCCTCCTGCGCATCGCCCATCGCGGCGCGTCCGGACACTGCCCCGAGAACACGCGCGCGTCGTTCCTGCGCGCGATCGAGCTCGGCGCCGACATGGTCGAGCTCGACTGCCAGGTGACGCGCGACGGCGCGATCGTCGTCATCCACGACGACACGCTCGACCGCACCACCAGCGGCCGCGGTCGGGTGCGCGATCACACGCTGAAGGAGCTGAAGGCACTCGACGCCGGCTCGTGGTTCGGAGCGAGCTTCGCGGGCGAGGAGATCCTGCTGCTCGAGGAGGCGATCGAAGTCCTGCGCGGACGAATCGCACTGAACCTCGAGATCAAGGGCGAAGACGCTCCCGGTCGGCTCGAGATCCAGTGCGTCGGCATCGTGCGGAGCCTCCGCTTCCTCGACCAGACGGTGTTCTCGTCGTTCTCGCCGCCGCGCATGCGGCTGGTGCGCGACCTCGCCGAGGATGCGCGGATCGGCGTGCTGATGGAGAACCGCAAGGGCGCCTGGCAGGACGGCTTCGCGCTCGCCGAGGAGCTCGCCGCCGAGGCGCTGCATCCCGAGCTCACGCTGCTCGACGGTCCGCCGGTGGACGAAGCGCACCGGCGCGGCCTCGAGGTGCGCGTCTGGTCCGTGAACCGGCCGGACGACATGGAGTGGCTCGCGCGGCTCGGCGTCGACGGGATCTTCACGGACTATCCCGAGCGCCTGCTCCGCGTGGGCGCGGCCCGCCCCTAGGTGCCCTCTAGGGCTTGCGCTTCTTCTTCGGAGCAGGCGTGGCCGCGGGAGCGGGCGTGTCGGTCGGCTGCGGCGCCGGCGCGAGCGAATCCGGCGGCGCGTCGAGCGACACGGCGCACTGTACCTCGCTCGTCAGCACGCACTCCGCGAGCACGTCGTGCTCCTTCCACTTCCCGCGGAAGCGGCCGCGCGGCTGCTTCTCGGAGAGCTGGTTCTCGATCACCTTTTCGCCGTTGATCGTGATCGTGAATCCGGCCTTGCCGCCGCCGAGCTGCGTGGTGCGCCCGAGGATGGAGAGCTCTTCGGGCGTGGCCATGGGTACGACCCGGAGCGTGGGAACCGGCGGCGCGGCCGGCGGAGCCGACTGCGGAGACGAGCAGGCGGCGACGAAGACGAGACCGGAGAGCCAGCGGGCTGCGCGCATGGCCGGGTTGCTTGTCACTCCGCGCGACGCACCGCAAGCGTGAACCCCGTTGCGGGCCTCACCGCGATGGCATATGAGACGCGCGTGATCCGATTCGCTCTCCCGACGAAGCAGCACCCGGTCGTAAAGCCGATCCTCCGCGCGTGGCGCGGGCGGGAGGCCCTGGAGAGCGTCTCGGCATAGAACCACCAGCTTCGGGACGATCCAGAACCCCTCCCGCCCTCAGGGCCGGAGGGGTTTTGTTTTTTGGAGCGGAGCCAGCCATGGACGACGACGAAAATCCCGGGAACGACGACGCGAGGGGGCCGAGTCCCGCGCTCGGCCGCTCGATCTGGCGCGCGCTGGCCGAGCGCATCACGGGCCAGTCGCGGCGAGGAGCCCGCGGGCCGCGCCTGAAGCGCCACGCACTTTCGGTCGTCGCCTGCGACCTCCGGGGCTTCACGCGCTTCTCGGCGTCGGTTCCGCCGGATCTCGTGGTCGAGCTGCTCCGCGAGCACTACCAGGCGATCGGCGAAGTCGTGGCGTCGTTTCGCGGCACGATCAAGGATCACGCCGGCGACGGAACGCTCGTGCTCGTCGGCGCCGCGCGGCCGACACGCGACCACGCGGACCGCGCCGTCGCGCTGGCGCGCGCGATTGCCGCGCACACCCAGGACACGCTCCGGCGCGCGTCCGACGGTAGGCTCGGTCTCGGGATCGGCGTCGCCAGCGGTGACGTCACGGTCGGGTCGATCGAAGCCGGCGAGCGGGTGGAACCGGTCGCCGTCGGGGCGCCGGTGAACCTCGCGGCGCGCCTCTGCAAGCGCGCCCAGGCCGGTCAGATCCTGGTCGACGAGCACACGGTCGCAATGCTCCGCGGGGAACGCATCGGCGCCGTCGAGCGACTCGAGCTCGCCGAGCTCAAAGGGTTCGCGTCTCCGGTGTCGATCTTCCGGGCCGTCACGCCGTAAGAGAAGCGGCGGATTGCGTTCTTGACTCGTCGGGCGATTTCTCTGAAACTACGAAATTCCTCTCGCGGCCTCCGAACACATTCGGATGGCCCATGGGATGGGGGTGAATGGATTCATGCCCGGTGTACGGGTCAAAGAGAACGAGCCCATCGAAAGCGCGATTCGCCGGTTCAAGAAGCAGTGCGAGAAGGCGGGTATCCTCGCCGAGCTACGCAAGCGCGAGCACTACGAGAAGCCGAGCGTCCGCAAGAAGAAGAAGGCTCTCGCCGCCAAGAAGCGAGCGCTGCGGCGCGCGAGTCGGAGCTTCCACTAGCCAGAGGAAGATGAGGCCAGAGCGGTGAACCTTCTCGAAGTCGCCGTTCTGGTCCTCGTCTTCGTGCTCGCCGTCCGCGGGTTCTTCCGCGGATTCTTTCGCGAGGCCTTCGGCCTCCTGGCGTGGGTGGGTGCCGGCCTGGTCGCCTACCTGCTGGGTCCGACCTACGGACCCACCGTCAGCCAACGCTACGGGTTCCCGATCGCGATCAGCGAGGCGCTCGCCGCAGTCGGGATCTTCGTGGCGCTGTACATCGTCTGCCAGCTGACCGGCTTCATCCTGAGCCGGATCGCGCGGATGATCTTCCTCGGTCCCGTCGACCGCGCCTTCGGGCTCGTGATGGGAGCCGCCAAGGCCGTGGCGATGGCGACGCTCTACTGCATGGTCGTCACCTCGCGCCGTGGCCTGCCCGAGGTCGCCGATCGCGTGCACGACTCGCCCATCCTCACGCAAGCCGTCGAAGAAGGCTGGAACGTGTTCGCGATCGCGCGCGAGCAGACCGGTCTGAATCCGAAGTGGCAGCATCCGTACTCGAAGGCCGAGCTCGAGGCTCGCGTGGCGCTCGATCACTTCCTCACGCCGAAGCCGAGCGCGACGGAGCCGCCCCCGAAGGTCGAGCCCTCCCCCGCTCCGACGCCCAAGAAGGGGCGACGATGATCCAGGCGGGCGACGACAAGATCGACGAGGTTCGCGACCGCGCCAGCATCGTCGAGATCGTCTCCCGCTACACGGCCCTGAAACGAACCGGCCGCAATCATGTCGGCCTCTGCCCGTTCCACTCGGAGAAGACGCCGTCGTTCAACGTCACCGAGGAACGCGGGATGTTCTACTGCTTCGGCTGTCAAGCGAAGGGGAACGTCTTCCAGTTCCTGATGCAGAAGGAGAACCTGACGTTCCCTGAGGCGCTCGAGCGCCTGGCGAAGGAAGTCGGCGTCGAGCTGCCGAAGCGTCCGGCGGACGAGCGACGCGAGCAGAGCCGCGAGCGCTTGCTGCGCGTGAACGCGTTCGCCACGAAGTTCTACCAGCGAGCACTCTGGGAGAGTGCCGCGGGCGCGACGGCGCGCGAGTACCTCGTCGAGCGGCGCGTGCGCGAGGAGACCGGACGTGCGTTCGAGCTCGGCTACGCGCCGCGCGAAGGTCTCGCGCACGCGCTCGAAAGGGCCGGCGCGCCGCTCGGCGACGCCGAGTCCTTGAAGCTGATCGCGAAGTCGACGCGCGGCGGCGGTTGGTACGATTGGTTCCGCCACCGTCTGATGTTCCCGATCCACGACCTCGCCGGCAAGACGATCGCGTTCGGCGGGCGGCAACTGCCTCCCGACGAGGGCGGCGGCAAGTACGTGAACTCCGCCGACTCGGCGCTCTTCCACAAAGGGCGCTCGGTGTTCGGGCTGTCGGCCGCACGGAACGCGATCCACGAGCGCGGGCGCGTGCTGATCGTCGAGGGCTATCTCGACGTCATCGCGCTCGCGCAGGCGGGGATCACGAATGCCGTCGCACCGCTCGGAACCGCGCTCACGGCGGACCAGATCCGCGTGCTGAAGCGCTTCACCGACCAGTTCGTGGTGCTGTTCGACGGCGACCGTGCCGGCATCGCGGCGGCGGCGCGGAGCTTCGCGGCGTTCGCCGAAGTGGGCATCTTCGCCGAGGCGGCATTCCTGCCGAGCGGGCACGACCCGGACACGTTCGTCCACGAGAGCGGCGCGGAGGGCATCGAGAAGTTGATCGAGCGCCGCTCGCCGCTCGTCGACCACTACCTCCGCTCGCTCGCGGCGGCCGACGCCTCGCTCGCGGCGCGCGCCAAGGCGGCGCAGGGCGTGGCCGAGCTCTGCGAGCGCCTCGCCGACCCGATCTTCGTCGGGCTGCTGCGGCGACGCGCGGCCGAGCACCTCGACATCCCGGAGGAGCAGCTGCGGATCCGAGCGTCCGCGGCTCCCCGTACCGAGCGACTGTCTCCAGCTCCCGACGCGGCCGCGGCGGCGCCTCGCCCGGCGCAGCAGATCGGACGCAGTGAGTCGCTGATCCTCGAGCTCGCGCTCGTCCACCGCTCGCTCCTCGAGCGGCTGCCCGACGACATCGACGAAGTCTTGCCGAGCGACGCGGCGAGATCGCTTCTCGAGCGGCTGCGCGCGCTGCCGCGCGACGCGACGCCGACGGATCTCCTGGAAGATCTGCCGCGCGACGCCGCCGACCGCGTCGCACGCGCCTGGCTCGGCGAGCAGGAGGCGTACGCGATGCCGGAGCGGCAGCTCGAGGAATGCCTCGGCAAGCTCGAGAGTCGCTCGCGGGACAAGCGTCTGCGCTTGCTGCAGCGCGAGATCCGCGAGGCCGAGTCGCGCGGCGACGCGAGCGTCCTCGAGCGCCTCCTGCTCGAGAAGCAGCAGCTCGCCGTCGTGAAGCTCCGGCCGGAGCACGAGCCGTGAGCACGCGCGTGTCACTCGCGGAATCGGCAGCCGACCGCGCGGCCTCGTGGACCGTCCGCGAGCGCGTCTTCATCCACGAGCAGCAGATCGACGAATCGCTCGAGCGCGACGACCTCGACGATCTCTCCTGGCACTTCGTCGCATGGGATGGATCGGAGCCCGTCGGCACCGCGCGCGTCTTCGGCCTCGACGACGAGCACCGCGCGATCGCCCCCGATCGTGCTCGCGTCGTGAAGATCGGCCGCATGGCCGTGCTGGCGAGCCACCGCCGCCACGGCATCGGCCGCGCGCTACTCGATGCCGCGATCGAGCGCGCGTCCAAGCACGGTGCCGAGCGTGCCGAGCTCTCCGCGCAGGAGTACGTCGTCGCCTTCTACGCCGGCGCGGGATTTCGCGCCGACGGCGAGCGCTATCTCGAAGCCGGCATCCCGCACCGTCACATGTCGCGCGAGCTCCGGCCGGAGCGCAGCGCACACTAGGCGCCCGGAACCTCGCGTGCTAAGGAAAAAGGGTTACGCAGAATCCCCCGGAAATAGCCTCAGGGTTCACTCGGGCCCATAGCTCAGCGGGTCAGAGCGGCCGGCTCATAACCGGCTGGTCCCAGGTTCGAATCCTGGTGGGCCCACTCCTACCACACGCCGAAGCGACGGCCCCGTCTTCGTGGGTCGAGAGCGAGGAAGAAGATTGGCCAGCGCGATCGATCAGCTGTTCGCATTGCAACGGGTAGACAGCGAGCTCCGCGTCTTGAAGCTCGAGCTCTCCGCGCTCGGCGGGGCCGCGGAGGAACTGAAGGCCACGGTCGGCACTCGGCGATCCGTGACCCAGGCGAAGCGCCAGGAGATGGCCGACCTCGAAAAGCAACGCCGCGACCTCGAGGCGAGGCTCTCCGACGAAGAAGAGAAGACGAAGGACCGCCGGATGCGCATGCAGCGCATCCGGAACGAGAAGGAGCTCGGCGCGCTCCGCCGTGAAGTCGAGCTCAGCCGCGATCTCGCGACGCAACTCGAAGAGTCGCTGATGAAGCTGCTCGAAGGCGCCGACGCCAAGGTCGCCGAGCTGAAGGGCATGGAAGGCGAGCTCGCATCCGCCGAGGAGCAGCTGGCGGAGCGCGAGAACGCGCTCGCAGAGCGAACCCGCGAGCTCGCCGCCGATCTCGAGCGGCTGACCGGGGACCGAGAGCGTGCCGCTTCCGAAGTCGAGGAAGGCCTGCGGCGCCGTTACGACCTGATCTTCGAGCGCAAGGGCGGCGTCGCGGTCGTCGAAGTGCGGAAGGAAGGCGACTGCGGCGGCTGCCGCATGCGCGTACCGCCGCAGCTGATCACCCAGCTCCATCGCAACGTCGACGTGGTGTTCTGCCCGAGCTGCCAGCGCGCGCTCTGGGTGTCGCGCGAGGTCCAGCCGCGCGCGGCGAAGGAACCGACCAAAGCCGAGGCATGACCGTGCGCTCGCCGTCAGGCGAGCGGGCGGCCGAGTGCGCGCTCGAGTACCCGGAGCGGAGCAGTCTCCGGATCGAGCTGCGCCGCGACCGGCAGATGCAACGTCTGCTCGAGCGCGAAGCATCCCGCGACGGCGGCGTGCGCGACCTGGTCGGAGAAGCAAATCCAGGTCGTCCCCGGCGCAAACGCGACGCGCGTCGGCGGCACCTCGCGCGCGTAGTCGAGGTCGCGCTTCATCGCGTCGTGGAGTCCGAGCATGTAGTGGTCGTACTCGCTCCGCCGCGGCACCGTCACGGAGAGCCACTCGAGGAGGAGCGCCGAACCCGGCCACGGACGGCGTAGACGCGGCAGGAAGCGCGTGGCGAGCGCGGCGAACGGCTCGCCGACGTGCCACACGCGAGGCTCGGCGGGACTCACGTTCGTGAACACGCGGAGCGTACGCGCACCGCCCGTCGGGCGCGTCGGGAAGGCGTCGACGTGGACCCGGGTGTCGTCGCCGCGCCACGACGCGGGGCGGCCCGCGATCTCGACCGGCCGATAGCTCGTTCGGCCGAGGCGGATCGCGGAGGCGTAGCGCGGCACGAGCGAGGCGACCAGCCTACGCGCCGCCTCGCGGAAGCGCGCGAGCAAGGATGCGAGCGCGGCGAGCGATGCGTCGTCCCCGGCCGCGCCGCGCAGCCGTGATCCGTCTTCTCCGAGCGAGACGTTCTTGTCCGCGCCGTTCGACCAGCGCGGATCGAGGAAGCGTTGCTCGTCGGGCGTCAGCGCGAACGCGAGCCCGGGCAAGACGACGATGCAACCCGACTCGAGTGCCCGCGCGAGGCTCGCCGTATCGTCGGCATCGGCCGGCCCCGTCCAGATCGTGCGATCGACGATCCGGATCGTCGCGCGATCACCGTCGTCCCGAGCCATCGAGAGCGCACCGGTCCGCCGCGGCGCGGCGCGACCCCGAGCGGCCGAGCGACGTTCTGGCACCGAAGAGACCGTGTGACCGCAGGGTCACGACCGGAAGGAGGGACGACGCATGAGATACGTCATCGCTTGGCTGCTCGGGGTTCCGGGCGGGATCATCGTTCTCTGGTTCCTGTTCAATCACGTTTGAGCACCCTGCCTCCGTCTCATCACCGCGAAGTGGGTGTAGATGATGAGCGGCACGAGAAACGGCGGCAACAGGCCGAGCGGCAGCACCACGAGCGGCGCGAGCGATTGCGGATCACCGAAGCCGACACGCGCTGCGGTCGCGACGACGACCAGGATGTCGACGAGCCCGAGGACGTTCCACCCCTGCACCCACGGGGTGCCCGCGCTCGACCGGAGCGTCGGGAGCGCGAGCAGGAGGGTCGCGAGTAGCCCGACCGCGACGTCCCCCCACCCGGCCGGAATCCCGAAGGCCGGGGCGAGCTCGCCGCGATCGCAGAGCCTCAGGAACTCGGCGCCGATCGGGAGCCGAGTGGCGTGCACGGCGAGGATCGCCGCGATCGACACGGCCTCGGCCTCGCTGCGGAACGCGGCGTTTCGCAGGTGGAGCAGGATGAGCCCCGCGGACAACGCGACGATCAGCAGCTGCGGGAACGGAAAGGACAGCGCCGCGAGCGCACCGCTCGCGACCAGCACGATCGAGAGCGCGAGCCAGGCGAGGAGGGCCCAACCGACGTTCATGGGTCCCCTCGAGCCCCGCGCACGCCTCTCGAGCGGCAATCCACGGCTCAACCGCCGAGTGCCGTCTTCACCTTCTTCAGGACCTCGATGTTCTGCTGGAGCGCGCTCACGTGCTGCTCCATCTCGACGATCGAGGTGCCGAGCTGTGCAACGCTGCCGAGCGCGCCACCGGAGCCCGCCGCCTGCTTCAGGAGCGCGGCACCGAGCCCTTCGGCCTGACCCGCGTGCGCGGGCCGCTGGGTGACCGACCCGCAAACGAATCCCGCGAGGAACAGTGCGATCGCAAACGCGGTGGTGGGGAGAGGACGACGCATGGAGAGACCTCCTGTCGGGCGCGGAACGTTCGGCCCGTTCTTGTCGCGATCATGCTCCCAACGCAAACGCCGGCCGCTCTTGCCTCGGCTCGCGGAGCGGCCGATCATCGCGCGCATGCAAACCGCGACGCGCCTCTCCGACGACCTCGACTCCGTGTCGGCCCGCATCTGTTACCTCGGAGACACGGCGCCGCGGGTACACTATCGAACCTGGCCCGCTTCGACCGGCCGACCGGCCGAGACGCCGACGAGGGAATACCACGACGCGAACGTCTACGATTGCCGCCCGATCGTCGATCGGCTGAGCCTCGAAGGCGAGGGCTTCATCGTTCGCGACGCCCCGGCCGCGGCGATCGACTTCCACGATGCCGAGGCGGTCCGCCGCGAGTATCTCCCGGCGGTGGAGCACGCCGTGGTGCGTGAAGCGGGCGCGCTCGCCGTGTTTGCGTTCGACCACAACGTCCGCAGCGCAGCGGCGCTCGCGGACAAGCGTCCCGGCACCCGGCCTCCCGCCGACATGGCGCACAACGACTACACCGAGGCGTCGGGGCCGCGCCGCGTCCGCGAGATCCTCGGTGAGCGCGGCCGCCTCGACCTCGCCGGCCATCGAGCGGCGCTCATCAACGTCTGGAGGCCGATCGTCGTTCCCGCGCAGGACGTACCGCTCGCGATCTGCGAGGCACGGAGCGTCTCCGCGGAGGATTTCGTCGACACCGCGATCGAGCACTACTCCGAGGACGACCTCGAGAAACCGCACCAGACGGGGCACATCTTCTCCATCCGTTACAATCCGGCTCACCGCTGGTTCTACGTGGCGGACATGCGCCCCGACGAAGCGCTGATCTTCAAGTGCTGGGATTCCGCGCGCGCCGGGCAGGCCCGCTACACGGCGCACACCGGCTTCTCGAATCCGAAGGCGCCGAAGAACGCGCCGCCGCGGCAAAGCATCGAGGTCCGCACGGTGGCGATCTACCCGAGCTGAGACCGCCGCGTCGCCTTGAGCAAGGCGTTCACCAGCGAGGAGACGCCGGACGACGAGATCGTCGTTCCGCCGCGCGCGCCGCTCCCCGCGGGGTCGCCGAACTGGGTCACGCCGCGCGGGCTCGCGCGGCTCCGTGAAGAGTCCGCCGCGCTCGACGCCGAACGATCGCGCACGCGCGATGCAGAGATCTCGGATGCCGACCGTGCGCGGCGCCTCGCCGTGCTCGCCGCGCGCACGGCGGCGCTGCACGAGCGCATCTCCGGCGCGCAACTGGTGATGCCTCCGGCCGAAGCACCCGGCACGGTGCGCTTCGGGGCGACGGTGACGGTGCGCACGCTCGAGGGGGCCCGCGAAGGCGAAGAGCGCGCCTACGGCATCGTCGGCGTCGACGAAGCCGATCCCGACCGCGGGCTCGTGGCATTCACGTCGCCGCTCGCGCGGGCCCTGCTCGGACGCGCGGTCGGCGACGAGGTCACGCTCCGACTGCCGCGCGGCGAGGAGTCGCTCGAAGTAGTCGCGATCGGCTACGCGAAGGACGATCCGAGCTGACCCGTCACGACTTCGGCGCCGCGCGCTCGACGGGCGCGCCCTGGGCTTTCTCGACGGCCTCGATCAGAAACTCGGGAACGGGCTTCGGGCGAAACGTCTCGGCGTCGACGATCACGTAGACGAGCTTCGCGTCGATCACCATGCGGCCCGTCGCTTGGTCCCAGGTCTGGATCTCGAAGACGACGGA
>JACXTT010006480.1_pt1 | contig 16685 bp, 10 predicted proteins | sample 9270951 | NCBI WGS metagenome assembly JACXTT01 (sample SAMN15532306, study PRJNA645909) | rock metagenome | isolation source: weathered quartz diorite | place: Puerto Rico | collected 2017-06-21 | reverse complement strand
TGAACTTGGCGGCCGGGGTGAGTGGGCTGGTCGGTGACCTTGTCGACTTGGGTATCGCCGACGTGGTTGTTGGGCCGGTTGTACTCCGCCCAGTTGGACACGTCGAGCCCTTCCCCCCGCAGCTCGACGGCGCCGTATCGCGGCAGTCCGAAGGTCTTGAAGAGCGACAGATCGAGAGTCTTGGTGACCGGTCCGCGCACCGCGTTGCGACGTTCCGTTCCCTGCGCGCCGGCGGCCGGCTTGAACGCCGAGATGTTGAACCACTGGCTGATGCTCTTCGGGCCGCTGTTGGGATTGCCGACCTGATCGGCGCGCTTGCCGCTGGAGTCGTACACGGTGAATGGCGTGCCGGTCTGCAGCGTGAGGACGGCGTTCACGCTCCAGCCGCCGACGACCGCGTTCCCTTTGGCCCACGGCAGCGCATAGGTGCTGGCCAGAGTGAAGCGCTGCCGCGCGTCGTAGTCCGCGGAGCCCGAATCCAGACTCAGATTGCAGTTCTGGGTGCCCGCCTTGACGCAGCTCGAATCGGTGACCGAGCCGCCGCGCGACGGGTTGCCGGGGAAGAAGCCCGGCCCGCTGTTCGTGGCGTGGCCGAAGGTATACGAGGCGAGGTATGAAAGACCGTTCGACTCTCTCCGCCGCAGCGAGGCCTGCAGCGCGTTGTACTTCGATTGGCCGATGTACATGATGGTGGTCAGGCGGTCAGCGACGGCCCCGGCGAACCCGGCCGATGTGATGACCGTGGCCAGGTTGTCGCCTTTGGTACCGACATACGCGAGCATGGCCGAGGTGCTGCTCGACAGTTCCCGCTGCGCGCTCAGATTCCACTGCTGCACCTTGGTGGTCTTCGAGTTGCGCGGAATGTAGACCAGCCCCGAGCCTTGCGGCAGCACCGGGTTGCTGGCGTTGACCGGATCGGGCAGCGGGATCGGCTGCGAGAGTTTGACATTGGCTCCCGGATCGTTGCCGAAGCGGAACTCCGTGACCACCGCGGGGGGATTCTCGGTGAGCTGGTTGTCGATGCCGCCGCGATCGAGGGAGTAGAAGATGCCATACGCGCCGCGCACCGCCGTCCTCGGGTCGACGAGATAGTCGAAGCCGAGGCGTGGTCCGAAGTTGTTCTTGTTCGTCTTCAGAGTGGATCGGGAGACGCCGTTCTGTCCGGCCACCACCAGCTTTTGGGTGGTGGGGTCGTAATTGGCCAGCTTGTTGTCCTTCTCGTAGTACGGCGTGAGGAGATCCCAGCGCAGTCCAAGGTTGACGGTGAGATTCGGTTGCACGCGCCAGTCGTCCTGCGCGAAGAGAGCGTTCTCCCAACTGATGGTGTCGCGAGGCACGAAACCGGGGATACCGGTGGCCGTGAAGTTCGTCGCCGTCAACAGCATGTCCGACACTTCATACCCGCTGTATCCCTGCTGGAATCCGAAGCCGTCGCGGAAGAAGTAGAAACCTTTGCCGAATCGCGTGCGGTTCTCATTCATTTCGCGGCGCAGCATCGTGCCGCCGAACTTGAAGGAGTGATCGCCGCGGAGCCAGGTCACGGCATCCGAAAGCTGCAGCGCCTTCTGCTTGATCACGTACTGGCCGAAGTCGCCGAGATACTCGATGTACGTGCCGTCGCCGCCGCCGATGAGCGAGATGCCGTTCGCCGTGGTGATGCCGCCGGGCCCGGGAATGCCGAGGGCCTTGTTCTGGTCGGTGCCGAATCCGACGGGGAGGAATCCGAAGTGGAAGTCGGTGGAGCCGAAGCGCAGCTCGTTAACGACGTTGCTGGTGAAGACGTGCGTCTCGCCCACTCGCGCCGTATAGCCTTTGTTCTCCGACGTGCCGGCGCCGAATCCCGCCTGGTAGCCGGGAATGCGGCCGGGATCGCTGAACTGATCCGCCCAATGGCTGCCGCTGACGAAGAGCTGGTCGCTCTGCGTCACGTTCTGATCCAGCCGGCCGTCGAAGTCGTTGTACGTGCTCTTCTTTTGACGATGGGTGAGGAAGTTGTGCGTCACGCCCCCCCGCGTGGCGTGCGGATAGGCATTGAGGTACGCCTTGCCCACCGGATCGAGCATGCCGGGCGGAATGATGTTGCCCGGGAAGGGCTGCCCGGTTTTCGGGTCATAGATGATGACCGGCTGCGACAGCAGGCTGATCTTCGGGTCGAGCAGTTCCGAGAAATCGCCGATGCGCATCTTGTCGGTGGGAACGGTGACGTAGTTGCCCGCTTCGACCGGAATGGAGTTGCGCAGCCCGTGATAGCTGCCGAAGAAGAAGGTGCGGTCGCGGAAGATCGGGCCGCCGAGGGTGGCGCCGAAATCATTGTTGTTGAAGTCGGGCTTTTCCGTGGCGAACTTCGGCGTGGCGGCCAGGCTCTTGGGGCGATAGAAGTCGTAGGCCGTGCCGTGAAAATCGTTGGTGCCGCTCTTGATCACCAGGTTCTGCACCGCGCCCGCCGCGCGGCCGTACTCGGCCGGCGCGTTGGTGGTGATCACGGAGAATTCGCGGATGGCTTCCGGCGGCGGAAGATAGGCGATGGAGTTGACCAGCGACTCGTTGTTGTCGACCCCTTCGATCAGATAGTTGTTGAACTGCTCGCGCAGTCCGTTGACCGAAAGCGCGGCTCCGCCGAACTCCGAATAGCGGAAGGTCTCCGCGTCCGTCCCCGAGCCGCCGCCGGAGGAGTTACTGCCGGGGATTCCGCGGTTCACGCCGGGGGCCAGCGTCGCCAACTGCGTGAAGTTGCGGCCGTTGAGCGGCAGATTCTCGATCTGCTTCTCGTCGATGAGGGTGGAGATCTCCGACGTGCTCTTCTCGATGAGCGGCGCCGCCGCGGTCACCGTCATCTCCTCAGAGACTCCGCCCAACTGCATCTTGAAATCGATGCGCGCCACCTGATTGACGGTGAGGGTGATGGGAGTGATCTGCTGCCTGAACCCGCTCAGGTCGACCTGGACGCGGTAGTTGCCCACGGGCAACGCGGTGATGGAGTACGCGCCGGTGGCATTGCTGACGTCGACGCGCGCCGCGCTCGTTCCCACGTTCGTCGCCGTGACCGTCGCGCCGGGAAGAACGGCGCCGGTGTTGTCGGTCACGATTCCTTCGACGCGCGCCGTCGCCGTCTGGGCGGCGGCAGGCAACGCGCACAGCGCGATCAATGCGAGGACCAGCAGTGACTTCGCTCGGGACGAACGGGTCATAACTCCTCCTTTTTCGCCGGCAGAACGATCCTGAATTGCGGGAAGGAAGTATAGCCCTAGCGCAGGCGCCACGCGCCGCTGCTGCGCGGCGGCAGCGCGATGCGCCATGCGCCGGGCGCGCCGGTCGGAGCGGAGACGCCGGCGTCGGTGTAGAGCGTCTCCAGCGCATTCGCGCTCACGCCGAGCGGCCCCGCGTCGACCGGCGAATCGCTGAGGTTGTGCACCGCTAGAACGCGCTCGCCGCCGGAGTCGCGGATGAAGGCGAGGATCGGCGCGCTCGTTTCCAGCAGCGTGATGTCGCCTCGCATCAGTGCTGCCGAATGATGCCGCGCCGCGATCCAGTTCCGGTAGTACGACAGCAGCGATCGCGGATCGCTGTTTTGCGAGGCGACGTTGTTCGCGGCCAGTCCCGGCGCGTACGCGCGCCAGGGCGTTCCGCTGGTGAAGCCGCCGGAAGCGCTCCACGGCATCGGCGTGCGCTTCGACTCGTCTTCCGGCGTGGGGCCGTTCTGCAGGCCCACCTCCTCGCCGTAGTAGATGAACGGCGCGCCGGGCAGCGTGAGGAGAATGGCCGCGGCGTTGCGCAGTTTGCCGGGGTCGTTGCGCAGCACGGTGGCCAGTCGCGTCTGATCGTGATTGGTGAGGAACGGCGCGTCGATGACGCCGCGGGGGTAATCGCGGACGACGTCGCGCAGCGTGTCGCGGATGCGCGCGGCGTCGCCGCCGTTGACCGCGTCGAGGATCGCGGAGGCCAGAGGGAAGTTGAAATTCATCGGCACGTCGCCGAAGTACGTCGCCAGCGTCGGCGTGTCGACGGTGTTCTCCGCCACCAAGATGGCATCGGGTTTGGTGGCCCGCACCTGGGCGGTCAGCTCCTGCAGGAGCTGATGCGTCCCAGGGGTGTCCGCCTGTCCCGCGCCGCCCCCATCCTCGATCAGGTAGCGCGTGGCATCGAGGCGATACCCGTCCACGCCCTGCCGCAGCCACCAGCGCGCCAGGCGGAACATCTCCGCTTTGACCGCGGGCGTGCGGTAGTTCAAATCGGGCATGCCGCTCCAGAACAGCGCGTAGTAGTACGCGCCGTTTTTGGGATACCACGTCGGATAGTTGCCGGCCCATGGCTGCTTCCAGCCGGGATCGGTGGCGCTCCAGACGTACCAGTCGCGCTTGGGGGAGCTCGGCGACGACGCCGACTCGATGAACCATGGATGCTCCGAGCTGGTGTGGTTCATCACGAAGTCGATGATGACGCGGATGCCGCGCTTGTGCGCTTCGTCGAGGAATCGCCGGAAGTCGGCATTCGAGCCGTAGTCGCGCTCGATGGTCTCGTAATCGGTGGTGTCGTAGCCGTGGTAGCTCGGCGACTGGAAGACCGGCATCAGCCAGACCGCGTCGACGCCGAGGTCGGTGGTGGTGGCGGGATCACCGTCGTTGAGGTAGTCGAGCTTGGCGATGAGGCCGTTGAGATCGCCGATGCCGTCGCCGTTCGAGTCGGCGAAGCTGCGGACGAAGATCTCGTAGAAGACGGCGCCGCGCGCCCACTCGCCGTTCGGCGCGGCGCGCACCGCCCGCTGCCGGCCGGCATATGCGGTCGTGCCGCCGCATGAGAGAACCAGGAGAAGAAGGGATGCGGCGACGCCGGCGCGGAGGCAGCGCGTCATGGGGCCGTATTGTAGGCTCTGGCGCGATGCGCAAGCTGGTGGCAGTTTTTTTCCTTCTCTTCTCCATCGCTGCATACGGGCAGGATCGTGTCGATCGTCTGCTCTCGCGGATGACGCTCGAAGAAAAGCTCGGCCAGTTGACGCAGCTCGTCGAGGATGAGCCCGAGTTTCAGCCGGCGCTGCAAAAGGGATTGGTCGGCTCGATTCTCAACGGTGAGGGAGCGGCGAAGACGAATCAGCTTCAGCGCGCGGCGCTGGCCGGATCGCGCCTGAAGATCCCGCTGCTATTCGGCTACGACGTCATCCACGGCTACCGGACCATCTTCCCCATCCCGCTGGCCATCGCCTCTTCGTGGGACCCGCAGCTCGCCGAGCTCTCGGCGCGCGTGGCCGCGCGCGAGGCGCGCGCAGCCGGGATCCGCTGGACGTTCGCGCCGATGGTGGACATCGCCCGCGACGCGCGCTGGGGCCGCATCGCCGAAGGCGCCGGCGAGGATCCTTTCCTCGGCGCGGTCATGGCCGCGGCGTATGTGCGCGGATTTCAGAGCAGTGGCCTCTTGGCCTGCGCCAAGCACTACGCGGCTTACGGCGCAGCGGAGGCGGGTCGCGATTACAACGCGGTGGAGATGTCCGAGCGCACGCTGCGCGAGGTCTACCTGCCGCCGTTTCATGCCGCGGTCGATGCCGGCGTGGCCACGCTCATGTCCGCGTTCGAGAGCGTCAACGGCGCCCCGGCCACCGCGAACGGCCATCTGCTCGACGAGATCCTCCGCCGCGAATGGAAGTTCAAAGGATTCGTGGTCAGCGACTGGGACGCCGTCGCGGAGCTGATCAATCACGGCGTCGCTTCCTCGAAAGAGGATGCGGCGAGGAAGGCCATCACCGCCGGCGTGGACATGGACATGTGGGACAACAGCTACTCCACGCTCGCCGCGAGCGTGCGCGCCGGCCGACTGCCGATTGCGGTCGTCGATCGCGCCGTGCGCCGCGTGCTGCACGCGAAGGCTCAGGCCGGCCTCTTCGACGATCCGTACATAGATGAACGTGCCGCGGCGGCGGTGACGCTGACGCCGGAGCATCGCGCCGCCGCGCGCCGCGTGGCGCAGCACTCGATCGTACTCCTCAAGAACGAGCGCGATCTGCTCCCGCTGGCGAAATCGGGACGAAAGATTGCCGTCGTCGGGCCGCTCGCCGATTCCAAAGACGACATGCTCGGGCCATGGGCGGCGCAGGGGAAGGGAGAGGAGGCGGTGAGCGCTCTCGAAGGGATCCGTGCGGTGGTTGGCGACACGGTCGCCGTCGAGCAGGCCGACGTCATCATCGCCGTGCTCGGCGAGCGGCGCTCGATGTCGGGCGAGGCGGCGTCGCGCGCGTCGCTCGACCTCCCCGACGATCAGCAGGCGCTCCTCCAGTCGCTGGTGGCCAGCGGCAAGCCCGTTGTTCTGGTGGTGATGTCCGGCCGCCCGCTGTCGATCGCCTGGCCCGCCGAGCACGTGCCGGCCATCGTCGAGGCTTGGTTCCTCGGAAGCGAGAGCGGCAATGGGCTCGCGGACGTGCTCTTTGGAGATGTCAACCCCAGCGGCAAGCTTCCGGTCACCATTCCGCGAGCGGTCGGGCAGGTGCCGATCTATTACGCGCACCTTCCGACGGGGAGGCCGCCGAATCCGCAGGACAAGTACACCAGCAAGTATCTCGACGTGCCCATCGGTCCACTTTACCCGTTCGGCTTCGGCCTGTCTTATACGAAATTCGATTACAGCGACCTGGCGATCAGTGCCCCTTCGATGCGTCCCGATGGATCGCTGAAGGTCGCGGCGACCATCCGCAATGCGGGAGATCGCGCTGGCGAGGAGATCGTGCAACTGTACGTCGCCGATCCGGTGGCCCGCGTCTCCCGGCCGGTGAAGGAGTTGAAGGGATTTCAACGCGTGGCACTGAAGCCGGGAGAGAGCAGGCGCGTCGAGTTCACCATCACGCGGCGCGACCTGCAGTTCTGGTGGCACGACGGCTGGAGCGCCGAGCCGGGAGAGTTCAAGGTGTGGATTGGGGGGAGCTCTGCTGGGGGATTGGAGGGGAAGTTTGATCTCGTGTCCAAGTGAGCGCGCGGCCGTATGGGAGATTCTTGAGGTTAGAGGTGCGAGGTGCGAAGTAAGAATGAAGAAGGGGGCGGGCTTCTTCATTCTTCATTCGCACCTCGAACTTCGAACCTCCGTGCTGGGCGCGCCGCTCGTCCTCAGCCGCGATCGGAGCTGAGCGCGAGACTTAAGGTGCGAGGTGCGAAGTGCGAAGTAAGAATGAAGAAGGGGGCGGGCTTCTTCATTCTTCATTCGAACCTCGAACTTCGAACCTCCGAGTTGGGCGCGCCGCTCGTTCCCGGCTCCGCGTCGCGCCGCGGAGAATCTCCCGATCGTGGTAAAACCATCGCTCGCAGGAGGACTGATGCGCATCGCCAGACTTTCTCTGATCGTCCTGATCGCCGCGTCGTGCGTGAAGCAGGAGACCTCCACCACCGGCGCGGCGGCGGCGCACGGCGGCCCGATTCGCATCGGCTTCTCCATGGACACGCTGAAAGAAGAGCGGTGGCAGCGCGACAAGCGCCTGGTGGAGCAGCGTGCCAAGGAAGTCGGCGCCGCGCTCGACGTGCAGGTGGCCAACGGCGACGACGCGGTGCAGACCAAGCAGGCCGACAACATGCTCACCAAGGGCGTGGACGTCCTCATCGTCGCGCCGCACAACGGCGAGATCGCGGCATCCATCGTGGAGGCGGCGCATCGAAAGGGCGTGCCGGTTATCTCCTACGACCGCTTGATCCGCGACTCGGACGTCGACCTCTACCTCTCGCACCAGGTGCAGCGCATCGGCGAGATGCAGGGCGACTACGCGCTCAAGCACGCGCCGAAGGGGAGCTACGTTCTCATCGGCGGCTCGCCGACGGACTACAACGCCATCCTGCTGCGCAAGGGGCAGATGGACGTGCTCAAGTCCGCCATCGACCGCGGCGACATCAAGGTCATCTCCGAACAGTTCGCCCGCGAGTGGAAGGCCGAGGAAGCGCTGCGCATCACCGAGGATGCGCTGACCAGGACCGGCAACAAGATCCAGGCCATCGTGGCCTCGAACGACGGCACGGCCGGCGGCGCGATCTCGGCGCTGGAGGCGGCGGGTTTGGCGGGGAAGGTCCTGGTCACCGGACAGGACGCGCAGAAGGACGCCGTGCAGCGCATCGTCAAGGGGACGCAGACGATGACCATTTACAAGCCGATCAAACCGCTCGCCTTCGGCGCGGTCGATGCGGCCATCAAGCTCGCGCGCAAGCAGCCGGTAGAGACGCGCGACAAGATCAACAACGGAAAGAAGGACGTCCCGGCCATCCTGATCGAGGCCATCGTGGTCGATAAAAGCAACGTCGACTCCACCGTGATCAAAGACGGCTACTTCACGCGCGAAGAGATCTATGGGCACTGACGGAGTGCGGGCGTCCCGCCCGCGCTCGCCGGACGTCTCGTCCGGCGATGATGCGGTCGGGCGAGGACGCCCGAGCGACGCGGGCGGGACGCCCGCACTCCTGGAGATGCGCGACATCTCCAAGCGCTTCCCCGGCGTGTTGGCGCTCGATCGCGTCTCCTTCGACCTCCATCCAGGCGAGGTCCACGCGCTGGTCGGCGAGAACGGCGCGGGGAAGTCGACGCTGATGAGCATTCTGGGAGGCGGCTATCCGCACGGAACGTACGACGGCGAAGTGCGCGTCGACGGCGAGGTGTGCCGCTTCGCCGGCGTCCATCCCGCGGAGGATGCCGGAATCGCCGTGGTCCACCAGGAGCTGTCGCTGATTCCGGAGCTCTCCATCGCCGAGAACGTCTTCCTCGGCCGCGAGCCGCGCCGCCTCGGCGTCATCCAGAGCGAGGACCTCTACAGCCGCGCGCAGCGCGTCCTGGACGAGCTGCACCTCAAGCTCGAGCCGCACCTTCCGGTGGGATACCTCGGCATCGGTCAGCAGCACCTGGTCGAGATTGCCAAGGCGCTGGCGCGCAACGCGCGCATTCTCGTCCTCGACGAGCCGACGGCGGCGCTGACCGACGCGGAAGCGGAAGTGCTGTTCGGCATTCTGGCGCGCCTGCGCGACGGCGGCGCCGGCATCGTCTACATCTCGCACAAGCTCGGCGAGGTGCTCCGCCTCTCCGACCGCATCACCGTGCTGCGCGACGGTCGGACGGTGAGCACCGATCCCACCTCCGCGCTCGACACGCAGCGGCTCATCGCGCGGATGGTGGGGCGCGAGGTGGCGGAGATTTTTCCCGCCGCGCACCGCGAGGCGGAGGACGTGGTCTTCGAAGCGCGCGGCGTCACGGTCGAAGATCCGAACGTTCGCGGGAAGCTCCTCGTCGACGACGTGTGTTTCAGCGTCCGCCGCGGCGAGGTCCTCGGCATCGCCGGTCTGGTGGGCGCCGGCCGCAGCGATCTGATGATGGCCGTCTTCGGCGCGCATCCCGGCAGGACTGCCGGCGAGTTTTTCGTGGTCGGATCGCCGGTGACCATCGATCAGCCGGGCGACGCCATCCGATCGGGCATCGGGTTCGTGACCGAGGACCGCAAGCGGTTCGGGCTGTTCCTTGATCAGACCATCGTGGCCAACCTGACGCTCGCGGCGCTGAAGCGCCTCTCCGGCCCGCTGGTCACTGACGTCGACGCGGAGACGGCGGCGGGGCAGCGCGCCATGCACGAGCTGCGCATCAAGGCGCCGTCAGTGTTCACCATCGCCGGTACGCTCTCGGGCGGCAATCAGCAGAAGATCGTGTTGGCCAAGTGGCTGCTGACCGATCCGAAGGTGCTGTTCCTTGACGAGCCGACGCGGGGGATCGATGTCGGCGCGAAACAGGAGATCTATGCGCAGATCGACCGGCTGGCCTCCGAGGGAATGGCCATCGTGCTCGTCTCCTCCGAGCTCCCCGAGGTCCTCGGACTGTCCGATCGGATCGTGGTGCTGCAGGAAGGGCGATTGAGCGGAGAGTTCCGCCGCGACGAGGCGACCGCGGAAGCGGTGATGGCCTGCGCCACCGGCCACGCCGAGAGGATCTCCGCGTGACCATCGATCGCGCCGCGCTGCGCGCGTACTCGATGGTCATCGCGCTCATCGCCATCTGGATCTTCTTTCAATGGAAGACCGTCAGCGATCTCTATCCGTACGGGCTCTTCCTCCATCCGGTGAACCTCGCCAACCTCCTCAAGCAGATGTCCGTCACCGGCGTGGTGGCGGTGGGGATGCTGTTCGTCATCGTGGCGCGGCAGATCGATCTCTCGGTCGGCTCGCTGCTCGGGCTGGCCGGCGGAATCGCAGCCATGACGCAGGGTTGGGGATTGATGCCGTCGCTCGCCTCGGCCATCGTCATCGGCGTCGCCGTCGGCGCGCTGCAGGGGGCGCTCACCGCCTACCTGAACATCCCCGCCTTCATCGTCACGCTCGGCGGGCTTCTCACCTGGCGCGGCGTGATCCTCTACCTGAGCAAGGGCGAGACGATTCCGGTCCGCCTGCCGCTCTTCCGGACGCTCGGCGTGGCGTTGCTCACGCCCGCCTCCGGCCTGGCGCTTGCGGCGGTGGCCATCGTCTGCGTGGTCTGGCTCACCATTCGCCGGGAGCGCGCGCGCCGCCGCCACGGTCTGCCACTCTCCGGCACTGTGGCCGTGGTGACGCGCATCGCCGTCCCGTCGGCGCTCATCCTTCTCTTCGTCGTTCTGATGAACAGGCAGGGGGGAGTGCCGCTGCCGGTGATCATTCTTCTGGCGGTCGCGATCGCCGGTAGCTTCCTGACGCAAAACACGACCTTCGGCCGCTACCTGTACGCCATCGGCAGTAACCCCGACGCGGCGCGGCTGTCGGGCGTCAATTCGCGAAAGCACATCCTCGCGGCCTTCGCGCTCCTCGGCGGGCTGGTGGGAATCGCGTCGCTGCTGCACACCGGACGCGTCGGCAGCGCCTCGCCCGACGCCGGGACGCTGATGGAGCTCGACGCCATCGCCGCGTGCGTCATCGGCGGGACGAGCCTGATGGGAGGGCGGGGGAAGGTGTCGGGGGGGCTGCTCGGCGCGCTGGTGATGGCCAGCCTCGACAACGGCATGTCGCTGCTGAGCGTGGAGAACGCCACGCAGTACATCATCAAGGGAGCGGTGCTCGTGGCCGCTGTCGGCTTCGACATGGCGGGGCGGCGGAAGGGGTAGCGCTCCGGAACGCCTGGCGTTTTTCGTGCAGCGCAAAGGGACCATGAGCCTGCGGCGGCATCTGGTCATATTGGCGCTGTTGGCGCTGGGCTGTCAGCACGCGCAGGTGCCGCTGCCGAGTGCGTCGCCCACGACCGCAGCCTCCGCCGCGCGCGGTGAAGCCATCGTCCGCAATGTCGCGGTCTGCGGGCAGTGCCACGCCGAGGATCCGAGGCAGCCGGACGGTCCGCTCAGCGGCGGCAAGCAGTTTCGCGATTGGCGCATCGGCGTCGCGCGCGGCTCGAACCTCACCTCCGATCGCGAGACGGGGCTCGGCCACTGGAGCGAGGCGGAGATCGTGCGGGCCATCCGCAACGGCCTGAGCAAGGAAGGTGAACTGCTCTCTCCGGTCATGCCGTACGAGTGGTTCCACGAGATGTCGGACGACGACGCCTTCGCCGTCGCCCGTTATCTGAAAAGTCTTCCTCCGGTCCGCAATGACGTGAAGCAGAGTCCGAATCTCGTCTTCAAGTTGGGCGCGCTGTTCCTCGGACCAAAGCCGGCGATCTCTGTCTCCGCGCCGCCGCGCCGCGCGACCGCGGAGTACGGCGGCTACCTGGCGAAGCACGTGGCGCTGTGCGCCGAATGCCACACGCCGCGCGCCGGCCTTCTGCAGAAGCCGGACGTGAGCCGTCTCTTCGCCGGCGTCTCCGATCCGCCGAGCGATTTTCCGAAGAAGCCGTCGAACCTGACGCCCGACGCGGAGACCGGCATCGGCCGGTGGAGCGAAGACGATTATCTGCAGACCATCCGCAGCGGGCGCGACCCGTCGGGGCGTTCCCTTCATCCCTTCATGCCGTGGCGCGAGCTTCGGCGGATGCCGGACGACGACCTGCGCGCCATCTACCGCTACCTGAAGACGCTGCCGCCGGTTCGCCACGACGTCACGAAGTGACGCCGCGACCTCGCTCCACCAGCACGCGCCGCAGAATCTTGCCGGACGGCGAGCGCGGAATCTGATCGATGACCTCGACGTAGCGCACCCGTTTGTACCGCGCCACGCGGTCGGCGACGTATTTCATGATGTCCTCGGTCGTCGATCGATCCTTGAGCACCACGAACGCCTTCGGAACCTGCCCGGAGTCCTCGTCCGCCATCGGAACCACCGCCGCGTCCGCGATGGCCGGGTGCGCGAGCAGCACGGCCTCCAATTCAGCGGGAGCGATCTGCATCCCCTTGTACTTGATCAGCTCCTTCACGCGATCGACGACGTAGAAGCAGCCGCTCTCGTTCGCCGAGCCGATGTCGCCGGTGTGCAGCCAGCCCTCTTCATCGATCATCGCCGCGGTGGCCTCCGCATTGTTCAGATAGCCCTTCATCACCTGCGGACCGCGGACGCAGATCTCCCCCTCCTGGTTGGGTCCGAACCCCTCGCCCGTGGTCACGCTCACGATCTTCGATTCCGTATTCGGCACCGGCGCGCCGATGCCTCTCGGGTCGCCGCGGCGCGTGCTGTGCGTGGCCGGCGACGCCTCGGTCATCCCGTAACCCTGCGTGATCGTGCATCGCAGCCGCGTGCTCGCCGCCTGCGCGATGTGCTCGCTGAGGGGAGCGGCGCCGGAGAAGAGCGTTCGCAAAGCGCTCAAGTCGTAGTCGTCGACCATCGGGTTCTTCGCCAACGCGAGCATGATCGGCGGCACGATGTAGGCGTAGGTGACGCGATATTTCTCCAGCGCCTGCAGGCACTCCTTCAGATCGAAGCGCGGCATGGTCACCATCGTCGCGCCGACGTGCAGACCCATGTTCATGATCACCACCATCCCGTAGATGTGAAAGAAGGGGAGGACGGCGAGCGTGGTGTCGTTCTCGGTGACATCGAAGACGCTCGCGCATTGGAGAACGTTCGCCACGAGATTGCGATGGGAGAGCATCACCCCCTTCGGAAATCCTGTGGTGCCGCTGGAGTAGGGGAGGGCCACGACGTCGCTGGCCGGATCAATGGCCACGGCCGGCACGTCGCCGCCCGGCGCGAGCAGAGCGTCGAAGGAATCGCCAAAGACAAAGACGTCGCCGATGTTGTTCTCGCGCGCTGCTTCCGTCGCTTTATCGAGAAAGGCCGGGGTGGTCAGGAGGAAGCGCGCGTTCGCGTCCGCGAGCTGGCGGCTCAGCTCCGCGACGGTGTAGGCGGGATTGATGGTGGTGACGATGCCGCCGAGGAGCGAGACGGCGTGAAAGGCGATGGCGTACTCGGGGAGGTTCGGGCTGTAGATGGCGAAGACGTCGCCTTTGCGCAGTCCCCGTTGCGCCAGGCCGGCCGCCGCCTTGCGCACCGACTGCGCCCATCCGCGATAAGTCAGCGTTCTGCCGCTCGGCGCATCGATGAGCGCCGGCTTGTCGCCGCGCCGCTCCGCGTTCTCCAGCAGAAACGGAGTGAGGGCGACATCCGGGATCTCCAACGGCTCCTCGGGTGCGCGAAAAATCATGACGGATCGGGCAACAATACCGCAGGCTGCTGCCAACGAAAGGAGTCGCATCATGAACGATTCTCCCTGCCCGCACATCGGCGCTATCAACGACGTCACCCACGCGAAACGGCGCGAGTGCGAGGAGTGCGTGAAGATCGGCGCCGAGTGGGTGCACCTCAGAACGTGCCAGCAGTGCGCCGCGACCTTGTGTTGCGACAGCTCGCCCAACCGCCATGCCACCAAACACGCCCACGCCACCACCCATCCGGTGATCGCCTCGGCCGAACCGGGCGAGCGCTGGTTGTATTGCTATCCCGACGACGCCTTCGCCGAGTACTGAAACGTTCGCGGGTAGGGGCGCCCCGGCAGGGCGCCCGGTACCTGGGGGTGCCGGGCGCGCCGCCGCGCGCCCCTGTAACCTGTTGACAAGAGTGCGAGAAGGACGTAAAAGGACGCACAAGGACTTACTAGGATGGCAGAACGAGAGACCACAGAGCGGTGCCCCTGGTGCGGAAGCCTGATCACGCACGCCAGGTTCGTGAAAATCCAGGAGGCCATCCGCAAGGACGAGCAGCGAAAGCTGGCAGCGGCGGAGAAGACCATCAAAGAGCGGCTGGCGAAGGAGATCGCCGAGCAGCAGCAGAAGCTCGAAGCCGAGCGCGCCAAGATCGTAAAGCAGCTCGATCACGCCAAGCAGGAGTGGGACAAGCTGCGCAAGAAAGAGCTCGCCGACGTCCGCCAGATCCTGCAGAAGGATCGCGACGCTGCGCTGCTGAAGAAGGAAGCGGAGTTCGCGCGCGAGCGCGACTCGCTGCAGAAGAAGATCGTGGAGATGAGCCGCCGCGTGGGGAAGGCGGGAGGAGATCTGGCCGAAGCGGGGCCGATCGATCTGTTCGATGAGCTGCGCGGCGCGTTTCCCGACGACCAACTGGCGCGCACCAAGGGAAAGGGGGGCGGCCATCTCCTCCTCGACATCCGCTATAAAGGAAAGTCGGCCGGCAAGATCGTGATCGACTCCACGCCGCGCGCGGCGTGGCAGCATGCCTTCGTCAGCAAGCTCCGCCAGGCACAGTCGGAGCTCGGTGCCGATCACTCCATCCTGGCTACCCCGGCCTTTCCGGCGGGGAAGAAAGAGCTCTTCGTCGACTCCGGCGTCATCGTCGTCGCGCCGGCGCGCGTCCGCGCCATGGTGGAGGTGCTGCGCAAGGCGATGATCGTGATGCACGTGGCCAAGCTGAGCGACGCGGAGCGGGCGGACAAACTGGGCCGCCTCTTCTCCTTCATCACCTCCCCCGCTTTCAAGCGCAAGCTGGTGGAGGCGTCGGATCTCGCCGGCGAGGCGCTGGAGATCGACGTGGAAGAGAAGCGCGCCCACGACAACGTCTGGAAGAAACGCGGCGCCGTGCTCACGCGCATCAAGCATCTCTTACGCGACATCGACACCGACCTCAGCGCCATCGTGGAAGCGCGAGACGCCACGCCGGGACCGGATGCCGGCGGCGCCGTGCTCCGGCCGGCCGCCTTCCGGGTGAAATCATGATGACCGCGGCCGCAGCTCACCAGTGGCAGGAGCGCCGCCTGGGGCGCACCATCCTCCGCACCTACCGCGACACGCGCGACCTCTACGACGTCGTGCCCAACGAGCGGCAGCCGCGCATGGGCCCGAAGGAAGACCTCGAGCTGCAGCGGCAGATCGAGGCCAACGAAGGGATCTTCGAGCCGCTGCTGGTCGAGCCGCATCCGGAGCTGGAGGGGAAGTTCCGCATCATCGACGGCGACCGCCGCTGGACCAACTCGAAGGTGCTGGTGGAGGTGCAGAAGAAGGAGGAGTATCGCCGCATCCCGCTGGAGATCACCGACCGCGCTTTGACCGACGACGAGCGCCTGCGCGTCTGGATCTACATCCACCGCCAGCGCAAGGAGTGGGATGCCAAAGAAAAGGAGATGGTGGCCTACGGTCTGGTCGACATCGTCGGCCGCGCCAGCGCCGCGAACATCCTCGGCGTCACCGTGCGCGAGCTGGACAAGCTGGTCGACGTCTATCAGCTCTCCGAACGGCTCACCAATCTTCCCGAGCCGGGGGCGTCGATCACCTGGGCCCGCGAGATCAAGAACATCAACAAGAGCTTGCTCACGCCGACCGTGCTCGACGCCATCGTGCGCAAAGTCAACGACAAGGAGATCACCAACTCCAAGGACATCCGCAAGCTCCGCGTCGTGCTGCGCGACCCGGTGGCCAAGCAGAAGTTCGTCGACGGCGAGAGTCTCGACCGCGTGCTCGACGCCGTCGCGCCGCCGTCATCCGAGCGCGTCAAAGGCGGCTTGGCCGGCGAGATCGCCGAGCTGACACAAGCGCTCAAGCGTCACCCCTGGACCACGCTGCTCGAAAGCCGCGGCGACGCCGCGCTCCTGCAACAGGTGGAAGAGGCCGAGCAACTGCTGCGCGAGTTGAAGAAGGTGCTGGGGTGACCCAATGTTGAACGTTCCGGAGCGCGAGTTCCTGGCCTTCCACGAGGCGGGACACGCCGTCATGGCCTCGATCCTCGGCCGCCCGATCCGCCGCGCCAGCATCCGCGAGCAGCATGGGCTGAGCGGCTACGTCGACTACGAGCACGCCTCCTCGGCGCTGGTCGAAGTCAGCCAGGAGCATCGTCCCATCGTGGAAACGGACGCGCTCATTCTCCTCGCCGGGCGCGCCGCCGAATGCGAGCGCACCCTCGGCTCGCCGTTCTCGCACGCCAGCCTCGATCGGCAGAACGCCCGGGAGCTGTTGGCCGCTCTCGAAGAGTGCGAGGAGGTCATATCGAATTGGATGCGCTACCTCCTCGTGCGCGCGCAGTCGATGTTGCAGCGGGAGTGGCCGGTCGTCCACGCCGTGGCCCACGCGCTGTTGCGGAGCGAGGAGCTCGACGGGCTGGCCATCGCGCGGGTGGTGGGCGAGGCCCGCGAGCGGCTGGCGACTGGGCAGCAGTCCTTCCTGCGCATCCTCATCTCCGATGACGCATTGGCCTCCATGCGCGCCCTGCCGCAGGCCGAATGCCATATGGAGAGGCGCGTCGCCGAAGCGGAGGTGCTGCGATTTCCCGCCGACCGCGCGGCGGCCTCCACCGCATTGGCGCCCAACGGCGATGTTCCGGGCCGAACCGTCGCCCCGCCCATGATCCTCTCCCCCCGCCACC
>JACXTT010006479.1_pt1 | contig 16685 bp, 13 predicted proteins | sample 9270951 | NCBI WGS metagenome assembly JACXTT01 (sample SAMN15532306, study PRJNA645909) | rock metagenome | isolation source: weathered quartz diorite | place: Puerto Rico | collected 2017-06-21 | reverse complement strand
ATCGTCACACGCGTGCTGGACCAGGAGCGGCGCGAGGAAGTGATCGAACGCGTCCATGCCGCGGCGCTGGACGGGCGCCAGGTGTACTGGGTCTGCCCGCTGATCGAAGAGTCGGAAGCGCTGCAGCTGCAAACGGCGACCGACACCCACCAGATGCTGGCCGAAGCCCTACCCGACCTGAAGGTGGCGCTGGTTCATGGCCGCATGAAACCGGCGGAAAAGCAGGAAGTCATGGACGGCTTTAGCAAGGGCGACATCCACGTGCTGGTGGCTACCACCGTGATTGAAGTGGGCGTTGATGTGCCCAATGCCTCGCTGATGGTGATTGAACACGCCGAACGCTTTGGCCTGTCGCAGCTGCACCAGTTGCGCGGCCGGGTGGGCCGGGGCTCCAGCGCCAGCGTCTGCCTGCTGCTCTACCAAAGCCCGCTGGGACCGGTCGCCAAACAGCGCCTGATGACGATGCGCGAAACCACGGACGGCTTTGAGATTGCACGGCGCGACCTGGAGATCCGCGGCCCTGGCGAATTCTTAGGCAGCAGGCAGTCTGGCCAGGCCATGCTGCGCTTTGCCGACCTGGAGACGGACCAGTGGCTGGTGGAACAGGCCCGCGACGTGGCCCAGCAGCTGCTGCAAAAAGAAGATGGCGAAACGGTCGATGCCCACCTGGCCCGCTGGCTGGGCGGCAAAGAAGAATTCTTGAAGGTGTAATTGTGGTGGGCAGAGCCTGCCCACCCTACGCCTGAGACTGGTGGGTAACGACTTACCCACCCGACACGCCTGAGACAGGTGGGTAACGAGTTACCCACCCTACATGACTGAGACGGGTGGGTAACGACTTACTCACCCGACACGCCTGAAACCGGTGGGTAACGAGTTACCCACCCTACATGACTGGCAGTGGCAATCCATTGTAGGGTGGGTTACTCGTAACCCACCGATACGCGGCTTAACACCCGGACGATACGTTTGATTTAGGTAGGGTGGGCACTGCGTGCCCACGCGCCGAGCGCGATCAGACCTGGACGATGCTCTCGAAGACGATCTTGTAGCTGGTGCCTTCACGCGCCCAGTACTGGCGCTTACGGATCACCGTCCTGTTCTTGCCTGCCGACGTTTCCTGGGTAAAGGTGCCGACGATGACGTCTTCACGGCCAGGATAGCGGAACAGGGTCAGGTCGCGCAGCTTGACCTGCACGCCGGCGGCGCCCGCCATGGGGCCCTTGTTCCGGTCGTACCAGGTACGCAAGTCTTCGCCCAGGCCCGACTTGAACTTGGTCGAATAGTTCTTCAGTACGCGGTTCTGGTCCGTGCTCTCGACGTCATGGCGCCAGGTCTCCAGCAGGTTCGAGGCGCCGTTGCGCTCGGCATCCCACTTGGCTTTGCTGATGAATTCGATCGAATCGGCGATCACTACGGGCGTTTTGCCGATGTCGACCGACAGGGACAGCTGCTTGAGGTCGTTATTGGTCAGCACCACGCAGCCGTCGGAAGCCAGCGGCGGGCGGCTGTAGCTCTCAAACGGGGTGCCATGCAGCCAGATGCCCGAGCCGCTGCGGCCATTGAGCTTGTCCCAGTCGTTTGGATAGTTGATGCGAAGGGCGCCTTCACCATAGAAGGGCGGCAGCTTGGCGCGCGAGACGCGGCCGGTAATGTAGTACACGCCCACCGGGGTCTTCTGGTCGCCTTCGCGCAGCTTATTGACGCCCAGTTTGCCCTGGGTGATGTAGTAATCGGTGACGAATTTGAGGTTGCCGCCCACGTTCTGGTAGACGTACAGGCGGGACTGCTTGGCATCCACCACCAGCACATGCTTCTGGTCGTCGCGCAGCTGCAGCACGGAGCGGGGGGCAGCATCGGGCGCGGGGCGGGTGGTCAGGCTGCGCAGGCGAACCATGGCCTCGTCGCGCAGGTCCTTGAGTTTGTCCGGCGGGGCATTGGTCGCGGCGGCGCCCAAGGCCGTCACGGGCTTGGTGTGCATCAGCAGCAAGTCGCCGCGGATCAGGTGACCAAGGTGGAAATTGGGGTAAGCCTGGACCAGCGCATCGGCCTTGGCCTGGGCTTCGGACAGATTGGTGGCAGCCAGGTCTTTATAGATGCTGATCAGCATCGAATCCGGGTCTTGTTTACCGGTAATGCGTTCAGGCTGCTGGGTGGACTTGGCGGAGGCCACTGGCGCCATCACGCCGAGGGCTCCAAGGGCAAAACCAACTACGTGTGCGAGTAAAACACGCCTGACCGAACCGATGGCCGGACGTTTGGTACCTGTCGGGAACATCATCCCGTGCGTTCTTGCTTGATTTGCCACTGTTTTCCTTGTTTCTCCAGCACCAAGGTTTTCCTGCTAGTCGAACTCAATTTATCCGACGAGTATGCCTGCTTAAACTTAACAGTAGCTGAATTCCCGTCGAAAGTCACTTGGGGGGCCTCCACTTTAACACTAATCCGGCCCTTTCCCTCAATCCGGGTCCGGCGCTCTTCCGCCCAGGCCTTCATCGAAATGCCGCCCGGCGTCTGGAATTTGTCGTGGTACATGGCCAGGTAGGCTTTGACGTCCTTGCTGCTCCACGCCTTGGCCCAGGCCTCGACAGCCTTCAGCACCTCATCCGTTTCGGCATTCTTGGCAGCCACTTTGGCTGGGTCTGGCTTGGGTGGCTCCACCTTGGCGGCCACCGTCGGTGCCGGGGCCGGCGTCGACGCCTTGGCCACGGTCGTCGCCGGCGCCGTTGCCGCTGGCGGTACGGTGATGGTCTTGACGCCTGGGGTCGGCGGTGGGGCAACAGCCGGCTTGTTGGTCGCGGCGTTCAGGATCACGGGCGCATTCGAGGCGACGGTTGGCGCTGGCGCGGCAGCTGCCGGAGCTGGCGCCGGGGCGCTCGGCTTCTTGGCGGCGGCGGTAGCGGCGGTATTGGCAGCGGCAACGGCGGCGGCCGAAGCGGGGTTCGAATTGCCCACCAGGGTACGAACCATGGTCAGTTTGGACTTGGCGGCCACATTGCCGGAATCGAGTTGCAGGGCCTTGTCGTAGGCCTGGCTGGCCAGCTTGGCGTAAATGTCGCCCAGGTTTTCGTGGGCGGTGGCGTAAGTCGGGTTGGTGCGGATGGCGGACTCGAGCGCGGTGCGGGCGCGGTCATATTGGCCGGTCGACGCGTACAGCACGGCCAGGTTGTTGTAAGGCTCTGGCAGGTCGGGGAAGTCTTCAGTCAGCTTGGTGAACACGGCGATCGCCTCAACCGTCTTGTTCTGCTCCGACAGGATCAAGCCCTTCAAGAAACGCATTTGCGCATCGCGGGGGTGCTGGGCCAGGGCTTGCTCTACCCGGGTCAGCGCGGCGGGCAATTGCCCTGCTCGCATCAGCTTGGTGATTTCAGCTGGTTCATCTGCAAAAGCTGGCGCTCCGCACAATGCTGCTAGCACGCCCATCAGTGCACCGAAACGTTTCACTGAGCGGCTGGGTGAAGAGAGCAATGGTTTCATCGATATCGAGCGTAGGCGAAAACCTCATTCTACCAAAGAAGTTTTCAAAAAAGGGGCTTGTTGTCTTACGACCTCACTCTGTAGTTTCAGCTCGGCGATGGCCCGCGTTTTGGGCGGAAAACGCTGGCGTCCAGATAGAAGGCTTCGTCCTGTCCCGGCCACCAGCCGGGCACGCCCAAAACGGGCAGCGGCGAGAAGCGGCGCGTGTCCAGGCCTTCCTGTTCAAGTTCCCGGGCGACCTGGGCGTCGATGTGGGCCAGTTGCTCTTCAGGGCCAAGCGTAAAGAAGGCATCTGCCACCCAGACCACCCGTGTATGGGCTGTGATGGCCTTGCGCGGCGCGACGAGTTTTTCCATCAAGGCGTGGCCGAACAAGAACAGGCGGGCGTTTTCGTCATACAGGTAACGGTGAGTGAACAGGGCATCGAGCCACTGATGGTTTCTCAGCAGCTCAACCAGCTCACGTCCGTCTTCGCACTCACGCACGACCAGCAGGGCCGCGTTTTCGTCAAAAATGGTGACACCGTCACGAGTCGGCCCGCGCGATTTGCCAATGCCGGCCAGGGCAATCTGGGCCACCTGCATGGCATTGAGCTGACGCTTGATGCGAGGATAAGCAAGCCAGGCCAGCCCGTTGAAAAAGTCATGCAGGTTGTCGCGCGTGGGCACGCAGCCGGTGGCGCCGATGAAGTCTTCGTAAGCCTGGCCAGCCGGCAGGTCCGACTGGGGCACAAAGCGCAGCGGCAGGCCACCCGCATTGACAAGATTGAGTGTACGCGCCGCAATATTGAACGCAGCCAGTGCGGCGGCATTGTTCAAGGCCTGATTCGACTGCGCGCCTGTGGCTTGGCCCGCCTCTTCAGCCTGGCCTTCGGCTGGCGTGAGTGCCGTGTCGGCCAAACCGAAGCGCTGCGCGGTGGGGCGCACCGCGGCGAGCCAGGCGCGCGTCCAGTCGATCAAGGCTCAGGCCATCTTCCACTGGACCTGCTCGCCCGCGCCCAGCGGCACGACAACACTGTCGGCCATCGGCAGGGTCGCCGGCAGGGTCCAGCTTGAGCGCTGCAGGGTCACCTTGTCGGCATTCGGCTCCAAGCCGTAGAAGGCAGGGCCATTCAGGCTGGCGAAGGCTTCCAGCTTGTCCAGTGCGCCGGCCCGGTCGAACGCTTCCGCGTACAACTCCATGGCGTGCAGTGCCGTATAGCAGCCGGCGCAGCCGCAGGAGGTCTCTTTGGCGCCAACGGCGTGCGGCGCCGAATCGGTACCAAGGAAGAAGCGCTCGTCGCCACTGGTGGCGGCGGTCACCAGCGCCAGCCGGTGTTCTTCGCGCTTCAACACGGGCAGGCAGTAGTAATGGGGGCGAATGCCGCCTTTGAAGATCTCATTGCGGTTGAACAGGAGGTGGTGGGCGGTGATGGTGGCGCCGATTGGGCCGTCCGCTTCAGCCACATACTGGGCCGCGTCCTTGGTGGTGATGTGCTCGAATACGATGGGCAGTTCGGGCATGGCGCGGCGCAGCGGGCGCATCACCCGCTCAATAAAGACGGCTTCTCGGTCAAACAGGTCGATGTCCTGGTCCGTTACTTCGCCGTGGACGAGGAAGGGCATGTCCAGTTCCTGCATGACTTCCAGCGTTTTATAGCAATTGGCCAGGTCGGTCACGCCCGCGTCTGAATTGGTGGTTGCGCCAGCCGGATACAGCTTGACGGCATGGACGACGCCGCTGTCCTTGGCACGGCGGATCTCGTCCGGCGGGGTGTTATTGGTCAGGTAGAGCGTCATCAGGGGTTCAAACTGCATCCCCTGCGGCAGGGCAGCCAGGATGCGCTCGCGGTAGGCCAGCGCAGCAGCCGTGGTAGTCACGGGCGGCTTCAGGTTGGGCATCACGACGGCACGACCGAACTGGCGGGCACTGTGCGGCAGCACGCTGGCCATGGCGGCGCCGTCGCGCAGGTGCAGGTGCCAGTCGTCCGGACGAATGATGGTGATGGAGCTTGGGGCGTCTAGGAGTGACATGATGTGCTTTCGTAGGGTGGGCAGTTCCCTGCCCACGCGGTGTTGTTCCTTGTTCGGGCAGCCTTCACCCGGTTTCAGTCTATGTAAGGTGGGTCCGGCGTAGCCGAATCCACGCGCTAATGAATAATCCGGTCCAGGAATTCGCGGGCCCGCTGCGAAGCGGGCTGGCTAAAGAATTGCTCCTTGGGCGTGTCTTCGACGATTTTGCCATGATCCATAAAGACAATGCGGTCTGCCACCTTGCGGGCAAAGCCCATTTCGTGGGTCACCACCATCATGGTCATGCCGTCCTGGGCCAGGCCGACCATGACGTCCAGGACTTCATTGATCATTTCCGGGTCCAGGGCCGAAGTGGGCTCGTCAAACAGCATGGCGATCGGGTCCATGGCCAGGGCGCGGGCGATGGCCACGCGCTGCTGCTGGCCGCCAGACAGTTGGGCGGGGAATTTGTCCTGGTGGGCGGCCAGGCCGACCCGGTCCAGATACTTGAGACCGTTGGCAGTGGCTTCCTCCTGCGAGCGCCCCAGCACCTTGACCTGGGCCAGGGTCAGGTTCTCCAGCACCGACAGGTGGGGGAACAGCTCAAAGTTCTGGAACACCATGCCGATGTGCGCGCGCAGCTTGTTCAGGTCAGTGGCCGGGTCGCCAACGGACACGCCGTCAACCCGGATGCTGCCCTGCTGGATGGGTTCGAGGCCGTTGATGGTCTTGATCAGGGTCGATTTGCCCGATCCGGAGGGACCGCAAACGACCACCACATCGCCCTTGGCCACGCTGGTGCTGCAATCGGTGAGCACCTGGAAGGGGCCGAACCATTTGCTGACATTGTCTATTTCGATCATATTTTGGCCTGGTCTGGCGTGCTTGACAGTAGGTGAAACGCCTAGGATACTGCCACACCTGCCCGCTTAGAGGCAGTTCGTCTATAGCGAAAGACTCTATTTTGCCCGAGAAAGCGCGGCGGCGGGGACATCCTGCCCCGTTTCGATGCCTGGATAGACACACCACAGAGAGCCCAGCATGCAGCCTGCAACCCCGTCCGCCAACCGCAATCGCCTTACCCTGTATATCTTCGCCGCCCTCGTGGTTGGCGTGGTTGTTGGCTATATCATCAACACCAACATGGCCACCCCGGCCAGCTACGCCGAGAACGCCGGCCACGTCTCCAATATGTTCCTGCGCCTGATTAAGATGATCATCGCGCCGCTGGTGTTCTCCACCCTCGTGGTGGGCATCGCCCGCATGGGTGACGCCAAGGAAGTGGGCCGCATTGGCCTCAAGGCCCTGGGCTGGTTCATCTTCGCCTCCGTCATTTCGCTGACGCTGGGCCTGATACTGGTGAATATGTTCCGCCCCGGCGATGCCCTGCTGGCGACGGAAAAAGCCACGACCGCCTCCGGCATCGTCACTTCCGGCCTGTCGCTCAAAGAATTCATTACCCACTTGATCCCGCTCTCGATCGTGGACGGCATGGCCAAGAACGAGATCCTGCAGATCGTGATCTTCTCCGTGTTCTTCGGTACCGCGGCCGCCGCAGTGGGTGAGCGCAGCAAAGTGCTGATTGAAGCCATCGACGGCGTCGCCCACATCATGCTCAAGGTGACCGGCTATGTGATGAACTTCGCGCCGATCGCCGTATTCGCTGCCGTGTCGGGCACCATCGCCTCCAAGGGCCTGGCCGTGCTGAACACCTATGGCAAATTCATGGCCGAGTTCTACTTCGCCATCGTCCTGCTGTGGGTGGTCTTGACCATCATCGGCTTCTTCTTCCTGGGCCCACGCATCCTGACCCTGCTCAAGGAAGTGCGTGAACCGACCCTGTTGGCTTTCTCGACCGCCTCGTCCGAAGCGGCCTTCCCGAAAACCCTGGAAGGCCTGGAGCGCTTTGGCGTGAAGAACCGCATCGCCGCCTTTGTGCTGCCGATCGGTTACTCGTTCAACCTGGACGGCTCGATGATGTACTGCACCTTTGCCACCGTCTTCATTGCCCAGGCCTACGGCATTGAAATGGCGCTGTCGACCCAGCTGACCATGATGCTGGTGCTGATGCTGACCTCAAAGGGCATGGCCGGTGTGCCGCGCGCTTCGCTGGTGGTGATTGCCGCCACCCTGACCCAATTCAATATTCCCGAAGCGGGCCTGCTGCTCTTGCTGGGCGTCGATCACTTCCTCGACATGGCTCGCTCGGCCACCAATGTCGTCGGCAACGGCATCGCCACTGCCGTCATCGCCAAGTGGGAAGGCGAATTAGGTGAGCATAGTGACAGCGAGATCGCGAAAGCGGAACTGAATTAAAACGCTACGGCGCCCTCCACAAGAGTGCGCCGTTTTTCATTGAGATAGGAGTTCGTATGTACAAACTGTCCGCCCTGGGTTTACTGGCCGTACTTGGCACCGCACAAGCGGCACCACAAACCGTCGACTGCGGCCGCCTGCTCGACGTCAAAGCCGGCCAATGGCGCGACAAGGTCAGCATCGTTGTTGACGGCGGCGTGATCAAATCGATTGGCCCCATGGCGCCTGGCGCCGGCCACGTCGACCTGTCCAAGTATTCCTGCCTGCCTGGCCTGATCGACATGCACGTGCACCTGACGCACGAAACCGAACCGCAGATTGAGCAGCTGCGCGACCGCCTGACCGGCAATCCAGCCGACCAGGCCTACAAGTCGATCCGCTATGCTTCGCGCACCCTGCTGGCTGGTTTTACGACGGTGCGTGACCTGGGTGCGGGCGATCACCTCAATATTTCGATGAAGCGTGCGATCCAGAGCGGCTTCATGATTGGCCCACGCATGTTCACCTCGGGTAAAGCCATTGCCACCACGGGCGGCCACGCCGACCCTAGCAATAACCTGTCTGACGAAATCCTGCACGCCCTGGGCACGCCCGGCCCGGTCGAAGGCGTCGTCAACAGCCCGGACGAAGGCCGCGCCGCGGTGCGACAGCGCTATAAGGAAGGTGCAGACGTCATCAAGGTTACGGCCACCGGCGGCGTATTGAGCCAGGCCCGCAACGGCCAGAACCCTCAGTACACGGAAGACGAGCTGCGCGCCATCGTCAGCACCGCCAAGGATTACGGCTTCCGCGTGGCAGCCCACGCGCACGGCGCGGAAGGCATCAAGCGCGCCCTGCGCGCTGGCGTCGACTCGATCGAACACGGTACCTATATGGACGACGAAGCCATTGCCCTGTTCAAGAAGACCGGCGCCTGGTATGTGCCGACCATTTCGGCAGGCCGCTTTGTGGCAGACAAGGCCAAGGATCCCGAGTACTTCTCGCCGCTGGTGCGCCCTAAGGCCGCCGCCATTGGCCCCCTGATTCAAAACACCTTCGCAAAAGCGTACAAGGCTGGTGTCAAGATCGCCTTCGGTACGGACGCCGGTGTGTTCTACCACGGCGACAATGCCAAGGAGTTCCAGTACATGGTCGAAGCGGGCATGCCGGCGCTGGAAGCGATTCGCGCAGCGACCCTGAATGCGGCCCAATTGCTGGACCAGGAAAAGGCCCTTGGCTCGGTAGAAGCGGGCTATGCGGCTGACATCATCGCCGTCAGCGGCGACCCGCTGAAAGACATCACGGAACTGCAAAAGGTGAAGTTCGTCATGAAGGACGGCACCGTATTCAAACCAGTTAAGGAGTAAAGCCCATGCAAGCAAAAGCAGTACGTTCCATCTTCGCCCTGTTCAGCTTTGTGCTGGTGTGTGCACTGCCGGCCCAGGCAGAGACGGCAGCGGGCAAGCTGCCCAATGTGACCATCCTCGCCACCGGCGGTACCATTGCGGGCAGCGGCGCAACCAGCACCACCACGGTTGGCTATACGGCAGCAACCGTTGGCGTACAGCGCCTGATCGCTGCGGTGCCTGAGCTGGCCAAAGTCGCCAATGTCACGGGCGAGCAGGTGTTCCAGATCGCCAGTGAGAATATGACCAATGAACACTGGCTCACGCTGGGCAAGCGCGTCAACGCCTTGCTGGCGCAGCCAAATGTCGACGGCATCGTCATCACCCATGGCACGGATACGCTGGAAGAGACGGCCTTCTTCCTTGAGCTGGTCGTCAAGAGCAAAAAGCCGGTTGTGCTGGTTGGCGCCATGCGTCCTTCGACTGCCATGTCGGCGGACGGTCCGATCAACTTGTACAACGCCGTGCTGATCGCCGGCAGCCAGGAAGCCGTCGGCAAGGGCGTGCTGGTGTCGCTGAACGACCAGATCCAGGCCGCGCGCGACGTCACCAAGACCAATACCTCGACGCTGGACAGCTTCAAGACACCGGAACTGGGCATGCTGGGCTATGTACAGGGCAATAAGGCCTTCTTCTACCGCCAGGGCCTGCGCAAGCACGGTTACGAAGGCGAGTTTGATATCAGCGGCCTGTCTTCGCTGCCGATGGTGGAAATCGTCTACGGCTACGCCAATATGAACGCGATCGGCCTGAACGCCTTTGTGGCTGCTGGTGCCAAGGGCATCATCCATGCCGGCACCGGCGACGGTAGCCTTGCAACGCCAGTGAAGACGGCGCTGACGGAAGCGCGCAAGAAGGGCACGATGATTGTGCGCTCGAGCCGTGTTGGCCAAGGTATTGTGGCCCGCAACGGCGAAGCCAATGACGACGAACTGGACTTTGTTGTGTCAGATACCTTGAATCCGCAGAAAGCACGCATCCTGCTGATGCTGGCGCTGACCAAAACGAACGACAGCAAAACCATCCAGAAGATATTTTACACCTACTAATCTGTCAGGCCAGAATGCAGAAGGGAGCCTCACGGCTCCCTTTTTTCATTCAGGGTCAGGTCTGTCACATGGACAGGAATGACACACCTTTAAGATATCTCAACTGGCGAAGCCAAGGACTCATCCGCCCTCGCCTGCTGCCTTTCCCACATTTGGGCATAGAGGCCATTGGCGGCCAGCAGGCCTTGATGGGTGCCCCGCTCCACGATCTTGCCGTGGTCTAGCACCAGGATCTGTTCTGCGTCGGCCACCGTCGACAGGCGGTGCGCAATGACCAAGGTCGTGCGGCTCTTGGCAATCTCTTTCAACTGCGCCTGGATCGCTTGCTCGGCTTTGGAGTCCAATGCGGACGTGGCTTCGTCGAAGATCAGGATGGCAGGATTCTTCAGCAGGGTGCGGGCAATGGCCACGCGCTGCTTCTCACCGCCGGACAGCTTCAAGCCGCGCTCACCCACCATCGTTGCATAGCCATCTGGCAGGCTGTCGATGAAGTCGTGGATGGATGCTGCACGTGCTGCGGCGATGATGTCTTCCTTGGCAGCGCCGGGCCTACCGTAGGCGATGTTGTATTCGATGGTGTCGTTGAACAGCACTGTATCTTGCGGCACGATGCCAATGTGCGCTCGCAGTGATTCCTGCGTGACCTCGCGCAGGTCTTTGCCGTCAATGGTGATGGAGCCCTGGTTCACATCGTAGAAGCGGAACAGCAGGCGCGACAAAGTAGATTTGCCCGATCCGCTATGCCCCACCACAGCCGTTGTAGTACCTGCCGGGATGGTGAAATCCACATCAAACAGGATCTGGCGCTTGGACTCATAGCTGAAGTCCACATGATTGAACCGCACCAGCGCGCCGTGCGTGGCCAAAGGCGTCGCACCGGGTGCGTCCGCCACCTCCCGGTTCTGATCCAGCAGGGCGAAGAGCTTTTCCATATCCGCCAGGGCTTGCTTGATTTCGCGATAGATCACGCCAAGGAAGTTAAGCGGAATGTACAACTGGATCATGAAAGCATTGACCAGCACCAGGTCACCCAAGGTCATGGTGCCTGCGATGACGCCTTCCGTCGCCCGCCACAAGATCATGGTCACTGCGGCAGCGATAATGAAGGACTGCCCCGTGTTCAGCAGGGACAAGGAGGTCTGCGACTTGACGGCAGCCGTCTCAAAGTTCTGCAGGCCAGCGTCATAGCGCTTTGCTTCGTAGTCTTCGTTACTGAAATACTTGACTGTCTCGTAGTTGATCAGTGAGTCGATGGCCTTGGTGTTGGCCTTTGAGTCCAACTCATTCATGGTGCGGCGAAAATGCGTACGCCAGTCCGTGATCATGACGGTGAAGACGATGTAAGTCACCAGTGCCACGGCGGTGATGGCACTGAACCAGACGTCGTAGTGCGTCACCAGGTAGCCCAGCACCAGCGTGATCTCCACCAGCGTCGGCAGGATATTAAACAGCGTGAACGAGATCAGCGAATTGACACCCCGCGTACCCCGCTCGATATCGCGCGTCATGCCACCGGTCTGCCGGTTCAGGTGGAAGCGCAGTGACAGCGAATGCAAGTGGCGGAACACCTGCAGCGCAATGGTGCGCACGGCGCGCTGGGTGACCCGGGCGAACAGGAACTCGCGCAACTCCGTAAATACAGTGGTCGACAGGCGCAGCAAGCCGTAAGCCACCAGCGCAGCCAGCGGCAGCACCAACAGGGCATGCACGTCGCCCGGTTTGATGGTGAGCTGGTCGATCATCACCTTGAGCACCATCGGCACGCCGACATTGGCCACTTTGGCACCGATCAGGCAGGTCAGGGCGGCCAGCACCCGCCATTTATAGACCCACAAATACGGGAACAGGGTCTGTAAGGTGGCCCAGTCGCTGCGGCGCGGGGCGCCGGCGGCAGGGGGAGCGGCTGGTTCAGAAGGGGAATGGGCGTGTCGGCGCATGGCAGAGCTTGTCAATTTATGGTTCAATCAAGCGATTGTAGCCCTTCGCGAGAATTGATGATGCCGTCGTCCCAAAGTAACCCCGCTGATTTCGTCCTCCCCGTTGGCAAAATGCCGACGCTGCGCGTGATGCCAATGCCGTCTGACGCCAATGTCCATGGCGACGTTTTTGGCGGCTGGATCATGGCCCAGGTTGACATTGCGGCCTCGCTGCCGGCCACGCGCCGCGCCAATGGCCGTGTCGCGACCATTGCGGTGAACTCCTTCCTGTTCAAGAATCCTGTATTTGTGGGCGACCTGCTGTCTTTCTATGCGGAGATCGTCAAGGAGGGCAATACGTCCATCACCGTCTATGTGGAAGTATTCGCCGAACGTAACCGCCTGCAGGCTGAGACAGTCAAAGTGACGGAGGCAACGCTGACCTTTGTCGCCACCGATGGCGATCGCAAGCCGCGCCAACTGCCTGCCATTGAATCGCTGATGAAAAAGTAATGGACAGGGCGCGCCGCGGTTTTCTGTGCCAGGCCAGCCGCCTGGCCCTGCTGGCAACGGCCGGCACTGCGGTTGCGCGCGAACCAAGCAAAAAATATCCATTCAGCCTGGGGGTGGCCTCGGGCTCTCCCCTGCCCAATGCCGTCATCCTGTGGACACGCATCCTGGCTGACCCGCTCGATGCCAGCCCGCCATCGCCACTGGCGATCAAGGTGCGTTGGGAGGTGGCCGACGATGAAGGCTTCCGCCATATCGTCACGAAAGGTACGGCAATCGCCCTGCCCGCACTGGCGCACAGTGTGCACGTGGACGCCACCGGCCTGCAGCCAGATCGCTGGTACTTCTATCGCTTTATCCTTGGTGACGCCATCAGCCCGGTGGGCCGGACCCGCACTGCACCCGCGGCGGGAAGCATGCCGTCCATGCTCAAGGTCGCTGTGGGCTCCTGCCAGCATTGGGAATTTGGCTGCTACGGCGCGCACCGCCACATCGCCCGCGCTGCGCCAGACCTGGTGGCCTTCCTGGGTGACTATATCTACGAGTGGGGCCCATACCAGTTGCATCATCCCGAAAAAGTCGGCAGCGGCGATGAATGCTTCAACCTGTCGCAATACCGGCGCCGCTACGCCCAGTACAAGAGCGACCTGCACCTGCAGGCCTCCCACCATGCCGCCCCATGGATCGTGACCTGGGACGACCATGAAGTGGCAAACGACTATGCTGCCTTGCGCGACGAGCGTCTGGCCGACGACTTTGCCCAGCGCCGCGCCGCCGCCTACCAGGCCTTTTACGAGCACATGCCCTTGCGCCTACCGGCACAGCGTAGCTTTGCCAACGTGCAGATGTACCAGCGCTATGACTGGGGCCGGCTGGCGCGCTTCCACGTGCTCGATGACCGCCAGTATCGTGCTGTGCAAGCCTGCACGCCACCCGATCGCGGCGGCTCAAGCTCAGTCAGTCGACGCGACTGCCCGGCGCTGTTTGATCCTGCACGCACGATGCTGGGGGCACCACAGGAAGCCTGGCTGGAACAGGGGCTGCGCTCATCGAACGCGAGCTGGAATGTGATCGCCCAGCAGACCCTGATGGCACAGTCGAGTTACGTTCACCTACCCGATCCGCCGACCGGCCGCTACTGGACGGATGGCTGGAACGGCTACCCAGTGGCCCGCCAGCGCCTGCTGGAGTCCTTGCGTGCCAGCGGTGCGCGAGGTCCGCTGGTGTTGTCAGGCGACGTCCATACCTTCTATGCGGCGGAGCTGCGGGCAGACATCAACCAGCCGGTATCGAGGGACAACCCCCTCATCGCGACCGAATTCTGTGCGGGCTCAGTGACCTCCAGTTCGCGGCCCCAGGCAAGTACCGATCAATTCGTGTCGGTGAACCCGCATATCAAGCTAGGCCGCAGTGACCTGCGCGGCTTTGCGCTGCTCGAGATCAGCCCCGACAAAACCGTAACGCACCTGGTTGCGCTCGACGATGTCGACCAAGCCGATTCGCCCGTATTTGGGCTAGCCGACTTTATGGTCGAAGCGGGCCGGCCCGGAGCACTCAGGATCTAGCTGGCTGGTTTGCCAGCGCTTGCCGGACCAGCTGGGCCAGCGCTTTGCCATGTCGGCGGATGTCCTGTTCATGCACGCCACCGTAGCCAATGACCAGTCCTGAGCGCTCCGCCTTACCCGTGCAGAAGGTCGACAAGGCTTGTGCTGCAATCCCTAAGGACTGGGCCTGCTCACTAATCGCCCTGTCCATCCCCGCAGGTAGCTCCGCAACCAGGTGGATGCCCGTGTCAGCGCCGGACAAAGGCGCCTGCTCGCCGAGCGTATCTCGCCACACCTGGACCAGCAGCTCGCGCCTGGCCGCATACACCATTCGCATGCGGCGGATATGCGCAGCAAAATGCCCCTCCCGCATGAATTCGGCCAGCGCCGCCTGTTCGACCTGTCTCCCCTCAAAGGCAAGCTGCGCACTGGCCAGGCAGAACTGCTCGCAGATCGATTCCGGCAGAACCAGGTAGCCCATGCGCAGGCCGGGAAACAGCGCCTTGCTGAAGGTACCGAGGTAAATCACCCGCTCGGCATTGTCGATGCCCTGTAATGAGGCGATGGGGCGGCCAGAAAACCGGAATTCGCCGTCGTAATCGTCTTCGATGATCCAGCTGCCATGGCGGGCGGCCGCTTCCAGCAGTTCGCGCCGGCGGCGCAAACTCATGACGACGCCCGTGGGGAACTGGTGCGAAGGCGTGATGTAGACCAGTCGTGGCGGCTGCTGCCACTGTGCCGCCTGGGGTGCCATGCCTTCCCCATCTACGGCGATCGGCACCAGTTCCATATCGGCGGCACGGAACACCCGGGGTGCCCCCGGATAGCCCGGATTTTCAACCCACACGCGTTCGCCCGCGTCGCCCAGCAGCATGGCGCACATGGCCAGGCCCTGCTGGGCGCCGTTGACAATGACGACCTGGCGCGGCGTGCAACGCACCTGGCGCGCCAGTTGTACATGGTCGGCAATGGCGGCGCGCAGCCCAGGATGACCGCCAGGCATGGCGTAGCGCGCGTCACTGCTGCGCACCTGGCGCCACGCTTTGCCGAGCAAACGCTGCCATACCAGGAAAGGGAATTGCGCCACCTCGGGCTCGCAGGGGGCAAATACACCGTTGTCGAGGATGGCCGTCTCCGCCAGCACGGCGTGTGCGCGACGCGACAAGGATGCTGGTGCGGCCGGGGCCTGCTTGGCGGCCTTTCCACCTTCGTCCTTCACTTTGGGGGCATGCATCCGCGCTTCGGGCAAGGTTGGGGCCACAAAGGATCCCGCGCCAACCTTGCTTTCCACATAGCCTTCGTCGCCCAGCCTCGCATAGGCATCGATGACCGTATTGCGCGCCACGGCAAGGTCACTGGCCAGTTGGCGCGATGAGGGCAGCCGCTGTCCCGGCGGCAGGGTGGCCGCCAGGATCAACTGGCGGATGACCTCATACACCTGCTCGCCAAGATTGGCGGCCGCGTCCCGGTCAAGCTGGGCGGCGATGCGTTCGCTAAGCACAGTGGTTCCCCTTTTTTTGAATAATTGGATCTTTTGATGGGCACACTCATTCTATACGATGAAGGCTGTTATTGATCCCATGAAGGAAGCAGCCATGCGTTTTGCAGTGAAATTTTCCCTCTCCCTGTTGCTGGCCGCCCTGGGCAGCGCGCAGGCGAGCCCGGCCGACGACGCCATGACGGTGGCCAACCTGGACATTGCCTACCAGGCGGCAGTATTGAAGGGCGATGCTGACACGATGGCGCGCACCTTCCACGACGATTTTCTCCTCGTCACCGGGCGTGGAGTACGCTCCAACGCCCGGGATTGGCTGACTGCCGCCCGCGAAAGCCATATCCGCTACGAACACCAGGAAGTGATTGACGACTCGCGCAGCGTCAAGGTCGATGGTGACACGGCGGTTGTCACGGCCAAGCTGTGGATTAAGGGCACGATCAGCGCCAACAACCCGGCCGTCAAAGAAGGCAAGGCCAAGGCAGGCGAAGTCATCAACCGCGTGCTGTGGTACAGCGACACCTATGTGCGCACCAAGGCAGGCTGGAAGTACTACTTTGGCCAGGCCTCGCTGGCCCTGCCCGCCGCTGACAGCATCCAGACCCGCTGAACAAAAACCGATTGAACACGCCATTCAAGGAGAACCATGATTAAACCGATTGCAGTCCCCGTCCTGTTGCTGATGTTGATGAGTGCGGCAGCCCATAGTGCCGACGGCGTGATCTCGAGCACCGAAGTGGACGCCGTGCGTTCCATGAACGACAACTACATCCGTTCTTGGCGCCAACGCGATATGGAATGGTTCCGGCAAAACCTGTCGGACGAGTATGTGTGCACGGCGCCGGACGGCAGCGTGTTGTCGAAGCAGGAATTCATCAGCTACCCCGACCAGAGCAGCCAGATTACTGACTCACGCGTGGAAGACCTGAAGGTGACCGTCTATGGCAATACAGCCGTGGTCACCGGGAACAATGTCGTGTTCTGGAAAAACGGCAAAGTGTC
>JACXTT010006478.1_pt1 | contig 16687 bp, 12 predicted proteins | sample 9270951 | NCBI WGS metagenome assembly JACXTT01 (sample SAMN15532306, study PRJNA645909) | rock metagenome | isolation source: weathered quartz diorite | place: Puerto Rico | collected 2017-06-21 | reverse complement strand
AGCAGGCACTCACCGAAGAACTTCGGTACGCCGGTGGACGGATCGCGCGTGAAGGCCACGCCGGTGCCGCTGGTGTCTCCCATGTTGCCGAACACCATCGCCACGACGTTCACCGCCGTGCCCCAGTCGTCCGGAATGTCGTACAGCCGCCGGTAGGTGACCGCACGCGCGCCGTACCAGGAATTGAACACGGCGTTGATGCCCATCTTGAGCTGGTCGTAGGGGTCCTCCGGAAAATCGCGCCCGGTTTCCTCTTGCACGATCTTCTTGAAATGCACGACCAGATCCTTGAGGGCCGCCGCAGAAAGATCGGTGTCATGGACCGCGCGCGTCTCGGCTTTCTTCTCTTTCAGCACATCCTCGAACCGTTCGCGCTTGATGTCCATCACGACGGTCGAGAACATCGTAATGAACCGCCGGTAGGCGTCGTAGGCGAAGCGCTCGTTCTTGGTTTTCTTGATGAGGCCCTGGACGGTCCGCTCGTTGAGCCCCAGATTCAACACCGTGTCCATCATTCCCGGCATGGAAGCCCGCGCGCCCGACCGCACCGAGACCAGCAAGGGAGCCGCCGGATCGCCGAACTTCGCCCCCATGGCCGTCTCGAGCCGCTTCATGTTCCGCAAGACCTCCTCCCAGAGGCCCGGCGGGTGCTTTTTCTTGTTCTTGAAAAAGGCCACGCAGGCTTCGGTGCTGATGGTGAAGCCGGCGGGCACCGGCACCTTGAGGTTGGTCATCTCCGCCAGGCCGGCGCCTTTGCCGCCCAGCAAGTCCTTCATCCCTGACTTGCCTTCGGCCTTGCCGTTCCCGAAGAAGTAGACGTATTTCTTAGTCGCCACGCTAACCCCGATCTATAAATCTAAACTATCAATTGAGATAACAAGTCACAACTTGATGAAGTCACGCATTCTGTTTGACCTCTACATTGACCTTCGAAAAGTCAGCATACTGCCGAAAGAGGTTCCGCACACGGACCAACAGAGCCAGCCGGTTCCGGCGAACGGCCTCGTCCTCGGCCATCACCATCACGCCCAGAAAGAACGCATCGATGGGGACCTTGAGGGTCACCAGCACATCGAGCGCGTCTTTGAACTTCCTTTCCTTGATCAGCCCCGGGACGACGTCTTCTGCGGCGCGCACCGAGACATGGAGCCCGCGTTCGACCTCCTCCTGTAACCGGGCGTCATCCACCTTGTCATCGGCATGGGATTTCGTGATATTCTCGGCGCGTTTGTACCCGATCACAAGGGCCTCGAACTCCGACCTGGCAGCGAAGGATTGTAGCACGCGGATGCGAGCCACGATGTCCAACGGATCAAACGTGCCGGATTGCCACCGCGACAGGACCGCCTCGACCAGATCGCCCCGCAGCTTCGCCACCTCCTGACAATAGTGCCGGAGCCGTTCCCCGAAAAAGCGTTGCAGCTCGCCGGGCGCCTTTTCATCGACGGGAATGCCCTGCTCCTTCACCAGCCGCAGGGCATCCTGGATCGTCTGGTTGAGACTCACGGACAGCTTCCCTTCGATCAGGATCCGGATGACGGCATAGGCATGGCGCCGCAGGGCAAAGGGATCCTGAGAGCCGGAGGGCACGAGCCCCACGGCGAAGAAGGCGGCAACCGTATCGAGCCGGTCGGCTAGCGAGAGCAGCCTGCCGACAAGGCTGCCCGGGATCGCATCGTCGGCGAATCGGGGTAGGTAATGCTCGGCAATCGCGTCGGCCACTTCCTTCGGCTCCCGGTCCTGACGGGCGTACTCACGGCCTATGATGCCCTGGAGCGTCGGGAACTCCCCGACCATGCCGGTCACAAGATCGGCTTTGCAGAGCTTGGCGGCCTGCCGGCAGTGCTCGAGGGCATCGAGGTCGCCGAGGATGTCGGCCAGCTTGGCGGCCAGCGCCATGGTCCGTCCCGCTTTCTGATGGAGCGTGCCCAGCTTCTGATGGAAGGTGACTCCCTTGAGTTTCTCAACCCGGCTTTCCAATCGGACCTTGCGGTCTTCGTCGAAAAAGAACTTGGCGTCCGCCAGGCGAGCCGCTAGCACTCGCTCGTTGCCGGCCCTGATCGTCGCCTCGCTGCCGCGCATATTTACCACGGCGACGAAATACGGAAGCAGCCCCCCGTCCCTGTTCAGAACGGAGAAGTAGCCCTGGTGTTCTTTCATGGAGGTCATGAGCACTTCCTTGGGAAGGGCGAGGTACTGCGGCTTGAAAGTCCCGATGAGGACCTGCGGCATCTCGACCGAAAACACCGCCTGATCCAGCAACGCATCATCCCGATGCAGTAGCCCCTTCTTCTGTTTGGCCATCCGATCCAACTGCGCAACGATCTTCGTCCGCCGCTTGTCGGGATCCACGATCACGCCGGCCTTCTCCAGACTTTTCTCATAAGACCGGAAGTCCTTGACGCGCAGCGGACGGCCCGGCGAAAGAACTCGATGGCCATACGTGCTGTCTCCCGCCGTCAACCCGGCAAATTTGAACCTGACGGGTTTGCCGCCGTAGAGAGCCAACAGCCAGCGGACCGGCCGCGCGAACCGGACGTTCGTCTCATTCCACCGCATAGCCTTCGGAAACGAAAGCCCGCCCACCAACTCGAAGAGCAGCCCAGGCAGAAGTTCGGTCGTCTTGCGGCCGGGATCTTTCTTGACGGCGAAAAGATACTCTCCCTTCGGCGTCGTCCTTACTTTCAAGGTCTTGACCGGCACGCCTTGTGAGCCTGCAAAGCCGATCGCCGCTTTGGTGGGCTGGCCCTGAGCGTCAAAGCCAACCGCCTTGGACGGGCCCATGACCTCCGTCGCGAGCGGCTCCTGGTGCCCCGCCAACCCCGGCACCCACAGCGTCAGACGGCGGGGCGTTCCCATTGTCTGCACGGCTCCATGAGACAACCGGGCTTCCTTCAACAGTTGCCCAGCCCGATCCCCCAATCCTGCAAGCGCCGGTGGCACGAACTGCGCGGGCAGTTCCTCTGCCCCGATCTCCAGCAGCAGTTCGTATCCCAACGCCTTCCGTGTCATGCCGTCGCCTTGCTGTTCATGGTCATATAGCCCTCAGCGCACAGGCGGGCAAGCCCGCGGACACGGGCGATGTAGCCCGTCCGCTCGGCCACGCTGAGCGCGCCGCGCGCATCCAACAGATTGAACAGGTGCGAGGTCTTTATGCAACAGTCATAGGCCGGCAAGACCAGCCCTTGCCCGATGAGACGCTTACCTTCGGCCTCATAAGCAGTGAAAGTCGTCATCAGGACCTTCACATCGGCCGCTTCGAAGTTGTATTTGGAGAACTGGACTTCGTCCTCGTGGTGAATGTCGCCGTACGTGACCCCTTCGGTCCACTTCAGGTCGAAGACGTTGTCCACGCCTTGCAGATACATGGCGATTCGCTCGGTCCCATAGGTGAGCTCGACCGAGATCGGATTCAATTCGATCCCGCCCACCTCCTGGAAGTACGTGAACTGGGTGATCTCCATCCCATCCAGTCGGACCTCCCAGCCGAGGCCCCAGGCGCCGAGCGTCGGCGATTCCCAGTCGTCCTGCATGAACCGAATGTCATGCTGTTCGGGATTGATGCCGAGCGCGCGCAGGCTCTCCAGGTAGACATCCTGCACGTCGGCCGGCGCCGGCTTCAGAATGACCTGATACTGGTAGTAATGCTGGAGACGATTGGGGTTCTCGCCGTAACGACCGTCGGTGGGCCGCCGGCAGGGTTGCACGTAGGCCGCGCGCCAAGGATCGGGGCCCAAGGCCTTGAGAAACGTCGCCGGGTGGAACGTCCCGGCGCCGACTTCCAGATCGTAGGGTTCGTGGATCACGCACCCTCTATCGGCCCAGAAACGATGCAGGGAAAGAAGCAGGTTCTGAAGGGTCACCCGTGCGGTCTCCCGAGCGGAAAATCGGAGGGCCAACCCTAACAAATGCGCTAGGGGTTGTCAATCGAACGGCCGGGCTCCGATTGACTGTCCGCGGCGCTTTTGCTAGGCTCCGCCGAGACTTTCCGCCGACAGATTTTTCAACAAGGAGAAGCCCCTTTGTCGCCCACAGGCCTGACCGCCGATACCCGCGTTGCAACTTTGAATCACCTGGCCGCCAAGCTGCGGATCCTGAGCGTCCGGTCCACCACGGAAGCCGGCAGCGGGCATCCCACCAGCTGCTGCTCGGCGGCCGACGTGGTGGCCGTGTTGTTCTTCTCGGTCATGCGCTTCGACCCCCAAAATCCCAAGCATCCGAACAACGACAGGTTCGTTCTCTCGAAGGGGCACGCGGCGCCGCTGTTGTACGCCGCCTGGGCCGAGGCTGGCGCGTTCAACCCGGAGGATATCCTCCGCCTGCGGACTTTGGCGTCGGACCTTGAGGGGCATCCCACACCGAGGCTGAGCTTCGTGGACGTGGCGACGGGCTCGCTTGGTCAGGGGCTCAACGCCGGGATTGGTTTGGCATTAAATGCGCGACTGGACCGTTCCGGCTATCGCACGTACGTCCTGATGGGTGATGGGGAGTCCATGGAAGGCTCCAACTGGGAGGCCGCCGAAGCGGCCCGCCATTTCAAACTCGACAATCTATGCGCAATCGTGGACGTCAACCGTCTGGGACAAAGTGATCCGACCATCCTCCAGCATGACATGGACGCCTACCGCGCGCGCTGGAGCGCGTTCGGCTGGAACGCTCTTTCCGTGGACGGACACGATCCCGCCGCGCTGCTGGACGCCTTCGAACAGGCGTCCCGGACAAAGGGCAAGCCGACGGTCATTCTCGCGCGCACACTCAAGGGCAAGGGCGTGTCATTCGCCGAGGACAAGCCGGACTGGCACGGCAAGCCCTTCAAGAAGGGCGAGGAAGCGGACAAGGCCCTGGCCGAGTTGAACGCTCGCCTTCTCCCCTCCGCGCCAAAGATTGAAATCCGCCGCCCCGATCCGCCGCCTACCGCGATGGCGCAGGCCAAACCGATCGCGCCGCCGGAGTACCAGCCGACTGATTCCGTCGCGACGCGCGAAGCGTTCGGCGCGGCACTGGTCACACTGGGCGAGGCAAATCCGCGGGTCGTCGCCCTCGATGCGGACGTCAAGAACTCGACTTTCACGGACAAATTCGGCAAGAAGTTTCCCGATCGGTTCTTCGAGACCTTCATCGCCGAGCAAAACATGATCGGCGCTGGGGTGGGACTGGCCAGCCAGGGCAAGATCCCCTTTGTCGCAACCTTTGCCGCCTTTCTGACCCGCGCCTACGATTTCATCCGCATGGCGGCGATCAGCAAGACAAACCTCAAGCTCATGGGCTCGCACGTTGGCGTCTCCATCGGCGAGGACGGGCCGTCACAGATGGGCTTGGAAGATCTCGCCATGATGGCGGCGCAGCCGGGCGTCGTGGTGCTCTACCCCTCCGACGCGGTCTGCACCCACTGGCTCACGGCTTTGGCGGCCGATCATCAGGGCATGGTCTACATCCGTACCGGACGTCCGAAGACGCCCATTCTTTACAAGAACGATGAAAAGTTTTCGATCGGGGGATCGAAGGTGCTGCGCGAGAGCGCCAAGGATCGACTAACGGTGGTCGCGGCTGGCGTGACGCTGTTCGAAGCGCTCAAAGCCCATGACGAGCTGGCTAAGCAGGGCATCGCGATCCGGGTCGTGGACCTCTACAGCATCGTGCCGATTGACCGCGCGACGTTGCTCGCCTGCGCCCGCGCGACAAACAATCTCATCCTGACGGTCGAGGACCACTATGCGCACGGCGGGATAGGTGACGCAGTGCTGGCGGCGGTGAACGCCGACGGCGTGAAGGTACACAAGATGGCCGTGACGGAGATTCCGCACAGCGGCAAGCCGGACCAACTCCTCGACCGTTATGGCCTCAGCGCCCGCCACATCGTCGAGAAGGTGAAGAAACTCGTCTCGTAATTGTTAGGATAGATTCAACACGAGGAGCTTGATTTCGGTCATTTCGTCGATGGCGTAGCGGAGGCCTTCGCGGCCGAGGCCCGAGTCCTTCACCCCGCCGTAGGGCATGTGGTCGGCGCGGAAGGTGGGAATCTCGTTGATCAGCACCGTGCCGACATCCAGATCGCGGAACGCTTGAAACGCCTTCCTAATGTCCCGCGTGAACACGCCGGCTTGTAACCCATAGGGCGAGTCGTTGATCCCCGCCAGCGCGTCGTCGAACTTCACGTAGGGCGACACCGTCACAACCGGCCCGAAAACCTCCTGACAACTCACCTTCATCTCCGGCATCACATCCGTCAAGACCGTCGCCTCGACCACGCTCCCCTGCCGCTTCCCGCCGACCCGCACCTTCGCCCCGGCCGCCGCCGCTTCTTTGATCCATGACTCGACCCGTTTGGCCGCGCCCTCGTCGATGAGCGGCCCCACGACCGTTGAGTCTTCCGCCGGGTTGCCGGCCTTCAAAAAACCCACCCGCTGAACTAGCTTGTCGAGAAACTTTTGATAGACCGATTCATGGGCATAGATGCGCTGGACCGAGATGCAGGTCTGGCCCGAATAGGCGTAGCCACCGACGGCACAGCGGTCCGCCGCATGGTCCAAGTCGGCGTCCGGCTCGACGATCACGCCGGCGTTCCCGCCCAGTTCCAGCACCACGCGCTTCTTCCCGGCCTTGCCCTTGAGCATCCAGCCGACCGCGGCGCTGCCGGTGAAGCTGACCATTCTGAAGCGCTCGTCGGTGACCATGCGTTCAGCGACGGCGTTCGTGCAGGGCAGGATGCTGACCATGCCGGCCGGCAAACCGGCTTGCAGGATCACCTCACCCAACATCAACGAGGTCAACGGCGTCTGTGGGGCCGGTTTGAGCACGACGGGATTCCCGACCGCCAGTGCGGGTGCGACCTTGTGCGCGACGAGATTCAGGGGAAAATTGAAGGGCGTGATGCCGAGGATCGGCCCGATCGGCACCCGACGAGACAAGCCAAAATGATTATCTGTGCCCGGCGTGATATCCAGCGGAACGACTTCGCCGGGGATGCGCTTGGCCTCTTCGGCCGCGATGGTAAACGTCGTGATGGCGCGCCCGACTTCCCGGCGCGCGTCGCTGATGGGCTTGCCGGACTCGGAGGACAGGCAGCGGGCAAAGTCTTCCTTGCGGACCGCGATCTCACTGGCGATCTTCTGCAGCGCCTCGGCTCGTTTGTGGGCCGGGAGTCGCCGGCTGACGGCAAAGGCCGATACAGCCGAGCGGATGGCTTCGTCGGCTTCGGCCTCTCCGGCCAGGCAGACCTCCGCGATGACTTCGCCGTTGTAGGGATTCCGGATGGGACCGGTCGTCCCGATCTCGACCCACTTCCCCGCGATCAACATGGCTCGTCGCTTCGCCATAATCACCTATTATGATGGATTGGGCGAGACAAACACCAGGACGCTGAGCCGCTCCTGCGTGTGATTGCGGACCCCGTGCTCTGCGCCGGCCGGCGCCATCACCGCCTGGCCCGGCCCGAGCACCCGCTCCTCCCCGCCGACCTGGAACGTCCCCTGCCCATCGAGCACGATATAGATTTTGTCCTGATCGCCGTGCACGTGCCCTTTCTGGACCTGCCCCGGCTCGAAGCCGTACACGTCGCAGAAGAACCGTGGCGTCTGAAAAAGATTGTTCTTCTTCATCTTCTCGGAGGAGAACTGCTTGAAATCGTTCAACGACAAGACCCTCATCACTGGCCTTTCTCCTTGCTGCGTCCAACGCGCCGCCCTTCCACCTTCTCCAAGAACGGCTCGACCGGAACCAGGTGGCGCCGCACGCCGAGCTCTTCAGCCGGCACGCCCATCGCCAGCCCGAGCATCTGGGGCAGGTGCAGAACCGGCAGGTTCAGATTCGTCCCGACTTTTCGGCCAGCCCGCTCCTGATAAATATCCAGGCTCATGTGGCAGAGCGGACAGGGCGTGACCATCGCGTCCGCGCCGCCCTCCTTGGCCTCCTTGAGGTTCGCGCCGTTCATCGCCAGCGCGATGTCCTCCTTCTCCAGGATGATCGGGAAGCCGCAGCATTTGATCTTGCCGCCGTAGTCCACCGGTTCGGCCCCCACCGCGCGAATGACTTGATCGAGGGAATCCGGGTGCTCCGGATCGTCAAACCCAAGATCACCGGACGGCCGCAGAATGTAACAGCCATAGAACGGGGCGATTTTGAGATCGCCGAGCGTCACCTGCACCTCATCCTTGAGCTTCTCCAGCCCCACTTCCCGCACCACGATCCAGAGCAGATGTTTGACCTGGACCGTCCCGCGATAGGCCAGCCGTTCCGGTTGCAACAGGCGATTGATGCGCTCGAGCAATGCCGGATCGCTTTTGAGCTTCCGGTTGGCGCCGCCCATGACGCCCTGGCAGGTGCCGCAGATCGTCATCACGTCGAGGCCGAGCCGCTCCGCCTGCGCGAAGGTCCGCGCGCTGAGCGCGAGAGCGCCGTCCGGGTCCGCCTCGCCGACCACGCCGGCGCCGCAACACGAGGAGGCGGTCAACTCGGTGACCTCGATCCCCAACCGCCCGATCACGGCCATCGTGGACTGAAACAGCTCCGGCGTCGCCCCCTTCGCCGCACAGCCCGGATACAGCGCGTACTTCAACTGTATTTCACCCATAGTTGTATTTGACGCCGGTGCCGGCGTCGGGATACGTCATCTCGATGTTGTTGAACTCGTTGCAGGCGACGAGGCACGCCCCGCTTTCGAGGCAGGCCGGCCACTCCACATGGATTTTCATGTCGATCCCGTCCCACCGATAGACCCCCGCCGGGCATACGATCGTGCATTGCTTCCTTACACACCGCAGACAGGTCTCCGGCTCTTTGATCCGGATGTGCGGGGTACGGAACTGGATCTCGTTGGCGGTCTTTTTTTCGCTCATCGCCGGTCGCGCTCCAACAACGCGCGTACCCTCTCCGGACCCTCCATGGACGAGTGCCACGGGGGCGGCACCTTCCCTTTGAGCAGCATCCGGATGCCCAGCGGCAGAACGTGCAAGAACTTCCGCAGGCTCAGGCCGATCACCTTCAGAGGCATCAGCGCTTCGTTCAGCCGCCCGAACTTTGCGATGAGGTCCCGGAATCCCACGACATGCCGCGCGCCGCCGGTCTCGCCATGGCCGGCTTCGATGGCCTCGCGGCGCAACCGGATGATCGCTTCCATCGGCTGCACATCCTTGGGACAGACCTCAACGCAAAAATTGCAGCGCGTGCAGTCCCACATGCCGGTCGGGCCTTGGAGTACAGCCAGCCGGGCCGTTCGTGTAGTCCCGCCTTCCCGAGCGTCCGCGACAAACCGGTATGCCTTCGCCAGCGCGGCGGGCCCCAGAAAACCCTTGTCCACTTCGTGCACCGTGCAAGCCGCCACGCAAGCCCCGCACATGATGCAGGCATCCACATTGTGAAACTGGGAAGCACCCGCCGCCTCAGTGACGGCACCGCCGATCGGGGGGCCGTCGTCCTGCAGCCACGGCTCGATCGCGCGGACCTTGCTCCAGAAGGACCCCATGTCCGCGGCCAGATCCTTGAGCACCGGCAGTTGGCGGAGCGGTCCGACGGCGATCCCGCCGTGCCGTTCCCATTCCTTCCGGACCGAGGTGCGGCAGGCCAGCTTCTCCCCACCGTTGACCGTCATGGCGCAAGATCCGCAGATGGCAGACCGGCACGAGTAGCGGAAAGCCAGCCGCCCGTCCTGTTCGTTCTTGATCCGGATGAGGGCGTCAAGCACGGTCATTCCGCGGGTGACGTCGAGGCGGTAGGTCTCGTCGTGCGGCGCGGCGTCCAGTTCGGGGTTGTACCGTTGGATCGTGAAAGCCAGGAGCATCGCCTAGTCTATTTCGAGGACTTTCGGAAAGCGCGTGAGATTGCGGCAGCCGCCTGGTTCGACGAGCACCATATCCTCAATCCGGACGGCGCCGATGTCGGGGTAGTAGAGACCCGGCTCGACGGTAACCACGTGCCCGGTCTTGAGCAGAGACCCGGTCTTGCCGATCCGCGGCGCTTCGTGGATATCGATGCCGACGCCATGTCCGGTCCCGTGGAAGAAGCCCTGCATGCGACCGTTGATCAGGCCTGTCTTGTAGCCGGCCCGTTCGAATCGCTCCAGGACACGGGTATGGATCTTCTGCCCGTCCGCGCCATCGCGAACGGAATCAACGGCCTCTTCCTGGGCAGCCAGCACCGCGTCATACAGACGCTTCTTCTCGGGACTCGCCTTGCCTTTGAGGACGGTGCGGCTCATGTCGGCGAAATAGCGGGTCGTCGCATGGCGGGGGAAGATGTCCATGACGATGGGCTCACCGGCCCGCAGCGGTCCTGACCCTTCATTGTGGGGATCGCAGGCCTGCAATCCTCCGGCGACGATGGTGTGCTGGCTGACGCACTCTTGCTCCATGAGCGCCACGTTGATGAGCTGTTTGATGCGCTCGGAGGTCACGCGTTCGCCCGCATGGACGATCAGGCCATTCCGCACGGAAGCCGCCCGTAGAAGCTCAATCACCCGCTGGACGGCCGCTTCCACGGCACGCTGGGCAACTTCGATCGCCGCCACTTCTTCTTTGGTCTTGATGGCCCGCTCCTCGAAAAAGGGCTCGCGCTTCGTGCTCAGTTCGTACCCCTTCGCCTGGAGCCGACGGGCATGTTCAAAGCCGAAGTTCTCCGGCACCAGCAATTTCGTGACGCCGCGTTCCTTCAGCACCAGATCCACCACGTCGACCGCCGTATGGCGCGTCGTCCCGCGGCGCTTCAACCGCGCTTCGTATTCCGTGTACGACAGGACGGTGTCCACCGTGGCCGTGGCCCGCGCCCGGTCCACTTCCAGGTCGCTCATGAGAAGAATCTTTTCGCCCTTTATACGGAGAAAGATGAAGGGGTCTGGAGCCAGAAACCGGGTGGCGTAGTACAGATTGGAATCGGTCTCGCTCGCTGCAATGAGCAGGACGTCCGGATCGGTCGGCATCAGCAATCCTTTCTGCTCGATGCTACCATGGCCTTACGGAACGGAGCAAGGCGACCGCGCCTTGTCCGAGGGCGCGATGATCTCCTTCGGCAGCATGACGGTGTTCTTCATGACGTCGAAGGCAAGCTGCGCAAGACCGGTCAACCCCGATCCGACTGATTTGATCGGGACCCACGTGACCATGGGATTGGCCAGAGGGCCCTTGACCTCGAAGAAAGCAGTGGAGAACCCTTCGCGCTCGCCGGCGAAGAGTTTTCCGAACAGGGGAATCGATTGCAGGAGGGTCTCGCTGGAACCGAAGGGGGTGACCACCATGACCGTGTCATACCGGTCGTTGGAAATATCGTATGTGCCCGCTGCGGTGATCTTCATGATCGGGCTGTCCAGCCGGTAGTCCTTGATCTCTGCAATCCCGTTCCTGATGACGATCTGCCCGGACATGCAATCGAACGGCATGCCTTTCTCGGACACCTCGGCCTTGCCGACCAGGAGCCGAGGAAGATCCAGCAGTCTGACCACCTTGGCGGTCGCGGAAAGTTTCGTGGAATAGCCCCTGGCGACCGTCACACGCAGGTCCCCGCTCAGGGTGGGCGCAGTCCCGTGTGGATTATTACCGTCCCCGCGAATGGCGCCGTCGAGCGACATCGCCCCCGTGAACGGCGGTTCCTTGATGCCGAGTGACAGGAACACCGGCTCCACCGCGATCCCTTTCAGATGAAGAGTTGATTCGACCGCGGCCGGCTTGCCCGGGGGCAGCGCTACCCGGGCCTGGCCGGCGACTGTTCCCTTCCCCATCCGAGCAGTGACAGGATCCATGACGAGCGCACCGTCGCCTCCGGACACCTTCGCTTGCATCTCATCGAAGGGGACGCCGCGGTAGCGGCCGTTGCGGATCGACACGGTCGCCGTGAGCTTGGCGTGGCTCGTGAACGCTTCCATCGCCCCGCGCACGGGGGAACGCTCGCCCTCGGGGATCAGCAAGGCCAGGTCGAGACCAGGCGAGTCGAAGGTGGCCTGGATGCGGGGGACCCCCCGCCACCCGCGGACTTCTCCTGTGGCGTTGATCCGGCTGTCTGCGATTTTCAGCGTCCCGCGCTCGACCTGGATGCGGTCTTCTTCAAAGGAGAAGGCCGCCGTCAGGTCCTCGACCGGCGCGGCCAGCCCTTCGATCTTGAAGCCCGCCTGCTTGATCGCCGCTTGGCCTTTCAGCTTGGCGGCCCACCAATTGTCGAGCGGCCCGGTCGTCGCGAACCGGGTCTGGAAGGTTCCCGCAGTGAAGGACGTTTTCACGGCGAGCAGTCCCTTGGGAAGCGCGCGGAGGGCGACCGACGGAACCCGCACCTCGAGGTCGAAGCTGCGGGGTTGATCGAGGTTCAGGGTTCCCTTCGTCAAGACTTTGAGCGGAGGCATCTCCGCCGAAAACCGGTTCACTGTGAGACGGTGGCTCGGGTCCAGCAGCAGGTCGAACTCAACCGCGGCCGGGACCTCGTTGGGTTTCCTGAACCCCGCCGCATGGTTGATCCACATCCGGCGCAGGTCCGCCCGTCCTATGCCGCGCAACTCTCCCGTCCTCCCGGAAATGCTGAGCCCGAACCCGGCCATGCCGCCGACCGAGAGTTTGTTCGCTGGCTTCTGTGCCATCACCCCCCACAGCTCCTTGGCGTCGGCCTGGCCGGAAACTGTCAGGGCATAATGGGCTTTCTCGTCGGAGCGGACTGCGATCTCTCCATCCAACGCAAGAGTGGAGTGCCCCATGCGGCCGGCCAGCCGTTCGAAGAGCACCCCGCGCGGGAGGGAGTGTACTCGTCCGCTCACGCCGGCGAACGGCAGGGCGAGCCGACGATCCGTAAAGCCGACGTCTTTCGCCTCAAGACCCCACTCCACACGCAGATCCTCGAGCCGGTTCAACGGTCCTGCCAGTTTGACGGCGGCATCGGCTCCGCCCTGCAGGCTCGCCAGACCGGCCGGGCCGAACGGCAGCAACGCCTTCGGCGCGAACCGGGCTACGATCACAGCAAGTTCCGGGGCCGAGACTTTGCCTTTGATGTCCAGGAACAACTGCGGATTGTCGGTCAGGCGCGTCACCTCTCCCCGTCCCTCCGTCACCTCCGCCAGGCCGTACTTGCCCGTCAGCGGCTCGACTGTGATGCGGTCCGGGCCGACGAAGAGCTTGCCCTTGATCTCCGAGATCGGCACGCGGTGCGAGCCCACGATGGCGCTGCCGCCCAGGAGATCCACCGTGCCTTTGACGGCGAGCCGGCGCTCCCGCGCGGGGCTCCACTCTATCTGGAAGGACACGAGCTGGATGGAGCCGCTCACCTGTGCTTGCTTCAAGAAACCCAGCGCGTAGGACCGGAGCGTCTCCTCGGAAAGACCGTTCACGAGCGCTTCCAGACGAAACGGCGTGGTGGTGAGCGACGAAACGAGCTCCATCTGGGGAGTAAACAATTTGCTCAGAGTGACGTTGCCGCTGATCGTCGTGCCGGCGCCCGTGACGTTCAGTTCCTTGATGGCCAGCGCTCGCTCGCCCTTCGCCCAGCGATATTCGAACGCACCGGCCAGATCCACCGGCACTGTGACGCCGCGAAGGACGGGATTGTCGCTCAGGAACGGGGCCAGCCTGCTCAGGTTCACTCCCTTGCCTTCCAACCGTCCCGCGACCTTCCCGCCCGGGCGCTCCCCCATAAGCGCCTCGCGCGAAACCTGACCCGTGACCATGAACGTCGCCTCCGCGTTTTCGTGGGGGAGCGCGGCGTGGAACCTGAAGCCCAGCTGAGTGCCGGCCCGCTTCAAGGTAGTGGTCACGTGCCGGAACGTGACGGTCCGGGGAGCCTCCGCGCCGAAGCTGTCCTCGAACAGGAATTCGCCGTCGGCAATGGAGATCTCATCGCCCAACATCGGCGTGGTGAAATCCGAGGGTTGGGCCGTATGGGAAAACAGATCCGAGATGTTCAGGATGCCGGCGGCGCCCCGCCTGATCGCCATCTTGGGCTTGTCCAGCAGAATCCGTTTCGCCACGACCTTCCGCTGCAGAAGCGGAAAAATCCGGAGATCGATGAAGAAATGGTCGGCGGACAGGAATTGCGTTGTGCCGTCGGGTTCCTTGATCACCACGTCGTCCAGCGCCATCCGGACGTATGGAAACACCTCGACGGTGGCCCGCTTCAATTCCACCTTGCGGCCGAGCTGCATCTGGGCCTGCTCCACCAGCAGAGCCTGGTAGTCGGCGCTGTTCAGGAGAAGGGGGAGAGAGAAAATGACGGCGGCCAGGACGGCGAGGGGAACGAGGACCAGCCACGCGAGCTTTCGGCGAAGATTCCACACAGTAGCGATATTACCTGAGGCGGCCCCAAATGCCAACGGGCACCTGTTCAAACCGCATCGCGGGGGGTATAATCCGCGCCCGTGCCGTCTCCCCCCTCGAGCCCGATCCTCGGTCGATCGCCTACGAAAGCGCGTTGGAACGTTCTGGCGCTGCTCACGCTCATCAGCGTCATCACGTATGTGGACCGCGTCAACATCTCGGTGACCGCCCGGCAGATGATGCCCGCCCTGGGCCTGACACAGGTCCAGATGGGCTATGTGTTCTCGGCCTTCGTGCTGGGGTACGCGCTCTTCCAGATCCCCGGCGGATGGCTGGGCGACCGGTGGGGAAGCCGCGTCGTGTTAACCGGGGCGGTCCTCTGGTGGTCCCTCTTCACGGCCTGCACCGCCGTCGCCGGCACCCTGCCGACGGCGCAGTGGTTGGGGATCCTCGGCTCCCTCATCCTCATCAGATTCCTGATCGGCGTGGGTGAAGCCGCCGCCCTGCCGAACTTCAACCGATCCGTGGCCAACTGGTTTCCCCTCCAAGAGCGCGGGCTCGGCATGGGCGTCTCGATCGGCGGCATCGGCGTCGGATCGGCCGTCACCCCACCGATCGTGGCCTGGATGATGGTGAACTACGGCTGGCAGAGCGCCTTCTACGCGGCCGGGCTGGTCGGCCTTGCCATTGCGGCGTTATGGGGCTGGTACGCTACGGACCGGCCCGAACAGCATCGGGGAGTGAATGCAGAGGAGCTCACCGTCATCAAAGAGGCAACCCCTTCTTCGGCGGGACCGCCGGAGCCCGTTCCATGGACCGCCTTTCTCAAGACGCCCACCGTCTGGTGGATCGTGCTCAGCTACACCGGCCTGGGCTACGTCGCGTACGTGTACATGTCATGGTTCTACCTCTACCTGGTCAACGAACGCGGGTTCGGCGTGTTGCGCGGCGCCTTCTTCGCCTCCGGTCCCTTTCTCGCCATCACGGTGCTCTGCCCGCTGGGCGGATGGGTCACCGATCGTCTGGCCGCTTCGTTGGGGGTAAACAACGGGCGCTCTCGGGTCGGCGGCGCGGGCATGCTGCTCTCGGGCGCCTGCATCGTGGCCGGCACGCAGATCGCCGAACCCTATGCGGCCATCACCATGCTTTCGCTCGGCGCCGGCTTCCTCTACTTCACGGTCGGCGCCTTTTGGGCCAGCACGATCGACCTGGCCCCTCGCCATTCCGGCACGCTCTCGGGGATCATGAACACGGGCGCCAACGTCGGGGGCACGATCTCCCCGACGCTCACGCCCTGGTTGGCGGAGCTGTTCGGCTGGAACGTCTCGCTGGGCTTCGCGGCCGCCATCGCAACGCTCGGCGGACTCTTGTGGCTGCTGATAAGACCCGGAGATGGATTACGGAAGTGATTTAATAGAACGCCATGGCGGCGTAGGTGGCGGTGGAGTTGTACTGGTCCACGGTGGCGCGGTCGTAACGGAGCACGGTGCCTTTGGGCGCGGAGCCGTCTGGATTGTCCAAGAGCTTGAGCATCGTGTAGAGCGGCGGGAGGATGCCGACGCGCCGCGCGTCGTTCTCCTGCTGAATGAACTGCAGGAACTCCTCGGGCTTTCCCTCTTCTGCGTATTTGAGCATCGCGAGATCGGCCTGCATCGTCTTGTGGAAGGAAAAGTCCGTCGGCGGCTTGATGTCGCCGTAACGCATCCCGATGTGGGCCAGGTCCCCGCTCACGATGAAGCAGACCTCCTTGCCGAACGCCGCCAGCGTCTTGCGGAAGGCTTCGATGAACCGCCCGATCCGCTCGCCCTGCCGGACCAGGTCGGGATGGCCGAAATGCAAGTGGGAGAAAGAACAGAGCACCGGCACGATCGTGAACGGTTTTGTGCCGCCGAAGAGGTGCTGGAGGAACACCACCTGGAACTCGATGGCGTGGTCCTTCCGGTGGGCTAACTCTTCTTCGAAGAACGACTCGCCGCCGCGTGCCCGAAACAATCGTAGAAATTCCTTGTCGGTCTTGACCGTCCCCAGCGGCGTGGCAAAGTCCTTGTCGGTGCAGGCAAACAGAGTCTCGATGATCCCACGAGCGGCGCCGAGGATCACAAACACGTCGGGCGCCCTCGCCTCGCGTACTTCTTTGTACGCCCATGCGTAGATCGGGCCCGCCTGGTTGAACTCCACATGCGGCGCCACGACCGCCTTGAGCGCCTTGCCGGCGTTCTCCGACGGCGCGCTGCCGGGTCCCTCCGGGGGGCGGAAGAATCCGTCGAGCTGGGCTTTCAGTTTGCCAGGATCGGCCTCGTAGCTTTTCCCGGCGAACACCGCCGGACGGACGGGCCCCGCCCGATACGCCTCCACCATCCGCTTCTTCGCTGCTTCAAACCGCTCGCCCTCCCGGAACGGCCTCCCGTCCAGACCCGCGCAAAACTTTCCCCCTCCGGTCCGCCCACGTGGTTACCCGCCAACCTCTCAGGAAT
>JACXTT010006476.1_pt1 | contig 16688 bp, 14 predicted proteins | sample 9270951 | NCBI WGS metagenome assembly JACXTT01 (sample SAMN15532306, study PRJNA645909) | rock metagenome | isolation source: weathered quartz diorite | place: Puerto Rico | collected 2017-06-21 | reverse complement strand
ACGACCTGCCCGCGGGCGGGTCGCGGATTCACACGCCGGGCATCGGCGTGCACGGGGTGTGGGTTAACGGCAAGCTTGTCGCCGACTCGAACGGTATCCTCAAGAACGTACCCAAGGCCGGCAAGGTGCTGCGCGACTTTGCCTCCTAGTTTTAAGCACCCGGCCGTCGCCTCGGCCGGCATCGTACTCACAGGGAGATGCGTCATGACGAAGAAACAATTAATGCTGGGCCTTTTCTTGACAGTCGTTGCTGCGTTCGGGTACGCCGCAGATAGTGGAAGAACCGGAACCATGATCCCCGCTGACGAAATGGAATGGAAGGAGCTGAATCCCGGTTCGCCGGTGAAAATGGCGCCGCTTTGGGGGGATCGCAGCGTAGGTGAATACGCGATGCTGCTCAAGATGCCCGCCGGCTTTGTCGCGCCCATTCATGCTCACACTGGCGACTACCACGGCATGAATGTGAAGGGAAATTGGCGCCACTCCTTTGACGGGGGCGAAGAGAAGGATCTTCCGCAGGGCTCCTACGTGTTTCAGCCGGGGATGGGATGGCACGGTGATGCGTGTATCGGACCCGAGGACTGCATTCTCTTCATTCATCAACACGTGAAGGGCGATTTCATTCCAAAGCAGTAGGCCCGGCTATGCAAAATAGAGCGACGCGTTACGGTTGCTCGGCAAGCAGCGCTTCGATGCGGCTCACGACATCCTTGCTTTCAGGCTGGGTACGCGCGGCGAAGCTGTAGGCGCGCTTGCCGTCGCGGGCGATCAGGTACTTGTGGAAATTCCATTCCGGGGCATCGCCGGTCATCCTGGTGAGTTCGGCGAACACCGGGTTGGCTTTGCCGGGGACCACGCTGGACTTCTCCATCAACGGAAATTTCACGCCGTAGGTCAGTTCGCAGAAGTCCTTGATCTCCTTCGCGGTGCCTGGCTCCTGTGAGCCGAAGTCGTTGGCCGGAAAGCCGACCACCACCAGCCCCTTGTCCCGGTATTTCTGGTAAAGCGATTCCAGACCTTTGTATTGCGGCGTGTTGCCGCAGTAGCTCGCGGTATTCACGGCGAGCACGACTTTCCCGGCGTAATCGCACAGATCCACCGGTTTGCCGTCGAGATTCTTCAGCTGGTGGTTCAGAACGTTTGGACAGGCCATGGATGCCTCGCTGTTGAGGGTCAGGGAAAACAGGATGGCGAGCAGAGCAGGAAAGCGGTTCATCGCATCGACTCCCGTGTTTGCGGATATTTGCAGATAATAGCGCGTCCAGCTCTCTAAGCGCCAAGCGCCGCTCTTCCACCCTTCACACCTTCACCGTTTCATGGGCCCTCTATCCGACATCAAGGTACTGGAACTCGGCACATTGATAGCCGGGCCGTTCTGTTCGCGCATTTTCGCCGAATTCGGCGCGCAGGTGATCAAGATCGAGTCGCCGGACGGCGGCGATCCGCTGCGCCAGTGGCGCAAGCTCCGCAACGGAACGTCACTGTGGTGGTACCTGCAGGCGCGCAACAAGAAGTCCGTCACCGTCAACATGAGGGAGCCGGAGGGCCAGGAGATCGTGCGCAAGCTCGCTTCCGGAGTCGACATCGTGATCGAGAACTTCCGCCCGGGCGCGCTGGAGAAATGGGGGCTGGGATGGGACAGGCTGTCGCAGTTGAATCCGGGACTGGTGATGGTGCGCCTGTCGGGTTATGGCCAGACCGGGCCGTACAGCGAACGCGCGGGATTTGGCGCGATCGGCGAAGCGATGGGTGGCTTGCGCTACGTAACCGGCTATCCGGATCGGGCGCCGGTGCGGGTAGGCATCAGCCTGGGGGATGCGGTCGCGTCGCTCTACGGCGTGATAGGCGGACTGATGGCGCTGCGCCATCGCGAGGTCAGCGGCGGCCGCGGACAGGTGGTGGACGTGGCTCTGTACGAAGCGGTATTCAGCCTGATGGAGAGCCTGCTCCCGGAGTACGACATGAGCGGTTTCGTCCGGGAACGCAGCGGAGCTTCGCTTCCGGGTATCGTGCCATCGAATACCTACAGCACCCGCGACAGCAAGTACGTCGTCATCGGCGCGAACGGCGATGCGATTTTCAGGCGCCTGATGGCGGCGATCGGTCGCGAGGATCTCGGCAATGATCCGTCTCTCGCCCGCAACGACGGGCGGGTGGCGCGCACCGCGGAACTCGACAAGGTGATCGGCGACTGGTGCGCGGCGCACGATCTCGATCACGTCCTGGGGGTGCTTGCCGCCGCGCAGGTACCGTCGGGGAAAATCTACGACATCGCCGACATCGTGAAGGACCTGCATTACCAGGCGCGCGGCATGATCGAACAGGCACGACTCCCGGACGGAGAGCTGATGAAGGTGCCCGGCGTGGTGCCGAAGCTGGCGCAGACGTCGGGAGGTACGCGCTGGCTCGGTCCGGGCCTGGGGGAGCACACTGGTGAAGTGCTCGCGCAACTCGGTTACGATGCTGCGGGAATCGCTGACTTGAAATCCCGCGGCGTGATCTGAAGGGTTGTCGAAAAATTGCCGGAGGGCGCCGGAAGTTAGAAAGGAAAAAAGAGCGAAGAATTAACCACCGAGGCACCAAGTTGCCAAGGGCCTGCAAAGGAGCCGGGACGAGGAGGACGGGCATGATGCTGGTCAAGGAAATACTCAAGATCAAGGGTGGCCGGATCTTCAGCATCGGACCGGATGCGCTGCTGCCGCAGGCGGTCGGGCTGATGGTCGAGCGCGACATCGGCTCGCTGCTCGTAATGGAAAAGGGAAAGATGGTCGGGCTGCTCACTTTTCGCGAGGTGCTCGCCGCCGTGAACCGTCATCGCGGCGATATCCACGAAGTCCGGGTCGAGCAGGTCATGGTCAGGGAGCCTGTCTGCGCAAATCCCGACGAAAGCGTGGATCAAATGCGCAGCATCATGACTGACCAACATATCCGCTACCTGCCGATCGTGGAGAAAGGCGCGCTGATTGGCGTGCTGTCGTTCCACGATGTGGCGAAGGCGGCGCTACGCGCGGTCAACTTCGAGAACAAGCTGCTGAAGCAGTACATCAAGGACTGGCCCGAAGGCGATAAGACTTGAAGCCGTAGGTTTATATCACCTGTCTAGTCAGCCGGTAGCGTTTCCGGCTGTCCGCGGTTAGAGTTGCGAGTTCAACCCTCGCACTCACGATCTTGCCGCTCCCGAACTCGAAGAAAGACCTGGTCGACGACGTCCGGCCCCGCGAAGTGTGGGGCTGGATGATGTTCGACTTCGCCAACTCCGGTTACACCACGGTGGTCATTACCGCGGTGTTCAACGCCTACTTCGTGGCGGTGGTGGCAGGCCAGGCGGTGTGGGGAACCTTCGCCTTGACTGCGGCTCTGTCGGTGTCCTATGCACTGATCGTGGTCAGCGCGCCCGTGATCGGCGCTTATGCCGACGCCCACGCGGCCAAGAAGCGGCTGCTGGCGCTGACGACGATCGGCTGCGTAGCCGGAACGGCGGCGCTGGCGCTGGTCGGTCCCGGAGAGCTGGCGCTGGGCGTCGCGCTATTGATTATCTCCAATTTCTTCTACGGCACTGGCGAGAACCTGATCGCGGCATTCCTTCCCGAACTCGCCAGGGGGCGCTCGCTGGGCAAGGTATCGGGTTGGGGTTGGGGGCTCGGTTACATCGGCGGGCTGGTCAGCCTCGGCGCATCGCTTGCCTACGTCACCTGGGCGCAGACAGAGGGGCAGTCCTCCGCCGAATTCGTTCCGGTGACAATGTTGATCACAGCGGCGCTCTTCGCCGTCTCGTGCCTGCCCACCTTCCTTCTGCTCAAAGAGCGCGCACGGCCGCAGCAATTGCCCACCGGCGCGTACGCGAGCGCGTTTGCGCGCACCTGGGAAACGCTCAAGCATGCCAGCCGCTATCGCGACCTGATGCGTTTCCTCCTGTGCATCCTGTTCTATCAGGCCGGCGTGCAGGCAGTGATCTCGCTCGCCGCGATCTATTCTGAACAGGAGATGAAATTCTCGACACAGCAGACCATCATGCTGATCCTGGTGGTGAACATCACCGCCAGCGTGGGCGCAGTCGCCTTCGGACAGTGGCAGGACAAGCTCGGCCATGTGCGCACGCTGGCGCTGACATTGCTCAGCTGGTGCCTGACCGTGGTGCTGGCCGGAATGGCGACCACCCCGGCGCTGTTCTGGGTGGCGGCGAACCTCGCCGGAGTCTGCCTTGGCGCCAGCCAGTCCGCGGGGCGCGCATTGGTCGGCTACCTGAGTCCGCCGGACCGCCGCGCCGAATTCTTCGGACTGTGGGGGCTCGCAGTCAAACTGTCGTCGATCCTGGGTCCGATCACCTACGGGCTGGTAAGTTGGATTTCTGCCGGGAATCATCGCCTTGCCATTCTCATTACCGGCAGCTATTTCCTCGTCGGGCTGGCATTGCTGGCGGGCATCAACGCGCGCCGCGGGCATCGTGCCGCGCGTCCGCCGAAGAGCGTGCCACAATCGCGGTGATCGGCGCGTCCAAGAATTAATAGACAAGATAAACAGCGCGTTATAATTTATCTGGTCGGGTCTTACGCGTGCGCCGAAGGGCGCAAGGGGCAGTCATGCTGAGCTGGATCAAGGGGACGCAGTCGGACCATCCGCTGGCCGAAGACAAGGCCGCCCGCGAACTTATCGCCGAATTGCCGGCGAACGATTCCTTCAAGGCGCTCGAAGAACTTTTCTACTGGCCGGATACGATCAAGGGGGCGGACGCCCTCAATCTAGGGCGCCAGTTCGAAATCGTCGACCTTATCGACCAGGCGGCAAAAAACCATCAGCGCAAACTTTCCCAGTATTATCTGGCGGGCGGTGCGCGGCTGCAGAAATTCCAGGAAATCCGTATCTGGAACACGTTGTTCAGCTTCTGGAAACAGCTTTCGGACGCCTATCAATTGTGTCTGACCCGCTATCGGGCCGGGGCCGGCGGCTGGAGTGCACTGAAAGGTCCATCGCCGACGATCGTGGCGCGGGCGATGCGGGCGCTCTCGCTGCAGCTCAAATGGCAGTTGCTGCGCTACGGTCCGGTGGCGCCAAGGGTGTGGGAGGAGTACGGCAAGCTCTTCGCTTATGCCGAGGAAAAAGACTTCACCGCGACCAAGAACGAGATGTATCCGGGAAAGTTCGGCGAATCGACAGTCCAGCGCGAGTTCCTCAAGGGACTGATGCTCGCGATCTCGTCCACCGATAGCCTGCTGCCTATGAAACTGGAAGTGGCGGAGGGGGTGGTGGCGCAGTTCTCCGAGTTCTTCGTGATCCAGCGCCAGCCGGGCAAAGGCTGCCACTACTTCATCGACATTTCCACCGGCAAGGGGCCGGCGCGGATGGTCTCGCGCCTGCAGATGACACCGGGGCTGCGATTCTTCGGCCCTGGCTCCGCCGCGCAGGAGCTGGAAAAGCTGATCACCGTTCTGCAGGCCGATGGCGTGGTGCCGTCCAATGTCAATCTCGGCGGTGTTTTCGATCCGGAGACGGTGCTGGAAGTACTGCGGCATCTGGCGCGTTATTGGGCGGCGGCGCCGCCGGCGCGCGGCGAGGAACGTCGCCGTTCTGTGTCGCGCATCAGCGTGATCCACGACTTCGACGAGATTGTCGCCACAATTTCCAGCGACACCGAGAACTTGGCGTTCGACAATTCGGCCGAAACCTGGACGGTGGAGAACGAGAGCGCGGGCGGTTACGGAGCATTGCTGCCGCTGACCAAGGGCGACTGGCTCAAGGTTGGAACGCTGTTGGGGGTCAAACTCGAACACGGCGCGGCCTGGGGCGCGGGCATCGTGCGCCGGCTTTCAGCCTACGACCTCAAGCAGCGCTATGTCGGTATCCAGGTGTTCAGCAAGGGCGCAACCGCGGTGAGGATTGCGCCCGCCAACCCCGGCGGGGGCGCCGGCGCGCAGGACGCCGTGTTATTGCCCTCGAGCACGAGCGACAGCAGCGGCACGGGGGAAATGAGCCTGTTGTTGAGACCGGGGGTCTTCTCGGAGAAGAAGACCTACGAGATGCAGGCCTACGGTCGCAAGTACCTGCTGGTGCCGAAGAAGCTGCTCGAGGGCGGCGATGATTTCGACATGGCCCGTTTCCGCGTCATGCAGCGCGCTTCCTAAAACCCGCTTGACCCACGATGCGCGAAGGCGCAAAGGGAACCGGTGAGGTGTTGATTTAGAGCAGAACGCGCTTGAGCCAGGCGCTGATGTCCGCGAGTTCCTCGGCGCACACCGAGTGCGGCATCGGGTATTGGTGCCATTCCACCTCGTAACCCAACTTGCTCAAGGTATCGCGCGACATCGTGCCCAGTACCAGCGGCACGATGTTGTCAGCGATTCCGTGGCCCATGAAGATCGGTACCGAGGCGCTTGCGGCGTTGCGCTCGATCTCGATCATCGGCGACATCGGCAGATAGGCCGACAGCACCATCAGGCCAGCCAGGCGCTTGGGCTGGCGCAACCCCACCTGCAGCGTCATCACCCCGCCCTGTGAGAATCCCGCCAGCACGATGCGGCTGGAAGGAATGCCGCGCGCGTTCTCGTGCGCGATCAGGCCCTCGATCAGCTTCTGCGAGTCGCGCAGTCCGCGCTCGTCTTCTTTGAAAGCAAGTTCCTGGTAGGCGATGTCGTACCAGGCTCGCATCACGAAGCCGCCGTTGATGGTGACCGGGCGCATTGGCGCGTGCGGAAACACGAAGCGGACTCCCAGCCGCAGAAGGTTCATCTGCTTCACCACCGGTACGAAGTCGTTGCCGTCCGCACCCAGGCCGTGCAGCCAGATCACCGCATGGCTGGGCTTCGGTTTGGTCTCGATTTCCATTGCTGGCAGCAAGTCACTCATGAAATGTATTTTTCACCACGGAGACACGGAGGCACGGAGAAGGAGCCGATTTCTTCATAGCAACGCAACGAGCCGATCGATCATCTTGATGTGCCCCCGTTATTCATTGTCTCTTTGCTCTGTGCCTCCGTGTCTCGGTGGCGAGATGTTCATGAGGATTTCTGGCGGAGGGCGGACTTGGGACGGAAGGCCTTGACCAGGGTCTCGTCGGTCTCGATGTAAGGTCCGCCGATCAGGTCGACGCAGTAAGGCACCGCGGCGAAGATGCCGTGCACCTTCTGCCTGCCGTCGGCGTCCTTCAGGCCTTCAAGCGTTTCCTTGATGGATTTTGGCTGGCCCGGCAGATTGATGACGAGGGTGCTCCCGCGAATGACGCCGACCTGCCGCGACAGGATGGCGGTGGGCACGAAGCTCAGGCTGATCTGGCGCATCTGCTCGCCGAAGCCCGGCATCACCTTGTCGGCAACCGCCAGCGTCGCCTCCGGCGTCACGTCGCGCGGCGCCGGACCGGTGCCGCCGGTGGTGAGCACCAGGTGGCAGCCCGCCTTGTCGCATAACTCCTTCAGCGTGGCTTCGATCACCGGGCGCTCGTCCGGAATCAGCCGCGTGACGATGCGGCGTGGATTGAGCACCACGCGTCCCAGCCAGTCCTCGAGCGCAGGAAGGCCCTCGTCCTTGTACACGCCTTTCGATGCCCGGTCGCTGATCGACACCAGCCCGATGACCACTTGCTCGTTTTCGCTCATATCAGATCAAGATCACTTTAGCCACAGAGGACACAGAGAACACCAGGAGGAATACAAGAAGCTGGAGTTAAAACGGGTATCATTCGCTGATGATCCATCGCAGTGAATGTTAGTGGTTCAGGCTCGCGAACAGTCAATCCTCTCAACCCAATTGTTCTTTTCCTCGTTTTTGTTTTTCCTCTGTGCCCTCTGTGTCCTCTGTGGCAAATTGTGTCTTGGGATGTTGGATGATTTCGCGAAGCTCCTGGAACAGTTCGCGGAAGCTTCTGGGCGCTTTCTTGGCTTCGGCTTCGCGCTTGACGTTCCGGATCAGCGCGCGCAGGCGCTGCGCGTCGGCGTGGGGAAACTGGTCGAGCAGCTCCCCCAGCGCCCGTTCGTCCCCGATCAGTTGCGTTCGCCATCGCTCTATGGCATGCAGGCGGGCGGTCTCCGCTATCGAGGTGCCTTTCCAGACGTCGAGTTGCGAGCGGATGACGTCGGCGTCGGCATCGCGCATCAACCGGCCCACGTACTGCATCTGGCGCCGCAGCGCGCCGAATTTGGAAATGCGCTTGGCTTCCAATACCGCGTCCAGAAGCCGGGTGGGAAGGTCGAGCCCGGCCAGCTTATCCGGGCTCAGGGCGACCAGCTCTTCGCCGAGGTCCTGCAGCGCCTGCATCTCGCGCTTGCGCTGGGTTTTGCTGATCTGAAGTTCTTCTTCCATCGCAGAGATCGGGTCCGTCGCAACTGGTATCATAACGAAAATTCCATTCGCGGCGTGCCGCCCCGCTCGAAAGATGGCGGCACGCCGCGTTCATTTGTTCGTGCCACAGCCGGAATCATCGTGTCCAGCGCCGAATTCACCCACGAAACCGCCACGCTCAAGCAGATTGCCAGCGATGTCCTCGATTATGCCCACGATCGCGGTGCCACCGCCGCCGAGACCGAGGTGAGCGAGGGCTTCGGACAGGGCGTGACCGTGCGCCGCAGCGAGGTCGAAACAATCGAGTACAACCGTGACAAAGGCGTGGGCGTCTCGGTTTACGTCGGCAAGCAGCGCGGTCACGCCAGCACGTCCGACTTTTCGCGCAAGGCGCTGTGCGACACGGTCGATGCGGCGCTGTCGATCGCGCGGCTCACCGCTTCCGATGAGTTTGCCGGGCTCGCCGACGCCGACCTGCTGGCGACGGAATTTCCCGATCTCGACCTGTATCACCCCTGGTCGATTTCTGTGGAGGAGGCAATCGAGCTGGCGCGCTCGTGCGAGAGTGCCGCGTTTGCCGCCGATCGCCTGGTCAGCAACTCTGAAGGCGCTACGGTTTCGGTTCAGCAGTCGCATTTTGCCTATGGCAATTCCCACGGCTTTCTAGCGGGCTATCCCAGTTCCCGGCACAGCGTCATGTGCGCTGTGATCGCGGGCAAGGACGAGACCATGCAGCGTGACGATTGGTACACGACTGCGCGCGCAGCCGCCGATCTGGAACCGGCTGCCGATGTCGGCAGCCGCGCAGGAAAGCGCGCCGCGCGCCGAGTCGGCGCGCGCAAGGTTGCCACCATGCGCGTGCCTGTGCTGTTCGAAGCGCCGATCGCATCGAGCCTGCTGGGGCATTTCGTCGCCGCGGTGAGCGGCGGCAGCCTGTACCGGAAATCCTCGTTCCTGCTGGACAGCCTGGGGAAGCAGGTGTTCTCGCCAATCGTTGACATTCATGACCTGCCCCACGTGCGCAAAGGCCTCGCCAGCAGTCTGTTCGACGACGAGGGCGTGGCGACCCAAGCCCGCGACGTCGTCGTCGGCGGCGTGATCGAGGGCTATTTTCTGGGCAGCTATTCGGCGCGAAAACTGGGAATGAAGTCCACCGGCAATGCAGGCGGGAACCACAACCTGGTAATGGATTCGACCGGCGAGGATTTCGCCGCGCTTTTGAAGAAGATGGGAACGGGTCTTCTGGTAACGGAAATGCTGGGGCAGGGGATCAATATGGTGACCGGGGACTACTCGCGCGGCGCGGCCGGATTCTGGGTCCAGAATGGCGAGATCGCCCATCCTGTGCAGGAGGTCACGGTTGCCGGCAATCTCAAGGACATGTTCGCGAACATCGTCGCAATCGGCACCGACGTGACAGTGCGCGGCTCGCGCCAGACCGGCTCGGTGCTGGTCGACAGACTCACCATTGCCGGTGAGTAAAACGGCGCCGGGGACCGAGATTCGAGGGCCGAGTAAATGCGTTGTCTTGATCTGAAGCACTTTTCTCGTACCGCAGCGCTCGGCCCTCGCGCGTGGACCAATGAAGAGTGGAACTCAAACAAACGCAGCGTTTCTTCGAAGTCTGGTGGTCGCGCTTTCGCTCAGCGCGCTCGCCGCCTGCAGCGATGCGCCGCCCCCGTTGCCACGGCTTGGCGCGGAGGACGTCGTGCTGGCTTTTGGCGACAGCATCACCTACGGAACCGGGGCTGGCCCCGACGAGAGTTACCCGAAGGTGCTGGCCCAATTGATCGGCCGCCGCGTGGTCGGCGCCGGTGTCCCCGGAGAAGTTACGGCGAACGGCCTGCAGCGCCTGCCGGAGGTGCTCGACGAAGTGAAGCCGAAGATCCTGTTGCTTTGCCTGGGCGGAAACGACATGTTGCGCAGGGTCGAGCCAGTGGCCATCGAGGCCAACTTGCGGACGATGGTGCGCATCGCCAGGGATCGCGGCATCGCTGTCGTACTGATCGCCGTGCCCAAACCGGCACTATTCAGCGGAAACGCCGCCTTCTACCAGACTATCGCCAGGGAAAACGATCTGCCTCTGGAGAGCAAAATTCTCAAGGACGTCCTGTTCGACAACGAATTCAAGGCTGATACGATCCATCCCAATGCCAAGGGCTACCGGCGCTTGGCGGAGGCCATCGCTGCGTTGCTGCGGCGCACCGGCGCGGTCTAATGGATTGGCGCGGGGAATGCAATTTTGAACGCGGCAGCTTTCAGGAAGGAGAAGATCATGCGCACACGTCTTGCTGTGTCAGTTCTTGCACTACTTTTCGTCTGCGCCTGCGGCGGGGGCGGCGGCAAAGGGCGGGCGCCGCGGGTGGACGTCTCCATCACCGACCTCCGACTTGCGCAGGCCGGCGTTCTGGAGCAGACCTACGCGATGACGTGGCGGGTACAGAATCCAAACAACCTCGAGATCGCTGCCGACGGCCTGTCCTTCTCGGTCGAAAGCAACGGCAAGCTGTTCGCCCGCGGGGTCAGCAACGAGTCGGTAATCATTCCCAGACTCGGCGAGGCGATGGTGCAGGTTCAGGCGGTGAGCGATACCTCCAAAGCGGTTGAACAGGTCATGGATTTCCCGAATATCGGGTTCGATGGCTTTCGCTATCGCCTGGTCGGCCGGTTCTTCTCCGGCAACCAGAAAGTTCCTTTCGATTATCGGGGCAAGATCGCGATAGGCCGATGAATTAGTCTATGTTCGAGGCCGCGGGCGCAGTGATGCGGCTCGTGTACAAAATCGAGGTACGCCGCGCATCGGTGTTATGGAGCGGCCCGTTCTACACCTTCGTCGATAACGCGCTTCGGAAATTCAGATGATCAAGGCACTGACCTTCGACGGGGTGACCTGTACGTTTCCGGCCCGCGCCGGCGGCAGTGGCGCGTACACCGCCATTGCCGGCGTGGACCTGCGCATCGGCGAAGGCGAATTCGTCGCGGTGGTCGGCCCGACCGGCTGCGGCAAATCCACGTTGCTAAACGTCGCGGCCGGGTTGCTGAAACCGACCAGCGGATCCGTTGCCGTCTTCGGCGAGCCTCTCGCCGGCGTCAATCGCCGGTCCGGTTATCTGTTCCAGACCGATGCGCTGATGCCCTGGCGCAGCGCGCTCTATAACGTGACGGCGGGACTGGAGTTCCGCGGTGTCAGCGGGAATGAGGCGCGCGAGCGGGCGGCCGACTGGTTGAAACGCGTCGGGATGACCGCGCACGCGTACAAGTATCCGCACGAACTCTCCGGCGGAATGAAGAAACGGGTGGCGCTGGCGCAGACGCTTATCCTCGATCCGAAGATCCTCCTGATGGACGAGCCGTTTTCCGCGCTCGACGTGCAGACGCGCAGCCTCATGGGAAACGAGCTGCTGGCGCTCTGGTCGCAGGACCGCAAGTCTGTAGTGTTCGTCACCCACGACCTGGAGGAGGCCATCGCGCTTTCCGATCGGGTGGTAGTGATGTCGGCAGGCCCCGCGAGCCGCCCGATCGGGAGGTTTCCGATCGACCTGCCGCGGCCGCGAGATGTTTCCGAGATCCGGCTGACACCGCACTTCGTCGAGTTGCACACGCTGATCTGGAGCGCGCTCCGGGACGAAGTCCAGAAGGCCTACGCCCATTCTCTTGCATAAGGGCAAAGTTCTTTCAACGCAAAGGACGCAAAGAACAACGACCAGAGCGATATTTTTATCCGCATCCATTGAAAACATATTCATACTTCGTTCCTCTTTTCTTGTTCTCCTTTGCGTCCCTTGCGTCCTTTGCGGTGAACGCGTTTCAGGTTTGAACTTGTCTTTGGCTAAGAAAACAGGTCTGATATGAAAAAAGGCGTACTAGCGGTGATGCAGGCGGGGCTGTTGCTGGCCCTGTTTGCGCTCTGGCACGTGCTCGTCAAAACCGAGGTTTTGCCGGCGTTCTTTTTCGGTGAGCCGCTGATCGTCCTGCGGCGCGTCTGGGATTGGTTCGCTACCGGCAAGATCTTTCCGCACCTGGGCATCACGCTGCTCGAGACTATACTGGCGTTTGCGATCGGCACCGCGCTCGGGCTGGTCTTCGGCTTGTGGCTGGCGCTCTCGGAGCTGGCGTCGAAGCTGCTCGATCCCTACATCACCGCGCTCAACTCGATGCCGAGAGTGATCCTGGCGCCGATATTCGCGGTGTGGTTCGGGCTGGGAATATGGTCGAAGGTGCTGCTCGGTGTGACGCTGGTGTTCTTCATCGTGTTCTTCAGCGTCTATCACGGTGTGCGCGAAGTCAGCCCCACCGTGCTCGCCAGTGCACGGATGCTGGGCGCCACGGGCCGGCAACTGCTCCGGCACGTTTATCTGCCGAGCGCCACCGCCTGGGTGTTCTCCAGCCTGCACGCTTCGGTGGGAATGGCCTTCGTCGGCGCGGTGGTGGGCGAGTATCTCGGTTCGGCCAAGGGCGTCGGCTACCTGATCCTGCAGGCCGAAGGCGTATTCGACATCAACACCGTATTTGCCGGCGTGCTGGTGCTCACCGCCTGCGCGCTGGTGCTCGACCGCGTCGTCACGCTTGGCGAGCGGCGCCTGCTGCGCTGGCGCCCGGGCAACGTCTCCGCGTTTTCCTGATCTCCGACGAAGACCGGCGCCAGCCACAGAGGACGCGGAGGACACGGAGGAAGACAAGAAAAACATATTTGGGCTGAAATACTTCATTGGCTAATGAACCACTGCAGTGATAGTTGGCGCCATGCGTTCACGAACTGTTTCCTGCCTTTTCCCCCATTTTTGCTTTTCCTCGTTTTTGTTCTTCCTCTGCGTCCTCCGTGGTGAGAGTTGCCCTAGATTGTCTTGAGGCAGAGGCACGGTTCGTGCTAGAACGCTGTCATTTGACGAACAGCAACCACACTCAATGGAATTTTCCAATCACGCTATCCTGATCGGCGCGTTGCTGGTGCTGCTGAGCATCGTGGTGAGCAGCCTCTCGGCCCGCACCGGCGCGCCGCTGTTGCTGGTCTTCCTCGCCGTGGGGATGCTCGCCGGCGAGGAGGGGGTGGGCCACATCCTCTTCAGCGATTACCAGACCGCCTACCTGTTCGGCACCATGGCGCTTGCCGTGATCCTGTTCGACGGCGGCATGCGCACCCATACCGACACCTTCCGCGTCGGCCTGTGGCCGGCGGTGTCGCTCGCCACGATCGGGGTGATGCTGACTACTGGCATCGTCGGCGCGGCTGCAGCGTGGCTCCTCGAACTCGACCTCATGAAGGGGCTTTTGATCGGTGCCATCATCGGCTCGACCGATGCCGCCGCAGTATTTTCGGTACTGGGTTCGCAAGGCATGCGGCTCAAGCAGCGCGTTGGCGCGACCCTCGAAATCGAGTCGGGCTGCAACGATCCGATGGCGGTGTTCCTGACTCTGGTTTTCATCGAGGTTGTGCGGGCCGGCGATCACTCGCTGGGCTGGTCTATGCTGTGGGCATTTGTCTGGCAGTTCGGCCTCGGCGGGCTGGCGGGATTCGTCGGCGGCCGGGTGCTGGTCTGGCTGCTCAATCGCGTCAGCCTTTCGAGCGGGCTCTATCCGCTGCTGGCGATGGCGGGGGGGCTGGTGATCTACGGCACCACCACCGTGGGGGGCGGCAGCGGCTTCCTGGCGATCTACCTGGCGGGGCTGATCCTCGGCAACGCCAGGGTCAAGTCGCAGGGCAACATCCTCAGGGTACACGACGGCTTGGCGTGGCTGGCCCAGATCAGCCTGTTCCTGATGTTGGGCTTGCTGGTCACGCCCTCCGCCCTGATTCCCACCGCGGCGGATGCACTGCTGGTCGCGATCGTGCTGATGGTGGTCGCGCGGCCGCTTGCAGTCTGGCTGTCGCTGCTGCCGTTCAGCTTCCCCAAGCGCGAGCAGATCTTTATCGCCTGGGTGGGATTGCGCGGAGCAGTGCCGATCGTGCTGGCCCTGTTTCCGGCTCTGGCGGGGCTTCCGCAATCTTCGGTCTATTTCAACGTCGCCTTCTTCGTGGTGCTGACTTCGCTGGCGGTGCAGGGCTGGACCGTCGCGCCGCTCGCTCAGGCGCTGCGGCTCAAACTCCCGCAAGAACACGCGCCCTACTATTCCGAATTCGTCGAGGTGCCTGGTCAGGCGAGTCTGAGGCTGCTCGGCTACCGGGTCACGGAGCTGAGCGAGGCGATCGGCCGCAGCGTGAACCAGTTGCCGCTTCCTGCCGGTGTGCGGATCGTCGCAGCGTTTCGCGACGGCAAGCCGCTGGATTCGATCGGTCAATTGGAAATCACCGCCGGCGACCTGCTTTACGTCATCACCACTGACGAACACATGGCGCTGCTCGACCACTTGTTGGTCCCGGCGGACGATGCGGAGGAATCCGAGCAGCAGCGCGTTTTCGGTACTTTCACGCTGGACGGCGATGCGCCGTCGGGCGAGGTTGCGGAAATCTACGGCGTAGAAGTTCCGGAACGGGTGAAGCGGCTGACGCTCGCCCAGTATATCGACCGGCAGTTCCACCGCCGGCCGGTGGTGGGCGACTTCGTCCGCATCGGCGGGATGAACCTGGTGGTGCGGGAAATGCACGACGGCCGCATCACCAAGGTCGGTATCGTCGTCCGCAACCGGTGATTCAGATCTTTCTTAGCCACAGAGGACACAGAGAAAATCAAATGAAAAACGATGCCAGGGTTAAAGGCATTCCTTTGCTGATGATCCATTCCGGCGAAAGTTGGCGGCACAGGTTCGCGAACAGCCAGTGCTCTTAACCCACGTTTGTCCTTCCTCGATTTTGTTCTTCCTCCCTGTTCTCTGTGTCCTCTGTGGCAAACGCATTGACCTAGATTGTGCCGAGCCAGCGGCGGCGAAGAGTCGCGGCGGCGCGGTCTTTGTTGACGGTGAGCACGCAGGTGTCGGCGGGCGGAGCGGCAAGCGTGACGTTCAGCGCCAGCAGTTCGTCACGGCGGAAGGCGTGCACCCGCACGGTTTCGCCGGGGCGGTAACTGCCGAGCCGGCCTTCGACGTTCTTTGCCGTGACCCGCAACTCGTCGAGTGCGACGATCGTGTCGTTCGCCGCGAGGCCCGCCTGCTGCGCGGCACCGCCGTCGAGGACGTGGGTGATCTTCAGGTCGCCGCAATTGTCGGTGGCGCGGATACCGAGGTCTACCCGCTGCGCCAGCGCCTTCTCCGGTTTGGACGTGCGTTTGCCACCTTTGTCCGCGGACGACTCGGCGCGGCGGATCTCCATGTCTATCCCGACACCCGCAAGCAGTTTTTCCAGCGGCAGGTCGCTGGTACCTCGCAGTGCCTGGTCGAAGAAGCGCTTGAGTTTCAGTCCGGTCACTTCTTCGGCCAGCCGTTCGATGCCACTTTCCTCGACACCGATTCCTTTGAGGCCGTGACGTTTCCACAGCGCTCGCATCACGTGGTCGAGCGACTTTCTGCTGGCGGTCAGCTGCCGGATCAACAGATCCAGACATAGCGCAACCAGGCTGCCTTTGACGTAGTAGCTCACCACTGCGTTGGGCGCGTTCTCGTCCTGGCGGTAGTACTTGATCCACGCATCGAACGAAGACTCCGTCACCGTCTGTTTCTTGCGGCCGCTGCCGCGCAGCACCGAGGTGATACCCTTTGCCACGGATTCCAGGTAGGCGTCGCGCGAGATCAGTCCCGAGCGGGCCAAAAACAAATCATCGTAGTAGGAGGTGATGCCCTCGAACGCCCACAACAGCGTGGTGTAGTTCTCGTTGTCGAGGTCGTAGGGGGTGAAAGCGGCAGGCTTGATGCGCTTCACGTTCCAGGCGTGGAAGTACTCGTGAGAGCACAGCCCGAGGAAGGTTCGGTAACCGTTGGTGACTTCCTCGACGCCCTTCTGCGGCAACTCGTCGCGCGAACAGATCAGGGCGGCGGAAGCACGGTGCTCCAGCCCGCCATAGCCGTCACCGACCGCGGTGACCAGGAACACGTAGCGCTCCATCGGTGCCGGTTCGCCGAAGAAGCGGATCTGGGTTTCGCACAACGTCTTGAGGTCGCGGCGCAGCCGGTCCATGTCGGCGCGATGCCGGCCGGTGATGGCAATGTCGTGCGGCACGCTGCAGGCCTTGAACGTGGCGAGGGCGAACGGGCCGATTTCCACCGGGTGGTCGATCAGCTCATCGTAGTTGGTTGCTTCATAAGTGCCGAAGCCGTAAGGCTTGGCGCCTTTGCGGCGCATCGCCGTTGCGATGCGCCAGTTGCGATAGCGCGCGCCCTTGGGCGGCAGGATCTCGACTTCGCAGGGATCTTTCTCGCGGCCTTCTACTTTGACGAAAACCGACGGCCCGTTGAAGAAAGCGTGAGTGGTATCCAGGTGGGCGCCGCGCACCGACAGGTCCCAGGCATAGACTTCCATCGTCACCGTCACCGGTCCGTCGGCCGGCGCGACC
>JACXTT010006475.1_pt1 | contig 16692 bp, 18 predicted proteins | sample 9270951 | NCBI WGS metagenome assembly JACXTT01 (sample SAMN15532306, study PRJNA645909) | rock metagenome | isolation source: weathered quartz diorite | place: Puerto Rico | collected 2017-06-21 | reverse complement strand
TCGGCGAGCGCGCGGTGCGCGAGGCGCGGTAGCTGCGGCAGCGTCGCGGCCCAGTACGGCGCCTCGTGGCGCAGGGTGCGCATCAGGCCGCGCCAGCCGATCTGCTCGCCCATCCAGCGCTCGAGATAGGGCTTCACCGTGCGCAACAGGTCAAGCTCCGGATCGAGCTCGCGCCCCAGGCCCTCGATGGTGGACAGCGTCTTTTGCAGCAGCCGCAGCTGCGCACGGATCCGGACATTGAAGCGCCGCGAGGTCTGGAACAGGCGCAGCAGCAGCTTGCCGAAATAGATCTCCTTGAGCGGGCGGGCGAACACCGGCTCGCACACGGCGCGGATCGCGGTCTCGAACTCGTCGACGCGCGTGCCGGCGGGCACCCAGCCCGCTTCGAGATGCGCGGCCGCAACGCGGCGGTAGTCGCGGTTGAAGAAGGCGAGAAAATTCTGCGCCAGATAGTTCTTGTCGACATCGGTGAGCGTGCCCATGATGCCGAAGTCGAGCGCGATATAGCGGCCGCGGCTCTCCCCCTCGGTCGAGACGAGAATGTTGCCGGGGTGCATGTCGGCGTGGAAAAAGCCGTCGCGAAACACCTGTGTGAAGAAGATCTCGACGCCCGCCCGGGCGAGCGCAGGGACGTCGATGCCCTTGCCCCTCAGAACACTGACTTGTGATATCGGCGTGCCGCGCATGCGCTCCATGACCATGACTCGCTGCGAGCACAGATCCCAGTGCACTTCGGGCACCAGCAGCAGCGCCGACGCGGCGAAGTTGCGCCGCAGCTGGCTCGCGTTGGCCGCTTCGCGCATCAGGTCGAGCTCGTCGTCGAGATGGCGCGCGAACTCGGCGACCACCTCGCGCGGCTTGAGGCGTCTGCCTTCGGGCCACAGGCGCTCGATCAGCCCGGCGGCGGTCTCGAGCAGCGCGAGGTCCCTGGCAATCGCTAACTCGACCCCCGGCCGCAACACCTTGACCGCGACCTCGCGGCCGTCCTGCAGCGTCGCCAGGTGGACTTGGGCGACGGATGCACTTGCAACCGGTTCTTGCTGAAAATTCCCGAATAAATCGTCGATCTTTCTGCCGAGGGAGCGCTCGATCTCCTGAACGGCCCGCTGCGACGCAAACGGCGGCACCTGATCCTGCAACTTCGCCAGCTCGTCGGCGATATCGAGCGGCAGCAGGTCGCGCCGCGTCGACAGCACCTGGCCGAACTTGACGTAGATCGGCCCGAGAGTCTCGAGCGCCTCGCGCAGGCGCACCGCGCGCGGCAAGCCTGCGTGCCTGGCGAGCAGCCCGAGGAACGGGTTGCGCGCGAGCGGCGGCACGAACTCGTGCAGCCCGAACCGCAGGCCGATGGCGAAGATGCGTGCGAGCCGCGCCAGCCTACTCGACATGTCCGATCCGCTTCTCGAGGCGACCGAGCGCGTCGCGCAGCTCCGCTATGGCGCGCGCATGTGCCTCGTGCTCGCGCCGCGGCACCAAGAACCGCGCCTCTTCGCTCGCATACTCGGCGAGCGCGCGAGCGAGCCGTCCGGCGGCGTCCGCCTGCCAGGCTACCAATTCTCGGCCGGCGCGCACGATGCGCTGCGCGGCCACGTCGCCCACCAGCCTGGAAAGATCCTCCTCGGCGTCCCAGCGCAAGTGACGCACGAGAACCATCACCTCGCTGGCGAGCTGCGCGTTGCCGTCGAGCTGGACCGAGCGCATCAGCTCGGCTTCGCCGCGCAGAGCCGCGAGCAGCGTCTCGGGCCCGAGCCCTATCGCGAGCGTCGGCTCCGCACCGCCCGCCTCGACCCGCCCGCCGGGCAGGATAGTGAAGCGCAGCCGCGGCAGCGGAGGCGCGTTGAGCTCGAGCGCTTCACCGGCGAACGGCGCAAGGCGCTCGCGCGCCCACGGCTCGGCGTCGAGCAGATGGTTCAGGAAAAAGCAAAAGGCCACCGCAGGGGTGGCCTTTTCGCCGGGCAAGGAAGCCTCAATGCATCTGCTGGATGCCGGCGAGGAGCCAGCCGCTCGAGCCGTCAGCCGGCTTGACGAGGTTCCAGACCTCCTCGAAGCCGACCGGCGCGGTGCCAGGCGTCTCGCGCACCAAGCCGGAAAAACGCACGCTCGCCCAGTGCCGGTCCTTCTCGCTCGCGACCTCGAGCAGGTCCGCGTTGAGCGACACGACGTCGGTCTGCTGGGGCTCGGAGGGTCGCGCGCGCACGTCTTTCCTCAGCTCGTCGAACATCTCGCCGGTGGTGAACTCGCGGATTTCCTCGAGCTGGCCGGCATCGTTGGCGACCTGCAGCTTGACGAAATTGAGCTTGGCCGCGCGCAGGAATCCGGCAGCATCGAACCCTGCCGGGACCGCTAGCGGTTTCGCTGCTGCACCTCCCTGCTGCAACGCAGGCGCGACGGCGAGCGTGTGCTCCTGCATCCCGGCGTACTGAAGGGCCTGCGGCGATTCCTGCTCGCGCCGGCGCGCGAGCAGGCGGAACGCGAGCACCGCAACGACCGCGAGGACCGCGAGGAGGAGCAGCACGCCCAGACCGCTGCCGCCCAGGAAGTAACCCAGCAATCCGCCGAGCGCGAGCCCGCCGAGAATTCCGGCCCACTTGCTGCCCCCCTGTGTAGCGGGTGCGGCCTGCTGGGGTTGCTGCGCCGGGCGTGCCGGCACGGCCGCAGGCGGTGGCGTCACGCTTCTTTGTGCACCCACCGAGCGGCCGCCACCCAGGCGCGCTGCGTCGGCGTGGGTGACCAAAAGGAATGCGCCAAAAGAAACGGCGCATAGCCCAAGTATCCACTTACTCATGGTGTCCTCCAGTGGTCCATGCTATCAAATCCTGAAGCCGCGGTGCACGGCGACGACGCCTGCGGCGAGATTGAACACCTCGACCCGCGAGAGCCCGGCCGCTTCCAGCATCGCGGCGAGCGCCGCCTGGTCGGGATGCACGCGGATCGATTCGGCTAGATAGCGGTAGGCCGCCGCATCGCCGGCGACGCGTTCCCCGAGCCAAGGCAGCAGCCTGAAGGAATACCGCTCGTAGGCGCGCTCGAGCGGCTTCCACACTTTGGAGAATTCGAGCACCACCAGCCGCCCGCCCGGCTTGAGCACGCGCCTCATCTCGGCAAGCGCCGCCTGCTTGCGCGTCATGTTGCGCAGCCCGAAGCCGACGGTCACGCAATCGAAATGTTCCCTAGGAAACGGCAGCCGCTCGGCGTCGCATTGCACGGCCGGAGCAAGCACGCCCGCGTCGAGCAGCCGGTCGCGGCCACGCTCGAGCATGCGGCGATTGATGTCGGTGAGCCAGACCTCGCCTCCTGGCGCCACGCGGCGGCTGAGCGCGCGGGCGAGGTCGCCGCTGCCGGCTGCGATATCGAGCACGCGCTCGCCTGGGCGGGGACGCGCAATGGCGACGGCAAACGCCTTCCAGGCGCGGTGCAGCCCGAGGGACATCAGGTCGTTCATCAGGTCGTAGCGCTCGGCCACGCGGTCGAACACCGCTCCGACTCGCGGCGCCTTTTCGCTCTCGGGGATGCGCTCGAAGCCGAAGTCGCTCTGTTTGCTCATGGCCTACTCACGGCTCCCGCCCGCCTGCTCGAGCCGCGCGAGATACTGCGCCCAGAGCTTGTCCTGGTTTTCGCCGAGCTCGTAGAGATAGTCCCACGAGAAGATCCCGGTGCTGTGGCCATCGGAGAACGTCGGCTGCACGGCATAGGAGCCGACCGGCTCGAGCGAGCGGATCTCGATTGCGCGCTTGCCGGTCTGCAGCACTTCCTGGCCTGGCCCGTGCCCGCGCACCTCGGCCGAGGGCGAATAGACGCGCAACAACTCGTAGGACAGATGGAAGCTGCGGCCGTCGGAAAACGCGATTTCCATCACCCGGGACTTCTGATGGAGCTTGATCTCGGTCGGAAAATGGCCGGAACTCATGGACTTGCATGATACCCCGCACGATTGAAACAAAACTGTCACACGGTGTTCTTACAATTGCCTTATGGCGGCCAACATTCTCGTGGTCGAGGACGAACCGGCGATCCAGGAGCTGATCGCCGCCAACCTGCAGCACGCCGGACACCACGTCATCCGCGCCGCCGACGCCGAAGGCGCCCTCGGCATCGTGAGGCATGCGCTGCCCGACCTGCTGCTCATCGACTGGATGCTGCCCGGGATGTCGGGCGTTTCGCTCGCGCGCCAGCTGCGCCAGGAGGAACGCACGCGCGGCATCCCGATCATCCTGCTCACGGCGCGCAGCGAAGAGGCCGACAAGATCGCGGGCCTCGAGGCGGGCGCGGACGACTACGTGACCAAGCCGTTCTCGCCGCGCGAGCTGCTTGCCCGCATCAAGGCCGTGCTGCGCCCGCGCGCGCCGCAGATGACCGATGACCCGGTCGAGGTCGCCGGCCTGCGCCTCGAGCCCGAGACGCGGCGCGTTTTCGGCAATAGCCGTCCGCTGGCCCTCGGACCGACTGAGTTCAGGCTGCTGCATTTCCTGATGACGCATGCCGAGCGCGTGCACTCGCGCGCGCAGCTCCTCGACCAGGTTTGGGGCGATCACGTGTTCGTCGAGGAGCGCACTGTCGACGTGCACATCCGGCGCCTGCGCAAGGCGCTGGAGCCGAGCGGCCACGACCGGCTGGTCGAAACGCTGCGCGGCTCGGGATACCGGCTCTCCGCCAACCCGGCGTGACGGCCTTCGCTCTCGTGGTGGCGGCGGCCGCGGCTGCGATCGCGCTGCGACTCCTCTATCACGCGCTGCACCTCAGGGCGTTGCGCGCCTGGCTGCGCCAGCCAGCGCTCAAGACGCTGCCGCGCGGACGCGGCGTGTGGGAGGACGTGCTCGCCGAGCTGCACCGCTTCCTCAAGCGCCGCGACGCCGAGGAAGCGCGCCTTGCGCATGCGCTCGAGCGCTTCCGCGCGGCGGGCCGGGCGCTGCCTGACGGCATCGTGATCCTCGACCAGGAGCTCCGCATCGAATGGGCCAATCCGACGGCAGCGCAGCATTTCGGCATCGACGTGCGCCGCGACTTCGGCCAGCCGGTCGTCAACATGATCCGGCACCCCGGATTCGTCGCCTACCTGCGCACGGGCGATTTCGGCGAACCGCTGATGCTGCGCGCCGCGCGCGACACGCTGCTCGAGCTGCGCGTGATCGAGTTCGGCGAAGACCAGAAGCTGCTCAACTCGCGCGACGTCACCGCCGCAGAGCGGCTCGAGATCGTGCGGCGCGATTTCGTCGCCAACGTGTCGCACGAGCTCAAGACTCCGGTGACGGTGCTTTCGGGATTCGTCGAGACGCTCGCCGACGAGTCCTTCGAGCTGCCCGCGGCGCAGCGTCGCCGCTTCCTCGCGCTGATGGCCGAGCAGGCAAAGCGCATGCAGCGGCTCATCGAGGACCTGCTCGTGCTCTCGGCGCTGGAGTCCAGCGTCTCTGCCGCGGACGAGCAGCCGATCGACGTGCGCTCGTTCGTCGAGCGCCTCGCCGAGGAAGCGCGCGCTCTCTCGGGAGGCCGGCACCGCGTCGAAACCGCGTTCGACGCCGACTACCAGCTCCTCGGCAGCCCGAAGGAGCTGCACAGCGCTTTCTCCAACCTAGTGTCGAACGCGGTGCGCTACACGCCCGAAGGCGGAACGGTGCGCCTCGCCTGGCGGGCCGGCGACGACGGCGCGGTGTTCACGGTGTCGGATACCGGCATCGGCATCGAGCCGCGCCATATCCCGCGGCTCACCGAGCGCTTCTACCGCGTCGACAGCGGCCGCTCGCGCGATACCGGGGGCACCGGGCTCGGGCTTGCGATCGTCAAGCACGCGCTGACGCGCCACCAGGCGGTGTTGCGCATAACCAGCGAGCCGGGGCGAGGCTCGAGCTTCAGCGCGGTGTTTCCGCCAGGACGGATTCTTCGCTCGAGCAGAGCCGAGGCGGCCGCCTAGGGCGGGTTTCAAGCGAGCAGGTCGGCGATCTCGTCGCCGAGGGCGCGATCCTCGACCGGCCGAACCCGCTCGCCCGGGCGGCGCGGCGCCGCCCAGATCGGATCCGGAAAATGCGCGTCGCGCGCGAAGCGCGCCACGACGTGCCAGTGCAGGTGCGGCACCTGGTTGCCGAGGCTCGCGAGGTTGAGCTTGTCGGGGCGATAGAGCCGCCGCAGCGCCATCTCGCAGGCGAACACCACGCGCATCAGCCGCTCGCGCTCCGGCGGCTCGAGGTCGGTCATCTCGCGCACGTGCCGGTTGAGGATCACGCGGCAGAAGCCCGGATAGTCCTCGGTCGCGGTGCTCACCACGCGGCAGAATTCATCGCGCCAGACAACCGCGCCGCCTTCGTGCTCGCAGAGCTCGCACTTCATGGTGCGCGGCATCATACCTTTTCACTCCGCGCTGCCGAACACGTCGCGGTAGCTAACGTAGAAGCTCGCGAAGAGGGTCGGCAGGAGCACGGCGAGGAGCGGGAAGATCAGCGACATGGCCGGCAGACCGCCCGCAACGCTTCGCGCGATCAGAAGAACGAAGAACGGCAAGACGAGCGTGAGCAAGGCGGTTGCCGCCGCGTAGGCGAGAAATGCGCGCCAGTTCATCAGGCAGGCGAAGAAACTGAAGAACAGCGCCTTGGCTGCGCCGACCGAGTGCCAGGCGGCGAGCGGCGGCGCGAACCAGAACATCATCATCACCGGCGTGTAGAGCGCAGCGGCGCAGGCCAGCGCCATGACGAATTCGTCCGACTGCAGCACCTCGTCGGCGGGGCGTCTGCCGGTCAGCATCCAGCGCGCCAGCGCGCCGTCATCGGCAAGCGCGCTAGCCGCGAGGACCAGCGCCAGGCATGCGAAGTACACGACGCCGAGCGCGAGCTGCGCCCCCAGGGCCTGCCTGAAGCCGTCGAACAGCAGCGCGAGCTGGACCCCGCCGCGGTGGCTCGCGGCGCGCGCCGCCGCCATGAAGCCGACCGAGAAAGCCGGCACGAGCACCGAGGCGGCTGCCACGCCGACGTAGGGCGCGAGCGAGACCAGCGTCATCATCAGCCAGTAGGCGAACACCAGTGCGAGCCAGCCGAGCGGCGCCGCCCGGAACAGCCGCCAGCCCTCTGCCAGCCAGCGCGGGCCGCGCCCCGCGCCGACGATGCGCGCCTGCATCTCAGTCGATCCAGGGCGCAGCCTCGCGCATCCGCGTTTCGAGGATGCGGCGAAACTGCTCCGGGTCATGGGCATGCACCAGCATGCCGGGCCGGGGCAAGTGGTGGTCGTAGAGGCGCGACAGCCAGAACCGCAGCGCCGCGGCGCGCAGCATCACCGGCCAGGCTTCACGCTCTTGCGCGGCAAACGGCCGCACCGCGTGGCTCGCCGCGAGCAGCGCGTGCGTGCGGTCCGTATCGAGCGCCGGGTCGGATTCCGGGGCGCTCAGGCACCAGTCGTTCGCGCATACCGCGAGGTCGAACAGCAGGCAGTCGACGCCGGCGAAGTAGAAATCGATCACCCCCGATATGCGGGAGTTCTCGAATAGCGCGTTGTCGCGGAACAGGTCCGCGTGCACCGGGCCGCGCGGCAGGTCGGGAAAGCGGCGCTCGGCCTGGAACGCAATTTCATTTTCCAGCAAAGACCTTTTCTCAGAATCGAGAAACGGAGCGACCGCGCGCGCGGCGAAGCGCCACCACTTCGGGCCGCGGGGATTCTCCAGGTAAGCGCCATAAGAGCGGCCTGCGAGGTGCATGCGCGCGAGCAGCGCGCCGAGCTCCGCGCAATGGCTTGGCCCGGGCTGCTCGAGCGAGCGCCCCGGCAGACGCGTGACGAGCGCGGCGGGCTTGCCGTTCAGCTGCTGCAGGTACTGATCTGACAGGTCCGCGATCGGCGCCGGGCAGGGAATACCGTGGCGCGCGAGATGCGCCATGAGACCGAGGTAGAAGGGCAGCTCGTCCGCGGGCAGGCGCTCGAACAGGGTGAGGACATAGCGCCCCTGGGACGTGGTGACGAAGTAATTGGTGTTCTCGATGCCCACCTTGATCGGCTCGCAGCCCGCGAGTGTGCCGACCGAGTAATTGCGCAGCCAGTCCGCGAGCTGCGCTTCAGATACAGGCGTGTATACCGACAATCAGGGTAGGTGGACCGGCAGTCAGTCGAAGGTGTGGAGGGGCCACATCGGCACCCGCACTCCGTCGTCGAGTGAATCGCGGCGCATCCAGTTGCCGCTGCCGGTGGTGTCTACGAGGTAATAGGGCTTGCCCCCCGCCGGGGTTACCTTGAGCATCACCACCCGCCCGCCTTCGCGGATCTCCTCCACCTTGTCGGCTTCCTGCACCGGAATGCGTACCGCCGGCTCGTCCGGTCCAGGAATCGGCGGGGGCGGCGGCGCCTCGGGCAGCGGCTCGAGCTTGGGCGGCCGGTGTTGCGCCATCGCACTCAATGAGAAAAACATCACCAAGACGAGTAACCGCCGCATCCTGCGCCGATTCTACTAGAGGTTGAGCAGCACCTCGCGCTCGGCCGGCGAAGGCTCGAAACTGCGCTTCTCGTAGAACGCGAAGATCGCGTCGACCACCTGCTGCGGCTCGTTGCAGACCTGCACCAGCGAGACATCAGTGGCGTCGATCATGCCTTCCTCGACCAGGCGTTCGCGGCACCAGTCGAGCAGCCCGCGCCAGAACGGCTCGTGCACCAGGATGATCGGCATCTGGCGCGTCGTGCCGGTCTGCACCAGCGTCAGCGCCTCGAACAGCTCGTCCAGCGTGCCGTAGCCTCCCGGCATGACGACGAACGCGGTGGCGAATTTCGCGAACATCACCTTGCGCGCGAAGAAATGCTTGAAGCGCAGGCTGATGTGCTGGAAGCGGTTGGCGAGCTGCTCGCGCGGTAGGTCGATGTTGAGTCCGACTGCGAGGCCGTTGCCGTGGAACGCGCCCTTGTTGGTCGCCTCCATCACGCCCGGCCCGCCGCCCGAGAACACCGCGAAGCCGGCGTCCGAAAGCAGCCGCGCGGTGTCCTCGGCGAGCCGGTAGTAGCGTGACCCGGCCGCGACGCGCGCGCTGCCGAACATAGACACCGCCGGGCGGATTCCGGAGAGCCGCTCGGTCGCTTCGAAGAACTCTGCCATAATGCCGAACAGCTTCCACGCCTCGCGCGCGGAGATCTCGTGGCCAATACCGGCCGCCTTCGGTAGTTTCTCGTGTGTCATCGTGTCGGGAAAAGATCCTGAAAAAACGCTGTTGCTGGTCGACGGCTCGTCCTACCTGTACCGCGCGTTCCACGCGCTGCCCGAGCTGAAAAGCCCGAAAGGCGAACCGACCGGCGCCATCTACGGCGTGCTCAACATGCTACGGAAGCTTGCCGCCGACTACAAGGCGAATGCGCGCGCCTGCGTGTTCGACGCCAAGGGCAGGACCTTCCGAGACGAGCAGTACGCCGCATACAAGGCGAACCGCGCGCCGATGCCCGACGACCTTTCCGTCCAGGTCGCGCCGCTGCGCGAGGCCATCGAGGCGCTCGGCTGGCCGGTGCTGACCATCGACGGCGTCGAGGCGGACGACGTCATCGCGACGCTCGCCGAGCAGGCGAAGCGCAGCGGCTGGCGCACCATCATCTCCACCGGCGACAAGGACCTGACGCAGCTGGTCGACCAGGACGTCACCTGGGTCAATACGATGTCGAACGAGACACTGGACATTGAAGGCGTCAAGAAGAAATTCGGCGTTCCGCCAGACAGGATCGTCGACTATCTCACGCTCGTCGGCGACGCCGTCGACAACATTCCCGGCATCGAAGGAGTAGGCCCCGGGTTCGCCGCAAAATGGCTGAACCAGTATGGATCGCTGGACAACCTCGTCGCCAATGCCGGCCAGATTGCCGGTGTGCGAGGCGAAAATCTCCGCAGAAAGCTCGACTGGCTTCCCAGGGCGAAAGATCTGGTGACGGTGAAGCGCGACCTCGCGCTGCCGGTTTCTCTGCAGGACCTAGAAAAGACCTCGCCGGACAAGGAGAAGCTCAAGTCCCTGTTCGAACGCTTCGGCTTCAGGAGCTTGCAGCGCGAAGTCGAGAGCGGAACTCCTGCGGCGGCGCCTGCGCCCGAGCCCTCCTCGGCTCCTGCCGCTGTCCCGCACCGCCCGCCGAAGCGCACGTACGCGACCATCTTCAATGAAACCGAATTGGGCGATCTGCTGAAGAAGCTCGAGAGCGCCGATCTGATCGGCTTCGATACCGAGACCGTCGGCATGGAGCCGATGACCGCGAGGCTGGTCGGCATGTCGTTCGCTTGCGGCAAAGAGGCGATGTACCTGCCGCTGGCACACGAGTATCCGGATGCTCCACAGCAAATCAATCTGCAAACTGCCCTGCGATTGCTCAAACCGTGGCTCGAGCGCGAGGATCGCCGCAAGGTCGGCCAGAACGTGAAGTTCGACTCGCACGTGCTCGCAAACCAGGGGATCCGGCTCGCGGGCTGCGTGCACGATACGCTGCTCGAGTCGTACGTGCTCGAAGTGCACGAGCGCCACGATCTCGGCGTTCTCGCGCAGCGCCATTGCGGATGGCAGACCCTCGGCTACGACGACGTCACCGGCAAGGGCGCCGCGCGCATCGAGTTCTCCGCCGTGGAGATCGCGCGCGCCACGGCATATGCCGCCGAGGACGCCGACTGCACGCTCGCCGTGCATGACGTGCTCTACCCGAAGATCAAGCAGGACGAAAAGCTCAGCTTCGTTTATGAAAAGATCGAGATGCCGGTGCTGCCAGTGCTGTTCCGCATGGAGCGCAGCGGCGTTCTGCTCGACAGCGCGAAGCTCGAAGCGCAGAGTCACGAGCTCGGCAAGGAGATGCTGAAGAAGGAGCGGCAGGCGCACGAGGCGGCGGGACAGCCGTTCAACCTCGGCTCGCCGAAGCAGATCCAAGAGATCCTTTTCGACAAGCACAAGCTGCCGGTGAAGAAGAAGACCCCCTCGGGCCAGCCCTCGACCGACGAGGATGTGCTCGAGGAGCTCGCGCTGGATCACCCGCTGCCCAAACTCATTCTCGAGCATCGGGCGCTCGCCAAGCTCAAGTCGACCTACACCGACAAGCTGCCGAAGAGCGTCCATCCGGGCACGGGACGCGTGCACACGACGTACTCGCAGACCACGGCGGTCACCGGGCGGCTCGCCTCGAACGACCCCAACCTGCAGAACATCCCGATCCGCACCGCGGCAGGGCGGCGCATCCGCGAGTGCTTCATAGCGCCCGCGGGTGCGAAGATCGTCTCCGCCGACTACTCGCAGATCGAGCTGCGCATCATGGCGCACCTCTCGGGAGACGCGCAGCTGAAGCAGGCTTTCGCGCGCGGCCACGACGTGCATCGCGCGACTGCCGCCGAGGTGTTCGGCGTGCCGCTCGACAAGGTATCCAGCGACGAGCGCCGCGCCGCCAAGGTGATCAACTTCGGCCTGATGTACGGCATGTCGAGCTTCGGCGTGGCGCAGAACCTCGGCATCGAGCGCGCCACCGCCCAGGCCTACGTCGACTCGTACTTCACGCGTTACCCCGGCGTCAAGCGCTTCATGGACCAGATGCGCGAGCTTGCGCGCACGCGCGGCTACGTCGAGACCGTGTTCGGACGGCGGCTCTACCTGCCGGAGATGAAGTCAGGCAGCCCGCAGCGCCGCCAGGCCGCCGAGCGCGCCGCGATCAACGCCCCGATGCAGGGCACGGCCGCCGATCTGATCAAGCTGGCGATGATTGCGGTGCAGAAATGGCTGGATGAAAAAAAGATGCAAGCCCTGCTGATCATGCAGGTCCACGATGAACTGGTTCTCGAAGTACCGGACAGCGAATTGGAAGGGGTCAAAACGAACGTGCAGGACCTCATGCAATCGGTCGCTCATCTCGAGGTGCCGCTCATCGTGGATGTCGGCGCCGGTGCAAACTGGGATCAGGCGCACTAGAGCGCGGCGCGCGCTACGCGCAGGCGCGTCAAGCGCCTTGAGTGACACCGGCTTCATGAGCTTGCTGGTCGGCGTGGTAGGAGGAACGCACCATAGGGCCGATCGCAGCGTGCCTGAAACCGATTAGGCCCGCCTGCGTTTCATACTCCTTGAAGATCGCGGGATCGACGTAACGCTCGACAGGCAGATGGTGCGGCGAAGGCTGCAGGTACTGCCCGATGGTGAGCATGTCGACGTCGTGCCCGCGCAGGTCGCGCATCACGGCGAGGATCTCGTCGTCGGTCTCGCCGAGGCCGACCATCAGGCCCGATTTGGTCGGCAGCGAAGGGTGAAGTTTCTTGAATTCCTTCAACAGACCCAGTGAATGGGCGTAGTCGCCACCCGGGCGCGCCTGCCGGTAGAGGCGCGGCACGGTCTCGAGGTTGTGGTTCATCACGTCGGGCGGGGCTGCGCCGAGGAGCTCGAGCGCGCGCTCCAGCCGCCCGCGAAAATCCGGGACGAGAATTTCTATTCTCGTATTTGGAGATTTCTCTCGAACGGCGCGGATGCAGTCCACAAAATGCTGCGCGCCGCCGTCCCTGAGGTCATCGCGGTCCACGCTGGTGATGACCACATAGGAGAGGTGCAGCCGGGAAATCGTTTCCGCCAGGTGCCGCGGCTCCTCCGCATCGGGAGCGAGCGGCCGGCCGTGCGCCACGTCGCAGAACGGGCAGCGGCGCGTGCACAGGTCGCCGAGGATCATGAAGGTCGCGGTGCCCTTGCCGAAGCATTCGGCGATATTGGGGCAAGACGCTTCCTCGCACACCGTGTGGAGCTGCTGCGAGCGCAGGATCTCCTTGATCTCGTGGAAGCGCGAGCCAGGGCTCGCGGCGCGCACGCGGATCCACGCCGGCTTCGCCAACCGCGCGCGCGGTACGATCTTGATCGGGATGCGCGAGGTTTTCGCGTAGCCCTTTTCCTTGACGCCCGCTTCACGCATGGCCTAGCCGCTCGACGAGGATTCCCGCCAAGCGATCCCCCAGCCTGGAAGGCGTTTCGCAAAAGCCCAAATCCCGGGTCTGCGTGACCCGAAGACCCGGGTACCCGCAGGGATCGATGGCGGCGAAAGGCGCGAGGTCCATGTCGACATTGAGCGCGAGGCCATGGTACGCCCTGCCACGCACGACGCGGATCCCGAGGGCCGCGATTTTCGCGCCCGCCACGTAGATGCCTGGCGCGCCCGGCCTGCGCTCGGCGCGGCTGCCGATGAGCTCGATCACCGCCTGCTCGAGCAGCCACACGAACCGCTTCACCTTGATCGAGCGCCGCGCGAGGTCGACCAGCGTGTAGAGCACCACCTGCCCGGGGCCGTGGTAGGTGATCTCGCCGCCGCGGTCGCTGCGCACCACGGGAATGCCGTTTTCGACGTTGCGGAGCGCGCTTCCCTGCCCGAGCGTATAGACCGGCGGATGCTCGAGGATCCAGAGCTCGTCCGCAGTCGATGCGTCGCGCCGGGCGGTAAAGGCGCGCATCGCCTCGACGGTCGGGCGGTACGGCACCTGACCGAGCTTTTTCACCACCACGTCTTCGACGAGCGTCATAGCACCATCGCCTACGGTCATAACACCATCACGACAGAAGGATGGTCGCACAGCTCCTGGTAGAGCGTGTCGAGCTGCTCGCGCGAGGTGGCGCGCACTATGCAGGTCACGCTCAGGTAGCTTCCCTGCCGGCTGGGCCGCATTTCGATGCTCGCCGTGTCGAAATCCGGCGCGTGCTTCAGCACGATTTCGGTCACGATCTGCGCGAAGCCCGGCTGCTTGCGCCCCATCACCTTGATGGGGAAATCGCAGGGGAAGGCTAGCGGCGAGCCCTCGGGCATCTAAGCCGATAGTGCTTCGCGCTTGCCGGCACGCATCACCTTTCGCTTGAATTCCTGGTACAGCGCGTACATGCGCCGGAACACCGGTCCCGGCCGGCCCTCGCCGACCTTGCGGCCGTCGAGCGAGACGATCGCCAGCACCTCCTTCGAGGACGAGGTGACCCAGATCTCGTCGGCGGCGCGCACCTCGGCCTCGGTTACGTCGCGGAACTCGAGCGGCATGTGGTTCGCACGCGCGAGCTCCACCACCACGTCATAGGTGATCCCAGGCAGGATGAGGCTCGACTTCGGCGGCGAAAGGATCAGGCCGCGCGCGACGATGAAAACGTTCGACGCCGAGGCCTCGGTCAGCCTGCCATCGCGAAACAGGATCGTCTCGGCAGCGTCCGCCTCGGCGGAGAGCTGGCGCAGCAGCACATTGCCGATGAGCGAGATCGACTTGATGTCGCAGCGCAGCCAGCGGTTGTCCTGCGCGCTGACGGCGGCGGCGCCGGCCTCCACCTGCGGCGGCGGCGGGTTGACCAGCGGGTTCGACATCATGAATACGGTCGGCTCGGCATTTTTCGGAAACGCATGGTCGCGCTGCGCCACGCCGCGCGTTACCTGGAAGTAGACGCCCTGGTCATCGAAGGGCTGCGCGTCGAGCAACTGGTAGATGAACTTGCGCCACTGCGCGCGCGAGTGCGGATTGCGGATTCTCGCCTCGGCAAGGCTGCGCGCGAGCCGCGCCAAGTGCTCGTCGAGCCGGAACGGCACGCGCGAGTACACCGGCACCAGCTCGTAGACGCCGTCGCCGAAGATGAAGCCGCGATCCAGCACCGAGACCCTGGCCTCATCGATCGGGACGAATTTGCCGTTCAGGAAAACCATGACGCGCCTCGCTACTTCACCCACAGCCGCAGTGTATCCCAGGCGCGGCCGAAGAATCCCGCCGGCCCGACGTTCTCCAGTGCGACCAGAGGGTATTCAGCGTACGGCTTGCCCTCGAAGCTGACGCGCAGGCTGCCGACGCGCTGGCCGCGGGCAAGCGGCGCGATGAGCGGCTGCTGCGACACCAGCTCGGCCTTGAGCTTCTTGGCCTCGCCTTTCGGCACGGTGACGAACAGATCGCCCTGGGGGCCGACATTCACCGCGCCGGCGGCGCCCTTCCAGACATCGATGGATTTCACCGCGTCGCCGGCGCCGTAGAGCCTCACGCTATCGAAGAACTGGAAGCCCCAGTTGAGTAGCCTCAGCGACTCCTGCGCGCGGGTCACCTCCGAGGTCGAGCCGAGCAGCACGGAAAGCAGGCGCCTCGTGCCGCGCTTCGAGGACGCGATGAGGCAATAGCCCGCGGCCTCGGTGTGCCCGGTCTTGACGCCGTCCACCGTCGGGTCGAGCCACAGCAGGCGGTTGCGGTTGGGCTGCGTGATGTCGTTGTAGCGAAACTCCTTCTGCGCGTAGTACTGGGCGTATTCGGCGGGAAAGTCGCCGATCAGCGCTGCGGCGAGCCGGTACAGGTCGGCAGCGGTGCTGTAGTGCTGCGCGTCGGGCAGCCCGGTGGCGTTCATGAAATGGCTGTCCTTCAGACCCAGGCGCGCCGCCTCTCGGTTCATCATCTGGACGAACGCCTCTTCCGAGCCCGCTACCGCCTCGGCGAGCGCGATGCAGGCGTCGTTGCCCGACTGCACCTCCATGCCGCGGATCAGCTCGTCGACGGTGACCGGCCGGCGCGGCTCGATGAACATGCGCGAGCCGGGCGCACGCCAGGCGCGCTGCGACACCGGCACCTGCTGGCCGAGCGTCAACTTCTTGTCGCGCAGCGCGGTGAATACCAGGTAAGCCGTCATCAGTTTAGTGAGCGAGGCAGGCTCGATGCGCTCGTCGGGCTTCTGCGATGCGAGGATCTGGCCGCTCGACAGATCGCCTACCAGCCAGGCCCTGCCGATGACCGGCGGCGGCGCAGCGGCTTGAGCCGCGGCGCACAGTAAAAACAGGACGAGAACCGTGAATCGCATGAATCGGGCCGAAAAAAGGAGCGGATTATAAGGCCAGACTAGCGCGCCTCGAGGCTCGAGGCCCGGATCTTTGCCGGATTGATGCTCTCGACTTCGACCTCGGCGCTCCCCGCCTGGATGATGCCGAGCTTGTATGCCGCAGCATAGGAGAGATCGATGACGCGGTTGGAATGGAAGGGGCCGCGGTCGTTGATGCGCACCACGACGCTGTGCCCGCTGCGCAGGTACGTGACCCGCGCATAGCTCGGAATCGGCAGCGTCGTGTGCGCCGCGGTCATCGCGTACATGTCGTAGCGCTCGCCACTGGAAGTGGCCTGGCCGTGGAATTTCCTGCCGTACCAGCTGGCCACGCCGCGCTGGCGATACGGCTGAGACGCGGGGATCGGCACGTACTCCTTGCCCAGGACCTTGTACGGACGGTTTGCAAAGCGGTGCAGCGGCTCCACTTTCGGCTGCGCATCGGGAATCGCGGCTAGGTTCGGCGGCGCTCTATCCCCCGGACCGTCGTCCTTGTAGTACCCGCCCCTTCTCTCCGGAGCCGAGGCGCAGGCGCCGAGCAGGAAAACCAGTAGGACGATGAAAACCGTCCTCATGCTTCGTAGACCACGTTGCCGGCGACGATCGTGTAACGCACCCTGCCGGCGAGCTCGTAGCCGAGGAAAGGCGTGTTCTTGCCCTGGCTCCTGAGGGACTCGGGCGCGATGCGCAGCGGCGCCTTCGAGTCGAAGATCGCGAGGTCGCCGGGCGCATCGGCGGCGAGGCGGCCGGAAGCCACGCCGAGGATGCGCGCCGGCTCGGAGGTGATGCGGGCGAGCGTCGCAGCGAGCGGCAGCTTTCTCGCCTCGCCCCATTTCAATGTCAACGGCAGCAGCAGCTCGAGGCCCGTCGCCCCGGGTTCGGCCTCGTCGAACGGCAGGTGCTTGCCGTCGTCGTCGACGGGGGTGTGATCGGAGCACAGGCAGTCGATCAC
>JACXTT010006474.1_pt1 | contig 16694 bp, 13 predicted proteins | sample 9270951 | NCBI WGS metagenome assembly JACXTT01 (sample SAMN15532306, study PRJNA645909) | rock metagenome | isolation source: weathered quartz diorite | place: Puerto Rico | collected 2017-06-21 | reverse complement strand
ACACTCGTGTCTGCCGCGCCGAGACTCGTCTCGGCGCTCTGGTAAACGCCTAAATCAACTGACGCATTTTAATCTCGTGATACAGCCCGGAAACCTGCCTGCTCAACACGTTCTCATCGAACACGCCAAACCGCACGCCTTGATGCCGCAACCGCGCCTCAAGCTCTTTCAGCGCACGCCAGCCGAGGTGCCCGCTCACCTGCTGGTACACATCGTCGAGCGACTGCGCCTCCGCGGAAAACAGCGGCTTCGCCGCCGCCGGACGCAAGGTCGCCGCCGCCACCACATGTCGCCGCGAAAGAAAAACCGCCGCCTCCGAAAACCCCTCCGCCGTGGCCGCATCGTCCAGATCGGTCAGAAACAAAATCAGCGCCCGGCCCCGCAGCCGCACCGAAACCTGCGCCGCCACTTCCGAAAAATCCGGAGACAGCGGCCGCTCATTAAGACGCGAAAGCGCCTGTCGGCAAGCCGCTCCGTGCGCTGCGCCCCGGCCTGCGCGAACGAAATCCGTGAGGCCGTCGTGGAACGTGATCAATCCGAACAGGTCGCCACTTTTCTCCGCCGCCGCGGACAGAACCAGCGAAGCGCTGATGTAGCGGTCCAGCCGCGTCCCGTCCCCGGCGGCCCGCCCCGGCAGCCGCGTACCGTCCAGCGCGACGTAGATTTCGCGCGTCCGCTCCACCTGGAAAACCTTCGTAATCGGACGCGCGCGCCGGGCAGCCGCCTTCCAATGGATTTCGTCGAAGCCGTCGCCGGGCAGGTATTCGCGCAGCTTTTCGAATTCCCTGCCCTTGCCTATCTGGCGCTGGGCCTGTAAACCGGCCACCTCCCGGCGGAACGCCAGCAAGTCTCCACGCCCGTGAAGCGCGGGCAGAACGTGGACCACCGCGCCCAACGGAACGCCGCGCCGGACGCCCCACAATCCGAAACGGGACGCCCGCTCGACGTATACCGCGTCCAGCGTGTACTCGCCGCGACGGCGCGGCGTAAACGGCCAGTCGATCCGCAGCCCCTCCGGTGGCAGCGCGACTGTCTGCTCTTCGAAGGGAGAGACGAGAGTCTCCGGCCACGGAATGCCCAGCCTGAAACTGCCGCCCGGCCCGCCGGATGTACATTCCAGCGAAAGCCGGGCCGCGCGCGCCCAGTAAACGCGGATAGGCGAAGCCGTCCGAATGCGGACACCGGACAGAAGCCCACGGCTGAGCCACGCATCGGCCAGCAGCAGGCACATCACGGCAATCGCCGCGGCCAGTGCCGCCGGACGCGCCGCAGGGATCAGTCCCGCCGCCACGGCAACCGGAAAACCTCCCCCGGCCACCAGCCGGAGCAGCCGCCCGGAAGGAACCATCATACCGGCACCGGCACCATTTCCAGCACGCGCGCGGCGGCCTCCTTAGGCGTGACCCCTTCAATTTCGAATTCCGGCCGGATGATCAGCCGGTGCTCCAGCACCGGCGGCGCCATGCGTTTCACATCGTCCGGCGTCACGAAATCGCGCACGGCCAGCGCGGCATGGGCGCGGCTGGCGGCGGCAAGCGATTGCGTGGCTCGCGGCCCCGCGCCGCTCAGAATGCTTTCCTGTGTGCGCGTGTGCCGCACAATATCGACGATGTATTCCAGGATCTCCGGCCGCATGGCCACGTCCGCCAGCCCGAGGCGCGCTTCCGAGAGCCCCTCCGGCGTCAGCACCGCCCCGACCTCGCCGCGCTCCAGGCAGCTCTCCGGCGACTCCCCGCTCATCATGCGCCGCGCCAGCTCGATCTCGTCCTCCCGTTCGGGCGCGGCCATCGGCGCCTTGAGCAGGAACCGGTCCTTCTGCGCTTCGGGCAAAGGATACGTGCCCTCGTGCTCGATCGGATTCTGCGTCGCGAAGACCGTGAAGTTTTCCGGCAGCGCGTGAGTCTCGCGGTCGATGGTCACCGCCCGCTCCTGCATCGCCTGCAGTAGCGCGGACTGCGTCTTGGCGGGTGCGCGGTTGATCTCGTCCGCCAGCAGGAACGTGGTGAAGACCGGCCCCTTCAGCAGCGCGAACTGGCTGTGCTGAAGATTGAAGACGTTGGTGCCGGTGATGTCGGCCGGCATCAGGTCCGGAGTGAACTGGATCCGGTTGAACTCGCAGCCCAGCACGGCGGCCAGCGAGCGCGCCAGCAGCGTCTTGGCCACTCCCGGTACGCCTTCAAGCAGCGCATGCTGGCGGCAAAGAATGGTGATCAGCGAGAAGTCGATGACGGAATCGTTGCCGAGAATCACTTTGCGCACTTCGCGCCGGGCGGATTCCAGTATCGAGTGAAGACGTTCGAGGCGGGCGGTCATGTTCGTTGAGTAAGAATCAGGTGGATGCGGCGCCACAGCGCGGGTATGTCATCGTCGCGTCGTTTCCCATCGTCCCGTCGTTTCCGGGCCGCGGCCGTAAGAGAGCGGTCATCTGCGCGACTATTCGCGAGCTCCTCCTCCACGCGCTTGCGGAGTTCGAGACTCATGCCCGGCTGCAAAGCGGCCGACTTGCGCCACAACTCCAGCGCCGTCGACGGCAGCGCGCCGGCCGGAACGCTGCGGCGGATCAGGCTGGTCATCGCGACGGTGGAATCTCGGCCCACGACCACGCCGCCGTCGGTTTGCGCAGGCGTCTGCGCCGGCGGCAGAAAGCTCGAACTGTTGCGCCACGCGAACAGGAGCCCGAACAACGCCAGGACGCCCGCCGCGGCCTCCAGGTGAAAATGCCGCAGCAGCGTTCCAACCGAGCCCGTCTGCTCCGTTCCTAAATGATATTCGTCGAAGACGATGTTGCGGCGATCGCCCAGCGCCCCGGCCAGCAGCGCGGTCTCCCGATGGTCGCGCAGCGACTGGTTGCTGAACGGAAAGCTCCGCGCCACCAGAACAATGCTTCCCTTCCCCCACGCCCGCTCCACCGCCGCCGCCTTACCCTTCTCCTCGCGCAGAACTTTCCAGCTCGAATCGAGCACCCTGAAAGAAAGCCCGCCGGACTTCTCGCCCGGAGGGTCCAACGCCAGCCGCCAGCGACTCTGCAGCAGCAGGGGGCCCGGAGGAATCCGCAGGTAGCCGGCATTCAAGGCGTACACGAGCCGCAGGCCTCTCTGCGCCCGCTCCTCCATCTCGGTCAACGACTTTTGCGACGCGATCACCCAGGGCTGCGCCGGCTCATTCAGCATCAGCACCACCGCGTCCGCGTCTTTCAGCTCGTCTACCGGCTTGAACCAGCGGCGGACACGAAAGCCCGGCAGCTCCGCCAGCGAGTCGTACAGCGCCTTCGCCCCCACCGGGTCCGAGCGCAGCGAGGAGTAGCGCGGAAATACGCTCCCCGTCTCGACCGAGACCAGGTAAATATGCGCAAAAATCCACCCGCCGCCCCCCAGCAGCGCGGCCACCAGCCAGGCCGCCCACGATGCCTCATGCATCGCCCCCTCAGCCCGCATGGCCGCGCATCTCCTGTAAACGCCGCCTGAACTCGTCGAGCATCGGCGGCTCCACGGCGTGGAACCCGTACCAACCCAGATCGAACAGGCGCAAGTTGCGCGCGAACGCCTCGCCAATCCCCGCCCTGTGCCGCGTTCGGCGTCGCAATTCTCCAAGGTACTCGAGTCCCGACTTCCAGTGCGCGATGCTCACGAACTGCCGGTCGGCCAGGAACCGCAGGCCCGCCAGGTGCATGGCTCGCAGCGCCAGGCGATACTCGCCGCGCGCGATCATCTCGTCGGCGGCGCGCAACCAGAGGTCCTCATTGAGCTGATCGGCCAGCACGGATTCGTCCCTCACGTCCACCGGCCGCACGGATGCCGCGGCTGACGGCGCCGGCCGCGTACGCCGGTCGAGCGCGGACCGCAGATAGACCGCCACGATCCCCGCCGCGGCCATAGCCGCCAGAATGTACAGCCACACGCGCATCCAGTCTGGTATCCCGGACGGCGGCGCGTTCTCGCCCGGCTGCTCGCCCTTGGGGCGCAGCCATTCACGAAGGGTGCGCATCGCCTTGTCCACGATCTCGGATATCTTCTCGATCACCGACACAAACCAGTTGACCGCTTCCGGCGATTCCGCCGCGCCCGGCATACGCCAGGCGAACTCCGCCCGTTCCAGTGTCCGGTCGATGGATTGGTCGAGAGCTTTCTGATCCACCTGAGCGCTTATCGGAGCCGCCCCCAGCAGCACGGCAATCACCGCCGCACCGGCCGCCATCCGCCGGAGCCCGGCCAGGATGTCGGCGCCGCTTTGAATCGAGTCCCCGTAGAAACAGCGCAGCGCGGCGGCCGCGTCCAGAATCAGGTCTGCGCACAGCCCGGTGATCAGCAGAATTCCGGCATGAACGGTTCCGCTGTGAAGCAGCGTCAGCGGATCGGACAACAGGTCCTCCACTCCAAAGACGCTTTTCGCCAGTTGGGCCGCAATCAGCAGCCCTGCCAGGAGATTGACGTACAGCAGCAGGACGCCTAACGAGAGCACGCTCAGGAAAACCCACGCCTGGCCCTGGAACAGCCGTGCCTGGCTCCACGCCCGCCGCAGCGCGGCCGGAGGATCCTCGAGCGCAAAAAGAGAGAAATTGCGTAGAAGAAAAGCGTGAAAGGCGCGGGCAGGCCGGAAATCAGGGCGAACGGGACCGCCAGAAATCCGGACGGCTGGACCGCCGCCTGCCGCAAGAGCACGCCGGCCATGCGGCGCGCACTGGGCTGCCCCTGCGTTCCGTTCAACGCATGATGCAACTGGGAGAGAAAAAGACTTTCAGTAACCTGTTTCCACAGAAAAAGGCCGGCGATCGCCAGCGAATGAACGAAAAGATGCTTCGGCGCGAAGATATTTCGCAGTGAATCCACCGAAAACCAGAACAGCCCGGTGATGAACGGAATCGAACCGAGCAGATACACCGCCCAGGCGCTTACCGGGGCCGCGCGCAGCAGCAGAACCGCCTGTTCCAGCAAGGCGATTCCGCTTACCTCCTGCCCGCCTCGCACTGCCTGCCGCGACCCGCTCACTTTGGCGTGCTCCCCAGAAATTCCGCCGGGACGCGGGTCAGCAGCGCGCCCAGATAGTAGAACGCCATCCAGCAGAACAGGATTCCTCCGGCCGCGGAAAGGCTCCACCAGAGCCCCGTTCCGCGCGACCGGGCCGGACTCGAAACGGCCTGGCCGGCCAGACATGCCGCGCACAGAACCCGTCCCGCGTGTTCCACGATGCATTCTCGGCAGAAGAAGCGTGTGCAGGACGGGCACCGGGCCACTGCTTCGCGCGCGGCGTGATGGAAGCAGCGTTGCTGGTGGAGCGCGGCCGGAGTCACTCGATTCTTTCCATCCTATCCGAGTTTGCCTCTTCCCGCCGTGCTTGCGCGTTGGAGAGCAGCAGTCCGGTCAGCCCGAGCAAAGTTTGAAATGAGCTTTCCATCAGGCTGTAACGGACGAACCACGCCGGCCACCGCCGAAACTGCTGCTGAATCGTCACCGGATCGGACAAGTTCGCCGATACCAGATTCTGGATCATCACGAACAAGGTGATGCCCAGGTCGGCCGTCACACCCAAAGTACAAAGGAGGCACAGGGCCCGCGGCAGCGTCCATCCGTGCGCCCGCTCCGCGATTAGGCTGTACAAGCCCAGCACGATGACCATCACGGTAAGCGTCCAGACCAGAGAAGCCATTTCGTCCAGATTCCAGAGGAACGAACTGAAGCTCGCCACGCCACAAACCATCGCCGACGCAAACAGGATGTACTGTAGCCTCCAGTTGACCGGTGCCGCCGGCGCAGGCGCCGGGACTGCCGCAATTACCTCCGCCAACACCGCCTCGGTAAGAGGTTCGATCCCAGCCTGCGCCGCGTCCACCGCCGGACCCACCTCAGCCAGAAATCTCTCGGCGTAGCGCATCCTCGAAAGCGGGGGCAAGGGCGCCGTGCTCACCGCCGTCCGGAGCGTGACGCGGCACGACGGGCCGCGAGCCAGAGCGGCGAGCTGCGCCAGCAGCGAGCCGCCGAAAACCAGCCCGCCCGCGATGCGCCCGAACCAGCCTGCCGATGGGCGGAAGCACCACGCCAGCAGCAAAATGGTCAGCGTCAGTAGCACGGTCTGCAGCACGATCCTGCTGGGACGCCGGGTAACCAGAATCGCCTGAATCTCGCTGAGTCGGAACCTTCGGTAATTCTGCACGTACCAGGTGGTCTCGACCAGCAGAAGATGGTCCGCCGCCAGCCAAAGCTGGGAGGATCCGCCAGGACCTCTTCTCTTTCGGCTGACTTTCCTGTAATCCGCCGGCGGCGTCATCTCACCTCGGTTTCGTTTGGGGCAGGAACCAGACGAAGGCCACGATCAGCCCGCCGATAATGAGGATCTGAAGCGTCGAGAAAATCACCGCCAGCCACAGCCTGACCCGCGACCGCGGCAGAATGCTCATCGTCGTACGCCAGTGCCGGATGGCCACGAACAGCGCCACGGGCGCGGTGACAATCGGCAGCCAGAACGTAAAGACGGGCCACGTGGAAAGATGCAGCGCGACGGAGTCGTAGAGTATGTGCCGGTCGTCGAGCGACGGAGCCTTCTCCACCTCCACGCCGCGCTCCAGGCACACCGGGCAGAGGTGGCGGCCGTCCAGGTCCAGATCGCAGAGCGCGCAAAGAAACCGCCCGCAACTGTCGCACGGCAGCACGGCGCGGCTCGCTGGGTGATAGAAGCAGGAGGCCTCACCCACCGCCAGGATCGCGGCGGCGGGCGTCGCCTGGATGCCCCGTGCCAGCGCCGGAAAACAACGCAGCAGCAGGCGCTCCCCGCATCCCGGACAAAGAATCTCTTCCGTGCGGTTCGATGGAGAAGGAGAAATCTCGCGGCGGCAATTGCCGCAGGAAAGCGCCTGAGCCTTGGCAGCCATTCCAGCCTATCTGGCGCGCACCACCCGCGTATCGCAGATGCGGTCGTGCAGGGCACGCTTTTCCGAGTCCCAGCCCGCCATCATGTACCCGATTCCCAAGGTCATGCCATCCAGGATCTTGGCGAAATAGCGGCCCGTGGCCAGCCCGTATGAAATGGGTCCCCCTTGCGCACGGATGATTTTCAGGCCCAGCGCCATTTTTCCCGGCGTGGCATTGTAGCGGACCGTGAACCAGATTTCATAACCGAGCGCGATCGCCATCGCCACCATATAGAAGAGTGCCGCTCCCGCCAGTGCCGCGCCAATTCGATCCGGATTCGATGCAGTGGTCAGCAGTGACCCCAGCATCGCCAGTGAAAGAACCCAGTTGACGGCGCTGAGCACCACCGTGTCGACCAGAAGCGCGGCCACTCGCACCCAGAATCCGGCATAAACGTGCGCCGCCGTTGCCGCGCTGCCTTCCCGGATCTGTTGCAGCAGGATGGGCTTGCAATTGGCGCAGACCAGCCGCCCTCCCACCGCAACCAGCTCATAGGGCGCCGAGGCCCGTCCGCACTGGCTGCAGTAGACCGCGGCCGCTGCTGGCGAGTTATTTTCCCCTGCCGACACCGGAGGAGGCGGATGGGGAGGCGCTGCCGGCGCCACCCTCGCCTGCGCGCGCAAATTCGCAAAAGGCTCCCAATTCTGCATCCCCTCGCGCCACACCAGTGTCGAGTCGCGAATCACCTCGGCCCGGACAAGTTCGCCAAAAGCATCCTCGTCAATGGGACCGTTCCGGTTCGAACCTTCGGCGTAATACCACGGCATAGAGACTCCTTCTTGCCTATCAGGTTTCTCATTGTGCCAGAATTTCCAGCGGAGTGACACAGACATTCATGTCTGTGTCTTGGATTTGGAGGATAGATGGGTACTAAGCGCCCGGCTCAGACAGCCGAATCCCACGCTAACACCGCGTCCATCGCGTCAGAAAGCGAAGTCGCTCTTCAAGCCGGCCTTGGCCACCGCCGCCCCCACCAGGAAGCGATACGGATTCACCGGTGCATGTCCCACCCGCACTTCGTAATGCAGATGCGGCGCCGTGGCCTTGCCCGTCATGCCCACCCTGCCGACGATCTCGCTGCGGCGTACGTCCTGCCCTTCCACCACGTCGAACTTCGACAGGTGCGCGTAGTAAGTCTCCATCCCGTTGCCGTGATCCACGATCACCAGGCGGCCGTAGCCGGCAAAGACGGAAGCATACACCACTGTGCCATCCGCCGTAGCGTGAACCGCGGTCCCCGTCGCAGCGGAAATATCCACACCCTTGTGATACGCGCCCTCGCCCGAAAACGGATCGGCCCGATGACCGTACGCGCCCATCAGCCGGCCTTCCACTGGCCATAGATTGGGCTGAACATCCGTATTCCAACGCCGCAGGTAGGCGCGGTCAAAACGGGCCACTCGCGGCGTCCGCAGCGCGTTGTAATCTTCCAGCGTCTCGGAAAAGGTCGGTACCAAACGCCCTTCCGACGCAATTTCCGTCGGACCTTCCAGCTTCTGCTTAATTCCGTATGCAACTGAAACTTCGTTCGCGAACAACTTCAGCGTGGCCAGTTGCTGGTCCGTCTGCGTCACCACCTTTTGCAGATTCTGGTACCGGGTCCTCAGAGCGTCCGCTTCCTGCTTGAGAGCATTGTAGTTAGCCACTTTCCAGGCCATGCGCGCGTAACTCGAAACAAATCCGAACAGCGAAAAACAGCCCACTGCCGCCAGTGCCAGGATCCCGTACATGAGTTTGTACGGAACGTGGATGCGCCGGAGGCGGCCATGTATGGAGTGGGCAAGTACAACGATGAAGTACTTTTGATCCATGAATGCCTCACGTCGGAGCGGCGGGAAGGAAGAGAAAACAATAGACCCCAGAGGACGGAGACCCGCCGATCCCCCAACTATTAAGTGCTACTGAACTTAGGACTGTAACAGGTTATGCAGATTCCTGTCAAGATAAGTTGGCTAAGGCATTTACCCTAGAAACCTGACGGTGTCGGTTGAGGATTGGAACCCGGATGCTCACACTGGTGTGTGGCGTTTGGAGCTTGTTACTTCTGAATGTTGATCGGAACTTGAGTCGAGTAGCGTCCGTCGATGCTTACGGATAAAGCGATCTGGGAGCCGCCCGGTACCGCGTTCACCAGCAGGAAACTCACCGCGTGAAGCGCATTCACGGGCGAAACGTCATTCACAAAATGATCCACGCCACCTACCCGCACGGTGACACGGCCTCCTGTAACCGCCGTCCCGGGATCCGCCAACCCGGCAACCATTACGGTCACGATATCACCCGGTCTCGCCGGATGACTTCCGTCCACTGAGATGCCCTTCACTGAAACCGAGCGGACGTCCGGCGGCGGTGGGTCGAGTTGCAGCACCACTGCGGCCGAGCCGGAAGCCGTCGCAACTCGCACTACAACCGGTCCGGGCGTCAGGCCGGATGGAACCTGCACCGTGGCGAAGTGAGAGTTGGAAGCCACCAGCGTTGCCGGCCGGTCGTTGAAGGTTATCGTGGGCGCCGTCATATTGGCGCCGTTCAAAGTGACCACCGCCCCAGCGTACAAGGAGTTGAGGCCGGATCCCACGTTTTGCGCGCTCGAAGTGAGAGACGGCGCGTTCGGCGCCGGCGGCACAATCTGAACCGCTGCGGACTGCACATTAACCTGGAACCCTGTAATCAAGCTAAGCGTGGCCGGCGAGAAGGCCGCGTCCGGCGAAACATAGACGTTCGCCAGGATGCGATTCGGCCCTGTCACCCACACCCGCCGTACCTGAATGTCGCTCGAGCCGAATCCGGCGGCCGTCAGTCCATCCACGAAGTTGGTTCCCGAACCCGTGATCTCGATCATCGATTCCGTGCCTGCGGCCAGTTGCGACGGAGCGATGGAGACCGAGCCCGCGTCGCCCGAGTCGAAGGTATAACTCGGCGGAGCGTTCTTTTGCAGGAACAGTGAGTTCTGGCCGTCCGGATTGTAGGCAGCCACCACGGCCGTCTTACCCGCCTGACCCGGCGGAACCGAGAGGACGTACCGTCCGGAGTCGTCCCGGCGCGCGTCCACACGCAATCCATCCAGGTAGAAGCGCGTTTCCGGTTTCAGATCCGTACCCACTACAGTGAGGATGCGGTTCCCCGCCCCATCCAGGCCGGCCGGCGCCGACTGGATCTGCGGAGGCGGACTCTGCACCACGTACATCCCGTACGGCCGTACATAAAGATCGTTGGGCAGCGAAAACACCAAATGGCGCGGTCCCTGGTTCCCCCACATCACCGAGGGCTGTACATCCACCGCCAGGAAGACATCGGCGTACGCACGCACGCTGCCGATCGTGGTTCCCCCGAGAAAACTGACGTTCAGCCCGGCCGCCGGCGTATTGTTCGCCGCGAGGCCCGCACCGAAAGCCACTAGAGTTCCCGAGCCGGCCAGAAAGCCGGGCTTCACCGAAGTGTTCCCAAAAAAACTGTAAGTAGTGACCGAAGGGACCCACGAGTCCGTGCGCCGGCGGACCGAGAAATTGATCGAATCGGTCGATGATCCGGCCGTCACCGGCATATATTGAGCCTGCAGAGAATCCTTCGTGCCGCCCCCGGGAGTATAAAAAACTGTGTCGAAAACAGGGCCCGCCGTGATCGCCGCCCCATCCGGATCCTGAGGCAACACGATGTCGCCTGGCCCGTTGCCCGGCCGTGTGGACGGAGGAACCGGGTGAACGTAGACCAGATATTGTTCCGGCGGAATCCCGTCGATGCGATAGCGCCCGTCTGGATCCGTCAGCGTGCTTACCGCGGCGCCGCCCGGCCTTATTGCCACCACCGAAGCCATGTGCACCGGCTGGTTCGTGCCCTGCAGCGTCACCCTCCCGGAGAGTGAGCCCGTTACAAGCCGGAAATTCCCCGCCGGGTACAGGATGGACAGCCCCGCTACGTCGTCCACGTCCACCGGTTGCACCAGCGTGGTGGCGCGCGTAACGTCGGTAGACATCGCGCTGGCTGTGAAGGTGTGCTGCAAGCCCAGCGCGTGCCCCATCTCATGCACAGCCGTGAGGAAAAACGCTTCCTGGAAGCTCGCCCCCTGGCTCCATTGCGAAAGGTCGCGGTTCAGCCGCACCAGCGAGCGTGTGATCGGAAAGAACGGCCCGCTCGGTCCGTTGGCCAGCCTGCCTCGCACCACCGGCGAACCCAGGCCCAGCGTCAGCGGATCCAGTTCGTCAAAGATGATGTCCGCGCCCGGCGCCGTCTGCGGTGTCCCGATCGCAGCCAAACCGCCGAAGGCAACCCGCAGATCCGACGTCGGCACGCTGTTCCATGTGCGAGTGGCTGAGCGAATCGCCTGAATTATGGACGGGAAAGCGTCCGGCTGGGAGATCTGCTGGGCGGTGGTTTCCGAGAGATAGAAAGAGACGGTGCGCCCCGGCAGGGCGTCCAGATCGAATTTCTCCGGTGCGGCCTGATACGGAGCCGAGCGGTTGAGATAATGCAGAAAATGATAGCTCGCAGCCGCTGGGCCAATGGTCAGCCCGGCCAGCAGCGCGGCAACCAGCGGACGCCGGCTCACTTGTCCGCTCCCAGCGTCCGGCGCACCTGCGTCCCAAACTCGCTCAGCCGTATGGAAAACGCCTGGTCCTTCACCACTGCACCCGTAAGCCCGTCAAGCATCACCGAATCCAGCGTGCTGCGGGAGACAATGGCCTCGCCTTTGTCGTTCGTGCTGATGTCCAGGACTCCCTGCCCCAGCCCAAGCAGATGATTCAACTTCGTCCGCCCGGTCCACAGGAAGAAAACATATTCCTGGCCTTCATCCAGATTCGGCGTGCCCGCCACCGACTGGCTGGACCCGTTGCAAGTTCCGCCCGGAATAGTGACTTCGACAAGGGACTCATTCGGCCCCTTCCAGGTCTCCGCGACCTTCACCTTTACCTTCGTAAAAATCCCGGAAGAATTAGACTCACAAGAGGTTCCGGAAACCCTTCCGCGTACAATGCGGCTCGATTTCTGGATCAGATCGTTCAGTGAAGCCCGGATCATGGTGGTCGCCTGCAGGCCTAAGGAGGCTCCCGCCAGCAACAGCGCAACTCGGGCGAACTGATTCACTCGCATCTTTATGATGCACCCGTTAGGCCAAAAGAATCAATTGAAAATAAAGAAGTTGCAGTACTGTAACCGCCCTCATGTGTGTTGCCGTGACACAGGCGTTCTCGCTTGTGTCGCAGCCGTGGCACAGGTGCCCCGTCTGGCGAAACTGGAGGGGTGGAGGCTCTCAGCCATACCGGCTAGAAAAAGAAAGTGCCGCAAAATCGCAAAGTTTTTCCCCCGCCCCTCAAGCGCCCGCCAGCACCAGCCACGCCGCCAGCGCCGCCAGCTTCTGATCCTCGGTCCAGGGCGCCCCCATCGGCTTTCCCAGATCGGTCAGCGTCACCCCCAACCTGCCGGCCGGAATCCCCAACGCCTCTTCCGCTCGCGACCGCACTTCCTTCTCCCGAATACGCTCCACCGCCAGGTTCGCGTCCCCCGCCGCACGCGCGACCGCATGGCGGTACAAGTCGCCCTCAGCACTGTGTATCAGCGCATGCGAAGCCAGTATCCCACCGACACCCGGAAGAGCACGCCCGGACGCCATCAGAATGCCACACCCTTTCGCCGCGTAGCCCTGGCCCGCCAGATTCGCCACTACCGCCGCCACAGCATCCCGCGCCAGCCGCCCCGATCGCTCCACCGCGCGCGCGATCAACTCCTCCGCGGCAGCCAGGCCCGCCTTGCCCAGCATCGCCTCAGCCGCGTGATAAGGCTGCTTGGGAATAGAAGAGTCCACCAGTTCCAGCAGGCGTCGTTCGATCACCACCGGCGACGCTACTGGTCCGGCCACCGCAACCAAAGCGGCCCACCCCGAATGTACTCGAATGCCGAGCGCCGTCCTCATCAGCCCCGCACAATCAGGATCGGAGCGTCCACCGCATGACGCACCGGGTTGATCGTGTCCCCGAAGATCAGGTCCTTGAAACGATGGTGGCCGTGCGCGCCCATAATCAGCAGGTCCGGTTTGATCTGGCCCGCGTACCGCACAATTTCCGTCTTAGGACTGGAGGCGTGAAAGATCTGTGTCTCCACTTCGATCCCCTGTACGCGCAGCGTGCCCGCGATCTCGTCGAGATAGCGCTGCCCCGCCTCCACTTCCGCCGTCGAAGAAAGCGCACCGTAAACCTGGCTCGTGACGCCTTCCTCCACGTGTAGCAGGTAGAGCGTGGCCTTGTGCTGCGCCGCCAGCGCCGCCGCGTGCGCGATCGCCGCGCGGTCGAGGGCCGTGTGATCGAGCGGAACCAGGATGCGCCGGTACGCCGGCGCCGCGATCTCTCCTACCACGTGGTCCGGCAGCACCAGCGGCGCCCGGCCGAAGCGGCGTCGCAGCCATTTTCTCAGTAACGGCTCGAACGCCACCCACCCCAGCAATCCGGCCAGCCCCAGCGCCACAGGAAATACGATCAGTTCCACCAGCCAGCGCCACTCTCCCGACCCGGCGATCCATTCGCCGATGGCAGTAACCACCAGCCGCACGTTGAGGCCGACAATGATCGCCGCCGTCACCCAGGCCAGCGCCTTCACCCACATCCGGTTGGCGAACACCCCCATCCGCTGGCTGTCGGAAGTGAAATGGATCAGCGGGATCACGGCGAACGGAAGCTGCATCGAGAGGATCACCTGGCTCAGGATCAGCAGCTTGTACGTGCCTCGGTCTCCCGCCGCGGCGATGGTCAATGCGGCCGGAACAATGGCGATCAGACGAGTCACCAGCCGCCGCAGCCAGGGCCGCACGCGGATGTTCAGGAAGCCTTCCATCACGATCTGTCCGGCCAGCGTTCCGGTCAGTGTGGAGGATTGCCCGGCGCACAGCAGCGCGATGGCAAACAGCACGGACGCGGCCGCCGTGCCGGCCAGGGGCGCCAGCAAATAGTGCGCCTGCTGGATTTCGGTCACCACTACGCCGCGTTGAAAGAAGACGCTCGCCGCCACAATCAGGATCGCGGCGTTCACCAGCAGCGCCGCGTTCAGCGCCACGAAAGAATCGACTAAGTTGTACCGGCAGGCTGTGCGCTTGCCTTCGGTCGTGTTCCCGATGCTCCGCGTCTGCACCAGCGCCGAGTGCAGGTACAGATTATGCGGCATCACCGTGGCCCCTAGAATCCCTATGGCGACGTACAGGCTCTGCGAATTCAGACGCGGGACCAGGCCGCGAACCAGCTCGCCCAGCGCCGGCTTGGCCAGCAGCACTTCCACCAGAAAACAGCCGCCGATGATCGTCACCAGCGACAGGATGAAGGCCTCGATGGTGCGTATGCCGAATTTCTGGAACCATAGCAGCAACAGCGTGTCGGCCGCTGTGAGCAGGACGCCCGCCAGCAGCGGAATCCCAAACAACAGGTTCAACCCGATGGCCGCGCCCAATACCTCGGCCAGGTCGCAAGCCGCGATGGCGATTTCACATAGGAACCAGAGCGCCATGTTCACCGGCTTCGGATAAGCCTCGCGGCAGGCTTGCGCCAGATCCAGCCCCCGTACAATGCCCAACCGCGCCGAAAGCGTCTGTAGCAGGATAGCCATCGCGTTCGACATCACCAGCACCCACAGAAGCTGGTACCCGAACCGCGCTCCGCCCTCCAGATCGGTCGCCCAATTCCCCGGATCCATGTAGCCTACGCTCACCAGATAGGCCGGACCGGCAAAAGCGAACATCCGCCGCCACACCGAAGGGTGTTGTGTGGAGACGGAGGAGTGGACGTCGGCGAGAGATCGCGAGTCGGCGGCGCCCGGAGTAATCATAGTTTGAGACGACTGCTTAACTATAATTAACTAAGTGCCAAGGGGTTGTCAATGGCTGGAGTGATGGCAGAAAAAAAACGGGCCGCCGGATGGGATGGCGGCGGCCCCAGTGGAGGATACACCTTCAAGCGCTTTCTGCGCGCTTTTTTCCTACTAAACTCATTCGCGGTTGCCGAGCTACAGCCCCAGGCCTACCGCTGCCGAAATCGGAGAACACGACCCGGACAGAGCTTGCACCACCGAACCTACGATCACTCCCGGATTGTTGACGGTAGTCGTTCCATTGGTCTGGCCCTCTGGAACAAAGATGGTGCCGACCGGCGTCACCGAGATGCTTTGGCCTCCCGCCGGAGCCGGACCGTTAAGGCCGGCCGATGCAGTAAGCACGTTGCCCGTCTGTAGCCCCGTCAACTTCAGCGAAAGCGAAAGGCTCGAAGGGCACGGTGCTTTCACCGTCATGCTTGCGGTCTTGCTCCCACCCATAGTCCCGGTGATGGTTACCGCGGTATCGCTGCCGACCGGCTTCGTACTGACGGAGAAGCTCGCCCCGGCCGAACCGGCGGGTACCGTGACTGAGCCCGGCACGCTGGCCGCGCCGTTGCTGCTCGATAACGTCACCGTGATACCGCCCGCCGGCGCCGGTCCGCTCAATGACACCGAACCGCTCGTAGGTGAACCACCCGTCACGCTGGACGGACTGATGCTGACGCCCGATAATGCCACCGCCGGATTGATCGTCAGGCTTGCGTTCGCCGAGTTGGCCGACGTCGCGCTAATGGTCGCCGTCGTGGTCGAAGCCACGCTGGAAGTGCTCACCGCAAACGTCGCGCTGCTGGATCCGGCGGCGATGGTCACCCCGCCGGGCACCGTCGCCGCGCTCTTGTTGCTCGACAAGCCCACTGCAACGCCGCCCGGTCCGGCAGGAGCCGAGAGCGTTACCGTACCGGTGGCTCCCTGGCCTGCCGTAACCGTGCCCGGGCTCACGCTAACCGATGCTATGTTTCCTGCGCCCGGCCCTGCCGGGTTGATGGTGAGGCCCGCGCTCGCCGAGTTCGCCGAAGTCGCGGTGATGGTCGCCGTGGTCGTGGATGCGACGTTTGAGGTGCCCACGGAGAAGGTCGCGCTGGTCGATCCGGCCGGAATCGTCACACCGCCCGGAACCGTGGCCGCGCCATTATTGCTGGACAGGCTCACTGAAACGCCGCCCGCCCCCGCCGGAGACGTAAGCGTCACGGTGCCGGTCGCCGACTGCCCGCCGGTTACAGAGCCCGGGCTCACGCTGACCGAAGCAATCGTTCCGCTGCCTGGTCCCGAAGATGAGGGATTGATGGTCAGGCTCGCGTTCGCTGAGTTAGCCGATGTCGCCGTGATCGTCGCCGTAGTAGTCGACCCTACGCTGGAGGTGCCGACGGAGAACGACGCGCTGCTGGATCCGGCCGCGATGGTCACGCCGCCCGGAACGCTCGCCGCCCCGTTGCTGCTGGAGAGGCTTACCGAGACTCCGCCCGCCCCCGCCGGAGACGTAAGCGTCACCGTGCCGGTCGCCGACTGCCCGCCAGTTACAGAGCCCGGGCTCACGCTGACCGAAGCAATCGTTCCGCTCCCCGGTCCCGAGGATGACGGATTAATCGTCAGGCTCGCCGTCGCCGAGTTGGCCGACGTCGCCGTAATTGTCGCCGTGGTCGTAGACGCAACGCTCGATGTGCCTACTGAGAATGTCGCGCCCGTCGATCCCGCTGCGATCGTCACGCCGCCCGGAACGCTCGCCGCCCCGTTATTGCTCGAAAGGCTTACCGAGACGCCGTTCACGCCCGCCGGAGCCGATAGCGTCACGGTGCCCGTCGCGGACTGGCCCGCTGTCACTGTGCCCGGACTCACGCTGACCGAAGCAATCGTTCCGCTCCCCGGTCCCGAGGATGACGGATTAATCGTCAGGCTCGCCGTCGCCGAGTTGGCCGACGTCGCCGTAATTGTCGCCGTGGTCGTAGACGC
>JACXTT010006473.1_pt1 | contig 16695 bp, 19 predicted proteins | sample 9270951 | NCBI WGS metagenome assembly JACXTT01 (sample SAMN15532306, study PRJNA645909) | rock metagenome | isolation source: weathered quartz diorite | place: Puerto Rico | collected 2017-06-21 | reverse complement strand
GGCCGCCGTCGCATGGGTGGGACGCACGAGGTCAACGCAATCTACCTGGAGGCCGGCGGCGGGGGGCACATTCTGGTCGGCCCAGGATTTCAGATCGGCGCGCGAGCGTGCCAGATATTCGTCAGGCTCGGCGTGGCGGGCCAGGGTTGGGGCCAGCGGCTCGCGGTCTTTCTCATCCCAAATGCAATCCGGCTCGGCGGCGCAAGCAGCGGCGATTTCCTCTCCCAGGCTGCGAACCTCTTCGTACTCAGAAACGCGCAGACGCTTGATCTGTTTTTCGAGAGTGCGAATGCTCGTTACCTGCCCGACGTTGGTGGGCACTCCCCAGAACAGCAGATACCGAGCCACGTCGAAGGCGCGCGCCGCGATGTTGCGCTTATATGGATCGGGTTTCATGTCCTCCGGGCGCGGCAGCTTCTCTGTGAGGAAGTCGAAAACGCGCGCGCTTACTGCGTTGTAAGTGGTCAGTAACTTTTCCCCGGCCTGCTGATAGCGCGCGGCATTGTCTACGCTGAGCTCGGCGGGCGTGATGAAGCCCGAGTGCGAAAAATCCTGATAGCGCGAGGATTTTGCCTGCCCGTCCCACAGCGTCTCGTCTTCGGCCTCGCTCGCGGCCAGCTCTGACATGCCTTCGAAGCACAGCACTGTGTGGCCCAGATCGGCGATGGAAGCGTGGCCGTACTGGAAATAGAAGCTTTCGAGAAATTTCTGCGAGTCGTGCGTGCGCACCCACTCGAGCGACTGGCGGATCGAATCGGGCGACCGGCTGTAACGCGCCAGCGCATACGCGCATTTTTCCGGAGGCATGGGGGAAACGGTGATGACGCGCTTCGGTCGATCGGGCATGCTGATCACGCTATTATCGGATTCGATGAAGGTGCGAATCAAACGGCTGCGCGAAGACGCCTATCTGCCCGATTACGCGCACGGCCCCTCCGAGGATGCGGGCCTGGATCTGCGCGCCGTGGAAGATACCACTCTCGCGGCCGGCGTTCCGCAACTCGTGCCGACCGGCCTGGCCATCGAGCTGCCGTCGGGCTGCGAGGCGCAAATCCGCCCGCGCAGCGGACTGGCACTGAATTACGCCATCACGCTACCTAACAGCCCGGCGACTATCGACCCGGGTTATCGCGGCGAAATCCGCGTCATTCTACTCAACCTCGGCAAGGAGAATTATGTTGTCCATCGCGGCGACCGGATCGCCCAGATGATTGTCGCCCGTTATGAAACCATCGAGTGGGAGGAAGGCGAATTGGGCAATTCGGGCCGCGGAACGGGAGGCTTCGGATCATCCGGCAGGTGAAATGAGATTTCTGGTGGACGGCGCGGGATTCGAACCCGCGACCCCGGCGTTGCGAACGCCGTGCTCTCCCAGCTGAGCTAGCCGCCCCCTTTGGTCCGACTTTAGTTCAATGATATCACCGAGGCAGAGAAGCGCGCCTCAGGATTTGCCCTGTTGGACAGCGTGATCCTGCTTGCGGCGGCTGTCCCAGTACTTCTTCATGCGCTCGGAAACTTCCTGGCGTGCCTGCTCGTCCATGGATTTCCGGCCCCGTTTCTTCTCCGGAATTCCCACGTTCAGCGCGGCGGCATTGCGCTGCATCTCCTCGAGCGAAGCGATCACGTGATCCAGCCTCTTCTTTTCCTCGTGAAGCTCGCGGATGGCCTTGTTGATGTTCATTACACATCTCCCCGCCTGAGGCGCGCTCCAGCGTTTGCCTGATCTTACAACAGATCGAACGCGGGATTCCAGTTCCCGAGTGTATATATCAGCGCGTGAAGAAGGGCCAGTGGGTTACGAAATGGTAACCGAAGCGCACCGCCGCCACCCATCCCACGGCTGCTAATAGAAGTACGATCGGCACAATCCACCACAACGCCTTTCGCCATGGGAATTTGCGCTCCTCGCGGTGCAGCACGAGCAGGTAGCTCGCAAAGATTCCGAGGTAAAACAGCGCGCACATGGGCACTGCGAACAGCATCATGTTGAAGATGTCCGGCGTGGGCGTCACCACGGCCGCGAGGATCGTGATGGCCAGGATGGCATAGCGGCTGTGCTTGATCAGGAAGCGCGGGCTGGCGATATGCAGCAGCGTCAGAAAGAAGATCAGCACCGGCATTTCGAAGATCAGGCCGATTCCGAGTATCACGTCGACGAAAAGATCGAAATAGTCGACCATCGAAACCATGGGGGTCACGTAGTTGTGGAGTCCCAGGCCCAGCAGGAAAGTGAGACCGTAGCGGAAGGCCACGAAGTAGCCGAACAGGCCGCCGAGAATAAACAAACCGGCCGAACTGATGACGAATGGAGCCGCCCACCGGCGCTCGCGCTTGTAAAGTCCTGGCGCTATGAAAGCCCAAACCTGGTACAGAATCCACGGCGAAGCAATGAAGATCGCGGTCAGGATGGGCAGTTTGACCCACACGATGTTGAAATAATCCATGGGCGCGAGTTGCATGAGGCCAGGAGGACCGCCGTTGAACCCTTTGACGCCCAGCGTTGTCAGGGCGCCCACCGCCGGCGCGCTGACGATTACCCACAGCTCGCTGCAGAACCACAGACTAAGGACGAATGCGATGCCCACTCCGGCCAGCGCGCGGAGGATGCGTGAACGCAGCTCCTCCAGGTGTTCCAGAAACGACATCCGCAGCATTCCGTCCTCCTCGTCACCGCCATCGGAATCAGTGGGCGGTGGCGGAGGCGTGGAACCGCCGGACCCTCCCGCGCGCGACGTCGCAGGAACTATTTCGGTGGAACTCGCGGCGGCGGGGGAGCCGGCGGACGAACCCGTTTCGCCATACGTATACGGATCGTCGTAGGCGCTGGTGGCGTCGGTCACCGGGGCGTAGCTGACGTGCGTCTCAGCCGGGCCGCTGTCTTCATGCTTCGGCTCGGCGGGAGACGGCGCACCTTCCCCCGGGGGAGCTGCCACTCCCTTCGGATCTTCGGATGAAACCATGCTAAGTCTTCAAAGTTTGGGGCTCAGTCGTCGGTAAATCGCTCGGATGAGGGGACGCTCCGTTTTCGGAGACGCCCGGCCCGGCAGATTTCGCGGCGGAACTTTCGGTTCCGGCAGCGGCGATACTGCCGCTCGAAATCGTGCCTTCCGGTACGGCTCCCGACGTTAACTCAGCGCCCTGAGGTGCGGATGCGCTTGCAGTGGTTACAGCGGTGTTTGCGGTCGAATCGTGCGGCTCGGAGGTATAAGACCCCGAGTCGTAAGAAGAGTAATCGTAGTTGTAAGTATCGGGATGGTAGCTGCTGGTGATTTCCTTCAACGATTCATTTTCCCGCTCGAGGCTTCTCATCTCGCGATCGAACGTAGCTTTCAGCTCGTTCTGCGCGCGGCGGAATTCGGCCAAACCTTTCGCCACATGCTTTCCCAGCTCGGGCAGTTTCTTCGGCCCGAACAGAAGAAGAGCCAGGAGAAAGATGAAGGCCATTTCCTGCCAACCTAGCGGACCCATCTTGCTATTGCCTCCAGACTATTCGAAATCTAATTAGATCATAACACTCGCGAGGCCCTGAAATCGGCCTGACGGGTCAGGCCACCCGCGGCCCTTCCAGCACGCATACGTCCCTCAGGTTCCTGTACTGCTCGGCGTAATCCAGCCCGTAGCCCACCACAAATTCATCGGGGATCTGAAAGCCCACGTACGTCACTTTTACGGGCCGCTGCCGACGGTTGGGTTTGTCGAGAAGCGCGGCGATGCGAATGGATCTCGGCTTGCGCTGCTGCAGAACGTTGACAAGGTAAGTGAGCGTAACGCCGCTGTCCACGATATCCTCCACCAGCAGAACGTCGGCGCCTTCTATAGCCATGTCCAGATCTTTGGTCAGCCTCACGGCGCCGGAAGTTGTCTTGCCGCGACCATAACTTGATATGCCGATGAAATCGATGACCACGTCGCGGTGCATGGCGCGCGCCAGGTCGGCGAGGAAAAAGCACGCCCCCTTCAGGATGCAGACCAGGTGCAAACTGCCATCGGGGTAATCGGTATCGATCTGCGCGCCCATTTCCTGAATCCGTTTCTGGATCTGCTGCGCGGTAAACAGCTTGCGAAGCGAGGCATCGGACATGCAGCTATTCTATGCTGGCGGCGGTGCGGCTGCGCCTGGCGCAATCTGCTGTGGTAGACTAACCCCTTTCCGCGAGTTCCCGAAACCAGATGTCCGTGCAGATCCTGTTACAAGGCAAAATTCTGGGTATCGAGCCGTTCCTGGCATCCGGTGCAGCCTCTGGACCAGCCGCCGAGGAATTGTTTGCCGGGCGCTCCCAGTGGTTGACGCTGATCTGCGAGGTGCTGCCGCGGGCCCTGCTGGCGGAATTGGGCCTATCACGCATGCTGCTCGGCACGAGTGGCGGCGGCCAGTTTCTGCTGGTTCTGCCTGGAGAGGCGCTGGACGCGGCCGAGCAGTTTCTGACCGCCGCCGGGCGCCAGGTTGCCACGCTGGGCGGCGGCCATTTGAAGCTGCTGTGGAGCCACACGGAAAACCTGGGCGATTGGAGCGTAGTCCGCAAGCGCCTCAACGAAGAGCTGCAGCGGAAACGCTCGACGCCGCTGGCAGGGGCCGCGCCGGGGAACTTCCAGCCGTTCGTGCAGCCTGCCGGCTCCGTGGATGCGGAAACCGACCGCTATTTCTCGACCGCACTCGGCCTCAAGGTACGGGAGGCCTCGTCGATTGGCTGGTCGCCCCAGTCGCCGGCGTTGGTGACGCCGGGAACAGGTAAACAGAGCTGGATATTGTCCTCGAATCTCTCGTTCGACGGCATTACGCTGGCTCGGCATGCCGCGCCGAGTGACGACGGCTCAAGCGCCGCCAGCGCCGCCGTGCTGGCGCGCCGCGCGCAAGGCAAACCGCTCTGGGGCGTGCTGCGCGGCGACGTGGATCATTTCGCCGTGCGCATGCGGCGGCTACAGACCATCGAGGAGCACGTGCAAGTTTCCGTGCTCTACAAGCAGTTTTTCGCCGGCGAGCTCGAAGTATTGTGTTCCATGCCCGAGTTCTGGAGAAAAGTAACGATCCTTTACTCTGGCGGCGATGACTTCGCGGTCTATGGATCGTGGGACGCTCTGATCCTGCTGGCGCGCGAACTGCAAAGATTATTCCACCGTTTCACCGAGGAAAACCTGAAGGATTTTCCCGGGCCGGAAGCCAAGACCATTTCGATGGCGATCGCGTTGGCGCCTGACGCCGAGGCCCCGCTCGCCGCGGTCCACCAGCAGGCGGGCGCGAACCTCGATCTGGCGAAAGCCTCCGATAAGGACTGTATTTATCTTCTGGGCCGGGTGCTCGAATGGAAGCGCCTGGGGGATGCCGCCGAGCTGAAAAACGTCATCGGCCAGATGCTCGAGGAATTCCACGGCTCGCGGCAGTTCCTGGCGCAATTGCGGGGGTTCTATCAAAAAGAGATTGTAGCCGGGGGCTCGCCCGACGCGGACGCCGCTATCAACCGGCTAGGGCGCTTCCAGCGCCGCTTTCATCGCGCGATGGGGAACGCGCGCGACAACGAATTCCAGAAGTTGCGCGCGCATCTGGTGAATGAGATCGTAGGGAGGAAAGCCGTTCCCCAAGGAAAGCCCGGAGTAAGAGTGAAGCTGCGGCCGGCCGGCCTGGTTGCCATGGAATGGGCCAGACTAGCTAGCGAGGTCTAATCATCATGGGACAAGAGCAGGAAACCAAGAGCCGCGAGTCCAGGCCGCCACGCGAAGGCCACGGAGGCCCGCCGCGTGAAGGGCGGCCGCGAGACGATGGCCGTCGCGACGATCGCCGCGGCGACCGCGGAGATCGGGGGCGCCCCGAGGGTCCGCCCGAGATCGACCTCGACAAGCTCATCAGCGACAGCCTGTATCTCGACAATCAGGCGCACAGCATCGTCAGCCGGATGCGTGACATGGATTCGGCCACCAAGAGCCAGTTGCGCCGCTTATATAACGCGGTGCGCCGCGCCTGCCGGGCACCCGATAACGAGCGGCAGCACGAGTTCGTGATGTTGCGGGCGCGCCTCGCCTATACCATCGCGCGGCACTCGCTCCGCAGCCTGGACCAGATCGAAAAGCTGCTGCTGCAAGTAACGCGCAAGAACGACATCCGCGGCTACGAGCGTTTCCGGGACTTGTTCGAAGCCATCGTGGCATACAACGAATAGCGGCGGGCGCCCACAGATTACACGCGAGGACGAATGAGCGCGCACACTACGCAAACAGAACTGAAACTGATCGGCAAACTGATTCTCGAAGGCGAGATGCACTGTGAGACGGGCCTGCACATCGGCGCCGGAAAGGGATCGCTCGAGATCGGCGGGTCGGACAATCCGGTCGTAAAAGACGCCCAGGGACGGCCCTATATTCCCGGCAGCTCGCTGCGCGGCAAGATCCGTTCGCTGCTGGAGCAATACTCAGGCGCCGCCGTCCCCTCCGAGCTGGTTTATCTTTCGCGGCGCAAGGGACAGGAAGTGCGGATCCATCAAAGCGATCGGCCCGACGACGAGATCTGCCTGCTGTTTGGCCGCAATGCGGGCCGCATGGAGCGCGTGACGGGCGACCCCCTCGACAGCCACAACGCCACTCCGGCGCGACTGGCGGTGTTCGACGCTCCTCTCGAGATCGAAAGCATCACCCCGCCCATGCGCGAAAACCTCGACGACGAGCTCACCGAGGTCAAAAACGAGAATGCCATCGACCGCATCACGTCCCAGGCCAATCCCCGTACCCTCGAGCGCGTGCCGGCGGGCGCACGTTTCCGCGTGCGCTTCATCATGGATTTGCTCTGCGACGAAGATGCGCCGCTGTTCAGCCACCTGCTGCAGGGAATGCGCCTGCTGGAGGATGACGCGCTTGGAGGAGGCGGCTCGCGAGGCAGCGGGCGCGTCCGTTTCTCGAATCTGAATCTCGCCTGGCGCAACCGCGAGTATTATTCCTCCGGCGCTCCGCAGAAAGAGCTGATCTCTGGCGCTGATGTGGCGGCCCTGCAAAAGCTGGTCCAGGATTCGGCCATGTCGTTCGTAAAAGAATGACGGCGGCGCCACAACCCGGGCTCGTGGTCAAGCTGCGCCCCACGGGTCCATGGCGCATAGGCCCCGATTCCGGAGCGCGCGATGGCGTGGACCTGATCTACCACAGCGACTCGCTGTTTTCCGCCGCCACTGGCGCCATGCGCCTGCTGGGCCATCTCGAAGAGTGGCTCGACGCCACCGCGCGCCGGTCCGGGGGATCCGCAGTCCGGTTCAGCTCGTTCTATCCTTTTCAGAACGAAATTGGCTTCGTCATCCCGCCGCGCAGCGTCTGGCCTCCTCCGCCATCTACTAAAGTCCGCTGGAAGAGCGCGCGCTTCATCCCGCTGGGGCTGGTTGGATCGCTGCTCAGCGGTCATGCCATCGAAGAGGACCGCTGGGATGTGGATGGAACCAGCCAGTGCCTCGTGCCGGCCGGCAGGACCGGGCCCTTTCGCCTGGATCTGCGCTCGGGAGCGGCGGTGGACCGCCTTACCGGCCACTTGGAGCCGCATGAAGTGGCATGCATGGAATTCCTCCCCGGCGCCGGGCTCTGGGCCGTCATTTCCTTTGCGGACGACGAGCAGAAAGAGAAGTGGGACGGACCGGTGCGCGTGGCGCTGCGACTGCTGGCCGATTCCGGATTTGGCGGCGAGCGTGCGCGGGGTTGGGGCCGGGCCGAATCGCCGGAATTCATCGAAGGCATGCTGCCGCGCATGATTCTTCCCGAGCAGCCGGCTGAGCCCAACGGCAGTGCCGTTCCCGAAGGAGAGCCGCGGGAAACGATTGCCGCAGAGTCGACGGGCGGTTACTGGCTACTTTCTTTGTTCAGTCCGGCGGCTGACGATCAGGTGGATTGGAGCCGGGGAAGTTATTCCGTTCTGGTGCGCGATGGGCGCGTAGAGAGTCCGGTGCGCTCGGGCGATCTGAAGAAATCGCTGCAGATGGTGGGTGAAGGCTCGGTGCTGGTGGCCGGGAACCCGGTCCGCGGCAGTGCTCCCGACGTTGCGCCGGAAGGGTTCGAGCATCCGGTCTATCGCGCCGGATTCGCGCTGGCGATTCCCATTCCGTGGCAGGCGGCTTCATGAGATACCGGCTTACGTGCCTCACTCCGGTGCTGGTGGGCGATGGCGGCCGGCTGTCCGCCATCGACTACATGGTCTGGAAAGACCAGGTCAACGTTCTGGATCAGCGGCGCATCTTCAAATTGCTCTCGAAAGGTCCGCGGCTGGACGGTTATCTGGCGCAGCTCAAGAGAGCCACCACACTCGACTTTGCGTCCTGGGGCGGCTTCGCGCAGAACTTTGCCGGCCGGCGCGTTCCCTTCGAGCACCCGGCGTATTCGGCCTACTGGAACCGCGCCTCCGGCGACACGCTCAACATTCCGACATTTGCGAGCGGGGCTTCCGGGCCATACCTGCCGGGCTCCGCCGTCAAGGGGGCTCTGCGCACGGGCCTGTTGTTTTCGCGGCTCAATGAGAACGTCTTGCGCGATCTGGCGGCGCGCATCCACGCAGACCGCCCTTCGCGCCGTCCAGCGGAGGCGGTCGAAGACCGGTTGATCGGAACGGGCGGAACCAGCCGCACGCGATTCTTTGGCGCCGCCGATTCCGTGCCCGTGGACTTCTCACGGTTCAAGATTTATTTGCTGCGCGTCTCGACCCTGGTCGCTCGCGGACACGATGAGTACACCCTCGGATGGAAGCAAAGCCCGCGCGGCGCAGCGGATGGCCGCCGGCCGGGAGACGCCACCCCGATATTCGCCGAGATGGCTTCCCCGGGAAGCACCTTCGAAGGCGTGTGGCGGGAGAACAAATTCTTAGGCGGGCCGGAGGTCAGCCGCATGCTGGGCTGGCGGGAACCGGTGGAACGCGCGCAAATTTTCGAAGCCGCCAACCAGTACGCCGCCGGTCTGCTCGCCCTTCACAAAAACTACGCCGCGCTCACTGGTCTGCCGTTATTCTCCAAAACGCTCGATGAGCTCGAGACACGGCTGGAGGAGGCTCGCACGGCCGGTTCATGCCTTGTCTCGATTGGCTGGGGCAGTGGTCTGATCGGGAAATCCGCGTGGCTCGATACCGTGAACCCCGACTACCGGCAGATTCTCAAAAGCGTGGCGGTGTACAACAACGCGCTCGCCTCGGGCCTGCCTTTCCCCAAAACCCGGCACGTTGTGTTTCTGGGCGACCAGCCCGCCAGCCTGCCTGGTTGGGCGCGTTTGGAAGTTCTATCAGACTGAGCCCGCGGTCGCGGCTCATTCCGCCGGCAAATGTCGTAAGGTAAAAAGACATGGCCCAATCCGAAGTTGCGGTGCTTGGCGGCGGCTGCTTCTGGTGCCTGGAAGCCGTTTATCAGCAGATGGAAGGCGTAGTCTCGGTCGAATCCGGATACATGGGGGGACGCACGCCCGATCCAACATATCAGGATGTGTGCGCAGGCGCTGGCCATGTTGAAGTGGTACGCATCACCTTCGACCCGTCGCTCGCATCCTACCGCGACATCCTCGAAGTCTTCTTCGCCACGCACGATCCCACTACGCGCGACCGGCAGGGCAATGATGTGGGGACTCAGTACCGGTCGGTGATCTTCTACGGTTCCGACGAGCAGCGCTCCACGGCCGAGAAGCTGATTCGCGAGCTCGATGCGAAGCATATCTGGGACGACCCGATTGTCACCGCACTCGAGCCTGCCGCGACGTTCTATCGCGCGGAGGATCATCACCAGAATTACTTCCGCGACAACGCGCAGCAACCGTACTGCACGTTTGTCGTGGCCCCGAAAGTAAGGAAATTTCGCGAAAAGTTCGCTCATAAGCTCAGGCGAAGCGCAGTGCAGCGCTCTCGTTGAAAGGAGAACCCGCTTGCCAGCCACATGCAATCATCTGGATCAGGTTCACAACGTCAAACCCAAGACCCACGGATGTGAAGAGTGCCTCAAAATGGGCGATAAGTGGGTACACCTGCGGCTCTGCCGCACCTGCGGTCACGTGGGCTGTTGCGATTCGTCCAAAAACAAACACGCGACCAAGCATTTTCACGCGACGCAGCACCCGATCATGAAGTCGCTCGAGCCAGGGGAGGACTGGAGCTGGTGTTTCATCGATGAAGTGGTGCTGGACTGAACATCACGGCGCCGCTGCCCGCGATTATCGACTTACTTGCGGGCCTCAATTAAACTCCTCGCCATGGCGAAAATGCTGGTTGGTTTCCTGCTGTTGTCTGCGGCGGTCAGCGCCGCAACCCTGCAAGTAGGGCCTGATAAACAGTACAAGACGCCGTGTGCCGCAATTGCCGTCGCCGGGGCTGGCGACCTGATCGAGATTGACGCCGGCCTTTATACCCGGGACGTCTGCTTCATCCCGCAGGATAATCTGACGCTGCGCGGCGTGAACGGCCGCGCGCATCTGGAAGCCCAGGACGCGAGCTCCCAGGGAAAGGCGATCTGGGTCATCCACGGGAATAATGTGGTCGTCGAGAATATCGAGTTTTCCGGGGCGTCGGTTCCCGATCACAATGGCGCCGGAATCCGCGCGGAGGGCGTGAACTGGACCGTGCGTAACTGCTACTTCCACGACAACCAGGATGGAATCCTGGAGAGCAATGTCGCGGGGAGCAATATTCTGATCGAATACAGCGAGTTCGATCATAACGGCTTCGGCGATGGGCAGTCGCACAATCTGTACATCGGTCACGCGGGCACCCTGATATTCCGTTTCAACTGGTCGCACAGGGCCAAAACGGGCCATCTGCTGAAGTCACGGGCCTCGCAGAATTACATCTGCTTCAACCGGCTCAGCGACGAGACCGGAACCGCCAGCTACGAAATCGATCTCCCCAATGGCGGCAGTTCCTACGTCATCGGCAATCTGATCGAGCAGGGCAAGAACACGGCCAACAGCACCATCCTGACTTATCTCGAGGAACACATAAGCAGCCTGACCACCGGCACGGACCTGCACGTCATCAACAACAGTTTCGTGAACGACCGTTCCAAGGGCGGAACTTTCGTTCATCTAGACGCGTCGGCTTCTCCTGCCGTCATCACGAATAACATCTTCAAAGGTCCCGGCACCGTTTGCGATCAGCCGGCCGCGGCACTCACGACAAACTTTATTGGCGACCCGCTGTTTGTCGATGCAGTGGATTTCGATTACCATCTGACGGCTTCGTCGCCGGCCATCGATCAGGGAACGAATGTGGGGCCGCTGACCCCGACCTTCGAATATGTGCACCCCGCTTGCGGCGAGGCGCGGACGACGGTTGGCTCCGGGATCGATATCGGCGCTTATGAATTTGGAGGCGCTGGAACGCTGCTCGTTTGCCGGTGAAGCGCGCTAACGGCGCAGGTGGCCGGCCACGAACGCGTCAATCTGTTCGATCAATAACGGCACGGCGTCGATTTCGAATAGCGAGAAGATGGCTGAAGTGAAGGCTACCGGAAGCAAAACCGGGCGAGTGCCGATGTGTACCGTAGTTTCAAGCTTCGCCGAGGTGATTCGCGTGATTTCTGCTCGCACTTCATCCGGCCGGTTGGGGCGGTCCAGCAAGGCCAGAAACACCGGGCCGGTCCAGCGGAAAAGCTGGTCGCGCGCCTGGAGTTGCGTAGCCAGGTGCTCGCGGAGAAGCACCAGGATCTGGTCGCCCACCGCGTAACCGAAGCGGGCATTAGTCAGCTGGACCCGGTCCACCACGAAAGCCACCACAAAGCCGTGCCGGCCCGATTGGGTTAAATCCTTCAGGGCGCTTTCCGCCTTGGCACGCAGGCGCAGACCGCTCAAGGCGTCGCCGTGGGCTGGGGCGTCGACGGCAGTCATCGAAGGGTGCCACGCGCTCTCCACCTCGCGCCGGAGCTGCGAGAGCGTCTCCTGGTGGTGCTCGTGTTGAAGCTCTGTCTCTAACCGCAGTGTCTCCAGGCATTCGGCGAGCCGCGTGCCGAGGCTCTTGACCTGCTCGTATGTTCCCGCCTTCACGATCTGCCGCTCCAGATCCCGCAGGTGCGTCAGCGTACGGTCGCTGCCAGTGGCCATCCCCGCCACCGCCTTGGCAAAGCTGTTAAGAACCTTGTGCAGCTCCACGATCCTAGCCCGAACCGACCGGGAAGCCTGCTGGTTATACTCCTGGATTACCTTCTTAGCCGTGCCGGCAGCCACCAGCAGGGAAGCGGAGGAAGGGTCCGCGAAGGTTTCCCGCAGCTCGCCGATATCGGCGCAGAATTTCTCGTAGTCGGACGCATCTGCCACGATGCAATGCGCTTCCATGGCGTCGAGCAGTGTCTCCACGGCCATTCGCAGCGCGTCGGTCACCTCCCCGCTGTCGGCCCCCTGGGCCAGTATCTTCTGCGGTTCCGGCGCATCAGCGGGAATAGCGCGGGCTGCCGGCAAATTCGGCTCTGCCATAAAGGGTGAGGCCGCCGGTGAGCGGCGTGCTCTGCTGGTAAGATCGGCTTCTACGCCGAAAACAGTAGGGTAAGGCTACGGCGCGGTCTCGACAACGCGCCGGCCCTCAATGCGGAAGTTCCCGCTCAGCATGATTTGAATGGCTTCGCCGTAAATGCGGTGCTCCTCGGTGAGGATGCGAGCCGAGAGAGACTCGACCGTGTCCCGATCCAGGACCGGCACCGCGGCTTGCAGGATGATCGGCCCAGCGTCCAGGAACTCATCGACCAGGTGTACCGTGCATCCCGAGATCTTCACCCCGTGCTCAAGGGCCTGCTTCTGGGCGTCCAGGCCGGGGAACGCGGGCAAAAGCGACGGGTGAATGTTCAGGACACGTTGGGGAAAGGCGCGCACGAACGAAGCGCTGAGCAGCCGCATGAAGCCCGCCAGGCAGACCAGGTCCACGCGGTCCGCCTCCAGCTCCTGAATCAACAGGCGGTCGTAAGCTTCGCGATCCAGGCCCTTGGAGGGGATACAAACCGCCTTGAGCCCGCGCCGGCAAGCGACATCCAGGCCGCGCGCCTCGGGACGGTTGCTGATCACCACCGCGATTTCCGCCGGGATTCGCCCCGCGGCGACCTGATCGGCAATCGCCTCAAAATTGGAGCCCCGGCCGGAGAGCAGAATGCCCAGCCGTTTCACCGGTACTCCACACGCGGTCCGCCGCGCCGCAGTTTGACCACGCGGCCAATGGTATACGAGGGTTCACCCATCTTCTTCAACAGGCGCTCCGCGCGGACGGCATTCGTTGCGCCCACCGCCAGAATCATCCCGATCCCCAGATTCAAGGTACGGCGCCAGTCGTCTTCGGGTATGTTGCCGATGTCCCGCAACATCCGGAAAATGGGCAGCACGGGCCAGGCCTCTACGTCGATCGACGCCGCCAGATCCTCGGGCAGCATGCGCGGCGCGTTGTCGGTGATGCCGCCACCGGTAATGTGCGCCGCGCCCTTTAACAAGCCCGCCGCCATCATCGCGCGGATAGGTTTGAGATAGCTGCGGTGAATCTTCAGCAGCTCCTCGGCCAGCGTGGTTCCCAGTTCGTGGCGCCAGGTGTTCGCCTGGTAGCCGGCGATTTCGAACAGCAGCTTGCGGACCAGCGAGTACCCGTTGGTGTGCAGCCCGGTCGAGGGCAAACCGATCAGGACGTCGCCCGCGCGAATGGTGCGGCCCGTGACGAGATCGCTCTTTTCAGCAGCCCCTACTATCGTTCCGGCGAGATCATACTCACCCACTGCGTAGAGGCCAAGCATCTCCGCGGTCTCGCCGCCGATGAGCGCGCATCCGTTTTCGCGGCAGGCGCGCGCAATGCCCGAGATAACGCTCGCCGCCACCTCGGCGTCCAGTTTTCCTACCGCCAGGTAGTCCAGAAAAAATAAGGGCACGGCGCCCTGCACGGAAATGTCATTGACGCAGTGATTCACCAGATCCTGGCCGATGGTGTCGTGCCGGCCGGTCAGGAATGCGATCTTCAACTTCGTGCCTACGCCATCCACCGAGCTGACTAACACGGGTTTCTTGAATCCGGTGAGCGCATAACATGCGCCGAAAGTCCCGATATCGGTGAGAACTCCGCGCGTGAACGTTCGCTGGGCCATTTTCTTGATTGCGCCGACGGCCCGGTCGGCTTCGTCAATGTTTACGCCTGCGTCGCGGTAGCGAATCCTTTTGCCTGTGATCATTTTTGGAGTGGAAACTACCAGTATATCGAGCCGGCGCGATTTTCGCGTGCACTTGCGGCAGCAAGCGTTCCTGACGGTCAGCCGGACGGCCCGCCGACGCCGTCCGGCATCTGGCCGCTAACGCGTCGTAAGTGGCTACGGGCCCCTTGCCCCAAAAGGCAGCGAGGGTGATGCGGTCCGGATTTTCCTGACTTAGTGGGACAATTCTTGCAAGCATCGATTAAGTAATCGAGCTATTCATGGTCAAACGACACGGTCGAAGACGGTCCCCGTCAAAGAGTTCAGCGGTGAACCGAGTCACACGACAGTGTGACCGGACCATCATTCACAAGGTAGAGCTTCATCGCGGCCCGAAAGATCCCGGTTTCCACAGTAACGGGCGCGGTTCGCGCGCGGCTGATGAAGTAGAGGTATAGTTCCTGAGCTTTTTCCGGATCTGCCGCCAAGTCAAAACTGGGCCGCCTGCCTTTATTGCAGTCGCCATAAACAGTAAAATTGGACACTACGAGTAATCCACCCTGCGTATCCATGATGCTGCGGTTCATCTTTCCCGAATCATCGGAAAAAATCCGAAGGTTCAGAACCTTGTCTACCAGATAGTCCGCGTCCTGTTGTGTATGGTCTTGGATATGCCTAACAATACGACCAAACCGGCGCCTATCGATCCGCTAACTCGACCCTCTGCGTCCACCCGCGCTTCCGTTACTCTCTGAATCACAGCTCTCATGGAAATAATGCCTTCATCTTGACACAGCTAAGTGGCACGTATGATATATTGTGCGAGGGAGAATTCATGCCAAGAGGCAGATCATCATCTGACGCGACTACCTTAGCGATGGCGTTGGTCGGATACGAAATCGAGAAGCAGAAGATAGACGAAAAGATCCGGCAGATACGCGCTCAGCTGGGCGTCCGCAAGGGCGGATCAGCCGCGGCGCCCGCTGCCAAAGGCGGCGGTCCCCGTAAAAAGCGGACTCTAAGCGCCTCCGCTCGCCGGCGCATTGCCGCCGCACAGCGCAAGCGTTGGGCCGAGCACCGCAAGAAACTGGCTGGTAAGGGCGCCTAAGTCAGACTTAGTGAACGTTCCTACCTTCTTGTAACCGAAAAACCGCGCGGATCGGTATCAGGTGGCTAAGCGGTTATGCTTGGGCAATCTTTCCGACAGGCTGCTAGAAAGGGCTGCCGGCGGATCGCTTCAGTGCGGTTCTATCCCATTGAAAGCGGGCCACCACTTCCTCGACGGAACCCTCGGCGGCGATCCTGCCCTTCTCGAAGAAGACCGCGCGGCTAGCCAAAACCCTGGCGCAGTCTACATCGTGCGTCACCAGGATCTTTGCTTGTGGCAACCGGTCGAGAAGCTCGATCAGGGCGTTTTGTCCCGGCGGATCGAGGAACGTTGTCGGCTCATCGAGGATGAGTATTTCCGGCTGTATCGCCAGTATCCCGGCGATAGCCACCCGTTTTTTTTCGCCCGCGCTGAGATGATAGGGCGCCTTGCCCCAGGCGTGCGCCATGCCCACTTCGTCGAGCGCTGCCCGGGCACGCGCTTCCGCATCATCCCGTTCAAGGCCGAGGTTCAGCGGACCGAACGCCACATCCTCCAGCACCGACGGCATGAATAGTTGGTTGTCTGAATCCTGAAAAACCAGCCCGACCTTCTGGCGCACCCGTGTGAGGTTCTCGCCCTTATTGACCGGCGTCCCGCACACTGTGACGGATCCTTCACCCGTTAGCAACCCGTTTAAGTGCAGAACGAAAGTCGTTTTGCCGGACCCGTTGGCCCCGAATACCGCCACCGTTTCGCCGGGGAAAAGGTCGAAATCGATTCCGTCCAGCGCCGTTGTGCCATCGTCATACCGAAACCGGAGATCGCGGACCTCAATCAGCGGGTGCATCAGATCCACGCCTCCACGGCCGCGCGCGCGCCCACCAATACTATGAGCGCTGCCATGACGAAAGCCGCATCCGCCTTATTGAATGCCCGCGCGGCGAGCGTTCGGAAGGTCCCCTGAAACCCGCGAGCCAGCATGGCTTGATGGATGCCCTCGGCATGTCCGTAGGACCGCGCGAACAGAACGCCCAACGCCCCCGCCGCCGCGCCGAACTTGGACCGGTTAAAAAGTACCCGTATCGACCCGCTCTTGGCCTGCGCCGCGGCGCGCATGTGTTGCGCTTCTTCGGAAATCACGAAAAGGTAGCGGTACAGGAACTGCGTGACCATGAGCAGGTATCGCGGCACGCCCATGCGCTCCAGACCGCGCAGCAGTTCGGGCAGCGGGGTGGTCGAAACCAGAATCAACACCGCCAGAGCCGAGAGGTAACTCTTCGCGATCAGCGCCGCCGCCCGCATGGGCTCGCCCCCCGCCAGACTGATGATGGCGAAGACCGCGGTGAACGGGAGCACCACCGACGCGCGCTTCAGCGCTGACCCCAGCGGCAAGCCAGCAGCCACAACCACCGCCGCCAGAATCACGAAATAACAAGCGCCCAATGCCAGGAAGGAGCCCCGCGCCCTGGCGAACTCGAACAGGAACAACAGTCCCCGGCACGCTCTTGCGCGCCCCCACAGCGCAGACAGCCCCGC
>JACXTT010006472.1_pt1 | contig 16695 bp, 14 predicted proteins | sample 9270951 | NCBI WGS metagenome assembly JACXTT01 (sample SAMN15532306, study PRJNA645909) | rock metagenome | isolation source: weathered quartz diorite | place: Puerto Rico | collected 2017-06-21 | reverse complement strand
GAGTCACAGAGAAGAGAAAAAAGAGATTTTTTCGGAATTCGTTTTTCCTCTGTGCCTCTGTGGCTTTCTAGCGCCAGCGGAAGAACTTCAGAGCCAGCACAAAACAAACAATCAGGTAGAAGGACATAACCGCGAGCTGCGGCCCAAGCAGGGGCAAATGCGTGCCTTGCAGCATGTTGGCACGCAACGCGTCGATCACCGCCGTCAGGGGAAGCGCTTTAACCAGCGGTTGGACCGCATCGGGAAATTTCTGCGACGAAAAAAACACGCCGGACGCGATCCACATCGGCATCATCACCAAGTTCATCAGCCCTGAAGCGGCTTCAATCGTCCGCGCGCGCGAGGCAAGCAGCAGGCCCAGCGCGCTGAATGACAGCGCGCCCAGAACGCACAGCACGGTCAAGTCGAGAAATGAGCCTCGAATCGGCACCTTGAAAATCAGCGCCGCGAATCCCAGAAGCGCCCCGACTTCGACGACCAGCATGAAGATGCGCGAGAGCAGGAACGACAGCAAGTAATACTGCCGCGGCATGGGACTGGCGACGAGCCGCTTCAAAAGCTTCTTTCGCCGCGCGTCCACGATTGCAAAGCCCATGGACCAGATTCCGCTGCCCATCAGGTTCATTCCCAGCAGGCCAGGAATCAAGAAATCGATGTAGCGCGAACCCGGCTCGCGCACGAGCCGTTCGTTCGTGGTCACGGGATCGACGCGACCGGCGGCTTTCTGAACGGCACGATCCGCGAGCATTCGCGCCGCTCGGCCATCAGGGTTCGTGTCGTCGTAGTGGTACTCAACCGTGCCGTCCGGACCGGCAACCGCAAGCAACGCCACTTTGCCTGTTCGAAGGGCTTCCGCAGCGGCGTTCGAATCGAGCTGCACCACGTCGAGCAGTTTTTCCTGGCGCAGCGAACTTGTCAGTTGTGGGGAAACGGTCGCAATCTTCAGTACATCCGCCGGCCGATTGCGGAACGCAATCCCCAGCCCCGCTGCCAATAAGATTGGGAACACGAATACCCAGAACAGTGCCTCTGGTTCGCGGACGAATTCGCGGAAGCGCACGAGCGTCAATTGCACCAGCGGATGGTCCGCGATCGAGCCCCCGTGCGGCGATTTCTTCGCGGCCTCGCGCGTTCGAACGCCGGGGGTCGCGGTGGTTTCACTCATCGCGCAAATGCCTCCCCGTGAGAGTGACAAAAACATCTTCGAGAGTGGCGGAATGGGTCCGCAACTCCGTGAGGGCAACACCTTGCCGGCTCAATTCGTCGAGGAGAGCGGGCACGGCAGTGTGCAATTCGGAGACTTGCAACTGCACCGCGCCATTCATCGTTCGAATGCCGCGCACGCCCGCGATGCGTTGAAGACCGGCCAAGTCCAATCGATTCGGCGTGGTTCCGGACGAAAATTCGACCATGTGTTCCGCGCCGATGGAGGCGATCAATTCGCGGGGCGTACCCAGGGCAATCTCTTTTCCATGATCCATGATGGCGATGCGCTCGCACAGGCGCTCGGCTTCGTCCATGTAGTGCGTCGTGAGCAAGATCGTCTTGCCGGAGCGCTTGAATTCCTCAATCAAATCCCACAGCTGGCGCCGGGCCTGGGGATCGAGACCCGTGGTGGGCTCGTCAAGAAAGAGAAATTCCGGATCGCCGACCAAAGCGCAGGCCAGCGCCAGGCGCTGCTTCTGGCCGCCGGAGAGATCGCCAACCCGCGATTTTTGTTTTTCTTCGAGCTGCACAAGGGCAATGACATCGCCGGGTGGCGGGCCTTGATGAAAAAAGCTGCGGAACAGACGAACGGTTTCGAGCACGGTCAGCTTTTCGGAGAGTTGTGTGTCCTGCAGTTGAATTCCCAGACGCTGGCGAAGCTGGTCGGCGTCGGATTCCCAGCGCATGCCCAGCACCTCGACCTCCCCAGAATCCGGCGCCGTCAGGCCTTCGCAGATCTCGACGGTGGTCGTCTTGCCTGCGCCATTGGGACCAAGGAGACCGAAGCATTCGCCAGCGCGCACTTCAAGGTCAAGTCCTTTGACGGCGCTGACGTCCTTGTAGGACTTGCAGAGGTTGCGAACGCGTAGCGCGACGTTGGCAGAAGATTGCTGCATGAGTCAGTATCGCGTCAGGAGAAGTTATCTTCAAGATTTGAATCGGACATTAATTGTCGCTTATTTCGTTCAAAAGTTCCCTCATTGCGATCGCGGCAGATGCAAAAAAATGGCCCCGCGAAAACGACGGGGCCATTCGGTCACCGGAAATTGTTTGAAACTAATCCCCGGCAGGAGCTTTCTTGGCTGGACCCTTCTTCGCCGGCCCCTTCTTGGCAGGCCCAGCCTTCTCCTCCGGCAGGTCTTCGGCGTTGATCTTGGATTTGTCCCAACTGAGCATGAATGGATTCTGCGTGTAGCCCGTCAGGGTACCCGTGAAGCGAATTACGGCGTCTTTCTCGAGCTTCTTGGCTTCCGGCTGCCCTTCAACCTTGACCGTCATGTTTGATTCGGTGGCTGCTTCAATCTCTTCTGGAGTCGCGCCGCGGAACACTTTCAGCGTTACGGTATCGCCATCCACCATCGGCGGCTCCATCACGCGAACACCAACGTCCGGATATTCCAGTCCGCAGCTTGCAAGCCACATAACTTTGCCGGCATCGCCTCCCGCCTTCAAGTTGGGGATAAAGTTGGCCGTGTCGTCGCGCGCCTTTTGCAAGTCGGCCGCGCTAGGCACACTCAGCGTAGCAGGCTTATCGTCGGCGCCGGCAGCAAGCGTCAGGAGTTCGCTCAGCTGATCATCGACCAGCTTGTCACAAGAGGGCTGTTGATAACGAATAAGCTGGTTCTTGAGATAGGCGCGTACTTGCGCGTCGTTCGGGATCTTGAGGTTGATTGCGCGTCCGAGTTCCCAGAATCCATCCGTTCCCTGCGGTGGGTTCATCTGCAGATATACGATCCCGAGACGATAGTGCGTCACAGCATCAGTCGCCTGGTCCGCCAGAACCGCCTTGTAGTAATTCACCGTGGCAGCGTAATCCTTCAGGTTCGTCGCTGCCAGCGCTGCTACCGAATTGAACAGAATCCGCCCTCCCTTTTTTAGCTGGTCGAATTGGTCCTGGGCGGCGTTATCAGGCTTCTTAAGCTCGTCGATCGTCTTTAGGCCAGCGCTCGCCGCATCACGCGCCTTCGTATTGCCCTCCGGAGTCGTGATCGTCTTATCGCCGGAACCGTAGTAGAAGGCCTGGGCGCGCGTGTAATAAGCTTCGAAGCGCCCGCTGGCGTCGATCTTTTCTCCCAACGCGATCATCCGATCCGCGTATTCAATGGTCTGCGCGAAATTCTTCAGCGCCATATAGGTTGTGTAATAATCGCGGTATACATAGGGCATCAGCGTGGAATTCGGATACGTCTTCACAAAATCGTCGAGCATCTTGATCTTTTGCTGAGGGTTCTGTTCCTTATCGGCTGCTTGGTAGGCGTTAAACTCGATCAGCGTATAGGTGGGCTTTGCCTGATCCTGGGCCGCCTGCGGAGCAGCCCACAATTTCCCCGCGCTGGATGTCAGCCCTAGCACGACCCACAATAGACCGGCGCCCGTCACCATCCACTTTCGCATCATCGGCTTCCAGCCTCCCTCAGCAAAGTTCGAGTAGTGCGAACATACATGTCCCGCGAGAGTCTGCTGATTCAAAACCCTCGGATTATAGGGAATCCTCCCGTGCGGCGCAAGCGTGATTCCCTGCGGCTTCCACATTGAAGTAATCGGCCACCGACTGGGTCCCGCAACCACTGCGTTAAGTGCTGATGTTATGATGCCGAACTCCAAACCAAAGGAAGCCTGGGAAAAGGATAGCACTACTTCCAGGCCACAAAGGAGCGCACCTAGAGCAAGAAGAGACCCTGCGGGCTAGGTTGCGGTGGTTTCAGGGCGAGCCGTGGCCGCGATCGGTCTTGCCTATCCGGCTAAACTCATCTGAAAATATAGCGCCTCTTTGGCATGGCAAGATTCACGCTGATTTGACATTTGCGGCTCGCGAGTCGAAATCGGAAATTTGAAATTTCAAATTTGAAAATAAAAGACGACCAGTGCCAATGGAAAAGCTAGCCGAGACAGAAGCACCCATCCATGAACTGCTCGCCCGCCGTTGGAGCCCGCGTGCCTTCGCGGATCGTCTGGTGGAACTGGACAAACTCCTCAGCTTGTTTGAGGCTGCGCGGTGGGCGCCGTCATCTAATAACGAGCAGCCGTGGGCATTTCTGGTGGCCACCAAAGATGATCCGAAGAACTTCGAAGCCATGCTTGGCGTGCTAGTAGAATTCAACAGGGGGTGGGCAAACCGGGCTGCTGTCCTGATCTTGACGTTTGCGCATACGCAGTTCGAAAAGGACGGCACGCCCAATCGCCACGGCTTTTACGATCTTGGCCAGGCGGCAATCAGCATCGCACTGCAAGCGACGGCCATGGGATTGATGGCGCACCAGATGGCAGGATTTAGCGTTGAGGCTGCGCGCGAGCGATTCGCTGTACCGCCGGGATGGGAGCCCGCCAGCGTGATTGCCATCGGGTACCCCGGCGAGCTAAACACGCTGTCCGACAGGCTTCAGCAACGAGAGATCGCGCCGCGCCAGCGCAAGCCGCTTGAAGAATTTGTTTTTTCCGGGACGTGGGGGCATCCGGCTCAGGTAATCGCTTCCAGCGAAAAGACCGGCGCGGGCTCCGCTTTGAGCCGGCCGAAATCATGACTGAATTGCTTCAATTCGTCGTCCGTCATGGATACATGCTCGTGCTCGCCTGGGTTTTTGTCGAGCAAGCGGGACTCCCGATTCCGTCCTCGCCGCTGCTCCTTGCCGCTGGTGCACTCTCGGGAATGCACAGAATGAATCTAGGCCTGGCAATCGTATTTGCGACGGTTGCGTCCGTGGCCAGTGATTCCATGTGGTTTGAACTCGGCCGGAGGTATGGTGTTCGCGTCCTACAGTTGCTGTGCCGGATTTCGCTCGAACCCGACTCTTGCGTTCGACGAACGCAGGTGAGTTTTGGGCGCAACGGCGCGCGCGTCCTTCTTGTGGCGAAATTCATTCCCGGCTTGAACGCGATGGCCGCACCGTTGTCCGGCGTCATAAGGATGGGATGGCGGCGATTCCTGCTGTTCGATCTCGCCGGTTCGTTGTTGTGGGCGGGCGCGTTCGCGGTCGCTGGTTATGTATTCAGCGGCGAACTGGAGCTCGTTGCAGCGAAAGCGGCTTACCTTGGAGAATGGCTGCTCGTCCTGCTGCTCGGAGCATTCGCGTCCTATATCGGTTGGAAATTTTACAAGCGCCGGAGATTTCTGCACAAACTCAGGATTGCGCGCATCACTCCGGAAGAGCTAAAGGGCAAAATCGATGCAGGCGAGGACGTTATTATCGTCGACCTGCGCCATTCGCTGGACTTCGATGCCCATCCCGAGACGATTCCCGGAGCGCTGCACATGGATGCCGCCGACCTCGAAGAAGCGTCCGGCGTTATTCCTCGAGACAGGGAGATTGTCTTGTTTTGCGCCTGTCCGAATGAAGTTACGGCTGCCCGGCTTGCTCTCCTTCTGCGAAGCAAGGGCATTACACAGATTCGGCCGCTTGCGGGAGGCTACGAGGGCTGGCGCAGCCGCGGATTCCCGCTGATTCCTCCCAGAGCTGAAGAAGAAAGCGTCCAGGCGGCAGAGGCTTAGATTACTGGGACAAGAAACTTACAGGCGCGGAAGCACGATGCCGTGCTCGCCTCCCCCAAACCCCTCACACAAAGACGCGCATCTCAACTGAGCGCGTCCAGCTTGACAACCCGCAACTGCATGTCTAGCATAGCTTCCCGTTCCAAAGGCAGGAGGCTGGGGTGATTAAGCTTGACATTGTGAACGCGGTAGTAAACAAGACCGGTGTGAGCCGAACCAAGGCGGAGCAGGCTGTGGAAACCGTGTTCGAGGCCATGAAAAGCGCGCTTGGCAAAGGCGAACGCATTGAGCTGCGCCGCTTCGGTGTCTTCAACGTCCGCCCCCGCAAAACCGGCATCGGCCGCAACCCACGCACCGGCCAGGAAGTCAGCATCCCTCCCGGAAAAGCGGTGCGTTTCAAGCCCGGCAAAGAACTGCAAACGCTCTGACTCCGCGTGGTCATTCTGGCTCCCCCTGGCGAGCGTTTTGTGCATCTCTCGTGTCGAGCCCTTACACGGCTTACTCTCGTCTATTTGACGCATCCAATAATTCATGACGGATAGCACTAATTTCGAATCCGCTCCTTCGGGAGGCATTACCCCGGTTGTGCACCCCTGGGAATTGCCTGCCAATCCGGAATGGGAACTCCAGGAAACGCGCAAGAGGCGGAAGTCCCTGGCAATTGCCGTTTCGCTGTTCGTGCTCACGCTCGTCTCGACGCTTGCTGTTGGAGCTCAGTACGCGTCCTCGTATGCGTCTGGGCAATCGCCGGATTTCGAAGAGCTCTTTTTTACGTTCGCGGCGCTGTTCGCGCAGCCGCGGCTCCTGCTGGCCGGAGTGCCATTCGCTTTCACACTTATCGGCATTCTGCTCGCGCACGAACTGGGACATTTCTTTGCGTGCCGATACTATGGAATTTCAGCGAGCTATCCCTACTTTCTTCCGGCGCCGACGCTGATTGGGACTCTCGGGGCGTTCATTCGTATTCGCTCTCCCATTTACAATCGCAGGGCTCTGTTTGACGTGGGACTTGCGGGACCTGTCGTTGGATTCTTGTTCGCGGTTCCGGCGCTGGCCATCGCGGTGTCCTATTCGCGCGTGGTGCCATTTTCGGATGCGCATGCTCCGATTGTGTTTGGGCAGCCGCTCGTTATGCGCTTGCTCGTCGCAATTCTGCGGCCGGGCGTGACGCCAGGAGACTTGCTGCTGCATCCCGTGGGGCGAGCGGCATGGGTCGGATTGTTTGCAACGGCGCTGAACCTGCTTCCCGGCGGGCAACTCGACGGCGGGCACATCTTGTACTCCGTAGCCAGCAAATATCACCGGAGAGTTACGCTTCTCGTTGCACTGCTCCTTGTGCCCCTCGGCTTGCTGTTTTGGCGGGGATGGATCTTGTGGTCGATCTTGCTTCTGGCGATTGGCTTTCGTCATCCGCCGTTGCTTAACCAGTGGGAGAAGCTCGATCGCAGGCGGCTCATCTGGGCTGGCGTGGCGTTCCTCATTTTCATTCTGTGTTTCATGCCAACACCAGTGCTGATCCGTGGTAACTAGGTCGCAGTGCGTTTTGGCCGCCCATTCTTGGGGGATCGCCAGAAAATCCCCGCCTCTAAAGAGGCGGGCTACAGCAGCTCCGACGCGATTGTATGGAGGTGGCCAAAATCGCCTGTAGCCCGGGTCTTCAGACCCGGGGATTCTTTGTAACCACATTCACCGCTCTAGAACAAACTCAGCGGATCGACGTCAACCAAAATTGCCTTTTGCGGGATCTCTTTCTGCTCCGCGAACGCCAACAATTCGGCCAGGGCACGCCTTAGATGCGCACGCTTGGGAGCCTTCAGCAAGAATTGGAAGCGATACTCGCGCTTGAGACGCGCGAGCGGTGCAGCGGCCGGGCCCAGCACCTTTACTCCGCGCGATTCCTGCGGGGCCAAAAACGCCGAGAGCTGGCGCGACCAGCGGATCGCGTTTTCGATTTTTGTGTCCCGTACCAGAATGCTTGCGAGCGCAGTGAAAGGCGGATAGTGCAGCAGCCGCCGGAACTGCTGCTCCTTCTCAAAAAATGAGATGTAATCCTGGCGCGCTGCCAGCTGAATCGCGTAGTGCTCGGGATAGTAGGTCTCGACAAGCACTTCGCCCGGCAACATTCCCCTCCCTGCCCGGCCTGCGACTTGGGTCAGAAGTTGAAACGTGCGCTCCGCAGCGCGGAAATCTGGCAGGCTGAGCTGCGAGTCGGCGGACACCACACCAACCAGCGTGACCCGCTGAAAATCGTGGCCCTTCGCGACCATTTGCGTCCCTACAAGGATGTCAATTTTTCCTGAAGCGAAGTCGCCGAGGACCTGTTGGTAGGCCCGTTTTGTCCGCACGGAATCGCGGTCCAAACGCGCGACCTTAGCACCAGGGAACTTCTCGCGCAGTTTTTCTTCGAGTTGTTCGGAACCGGCGCCAAAAAAATAGACGTGCTCGGCGCCGCACTTCGGGCACGTATCAGGCACGCGCCGCGAAAAACCGCAGTAATGGCATTCGAGGCGAGCGCGCTGCTTGTGATAGGCAAGGGAGATGCTGCAATTCTCGCACTGGATGCTCGCGCCGCACGAGCGGCAAAGGACGAACCAGGAATATCCACGGCGATTGATGAGAATCAGGGATTGCGTGCCCGAGGCAAGCCGCCCTGCGATGGCCTCGCTCAGCTTTGAGGAGATCGGGCCGGTGCGATGGGTGGCCTTGAAATCTTCGCGTAAATCGACGATTTCAACTGGCGCGAGCGGACGGTTTTCAACGCGCGAATCGAGTTGCAGCAGATGATATTTCCCAGAGCGCGCGTTTTGAAAACTTTCGAGAGAGGGCGTTGCCGAACCGAGGAGCGCAACAGCCCCCTCCATCTTCGCGCGCACGACTGCCACGTCTCGGCCATGGTAGCGCGGCGTCTCTTCCTGTTTGTAGCTCGCCTCCTGCTCCTCATCGACCACGACAAGGCCCAGATTCTCCACGGGAGCGAACACGGCGGAGCGCGTCCCCACAACGACGCGCGCTTCGCCGCGGCGCACGCGCCACCATTCGCGAGCGCGTTCGACCTCTGGCAGCGCGCTGTGCAGGACAGCGACGCCCGCGCCCAGCCGTGCCCGGCAAAGTCTCCCGAGCCAAAGCGTCAACGCAATTTCCGGAACCAAAACCAGCGCCGACTTGTTTCGTGCAAGCGCGGCCTCGACAGCGCCGAGATACACTTCGGTCTTACCGCTGCCGGTGACTCCGTACAGCAGGCTTGTGTTGAAACCACCCGCGTCAATCCAGCCGCGGACGACGCTCAACTCCCGTTGCTGATCCGCATTGAGTTGATTTGAGGGAGGGGTGTAATCTGCGTCGAAAAAATCTTCCTCGGCGGCTAACGGTTCCTCCCAGCTTTTCAACTTTTCCTGCCGGATCATGCGCTCGATTAGCGGTCGCGAAACGCTTGCCAGCTTGGCGAGATGCGGAAGTGGCAGGGGGCCGCGCTCCTCGGCGAGGACATGGAATACGCGAGCTTCTTTTTCGGGCAGCTCGGCAGCTGGCGAAGCGGGCGATGAATTTGCGCTGTAAGCCTCGTTCCACGCGACGATCTTTTGCGCGCGCGCGCGCCGCCGCACCGCAACCTCGCGCGCCTCGAGCTGCCGGCGGCGCAGGAGGCGCTCGGCGGCCGCTTCCCCGCCGGGAAGCTTGCGGAGCCGGTCCGCGCGCACAGGGCGGCCTTCGATTTCGAGGAGCGAAAGAAGAGCCAGTTCCGCGACTTCGCTCTCGCTGCGATTCCCGGCGGCGTCGAGCTCCGCGCGACGCGTGCGGCCCGCTTCGGTCAGCAAGATTTCGCGCTCGTGGCGCAGGTCGATTTGCGGAGGAAGCATCGCGCGGAACACTTCTCCGATCGGCGCAACGTAATAGCCGCTCACCCAGCGGCCCAGCTCCACGAGTTTCGGCGGCAGCGCTGGAATTGGATCCAGCACTTCGGCGATTTCCCGGACGTTTTTGATCTGCCCAGGGTCAGGCCGCCGCGTCGACAGCTCGACAACGACGCCCGTCATCGCGCGATTGCGAAACGGAACGAGGACGCGGCTCCCCGCGCAAAGCGAATCGGCGAGGTTTTCTGGAATCGCGTACGTGAAGAGCGAACGCAGGGGGACGGGCAGCGCGACTTCGCAATAGTTCGCTGGCATGCGGGAGGTAGTCTAGTAGGACAGGCTTTAGCCTGTCGAGTTTCGGCACCAAGGGGTTCAGCGAGGAGCTTTTCTTGCTTTCAGGCCGAGTAGGGTCATGACCTTCTGCAGATCCTTCCAGACTTCGCCCTTCGCATTTGGGTTGCGCAGCAAATAAGCGGGGTGATACGTAGCGAGCAGTTTTGCATTGCGGAAGTCAAACCAGACGCCTCGATACCGCGAAATCGGATCTTTCGTGCCGAGCAGCGTCTGCGCAGCGACTCCACCGAGGCACACAATCGCCTTCGGGCCGATCACTTCCAACTGGCGATGGAGATACGGCGAGCAGGTCGCGACTTCGTCGTCTTCGGGCTTGCGATTTTCCGGCGGACGGCACTTCACCACGTTGCAGATGTACACGTCCTCGCGCTGAAGACCCATCGCCTCGATCATTTGCGTCAGGAGCTTTCCGGCCCGGCCCACAAACGGAAGTCCCTGCACGTCCTCGTCATGGCCTGGACCTTCTCCGACGAACACGAGTTCGGCACGCGGATTCCCTACACCAAAGACAATGTTGTTGCGTTGCTTGTGAAGCCGGCAGCGAGTGCATTCGCCGAGGTCTTCGCGGATACGCTCGAGCGTATCGTTCTCGACGCGGTCGATGGCCTCAAACAGGGACGGCGCATTCACAATGGGAAGGGCTGGAAGAGCGGGCGTCACCGGAACAACCTTCTGTGTCGCGATTGGCAGAGCGGGCCGTAATGATGCCGTTGCGGCGTGGTCACTCCGCTGCGGAGAAAGGGCCGCGGGATTACCCCTGGCAACGCGGTCTTTGTAAAACTCTCCAATATTCAGATCGTTGTAGTAGCGGAGCCAGGCTTCCAGTTTTTCGCGCGGGGTTTGCGGGCGGGCGGAATCCATCGGCAGGTTAGCGCGCACCCTTTGTTGTGGCCGCTTCTCCAACGCGATGCCGCAGGGCACGCAGCTCGTCCAGAATTCGTTGGGCTGCGTCGAGTTTCGGCATGCGCGGATACGCCTGCTCGCTTCCGTCGCGGCGATAAAGGGTGATGACGTTCGTATCGTGATCGAACCCGGCGCCGTCAGCGGTCACGTCATTGGCAACGATCAGATCAATCTGCTTCGATTCGAGCTTGGCGCGAGCGTGCTCGGCCACATTTTCGGTTTCCGCGGCGAAGCCAATGATCACGCGATCCCCTTTGCCGCGAGCAACGTCCGCCAGAATATCGGGTGTCGCCTCAAGCTCGAGGGTGATGTGGCTGCCGGCCCGCTTCATCTTCTTCGTCTGAGGCGTAATGGCGCGATAGTCGGCCACCGCCGCGGCCATGATCAGAGCAGTAGCGTGAGAAAAGTGTTCGCGCACAGCTCGATGCATCTCGTCTGAACTCCTCACAGAAACGAATGTAACGCCTTGCGGCGGATCAAGCCGGGTCGGCCCGCTGATGAGAACGACGCTTGCGCCACGCCGGGCCGCCGCTTGCGCCAGCGCGTACCCCATCTTTCCCGAGGAGCGATTGGTGAGATAGCGCACCGGATCGAGATCCTCGCAGGTGGGACCCGCGGTCACGATGACGGTTTCGCCCTCCAGGTCATGAGCGACTCCTAGCCGCGAGCGCACGGCCGCGACAATCGCCTCGACGCTGGCAAGGCGTCCCGCGCCAGTCATCCCGCACGCGAGGTAGCCTTCCTCCGGCGGCACGACGTGAACGCCACGCGCGCGTAGCGTGCTGATATTCTCCTGCGTCGCCGCGTGCTCCCACATGTTGACGTTCATCGCGGGGGCTACAACGACGGGCGCGGTGGTCGCAAGGTACAGTGTGGTGAGAAAATCGTCCGCGACTCCGCGCGCCATCTTGGCGATCACGTTCGCCGTAGCGGGCGCCACAACGAGCAAATCGATGCGCTGCGCGACGGCGATGTGTTCAATCGCGCTTTCCACATTCGCGCCGGCGGATTCCGTGCCAAACATTTCGGTGATGACTTTTTGTCCCGTGAGGGCGGCGAAGGTAAGCGGCGTAACGAACTCACGCGCGCTTTCGGTCATCACCACCTGCACGTCGATCTCTTCCTGCTGGAGCCTGCGCACCAGTTCCGCCGCTTTGTAAGCCGCCACTCCGCCGCAAACGCCGAGTGCAACGCGCATGTGCGTCTCGCGGCGCTACTCCTTGCGCCGCTTCCCTTCTCTCTCTTCCGAATCGCCCGGCAATTCAGGCATCTGATATTCGAGGACGCCCGCGCCCAGCTCCTCAATCGCCACACGTGTGGGCTTGTGTGAGCGCGGATTCACTACCAGCGGGGACGCTCCTAACATCAATTGCCTCGCGCGCCGCGCCGCCACTACAACGAACGCAAACTTGCTATCCGGTGCCTGACTCTCAGCCGTCATGAGATCGTTATCCTCCGAAAGACTCCAAAATCTTGCGTGCGCGCTCGCTGAGGCAACTGCGAAGGCATCGGGCGGCAACTGTGATCGCCTGAATTTCGCGCCCGGCGCGCTCGATATCGTCATTGACCACGAGAAAATCATACTCGGTGTACCGCTGCATTTCCTGCCGCGCCCTCTCGAGCCTGCGTTGAATCGCCTCTTGCGAATCCTGCCCGCGGACGCGCAACCGCCTTTCGAGCTCTTCCTTCGCGGGCGGAAGGATAAAGATGGCCACCGAGTTTGGAAGCTTGCGTTTTACCTGCTCGGCGCCCTGCACGTCGATTTCGAGCACCAAGTCAAGCCCTTTGCTCCGCGCTTCGTCAAGATAGCGCCGCGGAGTCCCGTACTTGTGCTTTCCAAAGACGCGAGCGTACTCGAGAAAGTCGCCAGCCTTGACCCGCCGATCGAATTCCTCTTCGGTCACAAAATCATACCATTTTCCGGCGCTCTCCGTGTCCCGCGGCGGCCGCGTCGTGCAGGAAACGGAAAACATCGTCCCGGGAACTTCCAGCATTTTCTGGACGAGAGTTGATTTTCCCGACCCCGACGGGCCGGAAACGATAAAGACCAGCGGTTGCTGTGCCTGTGCAATCGTCATTCGACGTTTTGCGCCTGCTCCCGCAGCTTCTCGATGTCGGATTTCACTTCGAGCGCCAGGCCCGTAATCGCAAGGCCCTCGGATTCGACTCCAGGAGTCTTGGACAGCAGAGTGTTCGCTTCGCGCTGCATTTCCTGCAGAAGGAAATCGAGCTTCTTGCCCGCCTCGCCGCCACCGGCCAGCAAGTTCTGGAATTGCTCAACGTGGCTGCGCAGCCGGGCGAGTTCCTCACTGACGTCGCTGCGCTCCGCGAGGAGCGCGGCTTCCTGCGCGAGGCGTGCTGGATCGAGCTGCGCGCCCTTCAACAGCTCGTCCAGCCGTTCGGTCAGGCGGCGCGCAATCGCTGGACGCACTCCCTCGGCAAGCTTCTCGATCTCCGCCGTTCGCGATGCAATCCGCGCCAGTATTCTCCGCAGTTCCTCAGTCAGGGCTTGTCCTTCCGAACGGCGCATGGCCTCGAGCTTTTTCAGCGCCTGATCGAGGCAGGCATCGAGTTGCGCGCCCAATCTTTCCTGGGCCTCTTCGTTCAGTAGTTCGCCTGCCGTCCCTGGCGCCGCGACCACACCGGGAAGCCGGAAGAGCGCAATCAAGTCAGGCTCGGCGTTCACGCCGAAGTCCTGGCGCAAGCGCTCCACCGCCTTGAGGTAAGCTTCGGCCACGCCGCGATTGACCTCAATCGCGCCGGTCGTGCCGGGCTCGTAATAGATATTTACGTCCACGTGGCCCCGCCGCAAGCCATTTCGAATCGCTTGGCGGATGCGTGGTTCGAATATTTCGAAACCGTCCGGCATCCGAAGATGGAGGTCCAGAAACCTGTGATTCACGCTTCGCAAATTGACCCGCAAGGAGTTGCCGTCCCGGTCGACCCGGGCCTGCGCGAAGCCTGTCATGGAACAGATTCCGGTGGGAGCGGCCGTGGCTTTCATCGATCGGCCTTCGGTGCGGGGGTCGCGGTTTCGTCCAAATCCGCAAACTGCATTTCGTAGAGGCGCGCGTAGGTCCCGCCTCTCGCCAAAAGTTCCTGGTGGGTGCCGGTTTCCGCGATCGTCCCATCTTCGAGCACGATGATCTTGTCCGCGCGGCGTATCGTCGAGAGCCGGTGAGCGATGACAAACGCGGTGCGGCCCATCATCAGGTTCGAAAGGGCGCGCTGCACCAGCATCTCCGATTCGGAATCAAGTTCCGAGGTCGCCTCGTCAAGAATCAGAATAGGCGAGTCCTTGAGGATCGCCCGCGCGATCGCAATGCGTTGCCGCTGCCCGCCGCTGAGCCGCTGCCCGCGGTCTCCCAGCACGGTTTGGTAGCCTTGCGGCAATTCCATTATGAAATCATGCGCGAGCGCCGCCTTTGCAGCGGCTTCCACACGATTCTTCGGCATTTGAGGCCGCCCGTAACAGATATTGTTCCAGACGGTATCGTTGAACAGAATGTTTTCCTGTGTCACGATCGCCATTTGCTCGCGTAGAGACTTCAACGTCACTTCTCGCACGTCGATCCCATCGATGCGAAGGCAGCCCGACGTGACCGCATAGAATCGCGGCAGGAGATTGACCAGGGTGGTCTTGCCCGCTCCGCTCGATCCAACGATGGCGACGACTTCACCCGCGCGGGCCGACAGGGAAATGTCCCGCAGAATCGGCGTTTCCAGATCGTAGCCGAACCCCACTTGGTCGAATTCGATGCTTTGCGAAAACGCCGGCAAGGCGCGCTGGCCCGGTTCCACCTCCGACTCTTCCGCCAAATTCAAATATTCGAAAACGTTCGCGCTCGCTCCGTGCGCCTGCTCGAACTGTTGGTAAACGGAACCCAGCCCCTTTACTGGCTCGTAGGCCTTGAGCAGGGCGTATATGAATCGGCCGAAAATTCCGACCGTCATGACGCCGATTTTGATCTGAACGCGCGCGTACATGAGCGCAAGGACAATCACCACGGCCCCGAGTATGTCCATCAGCGGAGACGTGGCCATGAGCGAGCGGATACACCGCATCGTTTCGCGAAAAAGACGGCGCGAAAAATTGCGAAACTTTCCGATCTCAAAACTTTCCATCCCAAAAGCTTTCACCACGCGGTTTCCGTTAATTGTCTCCTGCAGAATCTGCGTGAGATCGCCGTAGCCTACCTGCATTCCTTCCGACGAGCGTCGGATCCGTTTGCCCAGGGTTCTCACCGGCCAGACGACCAGTGGCAGCAGAAGAAGCGCGCCCAGCGTCATCTTCCAACTGGTCAGGAGCAGGACGCACGACAAGAAGAACAACATGAAGATATTTCGGATTGCCGACGCCAAAGAGTCTGAAAAGGCGGTCCGCAGGCGCTCCACGTCGTTCATTACATTCGAGATCAGTCTTCCGGCGGGGTGGTGGTGGAAAAAGCCTGCGGGCTGCCGGATAATTTTCGCGTAGACCTGATTTCTCAAATCGGTCACGCCCGCGCTCCCTGCGTATTGCACCAGCACGTTTCCAAAAAACTCCGCAAGCCCCTTGCCGAGAAACAGGATGACAAGCGAAACGCTGAACAGCGTCCCGACTCCATGTATCCACTGTGGAAAAAAAGAATCAAGATAGATGGGCTGCTTGGTGAAGGGATTCCGGATCAGGAACAGTTTAGAAGCAGGCGCACCAAGATTGAGAACGTTATCAAAAATGGGTTTAATCATCAGCGCAATGAGCGCTTCCCCCAGCCCTGCCGCCGAAAGGCACACAGTGCCCACTGCCAGCCGGACCTTGTAGGGCCTGACGTACCGCAACAACCGACCGAGTTCTTCGCGTTTCGTCAATGAATTTTCAAATCCCGAAGCAGCAAGTGAATTCGGCAAGCGTTGGTACGCTACGAATCACCCGCTGGTTTGTCAAGCTGCCGCGGACCTCGAGCGAAGCTTTATTTTGCCAGGTCGCGGTGCACGACTTTGCTAGCATATCCCTTCTTGTGGAGCGTGTTTCGCACCGCTTCCGCCAGCATCACCGAGCGGTGCCGTCCGCCCGTGCATCCAAATGCGATGGTCAGGTAGCTCTTCCCTTCCCGGATGTAATGCGGGATCAAATACGTCAGCAAGCCTTCCACGCGGCGCAGGAATTCCCCGGTTTGCGGAAACGAGAGGATGTAGCGGGCTACCCGCGCATCGCGTCCTGAATACTTGCGTAGCTTCGGCACAAAATGCGGGTTGGGCAAAAAGCGCACGTCGAAAACCAGATCCGCATCCGCAGGCAGACCGTATTTGTATCCGAAACTCACCACCGAGACCATCATCGGACGCCGGTCGGTTTTTTGGAACCGGTGCATGATGAACTGCCGCAATTCGTGAACGTTGAATTTGGTGGTGTCGAGGACCACGTCGGCCAGCTTCCGGATCGGCTCCATCAGGACGCGCTCGCGACGCAAGCCATCCAGCACCGGGCGGTCGTGCCCGAGTGGATGCGGCCGCCGCGTTTCGCTGAATCGGCGCAACAAAGCGTCTTCGCTCGCCTCGATGAACACGAGCGTCGCCGTGTTTTCCGAACGCAGCTGCCGCAAGATCGCGGGCAATTTTTCGAGTTGGCCGCCCTCGCGCGCATCGACCAGCAGCGCTGCGCGCTGAATTTCTCCATCGGCCTGCGTGTTTAGTTCGCTAAACGCGGGAATGAGCGCAACCGGAAGATTGTCAACGCAATAAAAGCCCAGATCTTCGAAGGTTTTAAGGACGGTGCTCTTCCCCGAACCGCTAAGGCCCGTGAGGACTACGAGTTGCCGGGCGTCGCGCGAGGTTCGGCGCTTCAATCGCCCCAGCCTACGCCTTGACCCGGCGCTGGTGTGTGCTTGGAATGCGGAGATCTTCGCGGTATTTCGC
>JACXTT010006471.1_pt1 | contig 16695 bp, 6 predicted proteins | sample 9270951 | NCBI WGS metagenome assembly JACXTT01 (sample SAMN15532306, study PRJNA645909) | rock metagenome | isolation source: weathered quartz diorite | place: Puerto Rico | collected 2017-06-21 | reverse complement strand
GGCCGGGGCGGCGGCGGTGCGCGCGGCGCGCTGCTCGGCGACCGCGCGCGCGACCAGCTTGCGGGCCGCGGCGATGATCTTCGGGGCGTGCTCCCCGATCCCCTCGATCGCGGACAGCTCGGCGGCTTTGGCGGCCGCGAGCTCGGGCACGACGGCGCGGTCGGCGGCCTTGAGGGCGTTGATCAGCTTGAGGTTGATGCCGGGCAGGTCGTAGATGTCGTAGGGCTGCGCCTCCGCCGGCGCGGCCGCGGCGCCGGCCTCGGTGGCCGCGGCGGGGGGCGCGTCGCCGGGGTGGAGCAATTTGTCCATTTCCCCCTCCGCGACCTGGCGCATCTCCTGCTCGGTGTGGACGCGCACGTCCCAGCCGACCAGCTTGGCGGCGAGCCGGACGTTGGCGCCCCGGCGGCCGATCGCCAGCGAGAGCTGGTCCTCGTCCACGATCGCCTCGAGCACCTTCTTGTCGCGGTCGAGCACCCCCACGCGGTTGACGCGGGCCGGCGCGAGCGCCCGCTTGGCGAACTCGGTCAGGTCGTCGATGTAGGGGATGACGTCGATCCGCTCGCCCTTCAATTCGCGGGTGATGCCCTGGATGCGCGAGCCGCGGATGCCGACGCAGGCGCCGACCGGGTCGACGTCGCGCAGGGTCGAGACGACGCCGATCTTGGCGCGCTCGCCCGGCTCGCGCGCCACCACGCGGACCACCACGGTGCCGTCGTAGACCTCGGGCACTTCCATCTCGAACAACTTGACGAGGAACTGCGGGTCGGTGCGGCTCACCACCACCTGCGGGGTGCGGGCGGCGCGGTGGACCTCGATGACGAGGGCGCGCACCCGGTCCTGCAGCGCGTAGCGCTCGCCGCGGATCTGTTCCATGCGGGGGAGGCGGGCCTCGGTGTGGCCGAGGTCGAGGATCAGGTCGCCTTTTTCGAAGCGCTTGACCGCGCCCTGGATGACGGTCCCGACCTTGTCCTTGTAGGTCTCGTAGACCTTCTCCTTCTCCGCGTCGCGCAGCTTCTGGAAGATCACCTGCTTGGCGAGCTGGGCGGCGCGGCGACCCATGTCGTCGGTGCCGACCGGGATCGAGAGGGTGTCGCCGACCTCGGTGGTGGCGTCGATCTCCTGGGCGTCGGCGAGCGCGATTTCGGAGTCTGGCAATTCGACCGCCTCGACCACCTTGCGGACGAGGTAGATGTCGACCTGGCCGGTCTCCCGGTCGAGCATGCCGGCCACGTCGCCCTCGAGGTTGTACTGCTTCTTGGCGGCCTGGGCGACCGACTCCTGGATGGCGCTGACGATCACTTCGCGGTTGATCCCCTTTTCACGGGTGATCTCGTCGATGGCTTCGATCAATTCGCGGGACATGGGATTAGAACTCCACTTCGAGATTGGCTTTTTTGACGATGGTAAACGGAACCTCGGCGCGCTTGCCCCCCTCGAGGGCCAGGGTCACCGCGGTCTCGTCGGCGGCCTCGATGCGGCCGCGCAGGAAGGTCTGGTTGAGCACCCGCTCGGTGGTGATCACCGCCGCGGTCCGCCCGATGAAACGCCGGAAGTCGGCGGGGGCGAAGAGCGGCCGGTCGAGCCCCGGCGAGCTGACCTCCAGCGTGTAGGCGAAGGGGAGCGGGTCCTCGAGGTCGAGCAGCACCGAGAGGTGCTCGCTGACCCGCGCGCACTCGGCGAGCGAGACCCCGCTCTCGGCAAGCGCATCGGGCCGGTCGACGATGACGCGGATGGCGCGATTGCGGCTGTCGAGCGGCGCTTCGATCCACGCCACCTCGAGCCCCTCGCGCGCCGCCGCTTGGGACGCGAGCCGGCCGACCGCCTCGCGCGCAGCCGTCCGGTCGTAGGACCGGCCGGTCTTGTCGGGGGCGGCTGGGGCGGGCGCCGCGGTGCGGGCCTTCTCCAGCTCGGTGCGTCGGGTCACTTGGGTTCGCCTTGAATCCCGGGAGACAAAAAAAGGTGGGCGCGAGGCCCACCCTGTGACGTCTCACGAGGTTGAGGCGCAAATTATAGCCGAATCGGGAATTTGGGGCAAGGGGCGGAAGGCATCCCTCCAAGCGCGGATGCAGCGCGGCGATCGGGGCGGCAATCGCCGGTCCGCCGCGGACGATTCCACCGTTCCACGCCGTCACACCCGCCGCCCGGCGATCCGTCCCCCGCCCGCCGCGCCCGCGCGCGAAGCGTGAATAATGGCCTCGCGAAACCTTGCCGATCCGGCGCCGTAATCGTCTCCCGGCCCCCGGGCCGAAATTCTTCAGTTTCAAATGAGCGGACCCGTCATGAACGAAGCCAGCCTCCCCCTCGGCGCCGTCGGCGCGAAGACCCTCGTCGCCGGCCGCGGCCGCAAGGTCACCCTCATCGCCGGCGGCTCGCTGCTGGGCGTCATCCTGCTCGGCGTCGCGCTGCGCCCGCGCGGCGACAAAAAATTGGTCGAGGTCGAGAAGCTCGGCCGCCGCACCCTCATCCAGCGGGTCACCGCCTCGGGCAAGGTCCAGGCGCAGCGCAAGGCCGACCTCTCCGCGACCGTGATGGGGCAGATCGTCAACATCGCGGTCAAGGAGGGCGACGCGGTGAAGAAGGGGCAGGTGCTGCTGCAGATCGACCGCGCCCGCGCCGCCGCGGAGGCGGGCCAGTCGCGCAGCCAGATCGCGGTGGCGCTCGCCGACGAGGCGCAGGCCCAGGCGACGCTCGAGCAGTCGAGGCTCGATTTGAAGCGCGGCGAGGAGCAATTCGCGAAGCATTTGGTCTCCGACGCCGAGATCCAGAAAATGCGCACCGCCGCGCGGGCCGCCGAGGCCGCGCGCACCGCCGCCGCCGCGCGCGTCTTGCAGGCCCGCGCGGGGCTCGACGCCTCGAGCGACTCGCTCAACAAGACCACCCTGCGCGCGCCGATGGACGGCGTCATCACCCGCAAGGCCGTCGAGGAGGGCGAGATGGCGGTGGTGGGGACGATGAACAACCCCGGCACCGTGCTGCTCACCGTCTCCGACATGTCGGCGGTCGAGGCGGAATTGGAATGCAGCGAGGCCGACGTGCCGCAGGTGAAGGTCGCCCAGCCGGCGGTCATCTCGATCGACGCCTTCCCGGGCCGCTCCTTCAGCGGGGTGGTGACCGAGGTCGGCGCCTCGCCCTGGATCAAGACCGACGGCGGCGCCTCGACCGGCAACATCTTCAAAGTCAAGGTGCAGATCAAGGACCCGCCCGCGAACATCCGCCCCGGCTTCACGGTCACCGCCGACATCGAGGTCGCCCGCCGCGACGACGCGCTGGCGCTGCCGTTGCAGGCGATCGTCGAGAAGCCGCAGGCCGGCCCCGGCGCCGGCCCGGCCGGCAAGCGGGGCTCCGCGCCCGGCGACGGCCCCGCAGCCAAGGAAGCCGCGGTCACCCGCGCCGCCGACAAGGTGGTCGACCAGCTCGGCGTCTACCTCATCCGCAACGGCAAGAGCGAATTCGCGCCGGTCAGGACCGGCGTCAACGGCGACCTCTACGTCGAGGCGCTCGAGGGGCCGGCCGAGGGGACCGAGGTGATCACCGGCCCCTTCCGCGTGCTGCGCGAATTGAAGCCGGGCGACGCGGTGCAGGTGAAGAAGCAGCCCCGGGGCGACGCCAAGGGCAAGGCGGGCTGAGCGCGGAGCGCCGCGCGCCGCGCCCTCCCGCGTCATCACGCCGCAGATTCATTCCGCCGCCATGCTCCGCGAAATCCTCCTGCTCGCTCTCTCCTCGATCCGGCAGCACCGCCTCCGGAGTTTTTTGACGCTCCTGGGCGTGATCATCGGGGTGACCACCCTCACCTCGGTGATCTCGATCATCGGCGGCATCAACAAGTACATCGCCGAGAAGGTGCTCACCCTCTCGCCCGACGTGACGATCTTCACCAAATTCGGAATCATCACCTCGCGCGAGGAATTCCTCGAGGCGCTCCACCGCCGCAACCTCACGCTTGAGGACTACAAGTTCGTGAAGGAGCGCTGCGCCGGCTGCAAGGCGGTCGGCGCCGGCATCGACGGCCACAAGAAGGTCTCCCGCGGCCGCAAATACCTCCCCACCACCCAGCTCTACGGCTCGACCGAGAACATGGCCGACCTGTGGCGCTTCGACATCGAGAAGGGACGGATGTTCAACGCCGCGGAGGTCGAGCTGGCGTCGCGGGTGGCGGTGGTCGGCTGGACCCTCGCGGACGAATTCTTCCCCGGCGAGGACCCGCTGGGACAGCACATCGAGATCGGCGGCCAGCCCTTCCGCATCGTCGGGGTGATCGCCAAGCAGGGCAATTTCCTGGGCCAGGACCAGGACAACCAGGCGCTGCTGCCGGTCACCACCTACCGGCAATTGTTCGGCTACACCGAGTCGGTGGATGTCTACGTGCAGGCGCCCGACATCGCCTCGCTGCCCAGGATCGAGGACGAGGGGCGCGCCATCCTGCGCGCCCGGCAGATGACCCCGCCGCGCGTCCCCGACCCGTTCGGGGTGATGACCGCCGAGTCGCTGCAGATCCTGTGGAAGAACCTCTCGGGCGGGATTTTCATTTTCGCCGCCGGCGTCGCCTCGATCGCGCTGATCGTGGGCGGCATCGTGATCATGAACATCATGCTGGTCAGCGTCACCGAGCGCACCCGCGAGATCGGGGTGCGCATGGCGCTGGGCGCCCGCCGCCGCCACGTGCGCCTGCAATTCCTGGCCGAGGCCGCGGTGCTCAGCGCGGTGGGCGGGCTGATCGGGGTGGCGCTGGGCTTCCTGGTCTCGCTCGCGGTCGGCCACTTTTTCACCAGCTTCTTCTCGCTCAAGCTCGCGCTGCTGGGGCTCGGAATTTCGGTGCTGGTCGGCCTGGTTTCCGGACTGTGGCCGGCGCTGCGCGCCTCCCGCCTCGCGCCCATCGACGCGCTCCGCTTCGAGGGCTGAGCGCGCCCGCCATGACGAATTCCCGGGCCACCTTCCGCAAGTCGCTGACGGAAAATCTGCGCTTTGCCCTTGCCGCGCTGGTGCAGCACAAATTGCGCAGCGCGCTGACCATGCTCGGCATCGTCATCGGCGTCCTCACGGTCATCGCCAACGCCGCGCTGGTCATCGGGCTGAACAAGTCGATGATGGACAACTTCACCGCCTTCGGGGCGACCCTGGTGCAGTTCCAGAAATTCGAGCCGCGTTTCGGCCCCGGCGGCCGCGACGACGCGGAGCGGGCGCGCCCCAACCTCACCCTCGAGGACGCGCGCGCGCTCAAGCGTTACGCCCCCGCGATCGCCCACGTCTCGCCCGAGCGCTACCTGTTCGGCGAGGGGGGCGAGGTGCGCAACGGCAAGAAGAAGGCGTGGAGCGCGGTGGTGGCCGGCGTCGAGGAGGAGTACCAGGAGTGCAACAACCATTTCGTCGCCGCCGGCCGCTTCATCACCCAAGGCGACGTGGCGACCGCGGCCAAGGTGGCGGTGATCGGCGAGGACGTGGTGCGGGCCCTGTACGGCCGCGCGGAGCCGCTCGGGCAGACCCTCACCATCGACGGCGTCCGTTACACCGTGATCGGCGTCTTCGAGAAGAAGGGCTCGCGCTTCGGCAATTCCGGCGACGGCTTCACGATGATCCCGCTCAGCGCCTTCGACGCGCAATTCCCGAACGTCAAGGCGTTCGGCCCCCACCACAGCGGCGACACCATCCACATCGCGACCGTGCCCGCCTCCTCGGAGCAGGTGCCCGCCGCGATCGAGGAGGGGACCGCGATCCTGCGCGCGCGCCGCCACCTGCGCCCGCGCGAGCCGAACAATTTCGCGGTGCTCACCCCCGACAAGATGATCGAGCAGACCGCCGCGATCCGCGCCGCCATCGGCGTGGTCATGATCGGCATCGCTTCGCTGGGGCTGCTGGTGGGCGGCATCGGCGTCATGAACATCATGCTGGTGAGCGTCACCGAGCGGACGCGCGAGATCGGCACCCGCCGCGCGCTGGGCGCCCGCCGCGCCGATATCGTGCAGCAATTCGTGACCGAGGCCGCGACCCTGAGCGCCATCGGCGGCGTGCTCGGCATACTGCTCGGGGTCGCGATCGCGCTCGCGATCAAGTTCGGGGTCGGCTTCCCGGTCGCCGTCCCCCTCTGGTCGGTCGCGCTCGGCTTCGGCGTCAGCGTCTCGATCGGTCTCTTCTTCGGCATCTGGCCCGCCTTCAAGGCCGCCCAGCTCGACCCCATCACCGCGCTGCGCTACGAGTGAGCGCTCCCGTCGGCGGCCGGGCGCGTTCGGGTTGGTTGAAGGGAATGTGATGATCAGGACGGGCAGGATGACCCGGATGACTTCGGCGACGGCGCGGCCCGCGGCTTGAAGGCGGTGGGCGTTCCGGCCTCCCCGTCACGCCGACAATCCCGAAACCCTTGGAAATCCCGAGCCTCAAATTCGATTCGGGCATTTCCCGCCCCGACCGGCGGGCTCAGGGGTAGCGGACGCGGCCCTGTAAGCCGAATTCTGTGCGCCCTTTCGGGCGCGGCGGCCATTCGTCTGGGCGATCCGTTTCGGGACCGCTCGCTGCGACCAACCCGGGACTTCAAGGCGGCCGGACCGGCCGTCGGCGCCTCGCGGCGCCTCGTCCCCTATTTGGTCTTGCACCCGGCGGGGTTTTCCTGCCGGCGCCGGTTGCCCGGTGCGCCGCGGTGGGCTCTTACCCCACCCTTTCACCCTTGCCCGGCCCTCGCGGGCCGTCGGCGGTCTGGTCTCTGTGGCACTGTCCGTCATCCTCGCGGATGCCCCCGGGCGTGCCGGGGCGCCGTGTCCTGTGGTGTTCGGACTTTCCTCCGCGACCCTCGCGGGCCGCGGCGGCCGTCCGGGCCGCGTCCGGGGGAAGTTTACCGCGAAAATTGCGCCGGCGAAAAACGAAGCGGCGGGCCGAAGCCCGCCGCCCGTTGGTCGCCGGAAAGCGCCGCGCTTATGGCGCGCAGGTGCTCTGCGCGGGCGGGATCTCGACCGCGGCCGAGTTGTAGCCCGACGGCCCTTCGAGGGTGTTGTAGGCGGTCACCAGGTAGTAATGGCTCCCGGCCGTCCCGAGGCCGGCCGCCGGCGTGGTCCGCCGCCCCGCCGCCAGCGTGGTCGCGACGGCGCACACATTGCCCGCCGCCCCGCCGTGGGTGTACGGCGTCGCCGGCGCGAAGGGCATGTTCCCCTCGTAGACGTTGTAGCCGGTGGCGCCCGCCCGATCCTCGAAGTTGAGGACCACCGTTCCCGCGCCCGCACCCTTCCTCGCGGTCATCGCCGTGGGCGCGGTCCCGGAGACCTCGCCCGGCGACACCGCCCCCGCGCAATCCGCCGCCGTCACCAGCGTGTCGGCGGAGGCGAAGTCGTAGTTCAGGGTGAAGAACGGCGCGCCCGATCCCTTCACGATCGCCAGCGAATCAACCACCAACGAGGAGGCCGCGTTGGCGGCCTGGAAGGCGCGGATGTAAACCGTACCGCTCGTGCCGCCCGGCAGGGTGAAGGTCTGCGGCGCCGCGCAGCCCGGGCTGGCCGTGTTGGTCACGTTGAACATCGCCGTCCACGGGCCCGCGAGGTTGGTGCCCCACTGCAGCGCCGGGGGCGTGGCCGCGCCGCCCGTGTGGTAGCCCACGAACTGGAAGACCGGCGCCGGGGCGCCCGCGGGTACCGTGAAGGTCCAGGTGTGCTCGAGGCCGTTGTTGTTGTTGCCGTTGAGCTGGATGCTTTCGGTCCCGGTGGTGTCGCAGACCTGCGTCTGGACGAAAGTGCCGGTGACGGTCGAGCCCGCGGGGTCGGCTTCCGCGGTCGCGGTCGCGGTCGAGGAGCCGCCCGGCGTTCCCGCCGTCGCGTGCACCCAGACTTGGGCGATCAGCCGGTCGCCGGTCGCGAGCACGGTCCCCGCGGCGGGGGTGTGATTCCAGGTGAACCGCGTCTGGCTCGACGCCGTCGAGATGTCGGGGCTCGCGTAGCCGGTCGTGAAGAGCAGCACCGGCGTCCCCGCGTTGTAGCGGTAGACCTTCGCGTAGAGCTGTCCCGCCGCGCCGCTGTTGGTGGTCAGGCCGTAGACGTCGAACGTCCACGGCGCGGAGGCGAGGTCGGTGTTCTTGGCGTAGGCCGGGCTGATCCACTGCAGCGGCACCGACCCGATCTGGTATTCCCCGGCCGCGGTGATGTTCGCGGTCGCCTGCTGCTGCACCGCCGCTTCGAACCCCGTCGCGTTCTGCATGTCCTTGTAGCCCGCCACGAAGGTGTTCTGCACCTGGAAGTGGAAGGTCTGGCTGCCGGGGGTCACCGTCACCGCGTAGCCGGGCGAGGTGGCCGAGCAGCCGTTGGCGCCGGTCGCGGTCACCGAGTAGGTGCCGGTCGCGGTCGCCGCGTAATTCTGCGCGGTCGCGCCGCCGATCGGCGTGCCGCCCAGATTCCACTGGTAGGCGGTGTAGGACTGGGTCGAGAGGGCGACCGAGCCGCAGCCGGAGGTCGGGCCGGTCACCGTAGGCGACGGCGGCACCAGCCGCGCGGCGCCGCCGCTGCACGCGCCCACCGGGCTCGATCCGCAGGTGTTGACCGCTTGCAGGGTGTAGACGTAGGTCGTGCCGGGCGTCGCGGTGGTGTCGGAGTAGCTCGTGCCGCTCACCCCGGTGGCGACGGTGGTCGCGGCGCCGCCGCAGGTGGCGCTGCGCAGGATCGTGTAGGTGGTGGAGACCGGCGGAGCGGCGAAGGTCAGGTCGATCCCCGCGCAGGTGCCGGTGGCGGTGGGCGCCGCGGGCGCGCCAGGCGTCGCCAAGCGGGTGCCCGTCACCCCGGCCGCGTCGGCCGTGCAGGCCGCCTTCACCGCGCGCGCCACGTAGCAGTAGCTCGAACCGGCCGCCGCGGTGGCGTCCGTGAACGGCGAGGTGACGCCGGTGTTGGTCACCAAGCCGGCCGCCGAGGGACACGCGCCGTTGTAGCGCAGCAGGTTGGTGGAGGTCGAGCCGGCCCCGTTGGTCCACGAGACCGACACGTTGGCGCAGGAATTGGACGAGGCGGTCACCGCGGTCGGGGCGCTCACGCCGTTGGTGGTGACGGAGGCGGAGCAGGCGCTGTTGGGACTGCTGCCGCAGCCGACGGCCTGCACCGCATAGAAGTAGGAGGTGCCGGGAACCGCCGTCGCGTCGCTGTAGGTGGTTCCGGTCACGCCGGTGGCGATCTGCACCACGCCGGCGCAGGTGGAGCCGCGCAGGATGTTGTAGGAGGTCGCGCCGGCGGAGGCGGTCCACGACAGATCGATGCCCGCGCAGGTCGGGGTTCCGGTCAGGCCGGTGGGCGCGGGGGGCGGGCTGCACGTGCTGGGCGCCGCGCTCTGGCAGGCCGAGGGCTGGCCGTCGCACTGGTTGGTGGCGCCGCCGACCGGCTGCACCTGGTAGTAATAAGTGCGGCCGTTGAGCAGGTTGACGTCGGTGTAGGTGAGCGTCGGCGCGTTGATCGTGGTGATGAGCGAATAGCCCGCGCCGCAGCCCTCCTCGTTGCGGAAGACGCGGTACTGGGTGGCGTTGGTCACCGCGGTCCAGTTGAGGGTGATCTGGTTGTTGCCCGGGGTGAGGGTCAGGGTCGGGGAGAGCAGCGCCGGGCAGATCGTGAAATCGACGTTGTTGTCCGTGGTGCAGCCGGTCTGCGCGCGGCCGAAGGCGCATTGCAACTCGGCGGCGTGGGGCGTGCCGTTGGCGAGGTTGCCGTCGTCGTCATCCTGGACCTTGAGGTTGTGGAAGTCGGCGGTCGCCGGGCAGCCCGCGGTGCCCGTCGTGTTGCAGGCGTATTGGTCGCCGATCGTGTTCACCGATTTCCACCACAGCTTCGACAGCAGCGTCCAAGCTTGCGAGGGGGTGGTGGGATTCGTGGCCGCCGGGCAGGCCGCACCGCCGCCCGCGGGAATCGGATTGTGCGGCAGGTCGATGGTCGCCGCGTCCCAGAACGCGGCGGTGATGGGATAGGCGGCGCAGTGGGTCTCCCAGTTGCAGATGTCCGAGCCCGCGGGACAGGCCGCGGTTCCGGTCGGGCGGGTCACGGTCTTGGGGGCGCGGGTGGTGAATTTCGTCCAGTCGGAATCGCGCACCCCGGTGCAGGTGGTGCAGGCGTTGCCGTAGCCGTAGCAGAAGCCGCTCACGAAAAAGCCGCGCCCGATGCAGGAGTCGTGATGGTGGATGCTGGCGACGTTGTCGGCGTAGGCCTCGCTCGGCCGGGAATAGCCCGTCAAGTCGTTCGAGTCGTAGCCGTGGCCGATCTCGTGGTCGAAGATCATCGCGATCTCGCCGGTGTTGCGGCAGGTGGCGGACGACTTGAACATGTTCAGCGAGACGCCGTTCCAGTAGGCGTTGCAGGTTTGGTTGAGGTTGACGTTGACCGTCACCTGGTTGTTGTTGAAGGTCCAGGTCGGCAGCCAGCCGCGCACCTCTTCCTTCAACTTGTTCACGTTGTAGAAGGCGTCGCGCGCCGCGTGGGTGTCGCCCGCGGAATGGCCGGCCGGCACCGTGCAGTCGGTGCCGCCGGAGGTGCCGAGGTTCGTCACCCCGGCCACCGCGGTTTCATTGATCGCCCCGTTGCAGAAGCCGGTGTTGAGCGAGCGGACATAGCGGCCGTTGAGCGCGGTGGTGCCGGTGCCGGGGGCCGCGTAGTTGCCGCCGGTGTCCGTGTAGACCCCGCCGCCCGCGTCGGCGAACGGCATCGGGTAATTCGGCTGTTCGCAGCCGGTCGGGCAGATGCCGTCGTTGGAGAGCGGCTGCACGCCGCCGATGATCGTCCCGTAGTCGTTGATGTCCTTGAAGCTGAGGATCTCGCCGGTCTGCGCGTCCACCTCGGATTGCCAGGTGCCCGGCTCGCCGGCTTTGCGGAACGCGAGCGTGTAAACCAGACGGTGACGATAGCCCGCCCCGACCGCGCCGCCGCCGTCGTCCATGACCACGAAATTGAGCGCGGGCTTCGCCACCAAAGTCACCGCGGGTTCGACCACCGCGGCGTAGCCGAGCGTCGCGCCGACCGCGTCTTGGGGCGCCAGTTTGGGGGCGGAGGATTCGGCGACGGGGCTCAAGAATTGCCCGCCGAAAGAGAGCAGGTTGCCGTGGCCGACATGGAAGACCAGCAGCGCGCCCTCGACCGGCACGCCCTCCACGACCTGCGCGAACAGCACGTGGCGCACGGCGTCCCCCGGCGCGGCGGGTACGGGTCGGGATACCAGTTGCGACTGCGGAACCGGGAACCACGCTTTATGCGCGGCCATGAAGCGGCGGGCGATCCGCTCGAGCACGGCGTTGTTCACGCCGTTCGCGTCGCGCGGATCGCCGGCGCCCTCGGTCGTCGCTTGCAGCAGCTCCGCCGCGAGGTCCGTCTTGGTGAGGCGGTTGTTGATGCCGGTGCCGGGAATCCACGGCAGCCCGTCGGGCTCGACCGCGAGCGGGCCGCCGGTGCGCAGATCGAGGTGGATGATCGTGCGCTGGCCCAGCTGCGCCGGCGCGTCGGCCCAAGCGGACAGCATCGCGGCGAGGACGGGATCCGCCTTGGCGGCGAGCCTCTCGCGCGCCTGCACCGGCGTCACCGGGTTGTTGCTGTCGAGCGGCCGGCGGCGCAGCCGTTCGCGCGCCTGAAGCGGCGACCGGGACGCCGCGGCGGGCTGCACCGCGCGCGCCCAGCGGGGAAGCCCCGTCATGAGGGCGACGGTCGCGGCGAGCGCGAAATGACGCTTGGCGGGAAGGAAAGGGAATTGCATGATTGCATTATTGCTACAACGCCATCCGGCGAAAGACCGCGCGCGCAAAAATACGGTGATTTCCTGATTATTGAGTGTCCATTAATGACTTGACGAGTCAATGTTGATGGTCTCCATAAAATAAAGAGGGGGCCTTGCGGCCCCCTCTCAGCGCGCCTCGGGCGCGGCCCGCGGGCTCAGGGTGCGCAGGTGCTCTTGGTCGGATCGATCTCGACCGCGCTGGAATTGAAGCCGCTCGGCCCTTCCGCCGTGGTGTACTGCGTCACCACGTAGTAGTGGCTGCCCGCGGTCCCGATGCCCGCCGCGGCCGTGCTGCGCCGGCCCGCCGCGAGCGTGGTCGCCGCGGCGCAGACGTTGCCGGTCGTGCCGTGCGTGTAGGGATTGCCCGACGCCATCGGCAGCGCGCCTTCGTAGACGTTGTAGCCAGTCGCCCCCGCCATGTCCGCGAAATTCAGGACCACCGTGCCCGCCGTCGAGCCCTTGCTCACCTTCATCGCCGTGGCGGCCCCGGTCGGCGTGACCTCCGGCGGCCGCGCCGCGCCAGTGGAACAGGCCGCGGGGGTGTTCACGTTGGTGATGCTGACGTCGTCCACCCACCAGCCCGTCCCGGTGATCGAGACGTCCGAGGAGAGCGACCAGCGGATCAGCACGGTCTGGTTGTTCCAGGTCGCCAGCGAGCCGGTGTAGGTCGCGTAGGTCGCGTTGGTGCCGGTGAACGAGGCGACCGCGCCGAAGCCGCAGGCGTCGCCGGGTTGGGTCGAGGTGGCGGGATAGTTGACCGGAACCGTGGCCCATGTGGTGCCGCCGTTGTTCGAAATCTGCACCAGGCCCTTGTCATAATTGAGCTCGGTGTCGTAGTGGGAACTGAAGCTGAGCGTCGCGTTGGTGCCCAGGACGAGTGACGGAGTCACGAGCGCCACGCACGCGTTGTTGGCGTAGGTGCCGGTCTGATAAACCTTCGGGCCGAGGTTGCCGCCGGCGGCCGCGACCGACCACGGGGCGTTGAGGGTCATTTTGGCGGTGCCGGTGTCCCCCGCGTCGTCGGTCCAAGTTCCGATGGAGGCGGCCCCCGTGGGGGCGGCCGAGACCTGCACGGTGTTGGTGTCCTCGTTGCCGAGCGAGTCGACCGCGTGGACGATGTAGTAGTAGGTCACGCCGTTGCTGATGCCGATCGCGTCGGAATAGCTGGTGCCGGTCACGCCGGTGGCGATCCGGTTGCCCGCCGCCGGGGTGAAGCCCGAGGTCGTCGAGCGGTAGATGTTGTAGGTGACGGTGTTGCTCGCCCCCGCGCACTGTTTGGTGCCCGCGGCCCAAGTCAGGCCGACGGTGCAGGTGCTCTGGGCCGAATTGGTGGCGGAGGTGGCCCCGGCGAAGGTCGGCGGCAGGGTGCAGGTGCCGGTGGCGGTGCCTTGGGCGCAGCCCGACTGCGCGGATTCGCACAACCCCGTCGAGTCGGTGCCGGTCACCTTGAAGGCGTAGGTGGCGCCGCCCGAGACGGTGAGATCGTCATAGGGCGACGCCGCAACCTGGTTGCCGACTTTGCTGAAGGCGCCGGGGGCCGCGCAGGTGCCGGTCGCGCGGTAGACGTTGAATTTGCTCGCCGCGGGGGAGCCGTTGGTCCACGACACGCGCAAGTCGTTGTTGGCGGGCGCGGTGACGGTGCCGATCGTGGGCACTCCGGGGGTCACGCACGGTTGCGGGGTGGCGCTGGCGCAGGCGGAGGGCTGGCCGTCGCACTGGTCGGAGGCGCCCGCGATCGGCTGCACTTGGTAGTAGTAGGTGCGGCCGTTGAGCAGGTTGTTGTCGGTGTAGGTGAGCGTCGGCGCGGTGACCGTGGCGATCAGCGAATAGCCCGCGCCGCAGCTCTCCTCGTTGCGGAAGACGCGATATTTGGTGGCGTTGGTGACCGCGGTCCAGTTGAGCACCACCTGGCTGTTGCCTGCGGTGGGGGTGACGGTCGGGGCGAGCAGCGCCGGACAAGTGGTGAAGTCGACGTTGTTGTCGGTGGTGCAGCCGGTCTGGTGACGGCCGAAGGCGCACTGCAATTCCGCGGCGTGCGGCGTGCCATTGGCGAGGTTGCCGTCATCGTCGTCGTTCACCTTCAAGTTGTGGAAGGTGTTGTTGACGCCGCACCCGGCGGTGCCGGCGGTGGTGCAGGAATACTGGTCGCTCAGGGAGCCGACCGACTTCCACCACAGACGCGACATCAGCGTCCAAGCCTGCGAGGGCGTGGTCGGGTTGCCGGGGCTGGTCCCCGCGCACGCCGCGCCGCCGTTGGTCGGGATCGCGTTGTGCGGCAGGTCGATGGTCGCCGCGTCCCACACCGCGGTAGTCAATGGATAGGAGGCACAATGCGTCTCCCAGTTGCAGATATCGGAGCCCGCCGGGCAGGCGGCGGTGCCGGTCGGCAGGGCGACCGTCTTGGGCCGGGAATTGGTGAAGCGGGTCCAATCCACGTCGCGTACGCCCGAGCAGACGGTGCAAGCATTGCCGTAGCCGCCGCATTTGCCGGTACCGGTAAAGAATCCGCGGCCGATGCAGGAATCATGGTGGTGGATCGAGGCGGTGTTGTCCGCGTAGGCCTCGCCGGGGCGGGCCGAGCCGCCGCCGTCATTGGCGTCGTAGCCGTGGCCCAGCTCGTGGTCGAAGATCATCGCGATCTCGCCGGTGTTGCGGCACGAGGCGCTCGATTTGAACATGTTCAGCGAGACGCCGTTCCAGTAGGCGTTGCAGGTCTGGTTCAAATTGACGTTGACCGTCACCTGGTTGTTGTTGAAGGTCCAAGTCGGCAGCCAGCCGCGCACCTCTTCCTTCAACTTGTTCACGTTGTAGAAGGCGTCGCGCGCCGCGTGGGTGTCGCCCGCGGAATGGCCCGCCGGTACCGTGCAATCGGTGCCGCCCGAAATGCCGAGGTCCATGTTGCCGGGCGCGGCGATCGATTCGCTGATGGCGCCGCTGCAGAAGCCGGTGTTGAGGCACCTGACGTATTTGCCGGCCAAGGTGGTGGTCACGGTGCCGGTGGTCTGAGTGTAGTTGCCGCCGGTGTCAGTGAAAACATTGGCGGTGCCGGTGTCGGCGAACGGCATCGGATAGCCGGGTTGCTCGCAGCCGGACGGGCAGACGCCGTCGTTGGAGAGCGGCTGCACGCCGCCCACGATGGTGCCGTAGTCGTTGATGTCCTCGAAGCGGACGACGGCGCCGGTCTGCGCGTCAACCTCCGCCTGCCAGGTTCCGGGCTCGTTCTTCACGCGGAAGGTGATCTGGTGAACCAGCCGGTGGCGGTAACCCGCCCCGGCCACCGCTCCCTTGTCGTCGACGATGACGAACTTCAGGACCGGCTTTCCCACCTCGCTCACCGCCGCGTCGGTCACCCCGGCGTAGCCGTATGCGGCGTTGCGGGCGTCCGCCTGCCCGACCGCGGGGATCGCGCTCTCCCTGACCGTGGAGAGATACTGGCCGCCGAACGACAGGAGATTGCCGTGGCCGATGTGGAAGGTGAGGCTCGCGTCCTCGACCGGCACCCCGTTCACGAACTGGCCGAACCGGACATGGCGGACGAAGTGACCGGGGTCGGCGATCGCCGGCATCCGGACCAGCTGGTCCTGCGCCACCGGGAACCATTCGGGGTGACGGGCCATGAAGGCGCGCGCGATCCGCTCGAGCACCGCGTCGGTGACCCCGTTCGCGTCCGGCGGGTCGGTCGGGGCGCCGTCCGGCGCGAGGGTGGTCATGTACGGCGCCAAGTCGGCGCGCGTCAGGCGGTTGTTGACGCCGGTGCCGGGAATCCACGGCAGCCCGTCGGGCTCGACCGCGATCGCCCCGCCGCTGCGCAGATCGAGATAGACGATGGTGCGCGGACCGAGCGCCGACGCCGCGTCCGACCAGGCGTTCACGATCTTCGCCAGCGCCGGGTTCGCGCTCGCTTGCGCCTGGAGCGCCGCGAGGGGCTGCGGCACATTGGCGTCGAGCGGCCGTTGGCGCAGCAGCGCCCGGGAGGCGGGGGAATTCGCCGCGATCGAGGATTTGGCGGTCGGTTGCTGGAGGGCGAACAGTCCGCTCGCGGCCAGGAGCGCGAAGGCGGCGCGAACTGCGGTGCGGGGCGTGGAATTCATCGTGGGGTCTCCTGTAGCTCTGAAATTCTGACCTCAAAAAAACGCCGTAGCGCAAGCGCGTCAGGCATCCATTTATGAAGATGATAAGTCGCGCAGTTTACTTCCGATTGAAGTGGAAAATTTCGCAAACTTCGCAAATTGTAAAAAAATACAGAATTCACCGGATGCCGCCACCCGGTCACCGCAGCCGTCGCGTCATGCCCAATGCCCGTGCGACCCTGTGAGCGGCCTGCCAACGAATCAGGGCCGAGGCGGGCGAAGCGGGAATGATGAAGCGGCATGGCAGGAAATCCGCGCCGGAACCCGAACAGTCGAGTCGTTCAAGAGTCCGGAGCGTTAATTACTAAATTGTAATTATCATAAAATCCACCCCTGCGCGCTATCCGGTGATCGCCGTAAATCCGCGCGCCTTGCGCCGAGTTTAGAACGCCCAAGCGAGACCCACCCGGCCCCGCCGGCCGCTCTGCGCGAGCAACGGATCGCCCGCCGTGGGGTTGGTCGAGCGCAGCGTCGGATCGGTCGCCGGCTCCTCGTGATCGGGCCCGCCGGGGCCGGCGAGCCGGCCGTCGGCGCCGGGCGCCAGCATCCCGACGCGCCGCTCCTGCTGGTCGTCGTAGCGGACCGTCGCGACGGAACCCAGCAGGTTGTCGATTTCCAGATAGGCCGAGAGCTCGCCCCGCTTCAACGGCGCGCGCCATTCGAGCCGGAGGTCGAGCGCGGAAAGGTTCGGCGTCCGTCCGCGCGCGCCGCGGTCGAGCGCCCGGTAGTTCCGCAGGATCAGCTTGTCGGGCACCCCGTTCTGATCCAAGTCGAGCAGGTAGTAGTCCGCCCGGTCGCCGGGCAGGGTGCCGTCGAGCTGGGTGCCGGGCACCGCGAGCAGCGGCGTGCGCGGGCGGCCGCGCTC
>JACXTT010006470.1_pt1 | contig 16695 bp, 20 predicted proteins | sample 9270951 | NCBI WGS metagenome assembly JACXTT01 (sample SAMN15532306, study PRJNA645909) | rock metagenome | isolation source: weathered quartz diorite | place: Puerto Rico | collected 2017-06-21 | reverse complement strand
AATAATCCCCGCCCAAGATCTTTTCGTAATACTGCTTCCACCTTTTTTACTTACGGACCAACGTATGTCCGAGTCCCCTCGCGTACGGTATTGCGCAATCGGATTACGATTTCGATTGGAGGTGTTCGGTCGCTTACCTCCTCTCGCTCTCAACCGGATCACTCACGCGAACCGCGCGCCGATCGCCTTCTATAGCCTTCATGACGAGATGTGTAATCGTTCCGTTGGCGCCCGCCACAAACTGAACCACCCCAACGATCCCGCCGAGCGTCGGGACAGCGAACTCACTTTCGGACTGCGCGAACATCGGATGGATTCCGGCGAGTGGCACCTCGATGGCTAGCCGATCGCCGTCGAGGGAAACCCGCAGGTTGCCCAGAGGTCCGGTAGAATAAACCCCCACGTACTGGGCGAGAATCGCGGCAGCGACTTTCGTCTCGCGCTTCACTTCGTCATTGAGCGTCCCGACGAGGTGAGCGCGGTCGTTCTCGTTTTCGTTACAAACGTACTCGAGGAGTTCGGTGTCGGGCACGTAATTCACGTCCATGGCAATCGTCCACGGATTTGTATACGCTTTCGGATCCTGAAACGTCACCTGAAGCTCGATGTGCCCGAAGTCCTTGCGCCGATAGCGCTCCGTCATGTGCAGCGCCTCGGTATGCGGGTGGCCGGTGAGGTCGAGCCAGGTCCTGTCGTTGTATCCGGCCGTGTCGACCACGAGCGTATCGCCATTCCAGCGTCCGACCGAGTAGCCCATCCAGGTGGGATCTGGATCGATCGGCAGATCCCGTCCGTCCGTGAAGATCTGGCGCGTGCGAGTTAACTCATACAGGATGAGCACCAGGCCCGGCGTCTGGACGATCTTGAACAGATCCAACGGGAAGTGACCCGCGCGGGGACCGGATGGCAAGCAGTTCGTATTCGGACTGTCTTTGCCGTACGTGGCCACCCGCTCCCTGTACAGTGCTTCCGCCCAAGGCAGCATCTCGGACTTCTGGTCGCTGAGGATGTTAATGGCGTAGCCGAGCGCGTTGACCTGCCAGATTCCCGAAAGATCCGGCTTACCGTCCGCGGTTCGCGGCGCAGGCGCCGACAGGTTCGGCTTGCCGTCCGCCGTGCGCGGGATTCCAGGAGTTGGATGCTTCAGCCACTGTGCTGTGGCAGTCGTGGTTCCGGCGGCGAAGATCAGCGCAACATATAGAATGTTTTTCATTTCGCCGATCCCATGATCTGTAGGGACTGAATTCTTGAAAAATCTATCCTTCGCCCTTTTGTGTTTCCTCCCGCAAGGTACAGCACCCTGAAATCCGGTATGAGCGATAGTCTCTGCTGAGTTCCATCCTTCATCACGAACAGCGCACTTCCTGGAGTGATGTCGGTGATTGCGGCGAGAGCATCGATCCAGATATTCACGATTGATCCGTCGTTTGCTCTTGCTCGTACAGCCACCCTTGAACAGATCGCAGCGGAGCATCCGAAGCCATCGAGCGTGACATTTTGATTCGTGCCATCAGTCAAGGTCACGCGCCCCATTAAGCCAGAGGCGTGCGTTTGGGCTGACTGCTGATTTGGCTCAGTCTTCTTTAACGTGCCGCTCATTCCATCCATCGCAAACGTTAGCGAAGCGATGAGGGTCAACGACACACCAAAAGCGCGAAGCCTTTTGATCTTCATAACAGGTTTACTCCTTGTTGTTAAGATTCGTTGAGCAATGCTCTGATCGCAGTGTCGAATTCGCCTCGCCTACAGAATCCGCCGTGCGTGACGGCAATACGACCAGACTTGTCGATCAAGAAAGTAGTAGGTATGACGCTCAGGTTGCCGAACAACCTTATCAGAACATCGTCTGTGCCTTGGACGACCTCATGATTTAGAAAAACGAGCCGGTCCTCGCCATACGTCTGCTGAAATTCTCTAAACCAGGACATCTCGAGATCACACGTGGCGCAGTTTGTAGTCCAGAAAGTGAAGAGAACCACGCGGCCTCGCAGATCGGCGAGTGTAATTGGCCGTCCAGCGCTATCCCTCACCGTAAAATCTGGCGCAGGCTTTCGATAGTCAAAATTCGTGTAACCCGGATCAGTTCCCACTTTTGAAAAGCTCAAAAGACGTATACAGGCGGAGGCGTAGCGTCCAGCCAAACTTCGTGTCACCGGAAATGCCAAGATCACCAAAACCGTTACGGCGAAACCAACTGCGATCCCAATCCTTCGCCGTTGCCGGTTATGGCGTATTTGGCGTTCCGCGCGAAAGTGCAGGAGAGCCTGCGCCAGGTTGGGTTGCCAATCGGGGCTGGGCTGGAGTCTGGATAGACGATCGCTCAGCCAACGGCTTCGGTTCACGCCCTTATCCTCCATATCGCCTTATGAACTCCTTTCGAAAGAGTTGCTCTGCGCGGCTGAGAAGAGTTCCGACCGATGCCGGATTGAGATGAAGAGTCGAGGCGATTTCATCGTAGCTGAAACCTGAACTGCGCAAGAGTAACAACTCTGCGTCTCGCTGTTTCACAGCGGCCAAGACTGTTCGAACCTGCTCCTGCTCTTCCTTTGCGACTTTAATCTCCTCAGGTGACGGTGACACGTGACGGACATTAGCGGAAATGGACGCGAACAGGGTTTCGTACCGGTTACGCCTGAGTTCACGTCGAAGCCTATTTAAGGCGGCCCGAATCGCCGTCCGGTATAGCCAACCATTGGCTTTTTCTCCATGAGCGGATGGATGTCGATCCCATTTCAAGAACACTTCGACGGCAAGCTCTTCCGCCCGTGCGGGATCTCGTATCACGCCGGCAATGACGCGGGCAATTCGCTCATATTGCGCTTTGAAAAATGCTTCCAGATCGGTGCTGCCGTCGTTGTCATCCATTGCTATAAGAGCTTCGGTTCCCGCATCCACATTAGTACAACACCGGCCATCGATGATTTGTGACATGTTAAAGCGATTTTTTGGACACAAGTCGAAGAAGATGGCCGTGTAATTACTGACGATATTCTTGCTATCTACCGGCAGAGTCGCTTTGGCTAACGGAAGGTTCCAGTGGGAGACGAGCCGCCAATTACGCGAATTACGCGGATTGGGGCGCAAGAAATCGGACTTGAATCGTTCCAATTCGCGAAATTGGCGTAATTGGCGGCTCGTTCTGTTCCCGTTGGGCAAAGCCTCCTGCACCTTCAAATGAGTCGCGCGAACGTCTACCGCTTGATCGGCAAGCACAAGCGGTCGCACTTACTGGAGCAGCCACGAAGCTAATACTGCGAGCGGCCTCCCTCCTTCAGCGAAGCGCCGCCGGCTTTGCATCAGCCGCCGGCCTAATCGCTCCAGCGTCCTCGCTCCGAGCGTGAGGCATCTCCGATCGAGATCAAGCCGCCTCCCGTTTGCTGACAACGTCCGCCGGTTTTGCATCAGCCGCCGGCCTAGACGGCTCCGGCATCCTCACTCGCGGCATGAAGGATCTCCGGCCAAGATCGAGCCGCCTCCCATTTTCAGGCAGCGGCCGCCGGTTTTGTAGGAACGCCCTCCGATAAAGTACAAAGCATCTCCGAAATAGCACGACCACCCGTGCTTGGAGCTTGATCGCCTTTGCTACGAAGCATGAAGCGTCACGCTTATCCGGCGATGCTCCGAGCGAATTCGGCGGCGCTTCGTTCAATTTCGGAGGCCGCTCCTACAAAAAGGCCGGCAGCTCGTGGAAATAGACTGAACACTGTCGCATGGAGGGCGGCCGTTCTCTCTACGAATGCGCACTACCGACCTTTTTCTTCCGGCGTTGGTTGAAAATCGGAGACGCTACACTGCAGGACGTACGCGCCTGACCGCACCAGGAAGATGTCTCACGCAAAATGTGCCGCGGTTCCTGCTCATCCGGAGAGTCTGGGCGGATGGACGCCGGCTGCTGCATCTCGGCGAGTAGTGGCTTACACAAAAAGATTGGAATTCTTCTGGGATTTTTGCGGAGGGCGGGTGGAAGGCTCCCCATCTTGGACGATTTTCGAACTTTGCAGATTGTCGTTAAACGCTGAGGGCTGTATGAAGTTGACGTCGGAGCCCACAAACAAACAACAGGATTATCATTCTGCTGTTACGTTTGAACTCACCGTATTCTCACACAAGGCTTCGAGTTCAGTCGGTCCGGGGAGTATGGAAAGGCCAGTTCGTTGGATATTTCCGTTGGTTGTTTGGAGATGCGGCTTCGGGTCTCAGTTGCGCAATGTCGGCCGGAGGTGGGCCGATTTCAGCGAAGACGTCAGTGTCTGCTAACCACTCGTTAGTGGAGACGAAGGAGACGTCGCCGCTTGTCTCTGCTTTTTCGCAGAAAGACGGCCAGAACTGTCGATAAGGGTTGCCTAGGACGGCAGCATGAACTGGTCCGTGCGGAATACCTGCCCACCACCATGAACACACCGGATGATGCTCCGTGCCACTGTTTATCCAGTAACGTCCTCTCCTGCGTTTGAAACCTCGAAGCGTGCGCACATCACCATAGAAAGGTTGTACGGTCAACGATATCTGCTTCCAGGCGCGCGCTAAACCTACCGCCCAACCGGGTTGGATGAGAGCATCTACATCGACCTCGATTGCCAAGTATCCGCATCGAAAGCCGGCACGCGATCCTCCCACGTATGGCGGTATAGACACCTTGACTCCTGCGATCGGAGGCTGTGGATACCACACCACCAATGTCTTGATGTAACGAAAGAACGATACAAAATGGTCGCGACCCGTGTCGGCGTAAAGGTGTTGAGGAGGTTCGTATGAACCGTATCGTTTTGGAAGAGCTTCTGGAAGGGTGGATTCAAGGACATGAACCAGATCTGCAACCCGTCGGTCGATCAGTGCACCCGAGATGAACCACCACGAGAGTGTAATCACCGAAGCAGATTCGCTAGGCCCAAGTGAAGCTAAGCGCCTGACGCCGCGCGCGGTCGTAATAATGTCCGTTTGCGGGTCAAATATAACGCCGTGAGCAGCTGTTGCGAGTTGCATTGCAAGCCGGGTCAAGATTCGTCGCGCGTTGTCGGCCGCTGTGATTGGAGAAAGATTGAGCTCGGTTACGAAAGCTATTCCCGGTAACAAGTTCGCGACATCGTCCGGAATGTCTTCGGCAGAGACCTGGTTAGAAGGACCGACCTCAAGGTTCCAGCCCCTTCCAGTTCGAGTCCATGTGCCGTTCTTCGAAGGCGAGCGGTTTGGGTCCGATAAGTCCACTGGCTGGACCGACCAAATCTCGAGGTCATAGCTCATGAGACATTCTCACCGGGTCTACGGCATTTCTCAACTATTGCACCCTAGCGGTGGTGCCCAACGAGCGAAAATGGAAGCGAATTGCGAAATAGGCAAGAAGAGGCTCCTCAGGTAGGACTCGAACCTACAACCCTGCGGTTAACATTGGCGTCGGAACGAAGGTTAAAAACCTCGTTGTTGTAATCACTTCACGCCAATGGGCGCATCTGCAACGCGGAAACCACAATCAGTCACGTCCGATTATTTCCAACCAATTCGTTTGATTTCTACCAATAGTGACCGACGAGGTGACACAAAAACGGACACAACTTTCTGTTGCTTCTTGCGCAGATGTTTGGCGAACGCTTATCCCCAGTTCGTGAAATTCGACGTTGGGGATTCGGTTTACTATCGGTGTTGTAGTCCCGAGCGACGGTAAATGAAATAAGCCGCACCGAGACCGATTGCCACGTTCGCGATGAGAGCTCCAAGCAGGTCCGTAGAACCCGACCAACGCTGATAAAAGGGAAATGGAAACCCGATCGGGATATCTCCTCCCATTCTCAACCATTCGTACCAACGTGGCCAACTGTCCAGATTCGCCCAAGCATAACCAGTTACAAAAATCATGATGTTCGCACGCTCATTCGTTGTAATAGCCAGGAGAAGAACTACGAAAAGTACTCCAATGAGAACGTCCGTGCCGGCGACCCAGGGGCGCAGTTTCGCCAATCCCTCGTCTGTGACGAAGTAGGCAAAACCGGAGCGATGCCAAAATGTTGAGACGCGCCCGTAGTGTTGAGTTATCCAAACGTAGCCAAATAGTGGGCCGCAAATAGCTGCCCACCGTCTCAGCGCGTAGGGCTTCGGCTGGCTCTCATGTTGTGGGGCTTGGAACAGCCTGTAGATTGCATCGACGCAAGCTAAAGCGAGGAGCGCGTTTAAGAAGACATAAGTCAACTTCAAACCCTGAGCAGACGTGAAGGTGAACGGAAACCCAGCGTCAAGGAAGGAGGGGTCGATGAACCCAGGTCTGGTTTGTTGGTCAGCCGCTTTGAGGCGAATCAGTATCGGGTTCGCCCAGGCGAAGGCCGCGGCGAATAATGCACCGGCACAGTACTGAATCCAGCGTAGACGATCGTTCGGCCAACACAGCCAGAGGAGCAAGAGGAACCCAAGGACACCGACGGCGACATTGACTCCCCACACTTCCCACGCGAATGGTTGCAATCCGCCAGCATCTGACAGTCGGAGCATCCGCGCCGGAAAGCCAGCGAAGCAGATCGCGAAGGGCCCGTTGGCAAATGAACACCCGGTATTTGCTTCCACATCGAAAAACACCAACAGAATGGCAACGGTCCAGCAAAACCGGTTTTGTATTTCCAAACTGCCCATTTAAAATCCGTCGCTATTCTTTTTCGAGTCAGAGGTAAACTTCAATGGCTACAGTTCGCCTATTAACAGGTTTTCGTAGCTACTCCGACCAACAACTCGCCACGATTGCCGCGGCTGCCGTCGAGGGCCTCACCGGCTACAAGGCTTATCGACCATCGCGGCGCCGCTGCTTTGATACTTCGCTCCAAAATTCTTTTGAGGAGAGCCCGCGGCCTGCCGCAATGCTGGCCCGTGACTTTTTGAGGAGTCTTTGCAGCCGCGGAGAGCGCGCGAGGACCAAACTTTCAAACATTGAAAAGTCCCAAACCGAGCCGTGTTGTCATCACTCGCAACGGCAAGGCCGTTGCAGTTCTGGTCTCTCCCGTTGACGATGATGATGTCTCTGCGCCTAGGGCCAAGCGGATGCCGATCGCGCCGAACACAGCGATCCTACTCAAGGATGCGCAAAGGCGAGCAGTTCCGGTGGAATGGGCACGTTAATCGAGGCGTCATAATCTGTGGTGGCTTCCGTCCGGAAATTTGGGAATTGCGATTCCACGAAAACGCGGCGAATGAGGAATGTCTTTTTGTCGATCCAGACGGTCTCTACCGATGTCGCCTGCAATGCCTGCTGGGGCGGAGACTGGAAGCGATAGAACGACCTGTCGTCGATCGTGCCGTCTTCAATCGGCTTCATGGTCGTGAGCCGTGCAACCCCTGTACCGCCGACGTCGGAGGGAAGCAGCAATGAGGGAATACGGTAAGCCGACACACCCGACACGCCCATTGCGCCGGCAATCGCCAGGCTGAACGATTGCGGCGTGCGAAGCGGCGGATCGTGGACGTTCCACCACGTCTGCATATCGGCACCGTCGCGCCAGATGATGTATCGCCCCGGCGGGACCTTGGTTTGGTATTCGAAGCGAAATTGGCCGGGCCGCACGAAAGCGGTCTGGAATGGCTTCTCGTCCGTCCGTTGACGGCCGTTCTCGAAAAAGATCGTTGTCACCTTGCCCACGTCGCGGTAGGTACTGCATTGCAGGTAAACCTCGCGGGTTTTCTGAATGATGTCGATAGCGAGCGACGAAGGCTGCTGCGCCACCTCTGTCGAGGCGAGATGGCCTAAGAACGCGATCAGTAGTGCGGCATGCCACATTGGAATGCTCCTCGGTATTGTCGAGTCATTTCGACGTTCACCGTGGCGTGTCATAGCCCATGACGCGGGGCTTTTGATTAGCCAAGCTATCCACGATCGCCTGTTCCGCTACGACGGAGAACAGCGGCCGAATGTTTAGCACAGCGTGAGTGGGGTTCTGGATCATCATGATCGGAATCATGTCTTCGACGGGATCGATCCAGAAAATGGTGCCGTTCGCTCCACCCCAACTCCAGGAACCGATAGACAGTGCATCCGCCGCCTTTGCTGGGTCCGTCAGCACGGCGCCGCCTAATCCGAAGCCAAAGCCTTCACCGCGGACGTAGACCGTTTTGCCCGTACCGATGTGATTGGTGAACATCATATCGACCGTCGCTCGTCCGAGTAGCCGTACACCGTCGAGTTCCCCGCCGTTTAAGAGCATTTGAGAGAAGCGCCAGTAGTCAACGGCAGTGCCATTCAAGCCGGCGACGCCCGGGAAATAGGTGGTCGGTTCTTGATACTGCGGTTTCCGAACCAGTTCGAGCGCACCAAGCGGATCCGGTTGCCCGCCGGCACCTTGAGGAAAACGATAAATTGCGGCGACGCGACCGACCTTCTCCTGCGGGATGTTGTAGTAGGTGTCGTTCATGCCGAGCGGCTCGAACATCCGTTTCCTCAAGAACTCGTCGATCGTCATGCCGGACATCTTCTCAACGAGAATCGCCACAAAATCGGTCGACGATCCGTATTGCCATCGATCTCCCGGCTGAAACAAAAGCGGGATCGGAGCAGCTCGTTCAATCGCCTCGCCAAGTGTTTTCGGCCGTGGCGCCGCCGGCGCCTGCGTTTGTTGCTGCGGCGCAACCGTGGCCGCAGGCAGGTCCGGATTCTCTGGTGATGCGCTGTTCACGCGTTCGTTCGGATTGAGGGTCAGGCCCGATGTGTGCGTCAAGATGTGCCGCACGGTGACGGGGCGCGCCTTAACCAGCTTGCCATTGGCCATCACCATCTTATTCGCGTAGGAAGGGAGCCACTTGGAGATCGGATCGTCAAGCCTGAACTTGCCCTCTTCCCACAGCATCATCAGCGCCGTTGAGACGATCGGTTTTGTCATCGATGCGAGTGCGAAAATCGCATCTTTCGGCATCGGCTGCCTTTCTTCCTTGTAGCGCCAGCCCTGCGCTTCGTAGTGGACGATTTTACCCCTGCGAGCGATCAGCGTTACGGCGCCGGCAATCTGGTTCTTGTCGATGAAATCCTGAATGAATGCATGAACGCGTTCCAACCGCTGAGACGACATCCCCACGGTCTCAGCTTTAGCGATCGGAAGTTCTTTGTTCGCTGCTCTCCGCGGAGCTGTAACAAGCGTCCCGGCGAACAACAGCAGAATCCCAAGAATGCACACCTTGCGCAGCCGCATCGTTTTGCCTCCAAATGGACAGGAAAATGTTGGGACGTTTATATCGTGGGCTTGGTGTGGCTTGCAATTGAAACCATCTAAAGCTGCCTGGTGATCGCGGATCATGATCGCGGATTGGCTGCCATTCGGGATTCTCGGAAGCCGACAACATCAGCGTTCAACAGGAGCGGTGGAACTCTTGTCGACAGAAGACCCAGCGAAAACCTTCCGGCCATCACTCAGCATGACACTTTTGGCATTGGCCTTCTTTGCACCGGATTTGGCGAGATAACCTACGACCGTTACTCGTTCCCCGATTCTCAGCGAATCCTGCCTCCATCCCAAGCGCCGCAGCACCAGCAGAGGGCCGAGTTCAAAATTCCAATTCGCTGTACCATCCTCTTCCTTCACGTCGACGTAAAAATGAGCGTGAGGATTCGTCCACTCGATTCTTGTGACCGTTCCGGTAAATGACTTAAGGTTGTTCGCATCGAATTCGGCCGTGAAGGGATGATGTGCCGATAAGCCGTGGGCAATAATCACAAGAATCAAGCTGATCGCTGCAACTGAAGTGACGCCTCTCATACAAGACACCCGATTTACTTTACGGCCGGCTCAGCCGAAAACTGATTGTTCTCGGTGCAATAACTGGCTTCCAACTCGAATTCGAATTGGTGATGGGGTCGACCGGATTGACGCCGCCTGTGGCGCAAAAGAGTTTTACGGGGATGAACCTCCTCGCAGAATTCTGCGCAGGCACGCCGTCTTGCAAAGGCGGTGAATCTATGATTTGCTCATGCCCGAATTCATGCACGGAACTGGAGGTTTTTCGATGCCGAGTCTCAGAAAAAGGCGCATTCACCTTTTGTTTGTCTTTCTCAGCGCTGCCAGTGCGCTTAGTGCGGGTCTTTACGCGCAACGGGGCGGCCAGACCGCCGCGACGCAGCCGTCCGGGCCACGACCGTCGACGGCGCCGCCCCTCGCGCCCGTGCGTCTGGACGTCGATGGCAATTTCCGGATCGCCCCGCCCTATGCACCCGACCCGGCCTTTAGCGAAAAACTCAACGTCTCGAAAGGCCGCGTGATCCGTTTCACAATGAACTCGGCTGAAAGCAAAATCTTCCCGACCGCGCCGGTGGGTGGCGGTCGAGGAGCACGCGCGGGCGGCGACGCGACGGCCGAGCCGCCGCAGCATCAGACCTTCCAACGTCAGGTCGCCGTCTACATTCCCGCCGGGTACGTACCGAACACCCCGGCGCCGTTCATCGTCGTGCAGGACGGACAGACGTACATCAATGACGCAGGGACTTCGAGGACGGATCGGACTTTCATGCCGCCAATGCTCGACAACCTGATCAATGAGAAGCGGGTTCCGCCGATCGTTGCCGTGTTGGTCGCTCCAGGGCCCGGCGGTCAGCGGACGATCGAATACGACACGGTTTCAGATCGCTACACCAATTTCATCGAGACGGAAGTGCTGCCCCGTATCACGAAGGATTACCAAGTGGCGTTCACAACCGATCCTGAAGGCCGTGCCACGTTTGGCATAAGCTCGGGCGCCGCTGCCGCGCTCACGATGGCGTGGCTGCACCCGAACCTCTATCACCGCGTCGTCAGCTATTCGGGCACCTTCGTCGCACTCCAGCGCAACGTCACAGCACCGAACGGCGCGTGGGACTTCCACGAGACTTTCATTCCGAATTCCGAGCGAAAGCCGCTGCGGATCTGGCTGCACGTCAGTGAGAACGACCTCGGGGCGACCTCTCCCGCCGAGCAGATGCGCAACTGGGTGATTGCCAATAACCGGATGGCGGGAGTGTTGAAGGCCAAAGGATATCCTTACCAGTTCGTTTTCTCGGAGGCCGCGGGCCACGTCGACCAGCGTGTGCAACTTCAAACCATGCCCGAAGCCTTTGAGTGGGTGTGGAAGGGCTACATGCCGAGCGGCAAGTAAAGGATGTTTTGAACGCCGTCCTGCGTGGTGTTGTTTTGCAACCGCACGGAATCCATTGTCTTGCTGAAGACGTAGAAAGCGTTGAGCTCTTCGGCGAGCCCGACATTTCAGAAAAGAACGGCTGATTCCGATTAAGGGCACGAGGTCGTGGAGCCAACCATGAACTTGCGCCGTCGGCGTCAAAATAAACAGTTTGCCCCGAGTCGCTTTAGTCCGGACTTTGCCGACTCCGCAACGAGCGACCTAAAACAGAAGAATATGAGCGCGTTCCTCAGCATTGTCGTTCATCGTTTGGAATCCTAAGACGTAGTTTCAGAATCCGGGTGTCTTCAGACGCGCAGGAATTGCACGGATTCCCGATGTCTCTGCGCACGATAAAGAAAATGGTGTGCATCCTGGAGGCAAAGATGCGCAGGGTTTTCGTTTCGCGTGTAGAGGGGACGTCCCGCTGCACGGCAATGAGTCCAAGCTGCGCGGCTGGGAGGGAATCCTGCGCGGCATCGACATTTCCGAGTGCAGCAAAGACCCTTTCCCGCGCGCACGCGGTTTGCTCGATTTGCGCGGCTTCCTACGGCTAGGCAGGCCGGCTTCTTTCCGTATCTTCCACAGGTACGATGCAGATTTACCTGTCATGGCGGTCCACATGCACCATTGTCGATCCGAAACGGCTTCCAGTCTCACAGACAAGCTCTACTGAATTCGGATCATCTGTGTGTGCCCGCGCGGCACCAACGATAAGTCGCCCGGAAGGAGGCTTTGGAAAGTGAATGGACGATATTTCGCGGTCAGAAAAAGTTCACGCGCATCCGCAGGAACATTGAATGTCATCGACTCGCGCAACGTCTCTCCGGCAGGCAGCGTAACATCGAGCGGATTCTGATTGGCGGCATCCGGGAGCGCAAACTTTCGACCACGTTCATCGAACAAATAAAGTTCCAGTCCCTTCCCAGGAAAATGCTTTGTTACTTCTTTATCGGTACTCGCAAGATGCCAATGAAGCGTATAGAGCGTTGCCGCATCCGCGGCAGTTCTGTCGACTGTATCCACAGCGAAACATCCTGAGTCCGCACACACTTCCTGGCCGACAGCGACAGGTCGAGCACGGGCGGTCCGCGTCAGAGCTATTCCCGTGGAGATCGCAAGATAGATCGCTAGATAAATTCCCCATGCGGCGAGGAGCTGGCCGGCGCGCCGGGGTCTCCCCGTGAGCCAAAGCACCGGCAGGGATAGCAGCGTCACTGCCAGGGCCGTGAACGTCAAAACGACAACCAAACCACCCAGCACGATCATGAAAAACACCAGCACAGCAGCTGAGAACAGCGCGCCGAAAGCGATCATTAATATGGTGGGCAAACGTGTTGTCGTCATTTTTGGCGAACGGAAGAACGACTGGAAGTCTGGAATGGTAAACCCATAACTCGCCTACCGCCAGGGAGAAGTTTACAATCGACACCGTTCTTATAGCGTATTTGCGCTCCTGTAGGAAATATTCTGGACGGCAGCGATATAAAGAGTCGTGAGGTTTCTTTGGCCCAGTAATGACGCAGAGAGACAGGACGCCGCCTGGTGTTTCGGCCTCATCGCCATGGCAGCGGCGCTGCGTTTTTGGAATTTGACGTCGCTAGGCCTCACACATTTTGACGAAGGCGCCTACACAATGACGAGCCGGTGGCTGGCGTCATTTGGGCACGAAGGCACCGCGTTTCAGCCGACGTTCTCGCCGCCGCTGTTTCCGTCGCTGGCCGGGGCGGCATTCATGCTCTTCGGAGTGAAAGACTACGTTGCCATTGCCGTGTCGGGAGTGACCGGTAGCCTGACTGTTGCCCTCTTATATCTGATCGGCAAGTCGTGGTTCGGGCGCCGCATCGGCGTATCCGCGGCGTTGATGCTTGCAACGGCGGAATATCACCTCATCTTCTCGCGACTGGCGCTGACGGATGCCACTTTCACGTTTCTGTTCTGGGCCGCGCTCGGATGTCTTTTCCAGGGACTATCGACGCGGAAACAGAGCTGGTACGTGGCGGGCGGATTCGCGACGGGACTCTGCTGGAACACGAAGTATCACGGCCTGCTTCCGCTCGCCATCACGGGCCTCTGGTTGATGTGGCGGGCGCTGCGAGGCGAGCGGCCTCCGTGGCGGGAATTTGCGCTCGCCTCCGGCATCGCCGCGATCATGTATGTGCCGTGGGTGGTTTACGTCCAAAAGACCATCGGCTACGGCACACTGTTGCGAACGCATGTCGAACACTCCCTCGGTCTGGGATTGTTCGTTACGAAGCCGTCGGCATTCGCGTTTTATTTCAGCCATTGGCTGGCCGCGCCGTTGTTGATCTGCGCGGTGGGCGGCGTCATTGCGGCGATCATCGAGCGCAGAAGCCAAGCGCGTTTCCTTCTGTTCGTAGCGGCCGTTTTCCTCACGCTCGCGACGCTGTACCTCAGCTTTCCCCGCCTCGTGCTCCCGGTTGTGCCCGCAATCTGCCTTTTCGCGGCATACGGCCTCGATGTCGCCGCGCGCCGATCCGGCCTTCGCGGCGCCGCCGGGCTCAGTGCCGCCACCGCGCTCATCATTGCGTGGAGCGCACCGCGAGACAGCGCAGTGCTCGCGATGCGGACGGACGCGTATCGGCAGGCCGCGGCATACATTCGATCCGCGGGCCTTCCCGTCATCAGCGAGATGAGCAAGAACTACTATTTCTACGAAGACGCGCGTTCCATCGAGATGCGGTTCCACACCCGCGAGGAACTCGGAAAATCGCTTGCGTCTGCGCCGGAAACAATCCTCGCGGTTGATCCGATTGTGGAGCGCTTGCCCGAAGCGCAGTCATGGTTCGGTGCCGCTCGCGGCGGACGCTTGCCCGTGCGCGTCTTTCCGATCGAAATGTACGAGCCCGTTTATTACCAGGGATTCGATCCTACAGTTCCCCTGAACGCGATGCCTCGATCAATTGCGCCGTTCAGGCCCAGTGAGTCCGGGATAGAAGTCTACCGAATACAGTCATTCTGAGAATTCGAAGCCGTCTTCAGGAATTCAGGAATCGATGCGGCGGCAGGCTCTCCACTTCGATAGTGGGCTCGGGCGAGCGGGCGCTCTGCCATGTGACATAGAGCACGGCAGCTGTCCATGTCGGAAATAAATCGAGGCCGGGAAGAAGTTCTGCAAAGAGCGACGGTAGAAACGCCCAGTGCCATCCTAGCAGCCTGGTCAAGAGTGTCGCCGCCGTCAAATCGACCAATAGATCTGCTGGTGAAAACCCGCCCGCAACGAACAAAGGCAGCAGTAGGATTTGAAGGCCGTCAGCGGCCATTGAAACGAGCCATGCGAGCCGAACCTCGCGTGATCTGAAAAGTTGAAGGAAAGCGAAACCGCGCATACTCAGAGCATACACCTTCGTGGTCGTTCGCGGACCTGATCCGGAATTCGGCCGATGATACACTCTGTGGCCATGACTCCTAAATGGGATCTTCTGGGGAAGGTTCTTGTTGCCTGCAACTGTGACTGGGGCTGCCCATGTAACTTCAATGCGCCGCCGACGACCGGGAAATGCGAAGGCGGCTGGACCTGGCATGTCGACGAGGGTGCTTACGGCGACGTGCGATTGGATGGCTTGAATTTCTCGGTTTATGTCGATTGGCCCGGTGCAATTCACTACGGCAACGGTGAAGCCGTCATTTTAATTGATGAACGCGCAAACGATATGCAACGGTCCGTGATCGAAACGCTTCTGGCAGGAAAAGTCGGCGGTCCCTGGGGTGTGCTGGCGTGGACATGGCCCAAAGTACATGGGCCGTATTCAGTCCCTTATGAGATTGCAATGGATGGATTGAATGCAAGGATCAAGTGCGGCGGCTACCTCGAAATTCAGAGCACCACCATCCGTAATCCAGTGACAGGTGCCGCATCGCATCCTCGTATCGTTTTGCCCGAGGGTCTGATCTTTAAGCAGGGCGACCTTGGCGCATCCGTGCGGTTCTTGCTCGCACGCGACGTGGAATATGATCACTCCGGCAAATATTTTGCGATTGGGCCATTCGATTACTCCGGGCCGCCCATAGAAGAGAGAGTCGAGGCCCAGACTTTTCGCGCGACAAGGTAGGTCGCGGCGCTATGCAAAAGGCACTCAGTTAATAGCTCGCACAGCGAGCGCCGCAATTCTAGCCACGGGCGCAGCCCGTGGAACACGATTGCTGGAGGAATCCAGAACAATCCACGGGCTGCGCCCGTGGCTAAGATTGTTTCGCCGCTACGCGGCTTCTTTGGGCAACAGCCCCGGCTGGACAGGTGGTGGCCTAGTGAGTGCGGGCGCACAAAGGAGTGACTGATGAGAAGAGCAATTTGGATATTCATAGGAACTGGAGCCGTCGCTGTCACGATCGCGGCAGCGCAGTCGAGCCGGCCGCAGGCGCCGCAGTTCGAGCCGGATCCCCTCTGGTCGCAGGCGTTACCAAACAAATGGGTCAGTGGACAAGTGGGCGGCCTCGCCGTCGATACGCACGACAACCTGTGGGTCTTCCATCGTCCCGCGACGATCCCTGACGGTGAGAAAGGCGCCTCGCTCATTCCTCCGCAGTCGGAATGCTGCATTCCCGCGCCCTCGGTGTTGGAATTCGACACGAACGGCAAGTTCGTCCAGGCATGGGGAGGGCCCGGACAGGGCTACGAGTGGCCAACCTCGGAGCACGGAATCTTCGTCGATCACAAAGACAACGTCTGGTTGAGCGGAAACGCGAAGGACGATAACCAGATCCTGAAGTTCACGAACAAGGGAAAATTCCTCATGCAGATCGGGCATGCGGGAAAGAACCGCGGCAGCAACGACACCGACAACCTCGGAGGTCCCGCCGGACTATTCGTGTACCGAAAGACCAATGAGTTGTTCGTTGCCGACGGATATTTTAACCACCGCGTCATCGTCTTCGACGCCGACACCGGAGCGTACAAACGGCACTGGGGCGCCTACGGCAAAAAACCCGACGATAATCTGAAGTTCCCGCCGCGCGAGCAACTCGTTCAGGGACCGCCCCCTGAGGGCTTCAACAATCCCGTTCACGCCGTACTCGTGACGAATGACGATTTGGTCTATGTCGCCGACCGATCGAACAACCGGCTTCAAGTGTTCACGCTCGATGGGAAGTTCATCAAGGAAATATTCATTTCGAGGAACACACTCCAAAGTGAAGGAACCGTGCACGCCTTTGCCGCATCGCCGGACAAGGAACAGAAGTTCCTCTACATCGTCGATGGCTCCAACAAAGCGATCCGTATACTGAATCGGAAAACACTGGAGATCGTTTCCTCAGTTGGAGGACACGCGGGGCACAACGCGCGAGAGTTTTTCCACATCCACAGTTTCGCGACCGATTCGAAAGGAAACCTCTTCCTTGGCGAAGTCAACAACGGACAGCGCTACTACAGATACGCGTTCAAAGGAATGGCCCCGGCCCGATGAGAACGAGATCGGGTTTCAACTGAGCCTTATTCCCCTTCTTCAAAAGGGTAACAACATACTTGAGAAATCCGTCGACGCAGGGGAAGTTGAAATTGGACGAGTCCTGCATCTCAAATCCGAAATCCGAAATTTCCAATTGGACCCGTCCAATTTGCGATTTCGG
>JACXTT010006469.1_pt1 | contig 16696 bp, 10 predicted proteins | sample 9270951 | NCBI WGS metagenome assembly JACXTT01 (sample SAMN15532306, study PRJNA645909) | rock metagenome | isolation source: weathered quartz diorite | place: Puerto Rico | collected 2017-06-21 | reverse complement strand
GGGTAGTCTCTCGGCCTGCTTGTCGACCGAAAACCAAGGCAAGTTCGGTGGCAAATCGGCCGGGGGCCGAACCGTTTGCCTTGAGGCCGGCGTTGAGCAAGCTCGACGGGTCAGGGGTCGCGACGCAAACCTGCCATTAACGGTGCTGTGGCCCGAGCCCGGTCAGTCTCGAAATCGACCAGGCTTAAGAATCATCTTGCGCGGCACCGCCCAGTTGAACAGCTTCCCCCAGGCGCGTGAGGTCCTTAAGCGCGCGGCCGCACGATGGGAGGCGCTGATTCAGAATCGTGTGACCATCGTTATTGACGTCGACTTCGGCCCAACACTCTTCGGTAAGACGTTTGATGAGGATGTCGTCGGGACCACCGATGCTCAGGTACTTGGAGGGAATTCTCTTTATCCGGCAGTACGAGCCGGTTTGATTTCCAAGGCAATCACTCCCGAAAAGATATCGCTCTACAACTCCCTGCCTGTCAAAGCTGTTCCCACGGATCGAGGAGAAACAGCGGGCATCGCTGCGCCGTCCGCAACACTACGCGCCCTGGAGTTGATCAACCAGGTCGCCGAACCTGATGGTGAGGCGAGTAATTTTGGTCTTGCGCCTGCAATAGGATTGAACTCAGCGTTCAAATCTGATTTTGATGGTAGTGATGGGATCGCGCAGGATTGCTTGGATCTCGAATCAATAGTTCTCCATGAAATTGGTCACATTCTTGGCTTCATCTCGAGCGTCGGTCAACAGGAGATGGATTCTTCCTTAAACCCGGAGCCCTCAATCCTGGATTTGTTTCGGGTTCGCCCGGACGCAATCAAATTGGGGTTCACCTCAATGCAACGGATCCTGTCTTCCGGAGGGGAGCAGAGCTTTTACGCAGGCGATGCCACGATAGCGTTATCCACCGGGAAACCTGACGGTACGAGTGGAGACGGAAGGCAGTCATCCCATTGGAAGGACGATAACCTGACGGGAAAATATCTCGGAGTGATGGATCCGACGATTGGACCCGGCGAAGGTCACTTCATAACGGACAATGATCTCGCGGCTCTTGATGCAATCGGCTATCGCACCAACAGCCTGACTGGGTTCGTCGACCTCATTCCGTTGATCTCAGGACAACCGCAAACAGGAGGAATGTTCGCGCCGCCTCCCGGTACTGGCGTCCTTAGTCATCTGGAATACTCAATCGCTGTTCCTGGCGGCGCCACTCAGTTAAGAATCGAATTGAACGGCAATCAGGATGTAGACTTGTTTGCGCGGTTTGGCCAGAGAGTGATTATTCAAGGCTTCCATCCCGAGAGCGATTATGTTTCCGCGAGTGAGTCAGGTTCCGAAACAATAACCATAACGTCGTCCAGCTCTCCTCCCCTGCGCTCGGGCACTTATTTCATCGCAGTCGCAAACTTTGGCCCGGGTGAAGCGGAGTTCAGCGTCACTGCAACTGTCACCGGAGGTATGAACAGCCGAGCCCCGGCGATCTTCAACATCAGATCGCAGCTCGAGGGCGATGTTTTGGCGCTGAGTTACACGGCCATAGATCTCGACGGCGACTTGGTGAGAGCGGAGGTGAACCTGCTGGACGAGACGGGGGGTGCGGTTGGGCAATCGTCGAGCTTCGCGATCGGAAGCGAGAATTCAACCAGGATTGAATCTCAGTTGTCGATTGAGGGCTTGAACTCGGTCCCCAAAGCCTTGCGCGCAAGCCTTGTCCTGGTTGACCGCGATGGAAATCGAAGCCCCGAAGCGATCGGCGATTTTAGCCGCGCCGACGCCGGCGGGCTCACTGTTCTTGGGGCGAACTTCGATGGGTCGAGGCTCACCATCAGGACCTCCGGACTCTCCGAAGGTCTTGAGGTTGAGATCAACGGCCGTGTAGTTGCGCCGCCTCGTGCCATCAAGCTCAAGGGTTCGAGCGGCAAGATGGTCGTAAAGGGCGACGCCTCTCAATTGGCTCTACGGCTCGGGGCCAATCGGATACGCGTGAAGAACATCTACGGATGGTCGGGCATTCTGGTATTCAATCTTTGAGGTTAAAACTTCCTCGCCCACGAGGTCGTCTTGACAGCCCGCCCGGCCGCGACAAGAATCGATTTCTCAGTCTCAAGGTGAATCGAAATGAAATCAACGGTCGAGACCGACCTCGAATCGAGAGTAAAAACCGCACGCGACGCGCTGGATTCGTGGGTTCGCGAGATCGTGGCGTGGCACTTCAGTCCTGAGACCGGCTGCCCGTTTTGGCTCGAGCGGGCGAAAAAGCTTGACTGGGACCCGCGGCGCGGGATTCGGGGCTATGACGACCTCGCAAGGTTCGGCGGTTTTCAAGACGAATGGCTGCGCGGCGGCCCGGTTCGACGCTGGGTTCCGAAGGCTTATGCGGATCGCCCGGTCTACACCTTTGAAACCGGCGGAAGCACCGGCGTGCCCAAATCGCGAATCAACATCGACGACTTTCGAACAGATTACGAGGCGTTTGGTGACACGTTGCCCGACGACGCCTTTCCAAACGGCTCGGACTGGCTGATGCTTGGACCCTCTGGTCCGAGAAGACTCAGACTCGCGGTCGAGCACCTCGCTCAACACCGCGGCGGAATCTGCTTCATGGTGGATCTCGATCCGCGCTGGGTCATAAAGCTTATCAAGAAAGGCCGGAGCGAGATGGCCGAGAAGTACAAGCAGCACGTGATCGAGCAAGGCCAGACGTTGTTGAAGGCGCACGACAACATCCGCTGTTTGTTCACGACCCCAAAGCTGCTCGAGGCGCTGTGCGAGAAGGTCTCTTTGAAGCGCGTTGGCATTACCGGGGTCTGTTGTGCCGGAACCGAGATGACGCCCCAGTTTCATCGCCTTGCGGTGGAAGAACTGCTGGACGGTGTTTACTTCGCGCCGACATATGGGAACGCGCTGATGGGGCTCGCTGTGCACAAGCCGCGAGGGCCGGAAGACGACTACGCGGTGGTCTACTATCCGCCCGCCCCTCGCGCGATGATCGAGGTCGTCGATCCGGATGATCCGGAAAGAGTCGTCGAATATGGCGAGACCGGACGAGTGCGGCTCACCACTCTTACACAAGAATTCTTCATGCCGCACTTCCTTGGGCGAGACGAAGCTGAACGTGAAGCACCGTGTGACCTGTACCCGTGGGACGGAGTTCGAAATGTGAGGCCCTTCTCGCGGCTCCGGTCGAGTGTTGCTGAAGGAGTGTATTGAATGGCGCGCAATGTTCGTAGTCCGGCCTTCAAGCGGAAGTTTGTATGCAGGGGCAGCGACGTTCAGGTTAGGGCTAGGATACGAACTTCCGCCTGAAGAAGGCCGGACTGCTAACGAGGAATATGAAGATCCTCTCCATCACCGCGGGCGCCGCCGGCATGTACTGCGGGAGTTGTCTGCGCGACAACGCGCTGGCGGCCGAGTTGATGAAACAGGGACACGACGTTCTGCTCGTCCCGATCTACACTCCGACGCTCACCGACGAAGAAAACGTCAGCCAGCATCGAATTTTCTTTGGCGGCATCAGCGTCTATCTCGAACAACACGTTCCGCTCTTCAGACACACGCCGAAACTGTTCGACCGGCTATGGGACTCCGAGGCCGCGCTAAAGATGGTCGCCAGGCGCTCGATCGCCGTGGACGCGAGATCGCTTGCCGATCTCACGATCTCGATGTTGAAAGGTGAAGACGGGTATCAACGCAAGGAACTGGACAATCTGATCAGCTGGCTAAAGAGCGAAGCGCGACCCGACGTTGTGAATCTGCCAAACTCGCTGTTGATCGCGCTCGCCGGGCCAATCAAGCGGGACTTGAATCTCAGGATTTTCTGCACATTGCAAGGCGAAGACTTGTTCATTGATGGACTGGGCGAGCCGTATCGAAGCCGGGCTATCGAGCTGATTCGGTCGAATGTCGATTTGGTAGACGGCTTCCTTGCAGTTAGCGATTTCTACGCCGCCGCGATGTGCCGGGACCTCGGTATTCCGGAGAGCAAGATGCACGTGGTTCCGCTCGGCATCAACCTCGAGGGCTACGAGAGAAGAGCGGGGAGCTCAGAGGCAGCAATGTCTGCCGAGTCGAGCGGGTTCGTAGTCGGCTATCTGGCCAGGATCGCCCCAGAAAAGGGGCTGCACGTTCTTGCGGATGCATACCGGCTGCTGCGACAGCGTACCCCGGAACGCCGGATCAAACTTGAGATCGCGGGCTATCTTGCACCGGAGCACCACGACTATCTATCAGGGATCGAGCGTAAGTTGAGCGATTGGGGTCTTGCAGGCGAGGTTCAGTATCGAGGGGTGCTTGATCGCGCGTCGAAGATCGATTTTCTCAAGGGCATCGACGCCCTTTCGGTTCCGGCGACTTATGATGAGCCGAAGGGCATGTCACTGCTCGAAGGGATGGCGGCAGGGGTGCCGGTTGTCCAGCCGCGAAGAGGCTCATTCACAGAGATAGTTGAGCGGACCGGCGGCGGATTACTGGTGGACGGTTCCGACGCCGAGAGTCTCGCGCGCGGGTTTCTGGCGCTTATAGAGAGCCCTTCTCTTGCAGCGGAACTCAGCGGCAGAGCTTTTGCGGGCGTACGAGAGCATTACACAGTGTCCAACATGGCGAGACGTGCGATCGACGTGTACAGCTTGACGGAAGGGAGCGCAAGGGCTGCTGAAGCGAGCCGGTCCGCACGCCCAACTCCGTTAGGAGTTGGATTTTTGTAGACGCTGAATGAGAGGGTCGCACTCCAGCGGGGTGCTACATGTTGTGATGGGGTGGATAGTCGTATGAGCGTTGCCGCAACAGACTTGTTTGCAAGAACCGAGGAAGCAAGATCGAGACTCGACGCCCACCTGCGCGAGATCGTCGAATGGCATTTCAACCCCGATACCGGATGCCCATTCTGGCTGGATTTCGCAACAAAACTTGGTTGGGATCCGAGACGCGAAATCAACGCGTTCGAAGATCTCAGGAAGTTCCCGCTCTTCGAGGACGACTGGCTGCGCGGCGGGCCGGTTAGGCGCTGGCTGCCCAAGGGGCTTGAAGGCAAGCCGATCTTCACCTTTGAAACTGGCGGCACCACCGGCGTTCCCAAGAGCCGCCTCCAGATCGACGACTTCCGTACTGACTATGAAATGTTCAGCGAGACTCTTCCGGAAGAATTCTTTCCGCGCGGCGCCAACTGGCTGATGCTCGGGCCTTCCGGTCCGCGCCGGTTGCGGCTCGCAGTAGAGCATCTGTGCCAGTATCGGGGCGGCATCTGCTTTTGCGTTGACCTCGACCCGCGCTGGGTGATCAGGCTGATAAAGTGGGGCGAGTCCGAAGCGCTCGATGAGTACAAAGCCCACGTCATCGATCAAGCAATAACCGTCCTCGGCGCCGGTCACGATATCAAGTGCATGTTCACGACGCCGAAGCTTCTCGAGGCGTTGGCCGAAGAACTCGAGAATCGCGGCACAAGTGTCAAAGAATCGGGGATCACCGGAATCTTCGCGGGGGGGACCGAATTCACACCGCAGTACACGCGGTTTGCGATGGAAGAGCTCCTGGGCTCGGGAGTGTACCTGACGCCGACCTATGGGAACACGTTGATGGGGCTGGCATGCTCGAAACCGGTTACTCCGGAGGACGGCCACAAGATAAGCTATTACGCGCCCCAGCCTCGCGCGGTGATCGAAGTTGTTTGCTTCGAGGATCGCGACCGAGTCGTCGACTACGGCCAAACCGGGCGCGTGCGTCTGACTACGTTGACTCGCGAGACGTTTATACCGGGATTCTTAGAGAGAGACGAGGGCGAGCGCGAGCAGCCCTGCGATAAGTATCCGTGGGACGGTGTCAGCGGGGTGCGTCCATTTAGTAAGATCGCGGGCCAAACAACAGTGGGAGTTTATTAATGCCCATACTAAACATCCCGATTCTAAGATGGGGACAGCCCTATACGAGTCTCGACACCGAAGACGTTGTTCATTTCGTGACCGGCGAAACGCTTGCGCGAGTGAGCCAGGCGAACACCGGTTTGCTCGGCCGCGACATGCGATTCGCCGAACGAGCGCGTCAAGTGCTTACCGACATCCCGGTCTCCGATCTGATCGCTACGATGAAGAAGGCCGCGGATCTCTATCTTAACGCGGCCTTGCCGATGGGTGATGGCGCGCAAACCCCGGATGATTTCGCCCGCCAGCAGTCGGCAAGCACCGGCCTTCCTGAGCACATGTGCAAGGCCAACATGACCAAGAATCACTTTGTGCTCTCCAACATGGACAAGATTCTCGACTCGCTGACTCGAGGGTTAGACCTGAACATTTTGACACGCGGGTACGGGGTTGAATCTCGCGGAGTAACGGTGAGCTATCAAGCACAGGCACCCGTACTCGGTCTGGTGTTGCCGTCGAACTCGCCGGGTGTGCACACGCTGTGGCTGCCGGTGATTCCGATGCAGATCGGGTTGTTGCTCAAGCCCGGTCCTCAAGAGCCGTGGACCCCATACCGAATGACCGCTGCGTTTACCGAAGCCGGGGTGCCAAAGGAAGCAATATCGGTTTATCCGGGTTACGGCGAGATGGGCGCCGAAGTCGTGCGGCGATCGAACCGAACGATGATTTTTGGCGGGCTCCCTACAGTGGAACGCTATCGCGGCGACACGCGCGTTCAAGTGCACGGACCGGGGTTCAGCAAAATCCTGCTGGGCGACGATGTGGTGGATCAGTGGGAAAAGTACCTCGACGTGATGGTGGACAGTGTGTTTCTGAACAGCGGACGGGGCTGCATCAACTGCTCGGGCATATGGGCTTCGAGGCACACCAAGGAGATCGCCGAAGCATTAGCCGAGCGGATTGGGCCTACTGAGCCGAAGCCGCCCGAAGATCCGCAAGCAAGCCTGGCCGCGTTTACCGTGCCCGGTGCTGCGAGGGCGATTTGGAAAAGCATCGATTCCGGTTTGCATCAATCCGGCGTCGAACACGTTACTGCGAAGTTTGGCTCGCGGCTGGTCGAGAAGGAGCGCTGCGGATATCTGAGACCGGTCGTTATCCATTGCGACTCACCCGACAACACCATGGCAAATACCGAGTTCATGTTCCCGTTCGTAAGCGTGGTCAAGTGCCCGCAAGTTGACATGCTGAAGCGGATCGGATCGACGCTGGTGGGCAGCGCAATTACTTACGATGAGCAATTCCAGCGTGAGTTGGTTGAGGCTACGCACATCGATCGGTTGAATCTCGGTCCGGTGCCTACTATTCAACTCGACTGGCTGCAACCGCACGAGGGGAATATAGTGGAGTTTCTGTTCCGCCCGAGAGCCTTTCAGGCGCGGCTTGAGAAATTGGCGGTTTGAGAAACTCGAGCCCGAGTCCGAGCTCAGATGGGCGGCCTTGCTCCCGGTCTTGTAGAGTGCGGATAGACACTCCAAGCAACACCGCGAACCGCTCCCGCGCGGTTTCAAGTCGATTCATTTGGAATACCGACACCTCGATGGCACTTACAGCTGCTTTCTGGCTTCTCCTGACCGTTCCAATTCTCGCCGAAGACTGGCCCGAGTTCCGAGGACCTACCGGGCAGGGCATCTCTGATGAACGCGGGCTCCCTCTGACGTGGAGCGAAACCAAGAATGTCCGGTGGAAAGTTGCGATTCCCGGAAGGGGATGGTCTTCGCCCGCGATTCTTGGAGATCGAATCTGGCTGACAACCGCGACTGAAGAAGGAAAATCACTACGGGCGATCTGTGTTGACCGGAACACCGGAGCTATCCTTCAAAACGTCGAAGTCTTTCGCATCAAGAATCTAGGACCGATGAGTCCGAAGAACAGTCTTGCGTCGCCGACACCAGTGCTCGAAGGCGATCGCGTCTACCTGCACTACGGCACTCACGGAACTGCCTGTATCACGCAGAGCGCTGAAGTGGTTTGGAAGACACATCTTGAGTACGACAATGGTCAGCACGGACCGGGTGGTTCTCCAGTGCTTTATGAAAACCTGTTGATCGTGAGCTGCGACGGAAATGACGTCCAATACGTCGTCGCGCTGGATAAGCTAACAGGCAAGGTTCGATGGAAGAAAATGCGTGAGGGCTATCAAGCCTACTCGACTCCGCTGGTGGTCAAGCTCCCGGCCGGCGACCAGGTGATCAGTCCGGGTGCCTTTCGCGCAATTGCCTACGAACCGCGCACCGGAAAAGAGATCTGGCAGGTTCGATACGGCGACGGGTTCTCGAATGTCCCGCGGCCGGTATATGGAAACGGATTGGTCTTCATCTGCACGGGATTTCAGGAACCCTCTCTCCTGGCGGTTCGAGTGGACGGGCGCGGCGACATAACCAAGAAGCAGATCGCGTGGACTCTCAAGCGAGGGGCACCGTTGACGCCGTCTCCGCTTCTGGTTGGTGATGAGCTTTATGTGATCAGCGACAACGGCGTCGCGACTTGTTTGGATGCGAGCACAGGAAAAGAGTATTGGAAGGCGCGAGTGGGAGGCAATCACTCGGCTTCACCAATCTATGCCGACGGCCGGATTTACTTTCTCAGCGAAGAGGGCGAGTCGGTTGTGATTGCGCCCGGAAAAGAGTTGAAGATACTCGCTAAAAACGAGCTGAATGGTGAGACGTTGGCGTCGATGGCGGTGTCGGGCGGCTCGATATTCGTGCGAACCCGAACAGATCTTTATCGGCTGAGCAACTAGGCGCTTCGTGTCGGATCGCTATTGCACTGGCAATCCGAAACCGAGATCGCGCCGAGAGCGTCGAATTCAATCTGCGAACTGCATAAGCTACAATCTCTAGTGAATGAATCGACACCAAGTTCCGTTGAGGCCATTGGTAGCCGAGAAGCTCGAGTCGCCAAAGCCTCACACTGAGGGGAGGTTTGGTTTGCTCGAAGTCAGCGAGGTGAACAAGGAATACCCCACACCGCGTGGCGCGCTCAAGGTGCTTTCGGGAATCTCTTTTACGCTTTCACGTGGAGGAGCAACGGCTATCATGGGGCCCTCGGGAAGCGGTAAGAGCACGCTTCTTCACATACTCGGGGCGCTTGATTCACCCAGCTCGGGACATGTGCGGCTCGACGGTGTCAATCCTTTCGAGCTTGATGAGAGGGCGCTCGCCAATTTTAGAAACCAGAAGATCGGGTTTGTGTTTCAGGATCATTGTCTGATGCCGCAATGCTCGGTTCTTGAAAACGTGCTTGTCCCGACCCTCGTTAGTCGGGCCTCAAATCATCATCCGGAACGCGCGCGCAAGCTGCTCGATCAAGTAGGCCTCTCGGAACGGCTCGACCATCGGCCCGCCGAGTTGTCAGGCGGCGAGAAACAACGTGTCGCCCTGGCGCGAGCGCTTATCAACGAGCCGATGCTGCTGCTATGCGATGAACCAACCGGAAACCTCGATTCCAAGTCAGCCGAGACGGTAGCCTCGATCCTTCTCGAATTGCACGCGCGGCAGAAAACGATTTTGATCGTGGTGACTCACAATGCGGACCTCGCGGCAAAATTTCCGGTTCGCTACGAAATGGTCGAGCAATGTATCAGGCAGGCTTGATGCGACTCTCCTCTCTCCTCGCTCGAAATCTCGCCTACTTCTGGCGCAGCAATCTCGCCGTCGTTCTTGGAGTCGCCACCGCCGTCGCGGTTCTCGCGGGAGCGTTGTTGGTTGGTGATTCAATGCGCGGAAGTTTGCGCGACCTCTTTGTGCAGAGGCTCGGCAACACCGATGAGGTCATCGCTTCTACGAGCTTCTTCAGAGAGAGCTTCGTGGATCAGCTTCAAGCGGACTCGCGGTTTGGAGAGGCTTTCGGCAGCGCGTGCCCGCTGATGCTGCTAAGCGGCCTGGTGATCGACGAAAAGAGCGGGCGTCGAGCCTCCGGCGTTCAAGTCTACGGTGTGAACGATCGTTTTTGGAGTTTCAACGGCCGCGCCGGCGAAGTGAGAGCGCTTAACGAGCGCGACGCTCTGCTGAGTCCTGATCTGGCGAGCGAGCTGGGGAGCGAACCGGGACAAGCAACTCTTCTCCGTATTCAAAAGCCGTCGGCAATCCCTGCCGGATCGCTGCACGGACGCAAGGATGATCTGGGCCGAACCATCCGTCTGAGTTTTCGTGAGGCGCTCGCCCCCTCGAACCTTGGCGGGTTTTCGCTTCGGCCGAGTCAGGGCGCGGTGCGAGCGATCTTCGTATCGTTGGCGAGACTGCAAAAGGATCTCGATCAGGCAAGCAAGATCAACACAATTCTGGTTGCCGACAAAGTCCCCGGCAAAGTTGGTACAACCGCTGCCACAACGATCATCGCTGGGATTCTGAAAGACAGATTCTCGCTTGAAGATCTGGGCGTGAAGCTGCGGGTGTTGGACTCGCGGCGCGGAATCGCGCTCGAAAGCCAAACCGCGATGATCAGCGAGGAACTCTACTCGCGCGCGGTGTACGCCGCCCGAAAAACGGGCCTGAGTGTTGTTCCAATCCTGAGCTACCTGGCGAACGGCATCCGCCTCGGCCAGCTCGAAGTGCCCTACTCGGTGGTTACCGCTATCGACGCCGAAGCATTCAAGCTGATGAGCCAGCGCTACGGCCGCGCTCCAGGTGACACTGAAATGTCTGCCGGGAGAATTCCCGCATTGCCGCCGATCGTCTTGAATGAGTGGGCCGCAAGCGACCTCGCTGCTAAGCGGGGAGACGAAATCGAGCTTGAGTATTACCTCTGGGAAGACGAAGGGCGGCTCAAGACTGAAAGCGCCCGGTTTATTCTTGACGCGATTGTGCCGTTCGATGAGGAAGTGGTTGATCGTGATCTTGTTCCCGACTACCCGGGCCTCACTGAAACCGAGAACATCGCCGATTGGGACCCGCCGTTCCCGGTCGATCTCAAGAGGGTCCGCCCCAAAGACGAGGACTACTGGCATAAGTACCGCACCACTCCCAAGGCTTTCATCTCGCTCGAGGAAGGGACGAAGCTCTGGGAGTCACGGCACGGCAAATTCACGTCGCTTCGCATAAGGTCAGTGGATGGCAGCGATCCGCAATCACGCCTGGAGTCCTTCAGGCAAGCTCTGCGTGCCGCACTGGACCCTGTTGAGATGGGTGTTTCGATCAGTTCGGTGAGGACTGAGGGGCTTGAAGCGTCGCAAGGCGCGACGGACTTCGGAGAGTACTTTGTCTACTTCAGCTTTTTTCTGGTCATCGGCGCGCTGCTGCTTGCGAGCCTGTTCTTCAAACTGGGCATCGAGCAGCGGCTGCGCGAGATCGGGACGCTTCACGCCGTTGGCTTCTCCGCTGCGGTCGTGCGTTCGCTGTTCTTGAAAGAAGGATTTGTGCTCGCGACGGCAGGCAGCGTCCTCGGGGCAATCGGCGCAGTTGGCTACGGCGAGCTGATAGTGTACGGGCTGCGGACCTGGTGGGTAGGAGCGGTAGGGACGACAGCGTTAAGCCTGCACGTCTCCGCTCTATCGCTGCTGCTCGGCGTCGCCGGCGGAATCGTTGCCGCGCAGGTGTGCGTGATCTGGACGCTCAGGACAATTAGGCGTTCATCGCCGCGAAGCTTGCTCACTGGCAGTTTGGATGCCGCTGTCCAAAGCGATGCGTCAAAGTCTGCCAGTCCGCGCGCCGTCTTGTCGCCTCGCCTCTTCTCAGTGGGTTTTGCCATAGCCGGAGTGGTGCTGCTCGTCGCCGCTTCGCTAAACCGGATAGGAAAAACCGCAGGATTCTTTGGCGCGGGTGCTTTGCTGCTGGTTGCACTCCTATGTTTCGAGTACGGGTGGCTTAAGGGAAAAGCCAGACGCTTGATAGGCGGGAATGGCTGGTGGCCCATTTCGAAGCTCGGTTTCAGGAATGCAACCTATCGTCCGGGCCGCAGCATTTTATGCATCGCCTTGATCGCATCCGCGGCTTTTATCATCGTTGCGGTCGATGCCTTCAAGCGTGACAGGAGCGAAGCAACGCTCGACAAAAAGTCCGGCAACGGAGGGTATCCGCTTCTGGCCGAGTCGTTGTTGCCGATCTATCACGACCCGAATACCGCCGCAGGTAGAGAGGCGCTGAACATCGTGGCTCAGAAAGGATTCGACCCCACAAGCGTGAACTTTACTGGTTTCCGGGTTCGACCCGGTGATGATGCAAGTTGTCTGAACCTTTATCAGCCGCGCGATCCGAGGATACTTGGGGCCGGCGACGGCTTCATTAAAGACGGTCGTTTCTCTTTTCAAGGGTCGCTGGCGCAAACACGGGAAGAGAAAGAGAATCCATGGCTGCTGCTCACTCGCAGGCAGTCGGATGGCGCGATCCCGGTCATGGCCGATGCGAATTCGATGACCTATGTGCTTCATCGCAAACTCGGAGACGAAATTGTGGTAAGCGAGTCAAACGGCAACTCTGCCCGGCTTAGATTGGTCGCCGCGTTAGCCGACAGCATCTTCCAGAGCGAGTTGCTTATGAGCGAAGCGAACTTCCTCAGGTTGTTTCCGGAGCATAGTGGCTACGGCTTCTTTCTGCTGGAAGTGCCGTCAGAAGCCTCTTCCATGGCAGCAGGGGTATTGGAGGACCAACTATCGGATTTCGGCTTTGATGTCGTTTCGACATCGGAGCGGCTGGCGAGTTTTCATCGTGTAGAAAACACCTACCTGTCGACGTTCCAGACGCTTGGAGGCTTAGGTCTGGTGCTGGGCACGTTGGGGCTTGCGACGATCCTGCTGAGAAATGTTTTAGAGCGACGTCGAGAGTTGGCGCTGCTGCGAGCGATCGGTTACAACTCGGGGCATTTCGCGTTGATGGTCATTACCGAGAACGCGGTTCTTGTTTTCGCTGGCCTTGCGACAGGAACGTTGTGTGCGCTGCTGGCGATCAGTCCTGCGTTCATTGCGCGAGGCGGGCACGTCCCAGCGCTTTCGTTGTGGTTGTTGCTGAGCGTGTTGGTGACGGGATTGCTTGCGTCGCTGGCCGCGACCATAGCCGCGCTGCGCACGCCGTTGCTTCCCGCGTTACGGTCGGAGTAGATATGGGTCACGAATGGGGATTAGAGCCATGCTCATAAAACGCATTTTGCGCTGTTGCTTCGCGGTTGCTCTCGCAACTCAGTTTTCCTTTGCCCAGGATTGGCCTCAGTGGCGAGGGCCTAATCGCGACGGCGTCGTCGCATCATTCATCGCGCCGAAAGAGTGGCCTGACAAACTCAAGACGATATGGAAAGCGCAGATCGGCATAGGTCACTCGTCTCCAGTCGTTGTTGGACGCAGAGTGTACACACACTCGCGTCAGGACGAGAACGAAGTCGTGTCTTGTTTTGATCTCGACACCGGAAAACAGTTGTGGCGCGACAGCTATCCGACTCCTTACACGATGAACCCGGCTGCGATCGCTCATGGCAAAGGTCCCAAGTCGACTCCGGTCGTGTACGAAGGGAAGCTCTACACTCTCGGGATCAGCGGATTGTTGTCCTGCTATGACGCGATGACCGGGCAGGTGCGATGGCGAAGGGAGTTCTCGAAGAAGTCCGGGCCGTCTTCGCCGCTGTATGGCACGGCGATGTCGCCGATGGTTGATCGCGGTCTCTTGATCGCTCATGTCGGAGGGAACGATTCCGGAGCGCTAACTGCTTTCGACGTAAACACTGGCGAGATGCGTTGGAGCTGGACCGGAGACGGGCCTGGTTACGCGTCACCGATCTTGGTCGAGTTTGGCGGCGTCAGGCAGATAGTTACCCAAACCCAGAAGTACATCGTCGGCGTGTCAGCATCCTTCGGCCAGTTGCTCTGGGAGATTCCGTTCGAAACCGAATTCGTGCAAAACATCGTTACACCGGTTGTGCACAAGCAGACGCTGATTCTCTCCGGTATAGACAAGGGAACGATGGCGATCAGGGTAGTCAAACGCGGGGCGAAGTGGGAAAGCGAACAGGTCTGGCGGAACCCCGAAGTCTCGATGTACATGAGCTCGCCGGTCGTAAGCGGGGATTTTCTGTTCGGGCTCTCGCACAAACGCAAGGGCCAGTTCTTCTGTCTCGATGCGCAAACGGGAAAGACTCTCTGGACGAGCAACGGCCGCGATGGCGACAACGCCGCGATGATCGCAACCGCCGAAGCGCTGCTCATGCTGACCAACGACGCCGAGTTGATCATCGCAAAGAATAGCGCTGCGGGCTATCAGGTTCTGAAGAGGTACACCGTGGCTCAAAGCGCAACCTGGGCGCATCCGGTTGTTCTGGCTAATCGAATTCTGATCAAAGATGCGACGACGCTGACGCTCTCGACCTTTGATTGATTGCGCTGCGCTCATTGAGATCATCGCGAGCGCTCCTTGGCGGGTTGGCGGCTTAGCGTCTTTGCGTGAATAGTTTCCTGTTGCCGTTCGCGCGTTCACGCCAACGCGCAAAGCCGCCAAGACGCCCCCTTCACCTTTCGTGCGGAATGGTCTAGCATGAGGAATCCACAAAGGAGGTATGTCGAATTGCGCTGGAAGCTGATCTTCGCCGCGGCTCTGTTTGTTCCTTTGTCGGCATCAACGTTTGCCGACAACTGGCCGCAATGGCGGGGGCCGTTTCTCAACGGCACAAGCGGTGAGAAGAATCTCCCTCTTCGCTGGAGCGCTGAAGAGAACGTGACCTGGAAACTTGCGATGCCGAGCTGGACCGGCGCGACTCCGATCATTTGGGACGACCGCATCTTTTTGAACGTTGCCGAGGGAGACGATTTGTATCTGTGGTGTGTTGATAGAACAAAGGGGCAGCTTCTATGGAAAAAGCACCTGAGTGCCGGAAACACCAAGATGCGCAAGCAGAACATGTCATCTCCTTCACCGGTCACCGATGGGAAAAACGTGTGGGTGATGACCGGGACTGGCATCCTCAAGGAGTTTGACTATAGCGGAACCGAGCTCTGGGCGCGCGATGTTCAAAAGGACTACGGCCGTTTTGGTCTAAACTGGGGCTACGCTTCTTCCCCGCTGCTGTATGAAGACGCGTTGTTCGTTCAAGTGCTTCACGGCATGAGAACTCACGATCCGTCTTACGTGATGCGCATTGACAAGAAGACGGGCAAGACCGTCTGGAAAGTTGAGCGCCCCACGCAGGCGATCAGAGAATCACCAGACTCTTACACCACCCCAGCTCTGGTGACCGCAGGTACACGCGTCGAGATAGTGATCACTGGTGGGGATTGCGTGACGGGTCAGGATCCGGCGACCGGCAAGGAGCTTTGGCGCGCCAACGGACTCAACCCCGACAACAATCCCAACTTTCGGATCGTAGCTTCTCCAGTCGTGTTCGCGGATGTCGTCTACGCACCAACGCGAGAGAAACCGCTTCTCGCGATTCGAGCCGGCGGGCGCGGCGACGTCACCGAGTCACACAAGCTCTGGGCATTTACCCACGGGCCTGATGTCCCGACTCCGGTAACCGACGGCAAGTACTTCTACGTTGTCGACGACCGGGGTATCCTGTGGTGCCTCGACGCCAAGACAGGTCAGGCCATCTGGGGCCCCCAGCGAATCAAGCCGGCGACGTACAGTTCTTCGCCGGTGCTGGCAGACGACAAGCTCTATGTCACAAACGAAGAAGGACTCACGACGGTGCTGAAAGCCGGACCGAAGTTCGAGGTTCTGGCCGAAAACAACTTGAACGATTACACGCTCAGCTCGCCGGCAATTTCGGACGGGCAGATCTTCATGCGAACGGCTCAGTACCTTTATTGCATCGGTAAGCGAGTGACGCATTAGTGACCGGTTCAAGTTTTGGGTTCGTGGGGTTCAGATTCAATATGCAGCCTGAGCGGGATGTTGGCTGCGCGTGCGATAGAAGGACAAGTTAAAGCTTGAACTCAGAACTCAAACCTTGAACACTGAACCCTGAACCTGAATTCTGAACCCGGCTTTTTCGTGGAGAATCTCAATGATTAAGAAAATGATCGTAGCGGTGTTTCTAAGCGCTTTGCTGGTTACGACGGCGACCGGCCAAAGCAACTGGGCGCAGTTTAGGGGGCCGGGTTCGCTCGGAGTCGCTGAAGATCCCAGCTTGCCCGATACGTGGAGCATCACTGAAAACGTCGCGTGGAAAACGGAGATTCCCGGGACTGGTTGGAGCTCGCCGGCAGTCTGGGGCGACAATATCTTTGTCACGTCGGTGATCAGTTCGGTGGAGGGCGAGAAGCCGAAAAAGGGACTCTATTTTGGCGGCGAGCGGAAACCGGCCACGGACATCCATCGCTGGATGGTCTACTGCGTCGATTTCAAGACCGGCAAAATCCGATGGGAACAGGAAGTGAAAAAGGGTCCGCCGGAGAACCCGCGCCACTTGAAGAACAGCTACGCCTCGGAGACGCCGGTGACCGACGGCGAGCGTGTCTACGCTTACTTCGGCAACGTCGGTCTGTTCTGTTTTGACATGAACGGCAAGATGCTCTGGTCAAAGAAGTGGGGACCGTTTGCGACTCGCTACGGCTGGGGCACCGCAGCTTCTCCGGTGCTCTACAAGGATCGCCTGTACGTTGTGAACGACAACGACACCGAGTCGTTTATGGTTGCCTTGAACAAGAAGACCGGAGACCAGATTTGGCGAGTCGAAAGAGAGCAAGGCACCAACTGGGCCACGCCGTATGTGTGGGAGAATGGTGCGAGGGCCGAGATCATAACGCCCGGGACAAAGAAGGTCAGGTCTTATGATTTGAATGGTAAGCAGCTCTGGGAGTTCAGCGGGATGTCGTAAATTTCGATACCGACTCAGTTTTCCCGGCACGGATTGGTTTACATCGCTCCGGGCAATT
>JACXTT010006468.1_pt1 | contig 16698 bp, 16 predicted proteins | sample 9270951 | NCBI WGS metagenome assembly JACXTT01 (sample SAMN15532306, study PRJNA645909) | rock metagenome | isolation source: weathered quartz diorite | place: Puerto Rico | collected 2017-06-21 | reverse complement strand
ACCAGCGCGAAGCTGTCCTCGGTGGCGCGCACCACGGCGCCGAGACTGATCTGGGCCGCAGGCTGCGCGAGCCGAAGCCCGCCGTTTCGACCACGCAGGCTCTGGACAAAACCCGCCTGCGCCAGTGTCTGCACCACCTTCATCAGATGGTTGCGGGAAATGTCATAACGCTGCGCGATCTCCTCGATCGTATGCAGGCGATCCGGCTCCATCGCCAGCAGCATCAGCAGCCGCAACGAATAGTCCGTATGCAAGGTCAGGCGCATGGTCTTGGCCGTCGCAGGAACGACAATCTGATAACAGGCATTTCATATACTTCTTTTACAGAAGATGCCATCCCGCATGGGTCATGCATTGCTTTAGATCAAATTTGCATGAGCCCGCAAAAATCCGCGGCCCGATCAGCCCTTGGCTTGCACCTTGGTCGACATCAGGAAATTGCGGTCGGCGGCGATCCGCTTTTCGAGGAAGTTCATCACCGCCTTGATGCGGCCGATGTGCAGCAGATCCTCGTGCACCGAAATCCAGATATCGCGCACCGAGAAGAAGCGCGGCATGATCGGCCGCAAATCGGGGTTATGTGCCGCGACGAACGACGGCAACATGGCGATGCCGACGCCATCGGACACCGCCATGTACTGCGACACAAGGCTGGTGCTGCGAAAGGCGATGTGCGGCGGCCGCAGGATGTCGGAGAGCCAGCGGTTCTCCTTGATGTGGATGTGTTCGTCGATGAAATCGACGAAGCCGTGCGCCTCGAGCTCCTTCACCGTGGTCGGATTGCGATGGGTTTCGAGATAGCGGCTCGACGCATAGAGCGCGATCTTGAACTCGCCGACCTTCTTCACCGACAGCCGCTTGCCCTGGGGCCGGAAGAAGCTGACGAAAATGTCGGCCTCGCGCCGGGTCATATCCAGCAGCCGCGTGTCGGTAATCAGCTCGACTTGGATCGACGGATAGAGCCCATGGAATTCGGCGATGCACCCGGTCAGGTACATGCTGCCGATCCCTTCCATGCTGGCGATGCGCACCGCGCCCGCAGCCTCCGCCCCTTCGGCACCAACCACTGTCTCGACGATAGCGTTGGCCTGGTTCTCCATCCCCTCCGCGTACTGCAGGAGGCGAAGTCCGGCTTCGGTCAGGGCGAAGCCGGACTTGCTGCGCTTGAACAGCGTGGTGTTGAGGCTGCGTTCAAGCTCCCGCACACGCCGGCTGACCGTCGTGTGATCGACCTTCAGCTTCTGGCCCGCACGGACGAGATTGCGCGCCCGCGCGACTTCCAGAAAGTAGATGATGTCGTTCCAGTTGTAGCGCAGCTTGCGCGGTGTCGTCGCCACGACCGCCTTCCTGATATGCCCGTTCGTGCCTTTCACGATGAAAGAACTCGATCAGTTTCGGGCATATCGAAAGGAACGGCAACCATCACGCGGCAATGATCGGTGCGTAGGTCTCCACGAGGCGGTTCGCGAACATGTCGACCTTCGGAATCATCAGCTTCTGCCGGCACACCGCCAGATCGATGTGCTTGGGCATCACCGCGCCGAGCTTGAGCGAGCGTGGAGCGACCACGTTGATGTCCCAGAGCGGGAAGCCGGTTGGCGGAATGACGACGCTGCCGCCCGGGTATGGCGAATCGACGCGGTTGGCGAGCACGACCGCGACGCGGTTGTCCTCCGCACGCGGGATCGCCAGCAGTTCGCGCTCGAACGGCTCGCGCAGCGACGCCGGCCACAGGACGATGTCGGCGGCCGCGATCCCCAGGCAACGCGAGGTTTCCGGAAACACCGCGTCGTAGCCGGACATGATGCCGATGCGGCCGAACTGGGTATCGAACACCGGATGGTCGCTGCCCGCCTTCGCCCACTGCCGTTCCTCGGCGGTCAGATGCGTCTTGCGGTAGCGGCCAAGCTCCTTGCCGTCAGTCCCGACAAGATATGTCGTCACATAAAGCCCGGCCGCCGCACGTTCGACCGTCGGCAGCGCGATGATGCAGCCGTACCTCGCCGCGATGGCGCTGACCTTGCCGAGCAGGCCCGCGGTCTGGTCGGCGAGCGCCGCCGCTTCCGATGCATTCAGTATGGCTGCCGGGCAGAAGGCGTATTCCGGCAGCGTCAGCACCTTGACGCCAAGCTTCGCGGTGTGGTCGACCATATCCAGCACGTCGGCAGCGCTGCAGCCGTCAGTCACATGCATCTGGATCGCCGCGACCTTGGTCACCGACTGCGATGGAATCAGCGGCTTGTCGGCGATGCCATAGACCGGCGTTTTCTTGTACGGCAGCGCCATGATGCCATAGGTCTCCGGGCGCCGGTCGGCGATCTTGTCATTGGCCGAATAGATCGACTTGTCGGCCGCCGCATCGAGATCGATGTCGGAAATTGCGAGACCATGGGTGTCGTACGGCACCTTCGACAGCACCCGCCCCTTCGGGTCGACGATCATGCTGCCACCCGGATAGTAGATCGAGCGTTCGTAGCCAGCCTTGGTCGCCGCGACCAGCCAGACGCCGTTCTCGTAGCTGCGCGCCGGGCCCCACATGTCAGCCTGGTCCATCGCGAAGAAGTTCGCCATGTCGACAATCACCTCCGCGCCCTGCATCGCCATGGAGCGGAAGATTTCCGGAATGCGGCCGTCAAAGCAGATCAACAGGCCGATGCGGCCGAGGTCGGTATCGACCACCGGACAACCGCGCTCGCCAAACGCGAACCAGTTCTGGTCATGGGTCGCCAGGAACTGCTTGTGGTAGTGGCAAGCCAGCTCGCCCTTGCGGTCGAACATCACGCCGGTGTTGAAGATCTTCTCCTTCGCCGGGTCCCATTCGGTGACGCCACTGGCGATGTAGATGCCATGCTTGCGGGCCAGCGCCGACAGCGCCTTCACGAACGGCCCATCGGTCATCGTTTCGGCCAGCTCGCGGCAATGCTCCGGCGAGTCGAACAGGTAGCCGGTGTCCATGCATTCCGGGAACACCACCAACTCGGCGCCCTGCCGAACGGCGTCCTCCACGTACTTGGTGGCCAGCGCAATGTTGTGGTCATAGTCACCCAAACGCGCGAGCGTCTGGACCGCGGCGGCGCGGAAGCGGCGCTTCGTCATGTCAGTCTCCGTTAATGTGAGGTCGTTGTTAAGGCGTCAGCGGATTTTCACCTCGCGCCAGAAGCGATCGAGGCAGTGTCGTTTGAGGGCGATGAAGGCGTCACCGGTCGTGACGTCGAGAGTGCGCGGCCATGGCAGATCGACATCGACAATTTCGGCGACCTTGGTCGGCCGGCGGGTCAGCAGCACCACCTTGTCGGCCAGTTGAATGGCCTCATCGAGATCGTGCGAGACCAGCAGCATCGTCGTCTTCAGCTTCATGAAGATTTTCTGCAGCCGCTCGCGCATGAACAGCGTCATCTCGTAGTCGAGCGCCGAAAATGGCTCATCCAGAAACAGCACCTCCGGCTCCGTCACCAGCGCGCGCAGGATCGAGACCGTCTGCTGCTGTCCGCCCGAGAGCGTATAGGGATACGCGTTCAGGTCGAACGGCACGTCGAAGTCGGCAAGCAGCTTTTCGAGACGGCGATGCCGCTCCTTGCGATCGACGCCCATCACCTTCAGCGGGTAGTGGATGTTGTCGACCGCCCGCAGCCAGGGAAACAGCGCCTCCCGGTAATTCTGGAACACGTAGGAGATGCGCGTGTCGCGGATGGTCTGGCCGTCGTAGAGCACCTCGCCCCGATCCATCGGCATCAGGCCGGAGATCATGTTGATGAAGGTGCTCTTGCCGCAACCGTTGGGGCCGAAGACCGAGATGAACTTGCCGAGCGGCAGCTCGATCGAGAAGTCATCGTAGATCGTCGAACCCTTGAACTGCTTGCTCAGGCCGCGAACCGTCAGATAGGCTTGACGCGGCTTCGGCTGCGGATCGGCGCGTGCCTCGTCCAGGTTCACGACAGGCTCAACGGTGCGGAGGGGTGAGACATTGCCCATGGGCGTGATCGCCTGCGTTCAGTTGCCGATGTCGGTCTTGGCGAGCAGCTTGTCGCGCACGTTCAGTGGACCCGTCAGCACGCCTTCCTTGACGAAAACATCGACGAGCGCCTGATAGGACTTCAGATCGGTCTCGTTCAGGTCCTTGAAGCCGCGCAGGTAAGGCTGCGCCAGCAGTTCGAGCTGATCGTCCTTGGTCGGCGTGTACCTGGTGAGCACCGGCTTGTACTTGGCGAAGTTCGCGTTCACGAGGTCGGTTGCCTGATCGATCACGTCGACCACGCGACGCGCGACTTCTGGCCGCTCCTTCATGAACTTCGTCGTCATGATCGAGGCGCCAGAGTAGAATGGATCGGCGATCACCTTGGCGACCGGGTTGGTCACCGCGCGGATCGCCTTGCCCGACGCCACCGCTATCGAGCCGACCGGCTCGAGCGACAGCGTCGCATCCACCGTGCCGCCGACCACCGCCGGCACCTGCATCGCCACCGCTAGATCGACCAGCTTCACGTCCGTATCCGGATCGAGCCCACTCGCGCGCACCATGTGCCGCGAGATCGTCCGCCACTGGATGCCGGGCACATGACCGAGCGTCTTGCCCTTCAGGTCGGTGAAGCTCTTGATCGGGCTGTCCGGCTTGACGATCAGGCCGTCATTGATGCGGTCCACCGCGATGCCACCGCCCTGCAGACCAAACACCTTCAGTTTTCCTGGAAACTTCGATTCCGCGATCATCGCGATGCCTGCAGCGGCGCCCGGAGGCCCGAAGTCCGCGCGCTCGGCGATCAGCGCATCGATGATCTGGTTCGGCGACTCCATCTTGTTGGAGACGATCTCGATGCACGCCTTCTCGAACAGCTTCTCCTCCAGCGCGACGAAGTATGCCGTCGTCTGCATGATCGGCAGCCAGACGGCGGTGACCTTGTCCGTCTTGTCGCAGGCGGCGTTGGCGACGGATGCACCGAGCAGCAGCGCGGAGACGGCGGAAGCCAGGATCTTGGTTGTTCGCATGAGGTCCTCTCTTCGGTTAGGTTCGACGAATTACTTGCCCGACCAGTGAACGAGGGAACGTTCGATCAGCAGCAGGGCCAAGTTCAGCCCGTAGCCCATCGCGCCTGCGATCAGGATCGAGCCGTACATGTCGGTGAGCGAGTACGAGATCTGCGCATCGATGATGCGGTGACCGATGCCGTCAGTGGCGCCGATGAACATCTCGGCAACGATGATAACGACCAGCGCCAGCGACACCGCCGTGCGCAGGCCGACGAACGTCTGCGGCAGCGTCTCGAAGAAGATCACATCCTTAAAGATGCGCAGCGAGGACGCACCCATCGCATGCGCGGCAAGAATTCGCGTCTGCCGTGCGTTCATCACGCCATAGGCGACGTTGAAGACGATCACGAGCCAGGCCGCGAAGGCCGCCACCGCGATCTTGGCGAGATCGCCAAGGCCGAACAGCAAGAGGAAGAGCGGAAACAGCGCGGTGGCCGGCGTCGAGCGGAAGAAGTCGACGAGAAACTCCACCGAGCGATAGACCGCCGCCTTTGCGCCGAGCACGATGCCAATCGGCACGCCGGCAACCACCGCGATCAGCACCGAGTACGCGACGCGCACCAGCGTGTGCGTGAAGTCGGCGGTCATCTTGCCGGCGGCGATGCTGATTGCCGTGTCGCGCAGCGTATCGATCGGCGACGGCAGCAGATCCTTGTTGACGAGTTGCCCCTTGAACGCGATCCACCAGACGGCGATCAGCAGCACCGGGCCGATCGCGAGTTCAAGCCCGCGTCTGACTTTGGGATTGCTCAGCGTTTCGGTGATCGAGCGCATCGTCATCCTCGACGGACCGAACCGACATCGCGACATGCGACGATCGCTGATCCGATGCGAGAATTGTTCGCCCAGCATCGGCCGAATGAAAATGCGGAGTTGTGCAACGCAGCGTGCAAAAATGCATAGCGAAATCAGTTTTTTGACTGATCAATTTGCGAGCTTGCATGCATGATTTTGAGGCATTTAGGCCTGCGGGCGCAGGCTGCGGTTTGGTGGAAGCGCTGGAAATCGGCAGCAACACACCGCTTGAGCGGTCGCCGGATGCGCCGCTGACTGCTCAAGGAATAAGCGGCAAGCCAGCGTTGGCGAACGATGAGGGCATCCGTTCGCTGCCTCCTCACCTTATCCGTTTGGACAATTCCAGGTGATCCCGGCGAAGCAGGCCGCCGTCGTGACGCTTGCGAGGCCAGCCGCGCAGGCGTTGCATTGGGCTCGCGTCTTCGAGAGGTGGCGCTCCGCACGCGAATTGCCTATGCAGATTCGCAAAAGGAGTCGCGACAATGACCAACGCAACCAACGCCCAGGACTCGAACGCCCAGGACTCGCTGGAGGAAGACTTCGACAACTGCGCGCTGCCGCTGGTACGGCGCGTCTATGCCCTGCTCGGCCGCGACGACAGCAAGCTTCACAACGGCGATCCGCTGCCGCGTGGCTGGCACTTCATCCTGTTCACCCCGACCGCTCCGCAGCACACCCTCGGCCCTGACGGCACCCCCACCACCAAAGGCGCGGTCACGCCGCCCGGCCTGCCGCGGCGGATGATGGGCGGACGACGTTTCACGTTCTTCTCCGACATTCCGATCGGCGCCGATGTCCGTCGCGTCAGCGAGGTCGTGTCGTCCACCGAAAAGACCGGCCGCTCCGGCCGCTTCATGATCATGACCACGCGCCAGCTGATCTATGTGGCGGGCCAGAGCAGACCCGCGCTGCAGGAAGACACCGACACGCTGTTCCGCGAACCAGCCTCCGCCGGCGCTCCTGCCGCCGAGGCCGCAAAGCCCGATGCGCGCGTTGCCGACGTGCGCGAACAGGTCCCCATCGACGAGACGATGCTGTTCCGCTACTCGGCCTGCACCTTCAATGCACACCGCATCCATTACGATTACCCGTACACGACCAAAACCGAGGGCTATCCCTCGCTGGTGGTCAATGCCGGCCTCACGGTGCTGTTGTTGCGCGAGTTCGGTATGCGCCTGAACGGCGCGCCGCTCGCCACCATGACCACCCGTAACAGCCGCCCGATTCACTGTGGCACCCACATTCAGCTGTGTGCTCGCGCAGTCGAGAACGGCCATGATCTGTGGGCCGAGGACGAACAGGGTCGCGTCTGCGCAGAGGTCGGGCTGCGGCGCTGACGGCGCTTTCAAGCCGGATCGGAAACGTCCGATTTGACGTCCGGCGATCCGGGACGCACAACTTGGTCGTTGTGTCGTCTCGGAGCTAGGCGTGACGGGTCTTCCCGCAACAGCGGACGCGGTGGTTGTTGGCGGCGGCATTGTCGGCATCGCCATCGCCCGCGGCCTGCTTGGTCACGGCCTGCACACCGTCATCCTCGATGAAGGCGATCGCACGCACCGCGCCTCGCGGGCAAACTTCGCGCTGATCTGGGTCCAGGGCAAAGGGCTCGGCATGAGCGCCTATGCGAGCTGGACGAAACGCTCCGCCGACCATTGGCCGGCTTTTGCAAACAGCCTTGAAGAAGAAACCAGCGTCGATCTCGCGCTGGCACAACCTGGCGGCTTCAACCTCGCCTTTTCGGACGAGGAGCTACAGCGGCTCTCCGAACGGATGAAACGCCTGCACAACCAGCAGGCCGCCGACTTCAGATACGAGACGTTGGACCGGCGGCAGACACAGGCGATGCTGCCAGCCATCGGGCCGGACGTGGTCGGCGCGGTGTATTCACCACACGACGGACACGTCAACTCGCTGCGGCTGTTTCGCGCGCTGCATGCGGCCTGCGATCGTCGTGGCGGAACGTATGTCGCTGATGCGAAAGTCGCGCGCATTGTTCCCCTCGCCTCCGGCTTTCGCATCGAAACCAGCGCTGGCAGCATCGAGACGGCAAAGGTCGTGCTCACAGCCGCTCTCGGCAACGCTGCGCTGGCGCCAATGATCGGCCTGAGCGCGCCGGTTCGGCCGCTGCGCGGCCAGATCGTCGTCACCGAACGGGTCGAACGCTTCCTCGATTATCCGATCAACTGGCTGCGTCAGACCGACGAAGGCACTGTGATGATCGGCGATAGTCAGGATGAGAGCGCCGAGGACGGCGAAACAAACCTCGCCATCAACGCGACGATGGCGCAGCGCGCCGTGCGTGCGTTCCCTGTTCTGGCTGCAGCCCGCGTCGTCCGCTCATGGAGCGGCCTGCGGGTCATGACCACCGACGGCTTTCCGATCTACGACCAGTCGGTGAAACACCCAGGCGCTTTCATTGCCACCTGCCACTCCGGCGTTACGCTTGCCGCCAATCATGCTGGCCCCGTCGCCGACGCCATCGCGGCAGGACACCTGCCCGATGCGCTGACGCCATTCTCGGCACGGAGGTTCGATGTTCACGCGATTACCTGAGGATGCGCCTGTCATCACATTCACGCTGAACGGAACACCTACTACGGCACGCGCAGGCGACACCGTGATGGCCGCGCTCCTCGCGAACGGCGCTCTCGTCGCGCGCCAGTCGCCCGTATCCGGCGAGCCGCGTGGTGCCTACTGCATGATGGGCGTGTGTTTCGAATGCCTCGTCACCATCGACGGCGTTGGCAGCCGGCAAGGTTGCCTCGTGACCGTCGCCGATGGCATGCGTGTTGAAACAGGCGGCCGCCGCCGACAACTGGGCGCATCGCCATGAACACGCTCATCCCCGCTCAAGCCGATGTCGTCATTGTCGGCGCCGGTCCGGCCGGCATGGCGGCTGCACTCGAAGCCCAACGACACGGCTTGAGCGCCGTCGTGGTGGACGAGAATGCCGGCATTGGCGGGCAGATCTATCGCGGCATCGAGACGGCGTCGGAGCGAGCCCGCGACATTCTCGGCCCTGACTACGCAACCGGCAGCAATCTTGCGGATGCCTTCCTTCGCAGCGGCGCGTCTCACCTGCGCGAGACGACGGTATGGGACGTCGAGCGCAGTGCGGACACGCTCATCGTAGCCGTATCCCGCGCGAGCGCGTCGCAAACGATCACCACGCGCGCACTGATCGTCGCCACCGGCGCGCTTGAACGGCCGTTTCCAATTCCGGGGTGGACACTTCCCGGCGTCATGACGGCCGGTGCCGCTCAGACGCTGTTGAAGGCATCAAACCTCGTGCCGAGCGGTCGCACTGTTCTCGCAGGCTCGGGATCGCTGCTCTATCTGCTCGCATGGCAGCTCACGCGTGCGGGACATCCGGCTGCACACCTGCTGGATACGACACCGCGAGAGAATTGGAGAACGGCCTTTCGCCATCTGCCTGCGTTCCTGCTCTCGCGCTATGCCCGTAAAGGCCTACGCTTGATGACAGACCTGTCGCGTACGACGAAAATCATGCGCGGCATCACGAACTTGCGCGCGGACGGCGACGGCCGCCTTCAGTCTGTCAGCTATCGCGATCGCAAGGGAACACATACACTTCCCGCCGATCTGCTGCTGCTGCATCAGGGCGTGGTCCCTCACCTCAACCTCGCCGCCGCCTGCGGCGCGCGTTTGCGATGGGACGACGAGCAGCTTTGCTTCCGACCTGAGATCAATGATCGCGGCGAGAGCTCGGTGCCCGGCCTGTTCATTGCCGGTGACGGCGCCGGGATCGCCGGCGCCGAGGCTGCGACCTGGAGTGGACGCCTTGCTGCGGTCGCTGCGGCGCATCGGCTTGGTCATATCGACACGGCGGACTACGGACCGCTCACTGTCATGTTCAATGGCGCGAAGCAGCGCCATCTCAGAGGACGGCGCTTCCTCGATGCCCTGTATCGCCCAGCCAAGACGTTCCGCATACCGGAAGACGATGTCGTCGCCTGCCGTTGCGAAGAGGTGACGGCTGGCCGCATCCGCAGCGCGGTCACGCTCGGTGCAACCGGTCCCAATCAGGTAAAGGCCTTCGAGCGTTGTGGCATGGGCCCTTGCCAGGGCCGCATGTGCGGCCTCACGGTCAGCGAGATCATCGCCGACGCCCGCGGCGTCTCGCCAGCAGCCGTCGGCTACTTCCGCCTGCGCTCGCCGATCAAACCAGTTACGCTCGGCGAACTCGCTGCAATGCCGCAAACTGAAAGCTCGGTTGCCGCGGTCGTTCGTCCCTAGCCAACGATTCTCCACAACAATCCGAGCCGCCATCCATCATCCTTTGGTCGCCTGTCCGCGGAACGCCGAACCTCGCTGCCGCTAAAATGCCCTGAAAACCCCGTCGAAACTGCTTGAAAGTCTTGCTGCGAAAAATTCCCGGAAGGCTTTGACACTTTAGCGTGATGCGCGAGAATGCGTTCGCGCTTGTATAGTCATGATGCTGTCCATCTCGGGTGCGATGGTTTCTCATCGCACATGACCAACACATGCACGGGAGATTTCCATGGCGCGTCTGTCCATCAACGGCACTGTGCGTGATGTGGAGGCCGAACCGGACACTCCGCTTCTGTGGATCCTGCGTGAGCAGGTCGGGTTGACCGGCACCAAGTATGGCTGCGGCATTGCCCAGTGCGGCGCCTGCACCGTGCATATCGACGGTGTGGCGACCCGCTCCTGCAGTCTCCCTCTCAGCGCCGTCACCGAGCAGCAAAAGATCGTCACGATCGAGGGACTGTCGCCGAACGTGACTCATCCGATCCAGAAGGCGTGGCTCGCGCTGGACGTGCCGCAATGCGGCTACTGCCAGTCCGGCCAGATCATGGCTGCCGCCGCGCTGCTGCAGGCAACGCCGAAGCCGACCGACGAACAGATCGTCAGCGAGATGACCAACATCTGCCGCTGCGGCACCTACAACCGCATCAAGGCGGCGATCAAGCTCGCCTCACAGACCATGGCTGGTTGAGTTCGGAGACGCCCATGACAACGACCCTCGATCTCTCCCGCCGCAGTTTCCTCGTCAACGCCGCCGCTGCTGCCGGTGGCCTCGCCGTCGGCTTTCACATTCCGTTCGATATCGAAGCGGCCGCGCAGACCGCAACGACGCCGGAAATCAATGCCTGGGTGGTGATCAAGCCGGACGACACCGTTGTCATCCGCGTCGCCCGCGTCGAGATGGGCCAGGGCACCCTCACCGGTCTTGCGCAACTCGTCGCCGAAGAACTGGAATGCGACTGGGACAAGGTGACCTGGGAATATCCGACACCCGGACAAAGCGTCGCGCGCAACCGTGTCTGGGGCAACTTCCTGACCGCAGGCAGCCAGGGCATCCGCCAATCGAACGAGTATGTCCGCAAGGGCGGCGCCGGCGCACGCATGATGCTGGTGCAGGCAGCGGCGAACGAATGGAAGGTGCCCGCCTCCGAGTGCACCGTGTCCAAGAGCGTGATCACTCATGCCGCGTCGGGTCGGTCGACGACCTATGGCAAGGTGGCAGAGGCTGCCGGCAAGCTGGAAGCCCCGAAGGACATTCCACTCAAGGACATCAAGAGCTGGACGATCGCCGGCAAGCCGCTGAAGCGGCTTGATACACCGGACAAGACTAACGGCAAGCTGGTCTACAGCATCGACCTCAAGCTGCCCGGCATGCTCAACGCCGCGTTGAAAGTCTGCCCGGTGTTCGGCGGCAAGATCAAGAGCTTCGATGCTGCCAAGGTTCAAGGCATGCCCGGCGTGAAGAAGGTCGCGCCGATCGCCGACATCGGCGTCGCCGTGGTCGCCGACACCTGGTGGCGGGCGAAGACCGCGCTCGATGCGCTGCCGATCGAGTGGGATGTCGGGCCGAACGGCAACATCCAGAGCGCCGACATCGCTGCCGCGCAGAAGGAGGGCCTGACGGCGACGGAAGCCTTCCTCGGCAATCAGGCCGGCGACGCACGTGCCGCCCTCGCAGGCGCTACGCGCACGGTCGAAGCCGTCTACGGCTTTCCGCACCAGCACCATGTCACCATGGAGCCGATGAACGCCACCGCGCTCTGGACCGAGGACAAGTGCGAGGTGTGGACCGCGACACAGAACGCGGAAGCCGCACTCGCCACCGCCGTGCAGGCTTCCGGCCTGCCGATCGGCAAGTGCGAGGTCTATCGTCACCATCTCGGCGGTGGCTTCGGTCGCCGCGGCGTACATGACTTCGTGCGCTACGCTGTGCTGGTCGCCAAGCAGATGCCCGGCACGCCGATCAAGACGATCTGGTCGCGCGAAGAGGACATGACCCACGGCGTCTATCACCCGACCACCCAGTGCAAGCTGGTCGGCGGCTTCGATGCCGACGGCAACCTCGCCGCCCTGCAAATGCGCATCTCGGGGCAGTCGATCCTCGCCGGGCTCAATCCGGCGGCGCTGCAGAACGGCCGCGACCCGACCAACTTCCAGGGCCTGAACCCGCAGGGACCGGAAGGCCAGTTCGGCTACACGGTCCCGAACCTCTTGATCGACCATGCGATGCGCAATCCGCACGTGCCGCCGGGCTTCTGGCGCGGCGTCAACAACAACGAGAATGCGCTGTACCTCGAATGCTTCATCGATGAGCTGGCGCATTCGGCCAAGCAGGACCCGCTGGCGTTCCGTCGCAAGATGATGGCGAACCATCCAAAGCACCTTGCCGTGCTGAACGCGGTTGCCGAGAAGGCCGGCTGGGGCACGCCCACGCGTCCCGGCGTCTTTCGCGGCATCGCCCAGCACATGGGTTACGGCAGCTATGTCGCGGCCTGCGCCGAGGTCTCGGTCAGCGACGGTGGCGTCTTGAAGATCCACCGCATCGTCGCGGCCACTGACTGCGGCACCGCCGTCAATCCGCAGCAGATCGAAGCACAGATCGAAGGCTCGTTCGTCTACGGTCTGACGGCGATGCTCTACGGCGACATCACCATCAAGGATGGGCGCGTCGAACAGGAGAACTTCGACACCTACCAGATGATGCGGATGGACGAGATGCCGGTGGTCGAATCCATCATCATGCCGTCCGGCGGCTTCTGGGGCGGCGTCGGCGAACCGACGATCTGCGTTGCGGCGCCTGCGGTGCTGAACGCGATCTTCGCAGCGACCGGCAAGCGCATCCGCCAGATGCCGCTATCGAAGGCCGACCTGCGCAAGGCGTAGACGGCAACACCAATCAGCGGCCGTCGCAAGACGGCCGCCCCGAGAGTTTACCCATGCGAACAGTGCTCGCCACGATCGCCACGCTGACAATGTTTGCCCTTCCCGCCGCGGCACAATCCGCAGCGCCGGCCGGCGCATCGTCGTGCTCCGGCTGCCATGACGCCAAGGTTGCGAACGCTCCGCCGCCCCTGAAGGGCCGTCCCTCGGCCGAGATCGTCACTGCGATGCAGGAATTCCGCAGCGGCAAACGCGAGGCCACGGTGATGGGCCGGATCGCCAAGGGCTTCTCCGACGAGGAGACGCAGGCGATCGCCACATGGCTCAGCCAACGCTGAGGAGGCCACGATGACGACAACCGATCGCAGAACGCTCCTGAAATCGGCAACGGCCCTCGGCCTGTCGGCCACTTTCGCTACGCCCGTGTTCGCGCAGACGTCACCGCGCGTGGTCGTGGTCGGCGGCGGCTTCGGCGGCGCAAGCTGCGCGCGCGAGCTGAAACGCGCCGGCATCGACGTGACGCTGGTGGAGCCGAATGCAACCTACACCGCCTGCCCCTTCAGCAACGGCGTGCTCGCAGGCTTGCGACAACTGTCGGCCCAGCAGTTCGGCTACGATGCGCTGAAGAAGGACGGCATCACCATCGCCGCGCAGAACGCCACGCGGGTCGATCCGCAGGCCAAGCGGGTGACGCTCGCCGACGGCGCCACGCTCGATTACGATCGTCTGGTGCTTGCGCCCGGCATCGACCTCCGCTTCGACGTGCTCCCCGGCTACAACGAAGACGCCGCACAGACGATGCCGCATGCTTGGAAGGCCGGCGCGCAAACCACCCTGCTGCGCAGCCAGCTTGAGGCGATGGCCGATGGCGGCACCGTGGTCATCGTCGCGCCTGCCAATCCGTTCCGTTGCCCGCCCGGCCCCTACGAGCGCGCGAGCCTGATCGCCTATTACCTGAAGACGCAGAAGCCGCGCTCGAAGCTGATCATTCTCGACGCCAAGGACACCTTCTCGAAGCAGAGGCTGTTCCAGGATGCCTGGAAGGCGCTCTACCCGAACCTCGAATGGGTGTCGCTCTCCTCCGGCGGCAAAGTGACCGAGGTCGATACAAAGGAGAAGGTGCTGGTGACCGAATTCGGCCGGCACAAGGCGGACGTAGCCAACGTCATTCCGCCGCAACGCGCGGGTCTGATCGCGCCACTCGCGGGCGTTGCCGACCGCAGTGGCTGGTGCCCGATCGATCCGGTGACGTTCGAGTCAAAGCTGCAGCCGGACATTCACGTGATCGGCGACGCCTGCATCGCCGGCGGCATGCCGAAATCGGCGTTCTCGGCGAACGCGCAGGCCAAGGTTTGCTCCGCCGCCGTCGTCAACATGTTGCGCAACGAAACTGCGCCTTCGCCGAAACTGATCAACACCTGCTACAGCCTGGTGGCGCCGGACTACGGAATCACCGTCGCCGGCGTGTATCGTCCCGTCAACGGCCAACTGACCGACGTCGAAGGTGCCGGCGGCGTCAGCCCCGCGGACGCACCTGCCTCCTTCCGGTCCCTCGAAGCGACGTATGCGGATGCCTGGTTTCAGACGATCACCTCGGAAGTCTTTGGCTGACCGCGCCGCCATCGCCCTGACCATGCTCTTGCTGGCCATTGCGCCCGCGAGCGCTGAGGAGTTTCGTCTGTTCACCATTACGGGCGACTCCATTCCCCGGTCACTGACGGGCTCAAGCGGCGACAGCACGCGCGGCCGCGCCATCGTCGCCGACCGGCAGAGGGGCCTTTGCCTGCTCTGCCACACGGGCCCCTTTCCCGAGCAGCGCTTCCAGGGAACGCTCGCACCAGACCTTCGCGATGCCGGTGCACGCCTGAGCGAAGGTCAGCTCCGGCTGCGGCTGGTCGATAGCAGCAAAGTGAATCCGGACACGATCATGCCGGCTTACTATCGCATCGACGGGCTGACGCGGGTCGGCGCCGCCTGGCAGGGCAAACCGATCTTGACCGCCGAACAGATCGAGGATGTGGTCGCCTTCCTCGCCACGCTGAAGGGCACGCCATGAGCCGCGATGAACCGCTCACAGTCACTCGCCGCAGCCTGATCGCCACAAGCGCAGGCTTGGCGATCGCGCTCGTCATGCGCCCAGCGCACGCGACGACCGAGGGCATGCAGCACGCCATTCACGCCTTCACGGGCGGAGCAACAGTGAAGCCCGGCAAGGTCACCATGGACATTCCGCCGCTGGTGGAGAACGGCAACTCGGTCCCCTTGGTCGTCACCGTCGAAAGTCCGATGAGCGAGCAGGATTTCGTCAAGACCATCGCCGTCTTCAACGAAAAGAATCCGCAGCCGAACATCGGCACGTTCCACCTCAGCCCGCGCTCCGGCCGGGCTTACGTCTCGACACGTATCCGGCTCGGCGATTCACAGAACATCATCGCCATCGCCCAGATGAGCGACGGCAGCTTCTGGTCAGGCTCCGCCGATCTTGTCGTGACGTTGCCAGCCTGCGTGGAGAACTGAGTATGGCCCGCGCCCTCATCAACGTGCCCGCGACGGTCAAGCGTGGCGAAGTGTTCGAGATCAAGACGCTGGTCTCGCATCCGATGGAAACCGGCTACCGGCCGAAGGGCGACGGCACGTTCTACCCGCGCGACATCATCCAGAAGTTCGTCTGCACCCTCAACGGCGAAGAGATTTTCCGCGCCGACCTCTACCCCGCCATCGCCGCCAACCCGTTCATCGCCTTTACGACGACCGCCACCAAAAGCGGCCTGCTAATGTTCTCATGGATCGACGATCGCGGCGAGGCGATCATGGAATCCGCAAAGCTCGTCGTCGAATGAGCAGCCGTGCCCGCATCGCTACCGTGACGGCGCTTGCCGCGATGACGATGCTTGCATCCGCCTCGGCGCAGACACCAAACCCGCAGAGCCGAAAATCCGGCTTCGACGAAATGAGCCGCGACCTGCAGACCATGCAACGCGAGGACGTCACCAATCCCGGCATGCTGACGGTGCTCGAGGGCGAAACGCTGTGGAAGGCGAAGGCGGGTGCGGCTGGCAAGGCCTGCGCCGATTGCCATCAGGACGCCTCGGTGAACATGAAGGGCGTCGCCGCGCGCTATCCGGCCTACGATGCTGAGCGACAACGCCCGATCGATCTGCAGGGCCGGATCAACGTCTGCCGTCAGACACACCAGCAGGCAACGCCATTTGCCTGGGAGGATCGTGAGCTGCTCGCCCTCACCACCTTCGTCGCGAGGCAATCGCGCGGCATGCCGATCGCCCCGCCGGACGATCCGCGGCTCGATCCGTTCCGCCAGCATGGTGAAGCGCTCTACACCCAGCGGCAGGGGCAACTGAACTTCTCCTGTGCGAACTGCCACGACGACAATGCGGGACAGAAGCTTGCCGGCGCGACGATCCCGCAAGGGCATCCGACCGGCTACCCGATCTATCGGCTCGAATGGCAAAGCATCGGCTCACTGCAGCGACGCTTGCGCGGCTGCATCGTCGGCGTGCGCGCCGAGCCCTTTCCCTACGGAGCGCAGGAGTACATCGACCTCGAACTGTTCCTGATGAGCCGGGCACAAGGCATGGCCATGGAAACACCTGCCGTGCGGCCTTTACGCACACTAGCCGGCGAAGGGAATTGCAATGACACAGCGCAGACCACCACGTCCCCGACGACCGCGCACCACACGTCACACAC
>JACXTT010006467.1_pt1 | contig 16699 bp, 15 predicted proteins | sample 9270951 | NCBI WGS metagenome assembly JACXTT01 (sample SAMN15532306, study PRJNA645909) | rock metagenome | isolation source: weathered quartz diorite | place: Puerto Rico | collected 2017-06-21 | reverse complement strand
GGTTGGTCCAGTTCAACATTTGCTTTTTAAATATTGCAGTATCGGGTACTGTGAATGTAGCTGTTGTTCTATTCACGTGCGGGATGATTAGAAATCATCGTCTTCATCGTCGTCGAATCCACCGCTTTTATCATTGAAAAGGTCGAATTCTTTGAAATCGTCATCCAATTTGAAGTCATCATCGTCCTCTCCGCCTTTCTTCTTCCCGCCGCCGCCACTCTTTTTGGTCTTGCTTTTGGGAATATCGAATTCGTCGAAGTCAGGATCCCAGTTATCGTCTTCTTCTGCTTTGTCCCAGTCGTCTTCGGGCTCATCTCCATAATCATCGTCATCATCGTCTTCGTCCTTTGATTTTTTTGACGCGGCTTTGGACGCTTTCTTACCTGGCGCAGGTTTTACATCCGTATCATCGTCGTCATCAAAATCATCATCATCGTCGTCTACTTGTTTCTTGCTCTTAGAAGACGGTGTCTCATCCGCATTTTTTGCAGGAGCATTTTTGGGTGTCGTGGATTTCTTATCCTTGTCAGATTTTGCTGCCATAAACCAATCAGATTACTGCGTAAAATTTCAACGCAAATCGATATGAACCAAATATTTTTTTTCTTTCACAAATGCAGTGCCAACCAACCCTAAATATGCACGATTTGTTCGCGTCCCGGACCGTTGGAAACATATTTCACCGGCGCACCGATGTATTGATTGATAAAGTTAATATACGTGTGCATGGTATCGGGTAAAGCTGCGCTTTCTTTTACCTTGGTAGTATCGGAATGCCAACCCTTAAAACTTTCTAATATGGGTTCGGCCTGCACCCTTGGTAATTGATACGGTACTTCTTTTGTTTCTATACCATTGATATTATAGGCAGTACATACTTTCAGTTCTTCGAATGAATCGAGTACATCGGCTTTGGTCATGATCACCTTTGTAACACCATTGATCATGCAGGCATATTTGAGTGCCACAAGATCAATCCATCCACAACGGCGCGGACGTCCGGTAGTAGCGCCAAACTCATTACCGATTTTGCGCAGTTCTTCACCGGTAGCATCGTGCAGTTCAGTGGGGAATGGTCCACTGCCCACCCTGGTACAATAAGCTTTTGTTACGCCCAGTACTTCGTTGATTTGTTTCGGAGATACGCCCAATCCGGTACAAACGCCGGCAGAAATGGTATTAGAAGAAGTAACAAAGGGAAAAGTGCCGAAATCAATATCCAGCATGCTGCCTTGTGCACCCTCAGCTAATACTTTTTTGCCTTCAGCAATTTTATTGTTTACGAAATATTCGCAATTGATCACTTTAAGTGTCTTCAGGAATTCCAGCGCTTCGAAAAACTCTTCTTCCCAGGCTGAGATATCTTCCATGAAATGGAAATTATCAAGCAGTTTCTGGTGTTTGAGTCGCAGCTTGATGTATTGGGTGGTAAAACTTTTATCTAACAGGTCGCCTACATGCAATGCATTCCTTCCTGTTTTATCCATATAAGCAGGGCCGATGCCTTTCAAAGTAGAACCGATCTTGGCTTCTCCTTTGGAAAGTTCGGATGCTTTATCGAGCGCGCGGTGGGTGGGCAGGATGATGTTGGTCCTGTCGGAAATAAACAGGTTCTTTTTTACATCAATGCCAAAAGCTGCCACGGCATCGCATTCTCTTTTCAGGGTAACAGGATCAAGTACTACACCATTCCCAATCACGTTGATGGTGTTCTGGTGAAAAATACCGGAAGGTATCTGGTGAAGCACCATTTTCTTACCATCTACATACAAAGTATGTCCGGCATTCGGACCACCCTGGAAACGGGCAATGATATCATAATGAGGGGCGAAATAATCAACGATCTTTCCTTTACCCTCATCTCCCCATTGCAAACCTAAAATTACATCTACCATAATATGCTTTTGAAATCGCGGCAAAAATAGGATGTAGCGCGGGCTTTTTTTAAAAAAACTGAAAAACTAAACCGACTCTGCATCAAACCTATCAACTGTTTGTATTCCGTTAAGCGATTTTAACCGGCTCACGAGCTCTTCCAGCTCTTCTTTATCATGCACAAACACTTTAATAGTACCCTGGAACAGGCCTTCTTTCGACTCAATGGTCAGTGCCGCAATATTGATGCGGAGGTCGCCACTGATTACATTGGTAATTTTATTAATGACACCCACATCGTCAAGTCCCACGATCTTGAGACCGGTGAGGAAAGAAATCTCCTTATTCTTGGCCCATTTGGTTTTCACCACGCGGTGCCCGTAATTGGCCAGGAGCTGGGCGGCATTAGGGCAACTGGTGCGGTGTATAATAAGGCCTTTTCCTGTACTCACGAACCCAAATACGTCGTCGCCCGGGATGGGGTTGCAGCATTTGGCCAGCGAATACATGATCTTGTCGCTGCTTTCTCCGAAGATAATGAGTTCTGAGTCTTTCCGGTTGAATGCTTTGTGCTGGGTATGATCAACAGCAGGTTCGGCAACAATAAGGGGTTTGGGTCTGGGGATTTCCAATTTATCGCCCAGCACCTGGAATTCTTTCAGTTCTTTGAGATCAATGGCCTTGGTGGCAATACGGTAATGCAGGTCGAGCGAAGAAGGTACTTTGTAAAACTGTACAAGTTCTTCTATGTTATACTGACTGTATGCGGCACCCATGGCCTCCAGCTTCCGTTGCAGGAGGTATTTACCGTCTTCGGCCACCTTTCTCTTTTCTTCGCGCAGCGCATCTTTGATCTTGCTCCTGGCTTTGGCAGTTACCACGAAGCTGAGCCAGTCTTCCGAAGGTTTCTGCTTGCTGCTGGTAATAATTTCTACCTGGTCGCCACTGCGTAACTTATGACTGATGGGCACCAGCTTATGGTGTACTTTGGCGCCGATACATTTGATGCCGATGGCCGAGTGGATGGAAAACGCAAAGTCCAGCGCCGTACTGCCGGTAGGCAGCATTTTTACTTCACCCTTGGGCGTGTACACATAGATTTCCTCGGCAAGGAAAGAGGTTTTGAAGTCCTGCAAAAAATCCACACCATCGGCAGTATCGGGTGTGTTCAGCACTTCACGGATCTGCCCGAACCATTTGTCGAAACGGTCTTCATCGTTGCTGCCTTCCTTGTATTTGTAATGCGCTGCCAATCCTTTTTCCGCGATCTCGTTCATCCGCTTGGTGCGTATCTGCACTTCCACCCATTTTCCCTGCGGCCCCATCACCGTTGTGTGTAAGGCTTCATAACCGTTGCTTTTAGGGTTGCTCAGCCAGTCACGCAGTCTTTCCGGTGAAGGCATGTATTCATCGGTGATCATGGAATAGACTTTCCAGCAATCTTCTTTTTCTTTTTCGGGGGGAGAGTCCAGTATCACACGGATGGCGAACAGGTCGTATACTTCTTCAAACGAAACACTTTTCTTTTTGATCTTATTCCAGATGGAATGGATGCTTTTGGGCCTTCCATAAATATCGAAATGGAAACCAGAGGCCACCAGTTTTTCTTTTAAAGGCCGGATGAATTCATTGATATAACGGGTGCGTTCTCTTTTGGTTTCAGACAACCGCTTGGCGATCTCGCGGTAGGCTTCGGGTTCAAGGTATTTCATCGACAGGTCTTCCAACTCTGTCTTGATGTTATAAAGTCCCATCCGATGGGCCAGCGGCGCATATACCCACACGGTTTCAGAAGCGATCTTCAGCTGCTTTTCGCGCTTCATGGAATCGAGCGTGCGCATATTGTGCAGGCGATCGGCCAGTTTGATCAGGATCACCCGGGGGTCATCGGTAAGGGTGAGCAGGATCTTCTTAAAGTTTTCGGCCTGTTGTGAAGTGTTGGTGTCGATGACGTTGGAAATCTTGGTCAATCCGTCAACGATCCTGGTGATCTCGGTTCCGAATTCGTGTTCTACATCTTCCAGCGTGATATCGGTATCTTCCACGGTATCATGCAGCAGGGCGCAGATGGTACTGCGTACGCCCAGTCCGATCTCTTCCACGCAGATCATGGCTACAGCAATGGGATGCAGGATATAGGGTTCCCCGCTTTTGCGGCGCATGGTCTTGTGGGCATCGGCCGCCATTTCAAAAGCATGGCGCAGCAGTTCCTTATCGCCTTTTTTCAGTTTGGGTCTGAGTGCACGCAACAGGGCACGATAATGCCGGACAATCTCCTTTTTTTCCTGTTCGGGACTGAGATTATACTTAGGCAGGATAGGTTCGATAGTAGTTACTTGCGCTGTCTCCATATTCAGTTTACGAAAATACGAAATCCATGGGCCAAATTACACGACCGGTATCGTTCGCCTGATGAATCTTGTTAACTTTACCTCTCAATCATGAGTGAGGCATCTAAAAAGAAGGTTTTTGATTTTTCATTGCTGAGAAGGGTTTTCCGTTTTGTACAACCATACCGGTGGTTGTTTTACCTCAGTATTGTGCTGGCTGTTCTGATGGCTGTATTCGCGCCGGTGCGTCCCTATCTGATACAATTGACGGTTGACAAAGCGACGGGTAAAGCGGCGCTGGCACCGCAATGGCTGAAGGCTTTGCTGTTTGATACTGATCTGAGTGACGCTACCCGATTCATTATTGCCATTACAGTTTTCCAGGTGGTCTTTTTGTTCGTGGAAACGACCATACGGTTTGTATTCAGTTTTATTACTGCATGGATGGGACAGAGTGTGGTAAAGGATATGCGTATTACTGTATACCGCAAGATATTGGGACTGAACCTGCGGCAGTTCGACCATACGCCCATTGGCACGCTGACAACCCGTACCATCAATGATATAGAAAGCATCAATGATATTTTTTCAGACGGACTGATCCCCATCATTGCCGATCTGCTCACTATTGTTATTACGCTTGGCACCATGTTTTGGATGGACTGGCGTCTGACGCTGATCTGCCTGGTGCCTTTTCCGGTGATGATCGTAGCTACGTATTATTTTAAGGAGAGCGTGAACAAAAGTTTTATCCGGGTAAGGAATGCAGTGGCTAGTCTCAATGCTTTTGTGCAGGAGCATATCACCGGCATGCAGGTGGTGCAGGCTTTTTCGGCTGAGGAAAGGGAGTTCAACAAGTTTAAAAAGATCAATGCCGAGCACCGCAATGCCAATATCAAAGCCATTTTTGCTTATTCTGTTTTCTTCCCCGTAGTGGAAGTGGTTCTGGCGCTGAGTACCGGTTTCCTGGTATGGTGGATCGCCGACCGCTCGCTGGATGCCGGACTGCTGATTGCTTTTATTCTTTATCTCAACCAGATATTCCGGCCATTGCGCGTGATTGCCGATAAGTTTAATGTGTTGCAGATGGGTATGATTGCGGCGGAAAGGGTGTTGAAAGTGCTGGATAATACCGATGAGATCGTACCGGTGGCGGAAGGAGCGTACCAGCCGGAGCATATCAGGGGAGCGATACGTTTTGAAAAAGTATGGTTTGCCTATACCGGTGAACAATACGTACTGAGGGATATCGATTTTGACGTGAAGGCAGGGCAGACGGTGGCGCTGGTAGGACATACCGGTAGCGGTAAGACCTCCATCATCAGCCTGCTGAACAGGTTATACCACATACAGAAGGGGGCGATCAAGATCGATGGGGTGAATGTGGAGGATTATGAGCTCGACAGTTTAAGAAAGGGCATTGGCGTTGTGTTGCAGGATGTATTCCTTTTTTCGGGATCGGTGATGGACAATATTACCTTGCGTAACCCGGAGATTTCGCGGGAACAAGTGGTGGAGGCTGCCAAAATGATCGGAGTCCATGATTTCATCATGCAATTACCGGGCGGATACGATTACAATGTGATGGAAAGGGGCAGTACCCTCAGCCTTGGCCAGCGGCAACTGCTTTCGTTCATCCGGGCGCTTTTATACAATCCTTCGATATTGATATTGGATGAAGCAACCTCTTCGGTTGATACAGAAAGTGAACAACTCATTGAAAAAGCGATAGATACGCTGATTGCCGGCCGCACTTCCATCGTTATTGCCCACCGGCTTTCCACCATCCGCAAGGCCGATAAGATCATTGTACTGGATAAGGGCGAGATCAGGGAAGCCGGCAACCACGAAGAACTTTTGCTGCTGGGTGGTTTTTATGCCAAATTGCATGAAATGCAGTTTGAAAAGCAAAAACAAAAAGTGGCAGTGGCCGGCTGATTTTACCCCCCATACCCCTATCTTTGCGCCAAATTTCGGAACAGGTATGAGCCTCAGAAGTGTACAATCTTTACTGGTAGCGACTTTCGGCCTTTTATTAATAAGTTTTTCTAATGTGAGCCTTGCCCAGGATTCAGCCCATGCAGTGGCTGCAGAAGGGAAAGAAGCAGCACATGCAGAAAAAGAAGGAAAATTTAATGTTACCGAAACAATCCTCGAGCACATCAAAGACAGCCACAGCTGGCATCTTTTTGGGCACACGTCTATACATCTTCCGGTGATCCTTTATTCTGATAAGGGATTGGAATTCTTTTCTTCCAGCAACCTGATGAATGAGCACCATGAAGAAGTGGTGTATAACGGTCATTATCCTTACAAAGTAGTGGCTGGTAAGATCAAAGTGGTAAATGCCGATGGTTCTGTGAACAAAGAAGCTTCGGCCAAGGTTTGGGATTTCTCCATCACCAAGAACGTAACGGCTTTATTGGTAAGCGTAACGTTGCTGCTGGTGATCTTCCTTTCTGTGGCTGCTGCCTATAAAAAGAGAGGTGTTAAATCGGCACCTAAAGGTCTGCAGTCTTTTATGGAACCTGTGATTTTGTTTGTACGTGATGAAGTAGCCAAGCCCAATATCGGTCATCACTATATCAAGTACATGCCCTTTATTCTCAGTCTTTTCTTTCTGATATTGATCAATAATTTCCTGGGCCTGATTCCTTTCTTTCCGGGAGGAGCCAACTTGAGCGGTAATATTGCTTTTACCATGACGCTGGCGGTATGTGTGTTCATCGTGGTAAATATCAAGGGGAATAAGAGTTACTGGAAGCATATTTTCTGGATGCCGGGCATGCACTGGAGCATGAAATTGTTCCTGGCGCCTATTGAATTGATCGGTGTTTTCATCAAACCTATTTCACTGATGGTGCGGTTGTTCGCGAACCTGACTGCCGGTCACATCCTGGTGCTGAGTCTGGTTTGCCTGATCTTTATCTTTAAAACAGTATATGCTTCAGCGATAGCGGTACCGTTTGCAGTGTTCATCAGTTTGATAGAGTTGCTGGTAGCATTCCTGCAGGCGTATATTTTTGCGATGCTCAGTGCGATGTATATTGGTATGGCGATAGAAGAACATCATCATCATGGTGATCATGAGCCGCATTATAACGAGTCAGAAGATTAATTTTTTTTCAATAACAATTAAAACGTAACAAAATGGTAGTAGGAAGTGTTGCCGCAATCGGCGCTGGTTTAGCTGCTATCGGTGCCGGTATCGGTATCGGACAAATCGGTAAGGGCGCCGTTGAAGGTATTGCCCGTCAGCCGGAAGCTGCTAACGACATCCGTGCAAACATGATCGTTGCCGCTGCTTTCGTGGAAGCGGTTGCCCTGTTTGCGGTGGAGGTTGCCCTGTTGGGTAATGGTTAATCCATCAAACGTATTATACAGACCTGATGCACAGGGCGGAGGGTCTGTATAATCTTTATCACGAGAAAGTTTACAATCCAGATAAACAGTTACTTATGTTATTAGAAATAAACCCTTTGGTACTGCCTGATGTTGGGCTGGCATTTTGGAGCCTCATTGCGTTCCTAATACTGCTTTTCGTATTGGGCAAGTTTGCCTGGAAGCCGATCATGAAAGCGATCAGCGAAAGGGAGCAAGGTATTGAAGACGCTTTGGCCAAGGCCGATAAAGTAAAAGCTGAAATGGTGGCTTTACAGAGTGAGAACGAAACCATGATGAACAAGGCCCGCGAAGAGAGAGCAAAGATGCTGAAAGAAGCCAAAGAAACTTCAGAAAAAATGATTTCTGAAGCGAAGGATAAAGCGAAGTCAGAGTACGACAGGATCGTTGCCGATGCGCAGCAAGCCATTAACCAGCAGAAGAATGCTGCCCTAACCGATGTGAAGAATCAGGTTGGAAACCTGGTAGTGGAAGTGGCGGAGAAAGTGTTGCGCCGTGAACTGGCCGATAAAACTGCTCAGGAAAAATACATCAATGAATTAGCGGCTGGAGTAAAATTGAATTGATTCGTTAAAAGAGAATATGCCAAACCCAAGATTAGCAAGTAGGTACGCGAAAAGTCTGATTGACCTGGCAATAGAAAAGGATCAATTGGAAGTTGTGTACGCCGACATGTTGTATTTGAAAGCAGTGTGCAAGAACAGCCGGGAATTCCTGGCGTTGTTGCGCAGTCCTATCATCAAAGCCGATCAGAAAAACAGCATCATTACTGCCGTGACAAAAGGTAAGGTGAGCGAGTTGGCGGCTGCGTTCAATCACCTCCTGGTGAAGAAAGGAAGAGAAGGTGATCTGCCTGAAATCATCACTGCTTTTATTGACCAATACCAGCAGATGAAAGGGATACACAGTGTTACGCTTACTACGGCAGTACCCATCAGTGAAGAATTGAAACAATCTATCTGTAAGAAAGTGCAGTCAGAGAAGAATCTGGGAACGATAGAACTGGAAACCAAAACAGATGAGCGTTTGATCGGTGGTTTTGTATTGGAGTTCAACAATAACCTGGTAGATGCTAGCATCCTGCGTGATCTGAAGGACATCAAGAACCAGTTTCATAAAAACGATTACATTTATCAAATACGATAATCAACAAGCATAACTTTTAAAAGTATATACCATGGTGGACATTAAACCCGACGAGATATCAGCGATACTGAAGCAGCAGCTGAGCAATTTCAATGCTTCGGCTGATCTCGAAGAAGTGGGAACCGTATTGCAGGTAGGCGACGGTATTGCCCGCGTATACGGTCTGAACGGTGTACGCAGCGGTGAGCTGGTACAATTCGATAATGGTGTAAAAGCCATCGCCCTGAACCTGGAAGAAGAAAATGTGGGTGTGGTATTGATGGGTGAGAGCAGTGAGATCCGCGAAGGAGATAAAGTAAAAAGGACCGGCCAGATCGCTTCCATTAAAGTGGGAGAAGGTGTGGTAGGCCGTGTAATCAATACACTGGGTGAACCCATCGATGGTAAAGGCCCAATTGCCGGTGAATTGTATGAAATGCCCCTGGAGCGTAAAGCGCCTGGTGTAATTTATCGTGAGCCGGTAAAAGAACCCCTGCAAACAGGTATCAAAGCGATCGATGCGATGATTCCCGTTGGACGCGGACAGCGTGAGCTGGTGATCGGTGACCGCCAGACCGGTAAGACCGCCATCTGTATCGATACCATCATCAACCAGAAAGAATTTTACGATGCAGGCAAACCTGTATATTGTATCTATGTAGCGATTGGCCAAAAAGCATCTACCGTAGCCGGTGTGATGAAAACCCTGGCCGATAACGGTGCGATGGCTTACACTACCATCGTATCAGCTTCTGCATCAGACCCTGCTCCACAGCAGTTCTATGCACCTTTTGCCGGCGCTGCGATCGGAGAATTTTTCCGTGATACCGGTCGCCCTGCCCTGATCATTTATGATGATCTTTCTAAACAAGCGGTGGCTTACCGTGAAGTATCATTGCTGTTGAGAAGGCCTCCTGGACGTGAAGCGTATCCTGGTGACGTGTTCTACCTGCACAGCCGTTTGCTGGAGCGTGCAGCCAAAGTCATCAGCAATGATGCGGTTGCGAAAAACATGAACGACCTGCCTGCTTCTATAAAGCATTTGGTGAAAGGCGGCGGTTCACTTACTGCATTGCCCATCATTGAAACACAAGCGGGTGACGTATCTGCTTATATTCCTACCAACGTGATCTCTATTACCGACGGACAGATATTCCTGGAAGGTAACCTGTTCAACGCAGGTATCCGCCCGGCGATCAACGTAGGTATCTCTGTAAGCCGTGTGGGTGGTAACGCGCAGATCAAATCAATGAAAAAAGTTGCCGGTACCCTGAAACTCGACCAGGCGCTGTACCGCGAGCTGGAAGCGTTCTCTAAATTCGGTGGTGATCTGGATGCGGCTACCAAATCTGTAATTGATAAAGGTGCCCGTAACGTGGAAGTGTTGAAACAGGCGCAGTATACACCGTTCTCTGTAGAAAAGCAGGTAGCGATCATTTACCTGGGTACACAAGGACTCTTGCGTGATATCGCTGTGAAGAAGGTGAAAGAGTTTGAAAACCACTTCCTCATGGAAATGGAGAACAAACTGCCAGATGTACTGGCTGAGTTCAAAAAGGGTAATTTGCCTGAAGACGGACTGAACAAGATGACCGAACTGGCTAAGAGCCTGGCGGTTCAGTATAAATAAGTAGTTCATAGAGTGATTTTTAGAAGGGTGCTGTTTACAGCGCCCTTTTTTGTTGCCGCTCATCCGGATATTTTTTTGTTTATTTTATAAACTACTTTATGTTTGTGTTCCAAAACTGAATTAGGATGAAAAAATGGATGATGATATTGATTGGCCTGGGTTTGTCGGGTATTGCCGGCGCCCAGGTGCGGATTACAGGTAAAGTAAAAGATGCTAAGGGCCATACACTGCCGGGAACCAGCATCGTGGTAAAAGGTTCATACGATGGAGGCGTTGCCGATTCAGCGGGTCATTTTTCATTTAAAACGACTGAAAAGGGTGAGCAGATATTGGTAGCATCCCTGCTCGGTTATAAAACGGTAGAAGAAAAAATAGCCATCGGAGCCACTTCTGTTGAAGTATCTTTTGCTTTGAAAGAAGAGATCAGCGAATTAAAAGCGGTAACCGTTACGGCAGGAAGTTTTGAAGCGGGCGACCGGAAAAAAGCCGCTACGGTATTGTCGTCTCTGGATGTATATACGACCGGAGGTGCGAATGCGGATATCACCGCGGTGGTTAAGACTCTGCCCGGTGCACAGCAGGTAGGCGAGCAGGAAGGTTTGTTTGTGCGTGGTGGTGCCGGCTATGAAGCCAAGCAATTTATTGATGGTACCCTGGTAAACAATCCTTTCCAGGCCAGTGTTCCCGATATCGCTTCCCGCGGCAGGTTTGCGCCAAATTTATTTAAAGGAACCATTTTCAGTACCGGTGGTTATTCAGCACTGTATGGCCAGGCGCTTTCTTCGGCATTGATCATGGAGAGCATAGACATTCCCGATCGTTCGGAAGCCACCGCTTCTATTTCCACTGTATTCCTCGGTGGAGGTTTGCAAAAAGTAGCAAAGGATAAGCAGTCTTCATTCGGTATGAACTATGGCTATACCAACCTCATACCTTATTTCGCTGTAGTAAAACAGAAACCAGATTATTTCAGGGTGCCTCAACTCCATTCAGGCGATGCAAATTTTCGCATCAAAACTAAAACAGGCGGCATCATTAAATATTATACCATCTTCGGTGCTATTGATCTGGGATTGCGCCGACCCAATATTAACGACCCTTCTTTGAAGAATGCTTTCGGATTACAGAATACAAACTGGTACAATAATCTCAGCTGGCGTGAAAACCTGGGCAATGGCTGGAAAATGAACCTGGGCTTTAGTTTTAGCACCGATCATAGCAATTTTTCACAACAGATACAGAACCAGCAGAACACTCCGGTAATAACCGGCACCCCTTGGATAGACACCAGTAATTTTAACCTTATTACACGGGGCGATCTTACGCAGTTGAAAGCAGTGTTCGATAAACGCATCAGCGGCATCAGTGTGATTCGTTTTGGAGGAGAATACATGTATTTCTACAACAAGAATCTGTACAATGGTTATCGCTCGGTGTTACCTGATCATTTCAAAGCATTGTTTGCAGAGGCTGATCTTTATATCACCAATGACCTGGCGGCTAAGGCGGGAGGGCGTTTTAAGCATTCATCGGTGATTGGTAAAGCAGATATGGCCCCCAGGTTATCATTGGCATATAAAACGGGTAAGAATGCACAGATGAGTATCGCATACGGTGTTTTCTACCAGAAGCCTGAAAATACATACCTCTATGTAACGCGTAATTTTAATTATACGAAGGCCACACACTACATCATCAACTACATCAAGACCACTACATTGCAAACTTTTCGTGTGGAAGCCTATTATAAAAAATACGACGACCTGTTGAAGACCGTTCCGGCCTATGACAATTCCGGTACCGGGGATGCGAAAGGTGTTGAGTTGTTCTGGCGTGATAAGAAAACGTTCAAGGGACTGGATTACTGGCTGAGTTATTCCTACCTCGATACGAAAAGAAACTATCTTAATTTCCCCCGGGAGCTGCAACCCAGCTTTGCCGCCAATCATACTGCTTCGGTGGTGGTGAAGCGTTTTGTAAGCAGTATCAATACGGGGTTCAATCTTACTTATTCTTTTGCTACCGGCAGGCCTTATTATAACCTGATGAAAAACGGCAATCAATACACCATTGCCGACGAGGGTAAGACGATCAATTACAATAGCCTTGGATTCAGTATGAATTACCTGACTTCATTAGGAAAAGCGTATGGTGTGTTCGTAGCATCGATTACCAATGTGCTCGACAGCAAGCAGGTTTTCGGTTATAATTACTCATACGACGGAGCACGTAAAGAAGCTATCACGCCTGCAGCGCCTCAGTTCTTTTTTGTAGGATTGTTCCTGAGTTGGGGTGTGGACAGGAGACAGGACGCGATCAATAACAACCTTTAATCACTTATATCTAACTACCAAACCATTCAACCATGAAAAAAATTCTCATTATTGCATCACTCTTCATTGCCGGTCAGCTGGCTGCCCAGGGCAAATATGAAGCGGGCATGCAGAAAGGACTGGAACAGCTGACCGCTGCTAAAACCGCAGAAGACATGAGCACGGCTGGCGCTTTCTTCGAAAGAATTGCCGATGCAGAAAAAGATAAATGGCTGCCCTATTATTATGCTGCTTATGCCAATTATATTACAGGCTGGATGAATCCCAAAGCCGATAAGGATAAGATTGCTGAAAAGTCGCGCGACCTGATAGCCAAGGCAGAGTCAATAGAAAAGAATTCGGAGATTTATTGTCTGCGTCAAATGATAGCGATACAGCAAATGACCGTAGACCCTATGACCCGCTGGCAGACTTATGGTGCTGAAGGACGTAAAGCATTGGAAGATGCAAAAAAAGCCGATCCCAATAACCCCCGCGTGTATTACCTGGAAGGACAGACACTTTTCAGAACTCCGGAAGCTTTTGGTGGCGGGAAAGCAGCAGCCAAAAAATCGGCAGAGAAAGCAGTAGAGCTGTTCAAAACATTTCAACCTGCATCGCCTTTACATCCCGTTTGGGGAAAGGCAGAAGCAGAAAAACTGTTGGCCGATTGTCAGTAGTTGTTAGCATATGATGCACGCCGGCAGTTCGGTGTGTAATTTTTTCTTAAGTTTAAACCTCACCGGTTACGGGAGGTTTAAACTTGTTTGATCAAAACAGAAATCATTCAGCCAATGAAAGAGCAAAAAACGTTGAGCGAAAAAGAGAGCCTGGAACTGATCACCAGCATGATTGAAAAAGCCAAAAGCAGTTACCATGAAACTGGTATCGTGGCATTGTTATGGGGCTCTGTGGTAGCTATTGCATCACTGGTATCTTATCTCCAGCTCGAGTTTGCATTCAGTATTGGTTTTGATATCTGGTTGCTGGTTTTGTTTGCGCTCATCCCGCATGTGATCATTTCCGTGAAAGAGCGGCGTTTGAAAAAAGTGAGAAAACATGAAGACGATGCACTTGATGCAGTATGGCTGGCTTATGGTATTTCAATATTTGGGCTGGTGGCGTATCAGAATATTACTACTGCTGTAACCGGCTCCTCTGCTCCCAGTGTTTATTCTTTGTTCCTCTTGTTGTATGCTTTACCAACACTGGTAACCGGCATGGCAAAAAAGTTCCGCCCCATGATTATAGGCGCTGTCCTGACATATGTTTTGTTTGTTGTTTCCTGCTTTACCGATACCAAGTACGATATGTTGTTCGGCGCAGTATCTGCACTGACCTGCTGGTTCATTCCGGGATTGATACTGAGAAAAAAATACCTCGCACAAAAAAGGGCTCATGTTTAAGGAGCTGGATCCCATATTACACTCTCAACTGAGACTGGCTGTGATGAGCCTGCTCATCGGTATCAAGGAAGCAGAGTTCACTTTCATCCGTGAAAAGACCAATGCAACCGCCGGCAACCTCAGCGTGCAGGTACAAAAACTAAAAGATGCAGGCTATATAGATGTGGTTAAGCAATTCAAAAACAATTATCCCCAAACCATCTGTAAGATCACACCTGTAGGAATAACTGCTTTTGAAGCATACGTGAAAGCGCTGCAGGGGTATTTAAAGACAGGAGAATAGTGTTTACTACCCTTCGGTTTCTTCTGAAAGTTTTTCATCTATTGCATTGGCCATCATCTTGGCACTCATTTTACGCATGGGGTTTGCGCGCATTTCGGCATAACCTGCTTTCCTGCGGATGATGTCGATGCATTCGAAAGTGGCCGCAAGAAATGAACTTGCATCGGCTTTTCCTTTACCCGCAATGTCAAAGGCGGTCCCATGATCAGGGCTGGTGCGTACAGCGTTGAGTCCCGCTGTATAATTTACTCCTTCGCCAATGGCCAGTGATTTGAATGGGATCAGCCCCTGGTCGTGGTACATAGCCAGTACGGCATCGAATTTCTCGTGCTGACCGCGTGCAAAGAATGCATCGGCGCTATAAGGGCCAAAGACCATCATACTGTGCCTGGCATCTTTGATGGCTGGTTTGATGATGGTTTCTTCTTCATTACCAATCAGTCCTTCATCGCCGGCGTGTGGATTGAGTCCGAGTACGGCGATCCTGGGCTTGTCAATGCCAAAATCTTTTTGCAGGCTGCTGTTCATGATGCGGAGCTTGCTGGTGATATTCTCGCGGGTAATATGCGGTGCCACATCGGCAATGGTAACATGTTCGGTTACCAGTCCCACGCGAATGTTCTCGGCTACCATGAACATGAGTACATCATTCACTCCAAACAAAGCTTTGAGATAAGGGGTGTGGCCGCTGTATTGAAACTCGGCAGATTGTATATTCTTCTTGTGTATGGGGGCTGTTACCAGCCCATGTATCTGCCCGTTTTTAAGTGCCTGCGCCGCGTCTTTGAGTGAGATCAGCGCATATTTGCCACCTGTTTCATTGAGTTGTCCCGGCGTAATTACTACGTCTTCTTCCCATGAATTATACACATTCACCTGTTTGGGGTTGAGCCGGTCCAATTCTTTTCCATTGGAATAATTAAAGTTGATATCGGAAAGGCTTTTGCGATAAAAGTTTACGCTTTTATTGCTGGCAAAAACGACCGGTATGCAAAAATCAAGCAGGCGATGATCGGCCAGGGTTTTAATGATCAGCTCCAGGCCAATTCCATTCAAGTCACCACAGGAAAATCCAATAATGGGTTTTTGCAGTTCAGCACTCATTCAGGACAGATTTAGGCCGTAAAAATAAGGATTATTGGCCATGGCTCATTGTTAGTCAATGATGTACTTTTGCAAAGATGCAATACACGCTGAAAAAGTCACTGGGACAGCATTTCCTGAAAGACGAACGGGTCTGCCAAAAGATCGTGCAGGCTTTGCAGGAAGACGATCTCAGTCAGCTGCTGGAAGTAGGACCCGGTGGCGGGGCACTTACAAAATATCTCTTACAATTACCCGATATCGAGTTCAAAGCAGTGGAACTGGATGCTGAAAAAGTGGCTTACCTGGAACATACTTATCCTTCCATCAAAGGGAAGATCCTGCATGAAAGCATCCTGGATGTAGCCATTCCGTTTCCCGTTCCCTTTACTGTTGTGGGCAATTTCCCTTATAATATTTCATCTCAGATATTGTTCAGGATACTGGAATGGAAAGAGCAGGTACCCATCATGATCGGGATGTTCCAGAAAGAAGTGGCGCAACGTGTAACTTCAAAACCCAACAGTAAGGATTATGGCATCCTGAGTGTGTTGATACAGGCTTATTACGATGTGGAATATTTATTCGATGTGCCGCCGGGAAGCTTCAATCCTCCCCCCAAAGTGATGAGTGGTGTGATCCGTTTGAAACGCAGGCACACACAATATGAAGTAAAAAGCGAACGATCTTTTTTTGTGCTGGTAAAAGCGGCTTTTAACCAGCGTAGAAAAATGTTGCGGAACCCATTGAAAGGCTTGTTTGATAAAGAGACCCTCCAGGAAGATATCTTTAGCAAGCGCGCTGAGCAGTTGAGTGTAGAAGATTTTGCGAAACTGACTTTTAAAATGAACTAAGTGCCTGGCAGATTATGAAACCGATCGTTATTATTACCGCCCCTGTGCATGAATACCTTATACAACGTTTGCAGCAAGCAGGTTATGAAACCCGCTACCAGCCGGGCATTGTATACGATGAATTAAAATCCGGCATTGCAGACGCCGTTGGATTGATCGTAACCACACGTTTAAAGGTCGATGCCGCCATGCTGGACGCCGCTACCCAATTGAAATGGATCGGTCGTTTGGGAAGTGGTATGGAACTGATTGATGTAAACTATGCAGCAAGTACAGGTATCCGATGCGAGAGCAGGCCGGAAGGCAACCGCAACGCAGTGGCTGAGCAGGCATTGGGTATGTTGCTGAACCTGATGAATCATATCAGCAGCAGTAGTCGGGAAATAGCCGATGGAAAAT
>JACXTT010006466.1_pt1 | contig 16699 bp, 19 predicted proteins | sample 9270951 | NCBI WGS metagenome assembly JACXTT01 (sample SAMN15532306, study PRJNA645909) | rock metagenome | isolation source: weathered quartz diorite | place: Puerto Rico | collected 2017-06-21 | reverse complement strand
GCCGCCCCGCCTCTCCGCTTCGCCTACGGCTCAGCTACGAAGCGGAGCGGCGAACCCCGAAGCCCGGACCTGGGGAATTCCGATCAGCACACCTGGGGAGTCTGGCGTGAGCACGGGCAATACCAAACCGCCGACACTCGGTTCAAGTCGAGGCGTGTATCAGCCCAGGCCAAAGTGGTTGCTCCATCGCCATCCCAGACAAGTGACGCCGCCGTCGGAAAGTCCTCGGTGTTAAAACGCACATAGTCTGCGGCTCGTCGTTCGAGCTCCAGGATCAACCAGTCAGCGGTCTGGTCGGTGCGGTTCGTGATGATCAAGATCACGCGCCGACGACCTATCCGGCCGAGTGCCGACGACCGCGCCTACCAGCGGTCTCGGTCGCGCTGAGCCGTCGTCCGCGTATCGACGCTGAGCATTGTTTCCCAGACGCGATCGGCATCGGCCGGGTCGGCATCAGCCTTGGTCACGGTCGACGTCGAGGCGAAAGCCTCCTCGACAAAAGGGCGGCCACTGACCGTGACGCTGTAGCCGAGCCGCTCGTCATAGATCGGCTGGTTATCGGCCGGCGGCTCACCAGTGGGAACAGTGAAGCGCTCGACGAACATCGATGTCATCGCTCGACATCCCAGTGTTCGCGATCTCGGTCAGCCCTTGTCTGCGTGTCGATTGACGCCAACGTCTGCTCCCAGTCGCGGTCGTTATCGGGCGACTCGGCAGTCACGGCGGTGAAGGTGTTGGTCGAGCCGACGACTCCCAAATCAACGACCGGGACGCCATCAGCTGTCACTGTGTACTGGCGCGTGGCATCGTAGACACCAGCTTCGTCGGTCCCGTCGATGTCGCCGGGCGAGTCGGCGGCAAAGCGCTCAGCGAACAGAGCTTTCCTCACACCTTGCACTATGCCGTTCTCGTCGGATGTGCCCGCGAGAGCCGCCGGCAGTCCGTTGGGCCTGGACAGACCGATATGTAGCTACGGCTCTCGTGGATCACCTGGCCCCATGAGAGCCACAAGTCCGTGCTCTCGCTGGCTCCACCAAAGCACGACCGAATCCGCTTCGAAGTCTTATCGCTAGCGCAACGCGTCGGCCGCTACCCCGAGCGCGTCAACCGCTCTCTGCGCGGTCCTTGCGATCTCTTCGAGATCAGCGTCCGAAATAAACGCGCGGGCCTTCACGGCAGCGTTGTAGCGACGAAAGCCGTCCCAAGCGATCCCGGCAAGCCGGTGAGCGTCGCCTGCTTCCGCGATTGCTGCGAGTTCGTTGCGGTGGGCGATCCAGTTGTGGTCAGAGACCAAATCGTGAACCTGACTCACGCCGATGGCGCGCTGCACGATTCTCATCCCGTCGTCGATCTCGTTCCTGATCAGCCGGATCTTCTGTAGGTCAGCGCGACGACCATCTTCCTGTGGGGTGGTGCTCGACAAAGTTCTTGCGGTCGCCGTCCCCTGAGGGGAGAGGAACTCAGATGGGAGGAGCCATCGAAGGATGGCCGCAGCGACACCTGAGACAAGGAGGAAGATCCCGACGAGAATGAGCAGACGCCAGGGCCACGAGACGTCTGCGATCAAAGCACCCGCGACGCCGATCAAGATGCCTAGGCCGGCGGAGATCGCGGCGACGATGTAGCTGCCGAAGAAGGTCGCGAGGACAAACCGAGTCAGCCGACGACCCCAATCCTCCCCGGTGTTCATCGGTCCCATCGTAGCGTTGCCTCAAGAGGCACCCCTTGTACTTCGCTGCGAATGAGCCTCGAGGTAGATGTCGCAGAGCTGTGCGCCCATAATCGGACACGGTGTATGCCCCTACCTCCCCGCTTGAAGACGATTTCTGGCAAGCGTCGAGCGCTCCCGATGTCCACGGAGAGAATCGGAATCGGTCCAAGTCGGCACGATTCGAAGGAAGCTGCGCGAGGGCGACGGGGCACGCCGCTCAGCCCGGGTGTCGAACGACTCACGAGCACTCGTCCGACGGTTCGGGGCCGCGCCGACCGGGCCGCCGTGCGAGATCCGACACGTCCCTGCCCTCCCCGGGCAGATCCGCCGCGAGGCATGGGACGCCTGCCGGTTGACAGGCGGTCTGAGCTCGAGCTACACAGATGCGGAACCCGCGCGACGTGGGGGCAGGCGGTGGCCATCTCTCAGCCAGGGGGAGCACATCACTGCAACGGATGTGATCAAGCGAGAAACCAAGCATCCAAGGCGGATCTCGACGCGTGAGTACAGCGAGGGTTCAGCCGCCGAAGTCTCCTTCACGGTGGTTGAGAGTCGTGCCGGGCAGATTCTGATCCACCCCGGCCCCCACCCCCGCTCCGAATGAGCCTCTCCCGTGTCGGAGTCCGGTGCCCGGCCAGAGAAACGCAGACGGTCAAGTGTCCTCTTGAGCCCGCCCATCGACGTACACAACGCTTCCACGCACGCGGTCCCATAGCGTCGTGTCGTGATCCGGCCGCATCACTCGGGGACAGGTGAGGGCCTAGGGTCCGAGAGCGGCTGCGACGCCCGGCGTGAATAGCCGGCGGTCAGACCTGTAATGGCTCAACCGCGGGGCTCCAGAGGAGTCGGTCAGACCTCAGTCAGATCACAGACGACGAACCAACGCCTCTGCAGGGTGGCACCCCCACCCCCTTGGTGGCACCCCCACGCCCTCAACGATGAGCCTCTTCCGGGGGAAGATCCGGCGGGCGGGGAGAGAGCCAGAGAACCGTGAAGAAGATCGCCTTCGAGGTCGCGGCGTACGGAGAATGCCCAAGTTGACGCTCAGGGTTGCGGGCAGGAGACTTGTCGCACTAGCGACGCGAGGGAGGAACGATGCCCACCTACATCAGCCTTTTGAATTGGACCGACGAAGGCATCCGCAGCTATAAGAGCACGCTCGACCGAGCCAAGGCGGCCGGTGAGCTCGCGGAGCGAATGGGCGGCAAGCTGACGGACGTGTACTGGACGGTCGGCGCCTACGACGTCGTCTCGGTGGCCGAGTTCCCAGACGACGAGACGGGGACGGCCTTCCTGCTCGCGCTCGGGTCGCAGGGCAACATCCGCAGTACCACCCTGCGCGCGTACAACAGCGACGAGATGGCAGGCGTGCTCAGCAAACTCGGCTAGAGACAGCGCCACGCACGACACGACCCATCCGGCGCGCTGCCATCTAACCCAGCTCTGACCCGACCTGAGAAATCCGCATGTGCAGGAGAACTCGAGCGCTAGACGGCGGCTCTCAGATCCACGCGGATGTCAGTCCAATTCTTGGACCCCCTGGCATCGCAGTAGTGGACAACGCCGGGGTGCCGCTGGGGTTGAAGGAAAACAATAGGGCCGTCTCCCGGAATGCCTCCCGTGCGTCGTGTATTAACCCTGCCATCGCCTTGCTGGAGTAGACGGATCAAAGAACATGCCTCGCCCGCCGCGTGGATGTGCTGGATACTGCCGGCGCTTGGTCAGTCGGAGCCCTCACGGCCTTTTCGTCACCGCAGTCGTTCCCCTGCACCTGAGCGGACAGGCCGAGCGTTGTGCTCGATCGCGCGACCCCTGTGTGTGTCTGATAATCAACGTCTCGTTCGGCTCGCTCGATAATGTAGTAATGAGCGCTCATAGTGTTGTTATATTATATACTTGTGGGGCTGATGCTTCGACTAGCCGATACATCGGTCCTTCCACAGGAGTCGCTATCCTCGCCAGCGACACAGAGCCGGGGTCCAAGTCAAAATCGAACTCGCGGCCCACGTCACAATTAACGAATGCCAGCCGAAGAGATCACGAAGTCTGACCTTTGGGGAGCCATCGACAAGGCTTCGCCCGTTCCGTACCACTACCAGCTCAGAAAAATCGTTGAGAGTGCGGTGACAGGCGGAGCGCTTCCGGTTGGGACACAGATTCCTACGGAAGCGTGGTTCTGCGACCACTATGGCGTCAGCCGAACGGTCGTCAGACAAGCTCTGAATCACCTTGAACTTGCGGGCCTTGTGGTCCGCATCAAGGCAAAAGGGACGTTCGTCCCTCCGCCGAAGGTCGCTGAGCGCATCTCTGAGTCGATGATCAGTCTGCACGAAGACCTCGCATCACGGGGTGAACGGCTTGAGACCCGCGTCCTTCGCTTCGAGGTGCAGCCTGCTTCTTCACACGTCGCGACGAAGCTAGCTATCGCCGAGTCTGATCCGGTGATACTTCTGGAGCGCATTGGGCTGGTGCATGCCGAACCATTGGTTTTCGCAACAGCACACATGCCGCTCGCGCTCTGCGAACCGATTCTGGATTTCGACATGAACGATCGCTCCTATTTGGAAGTGATGGAAGAACTCGGGTTTCACCTCCATCGATCAGTTCGAGCCATCGAGGTTCGCATTGCAAGCGCAAGCGTCGCCCATAGCTTGAGTATTCGGCCCGGAAGTCCGGTCTTAGTTTTCAGCGGTTCCACATGGCTCGAGGACGGACGCCCGATCGAGTATTCGGTCGATGTACATAGAGGCGACCGAAGCAGATTTGAAATCCAATCGTTTAGACGTCACGCCGACAATGACTTGGTCAGCGGTTTTAGTTACGCCGGCGGAGACCGAGAGCCAACACACGCCTCCCCGCTCGACGGTCGTGCGGACGGCAGCGTTGAAAGCGCTTGATCTCTTCAGGCTGAACGGTCGCCGAGCGGTCGTTGCCGGTGGCGCCGGAGGAATAGGCCGAGCGATCACGGAAGCTCTCCTTGAGTCCGGATGCGAGGCGGGGATTATCGGGAGATCCCCCGAGACGATTCGTGTCGCGGACGAGCTTGGCTGCATCGCTGTCCGAGCTGATCTGACAAGCTCTGTCGCGCTGCGGCACGCTTTCAACGATGTCGTTAGCGCTCTGGGTGGAGTCGACATTCTTGTCAATAGCCAGGGAGTCGCGAACGGCTCAATCGCCACTGCTCAAACGCTCGAGGACTGGAACCAGACTCTCGCTGTCAATCTCACATCGGTCTTCGAACTATGCCAATGCGCGGGACAGATCATGGTCGGCCAAGGTAAGGGGAAAATCATCAACATCGCGTCGAATCTTAGTTTTTCGGGAGGGTACGGCATCTCTGCGTACTCTGCGAGCAAGGGTGGTGTTGCACAATTCACACGAGCTATCTCAACGGAGTTTGCATCTCAAGGTGTCAATGTTAATGCCATTGCGCCCGGATATATTCGTACGAAACTTAATTCCAACTCATGGCGAGACCCAAGAGAGAGTTCCAAAGTGCTTTCTCGGATTCCTGCCGGCAGGTGGGGCGAGACCGACGATCTCAAAGGCGCTGCAGTTTTTCTGGCATCTCAGGCGTCCGACTTCGTTAACGGCATAATTCTCCCTGTCGATGGCGGCTGGCTCGCCGCCTGATTGAATGGGTCGAGCCGTTCGACGGTCGGGTACCATTTGTGATGCCTGATTAGTGTCGGGCTCTACCCGCCACGGGCTGCTAACACATTCTGGGACTCTCGCTTGGCTTGGCACACTTTGTGCACCGCTCGAGGATTGGTGCGTTTCGAATCCGTTCGCGCCATTGCAACTGTCCTGCGTGGCGGGGCTGACACGTGCACGCGGCTGAGTTGCGGAGCTACCATTCCAAACGCCGCATCTGCGCTGGTTCTGCGCCCACCACGGTCTCGCCTAACCGCGTGCCCACGGCCCATTGGGCGCGTACCCCGGTCATTCGCCAGGAGGGAAGACGAAATCGCGAGCTCAGGGCCGCGCCCCACGGGTCGTCTACGTCGGCCGGAATGACATGACCGACGAGCCTGAACGGTCGCCGAGTTGGTAGCGAACGAAATCTTCTGTTAGGCGGCTAGGATGAGAGCGCCGCGCAGGTGGCAGCGCCCTCATCCGCGTGACCGCTTGCGGCCGGCGCATTTCGATCGCGACAACCACGACTAACTAAGCGTGACTCGGCGCAGGTCAAGATGAACCGTCGAAGTCAACGGCAGTCCACGCACATTTCCCCTTCGGACGCGAGGTAGTTGCAGCCAGTAGCCGAAGATCGCCGGGACAGCATCGTTCTGAATCTGGGCTATCTCGCCAGCAAGCCGTAGCCTCGTGGTCTGGTTCAGCTCCCCGTCGTACTGGCCCGCCAACGCGGTGAATCGCCGGTTGCACCAATGAGCCGTGTTCCATGGCGACGTGCAGAGGTACGCGGTTAGGAGCAACTGGGTCGGCGTAGGACGGGAGTTCCACGGCGTCCCAACCATGATCTCCTGAAGCCACGGCTCGCTCTTGCCGGGGGTGCCGTAGAACTGCGCGCCTGGCAGGATGCGAAGCTTCATACGGATGCCTACAGGCTTCACCATTTGCTGGAGAAGCGTTGCGTACTGCGGCACCTCAACGTCGTCCTGCGCGGTGAGCGTTACGTTGAATCCGTTAGGCACCCCAGCCGCCCCGAGGAGCTGCTTTGCCTTGCGGTAGTCCTGTTTACGTTGCGGGACACCTACAGGCACGCCGTAGACAGGCGCAAACGCGTGATCGTTGCCGATATCGCCATGGCCTAGCAGGAGCCCCTTCACAAGCTTGTCGCGGGCAAGGCACAGGGCAACGGCTTGCCGCACGCGCTTGTCCTTAAAGGGTTTCTTGTCTACACGAAGGCTGATCGCTCGGTAACTCGCCGATCGCGCATAGGAGAAAACAAAGTTGGGGTTCGACAAGAGTGCTCTAGAGGCAACAAGCGGCGCCTGCGGCATCATGTCGAGATCGTTCGCCTGCATCGCGAGAACCTGCGCCGGAAGCGCGAGGTCGCGAATGGAGATTCCGTCAAGCAGTGGAAGCCCCGGCTGCCAGTAGTTCGGGTTCTTCGCAAGCGTGATGGACTGATTCGGAACGAATTCCTTCAGTATGAATGGCCCGGTTCCAACCGGCTTCTGCGCGAATGTTCCCGTGACGTAGCCGCGCGGCGGGATCCCCGATTCGGCAACGTAGTTCGAAACACGAAGGGGGAAGCTAGCGACCGGGCGGTCAAGGTGAAACACGACCGTGTAGGTGTCGACCTTTTCGATATTTCCGGGCGAGAGCACGCCGCTGAGCGCAGACTTAGCCGGAGACACGGAATCCGATGCAATCAGCCGATTCCACCAGGCCACTACGTCGTCGGCCGTGAATTGGGTTCCGTCGTGGAACCGTACGTTCTGGCGGAGATCGAACCGCCATGTCTTCGCGTTACCTATCGGACGCCACGCCTGTGCCAGAAGCGGTCTCGGCACGAGATCAGCGTTGGCCCAGACGAGCGGCTCCAGTACCTGTTGGAGCGCCGCGCCGGCAGAATCGCTTTGGACGATCGAGGGTTCAATCTGGGCCGTGGCGGCATCAAACGCGATTCTGAGGGTCCCGCCCGCACGCGCCACCCGGCCCGCGAGCGCCGCTTGGGGACCAATGGTCGCGGCGTCTGCACCTTCGGCAAGCAAGCCGCCGACTACTGTGAGTGAAACACCCGCCATGGCTGCCTGGCGGATGAGGTCGGCGCGGCTCAAACGGCCCTGCGTGTGCTCATCCAGGACGTAGTGGCCATACTCCCGCAGATCGAAGTCGTCAGACACGACGGGACTCCTTTCCAAACGCTGGTTGGGGCCAACCGAAGTCAAGAGTCTAACATCACTATAGTATTATGCAAGTATGTAGTAACATTACTGTGTCTGATCATCCTCGACGCTAGAGGACATCTGTGGGGCGCGCCGATCCAGTCCTGATCACCAGTGTGGACACGTGTGTCGCGAGCACGAGCTTTCGCAATCTCACCCTCGTCAAGGTTCAGACGAATTCAGGCATCACCGGGTGGGGAGACGCGACGCTCCCCATGCGCGAGCACGCAGTTGTGGCGCACGCGCAGTTCTTGAGCCACCTCCTTCGAAGCGAAGACGCACTCGCGCCATCAAGTATTTGGAGGCGCATCGTTGAAGAAGACTTCTTCATGCGTGACGACATCGTGGGTCGCACAGCCGTCTCAGGCATCATGGTTGCCTGTCTCGACATCGCCGCGCGTGCGCTAGACGTTCCTGCCTATCGGCTGCTCGGTGGGCCTATCCGAGAGCGGATCCCCGTCTATGGAAACGGCTGGTTCAAAGGTGACCTTACGCCTGAGGCACTCGCCGATTCGGCACGAGGAGCCGTTGAAAGCGGCTACCGAGCGCTGAAGTTTGATCCGTTCGGCTCGATTGCAACATTGGCAACGGAACGTGATCTCCGCGAATCGACCGAACGGGTCGGAGCCGTTCGTCAAGCAGTCGGGGACGAAATCGAGATATACGTCGACGCCCATGGCCGCTTCACGCAAGCGATCGCCCAACGCGTAGCCGAGTTGCTGGCGCCGTACCGGATTGGGTTTCTCGAAGAGCCCGTCGCACCGAACGACTATGCAGCGATGAAAAGACTTCGCGAATCGTCTCCCGTTCCTATTGCCGCAGGCGAGCGAACGATTGGTCGTGACGGATTCAAGCCGTTGATCGAGGGCGACTGCGTCGACATCATCCAGCCAGACATCGCGTGGAGCGGCGGCGTGCTTGAGGTGCAGCGCATCGCGAGTTGGGCCGAGACACACGGGATGATTGTTGCGCCCCACAACTTCGCGAGCCCCGTTGCCACCGCAGCGGGCTGCCATTTAGCCGCAAGCTTGCCGAACTTCATGCGGCAAGAGATGTTCGAGGACTTCGACGAGCCTTGGGTACACGAGGCATTTAAGGGACGGGTTACGGTCGTAGATGGCTTTGTCGAAGTCCCGGAAGGACCTGGCCTTGGCATCGAGCCAAACGAGGAGCTCTTGGCAGAGCACCCCCTCCAGCCAATCTTCCATAATCTCCGAGCCGAGGGCTGGGAGGACATGGACGGGGTAATCCGCACCACATGAAGAACCGCGAGGCTGTCCGCTGTCCCTAGATCATTGGCGGCCCAATTCCAACACTTCATTCCGTCCTCCAGCGGAGCACACGGGGCCAAGCTCCGACACAACCGACGACTCTCGTAAGTCACGACCTGTTTGCTCGCGTAAGCCCAATCACATCAACACGTAATCGATGTTACACAGTAGATTGCATCGGAGGGGGATGTTCTTGAGCATCGGCAAGTTTGTCTAGCGGGATATGGCATCGGATGAGATGTTCGCCTGGAGACTTGCGCCACGGAGGGTCCTCCTCCTCGCAAATGATCCCGATCTTTCGAGGGCACCGACTGTGAAAACGGCAGCCCCGCGACTGTTGTCCAGTATCTATTTGTACTCCCGGCAGCCGGATCCGTGGTCTTGGTGCGTAGCCCATCGTTGGCACGGCGGACAGAAGCGCCTCCGTGTACGGATGATGCGGAGGCGCGAAGACGTCCTGTGCGTCACCGAGCTCGATGAGCTGTCCGAGATACATAACGGCCACTCGATCCGCGAGATATCGCACAACCGCCAGATCGTGGGAGATGAACAGGTAGGAAACGCCGGTCTCGCTTGAAAGGCGGCCGAGCAGGTTGAGCACGCTCGCCTGCACAGAGACGTCTAGCGATGAAACAGCTTCGTCGCAGATCACCAGAGCCGGGGTGCCAGCGAACGCCCGGCCGATCGCGACACGTTGTTTGAGACCGCCTGAGAGAGCCGCGGACGTCACATCAAGGTGGCCCGAATCCAACTGCACCTCGGCAGCGAGTTCCTCCACACTGCGCTCGCCGGCGAGCTTCGCTATCGCGCGGGACAGAATCCGCCGAACCGAATGGCTGGGGTTGAGTGTCGAATCGGGGCTCTGAAAGACCATTTGCAGCGCTCTGAGCGTGTCTGTGTTTCGGCTTCTCACGCGGCGCTTAAGCTCGTGGCCATCTAGCTCGAGGTGTCCACTGTCGCGGTCTACAAGTCCGGCGATGCACCGCGCGAGTGTCGTCTTCCCACTACCTGACTCGCCCACCAATCCGAGAATCTCGCCACGGCCGACAATGAGCGAAACATTGTCGCAAGCTCGAACTCCCGCGTAGCTCTTGTGAAGATCTCTGACTTTCAAAAGTGGGCTCACCGACCCACTCGCGCCAGCAGATCCAGTGCCGCGGGCAAGTCGATCCGGCAGCTCGCCAGCAACGCGCAGCTGAGGGACGGGTGGAACCGCCTCATGGAAAAAGCATCGCGAGGATCGTTCAGAATCGACCGTCATCAGCTCCGGCTCCGAGTGACGACAATCGTCTCCGACGAGAAAGCATCTAGAAGCAAACGCGCAACCGCCGACATGCGCGCCAATCGCCGGTGGCGATCCCGGTATCGGCGCGAGAGCTAGAGTGCCACGATGAGTCCCCTCGCGTGGCACAGACCCGATCAGCCCGAACGTGTACGGGTGGCGCGGCGACTGAAACAGTTGGTTCACAGGGCCTTGCTCCACAATTCTCCCAGAGTACAAGACGCCTACGCGGTCGCACACGCGAGTGACAAGGGCCAGGTTGTGGCTGATTAGAACCAGCGAAATACCAAGTTCATGCCTGAGATCCGACACCAAGTCAAGCACCTCAGCCTCGACTGAGGCGTCTAGATTTGTCGTCGGCTCGTCAAGTATGAGTAGCTCCGGATTGCCAATCAAAGCCATGGCTATCACAACACGTTGTTGTTGACCACCTGACAGTTCGTGCGGATATCGCGCTGCAATTGCCGTCGGATTCGAAAAAGCCACTTGTCTAAGCGTCGCCATAGATCGACTCTTGGCTTCAGCTCGACCGACTCCGTGGCCGTGTTTTAGAATCTCGCCGAGCTGGGAGCCGATACGCATCATCGGGTTCAACGCTCGGGCGGGATCTTGGTACACCATCCCGAGACTGTCACTTCGGAGTCGGCGTAAATCCTTTTCCGGCAGTTCGTAGACATTCTGACCCGTCACATGAATCGCACCATGTTCAACCCGGCCGTTCGACGCGAGGTATCGCGCAATCGCAAGAGCAATCGTGGACTTTCCCGAGCCGGACTCTCCGACCAGTCCGTACGCTTCGCCGGCCCGTACCGCAAAACTCACGTTGGCGACGGTGGTCAGACGGACGCCGTTCCGATCGTAGCTCACGGTCAACTCGTCGACCTTGAGCACCTCAGTCATTCCGCAATCACTCCCTGCAACGCCTCGCCGACCAGACTAACCCCAATCAAAAGAGTGGCCAGCGCAGCGGCCGGAAACAAGACCGTCCACGGTGCTATCTGCAGATAGATGCTCTGCTGTGCGATTGTCAAGCCCCAATCCGGGGATGGTCTCTGCAAACCGAGACCAAGGAACGACAACGACGACGCCGCGAACACAGCGAATCCGAAGCGAATCGTCGCCTCGACGACAATTGGACCGGTGACGTTCGGCAGTATCTCCCGCAACATGATATAAAAACCGTTCTCTCCTCTCATCCGCGCGGCTTCGACGTATGCTCGCTCGCGCTCGGACAGCACCACCGACCGAACAGTGCGAGTGACATACGGAACGAAAAAACACGCAATCACCCCGATCAAATTGCGGATCGAGGGGCCGAGAAGGCCAAGCACAAGAACGGCAATGACAATTGTCGGAAGACTGATCAATGCGTCAATAAGGCGCATGACTACATCGTCAACGACACCGCGGTAGTACCCGGTAGCGATGCCCAGTACTGCGCCGCCGATGACACATGCCATTGTCACTGCACTTGCAACTGCAAGGACGGACCCTGCCCCAGCGAACACGCGAGAAAGCACGTCTCGCCCCACGTCATCGGTTCCGAAGGGATGACCGCTCGTCGGAGCCCGCAGAGTGTTCAACGGGTCAACCATGTTCGGGTCGTACGGAACAAAATATGACCAGAACACGGCTACACCAATCCAGGTGATCACGATGCCCGCGCCGATCCGAAATCCAATCGACCGCAACAGCCTCCTTACTGATATGGCTCTGCGAGATGAGCCTCCGAAAACTCGGCGACTATCGACTGTCTCGACCGAATCGCGTGCAACCGGCTTCTCTAGATCAGTCGTCATATCGACAATGTCGAGTCGCCTAGTCCACAACCCGGCGGATGCGGGGGTCGAGAATCGAATAGGTGAGATCCGCGCATAGGTTCGCTAGCAAGTACACGGTGGCCACCAAGAGAACCGCCGCTTCGAGTACGGGGACATCGTGACCAGTTGCCGACGTGAGAATTAGTCTTCCAATGCCTGGGTAACTAAACAATGTCTCGATGATGACCAATGATCCGACGAGCGCGCCGAGCTGCGCTCCGATGATCGTGACAATTGGCAGTAGAGCGTTTGGAACGGCATGTCTCAGAACGACCCGGCGGCGTGGCACGCCGGCCAACGCGACTGTTCGCACGTAGTCGGACGCCAGAGCGCGCGTCATTCCATCTCGTGTCATACGCATGAGATATGCAAAAAGCCCTAACGCGCCGACCAGAGCGGGTAAAAACAGTTCATGCCAAAGTTCGACCACACTCGTCTGGGAGGGTGCCGACGCCGAGGTCGGAAACAGGTGCATCTCAACGGCTAAAGGGAGAAGTAGAAATACGCCGCTCACGAACTCCGGCACAGCCACTAGTGATATACCGATTATCAAAAGCGTCCGATCCAACGGTCCATAGCGTCTGAGTGCCGCCAAGGCGCCAGCGCCAATCGACGTCGGAATCACCAAAAACAGGATGAAAGCGGCAAGTATGACCGAGTTCATGAAACGATCAAGTACTAACGACAACACTGTCTGTCGTGAGAGATATGATTTGCCCCAGTTTCCGATCAAGAACCTGCCCGTCCACGATAGATAACGCGAGATCATCGGTTGATCAACACCGAGTTGGTGATTTACTATCGCAACTTGCTCTCGTGTCGCATAGGGCCCAAGAATAGTCCGGCCCACGTCACCTGGCATGAGTTCGACTAAACCGAAGACTAAAACCGAAACGAGACACAGCGTCGCACCGGTTAGCACCAAGCGTCTGAGAAGAATACCGCGCATGCAATCAGAAAAAGTTCAGTACTATTGCTTTGAGACTGACATGATGGCGTCGATCTCAACGTCGAAGCCACTGAGATCGCTCTGGATGGTAGTGCGCGCTGGATACGGGGGTTCGAAGTGCGTGCGATATTCCTCGTTCATTTCGTGCCAATCCACCATGTTGCGGAGGTAGATCCCCACCCGAACGATGTCCGACATGGTTCCACCAGCCGCCGCTGCGACTGCGGCGAGATTCTGAAGAGTTTGCCTTGTTTGATCCGTAATCGACTTTCCAACGCGGTTTCCTTGTTTGTCGAACGGTCCTTGCCCCGACAAGAAGACCAAACTTGGTTCGATGCGAACCGCCTGAGACCACGGCCCAGCGACTGGTGGGGCTGAGTCTGACTCCACGGCTATTCTCAACGGAGATTCCTCCTATGTCGTTGCTTGTGCCGAACGCAGTCTATTCAGACCGTTTGGGCGGTCAGACCGCCGTCGGCGAGAAAGACTGCTCCGGTCACGTAGCTTGCATGGTCGCTGCATAGGAATGCAACGACGTTTGCGATCTCTCGAGGGGTGCCGATCCGGCCGAGCGGATGACGTGAGAGAACATCTTTCTCAAAGGCTTCGGATTCGTCCTGACTTGCGAGCCATGTCTTGACGGGCTCGGTGAGGACCCATCCAGGGCACACTGCGTTTACTCGTACGCCATCCCTCCCGAAGTCGAGCGCAAGACTCCGCGTCAAACCGAGCAGGCCGGCTTTGGCAACGGCGTACGGGAACATCCCTTTCACCGTCGCGAGACTGTGGATCGAAGCGATGTTCACGACTGCCCCTCGTGTCGTGGTGGCAGTGATAGCTGGGATCGCGTGCTTGGCGCACAGCCAGGCCGCCTTGAGGTCGAGCGCCATGAGACTGTCCCAGTCCGATTCCGTTGCCGTCCGAGCGTCTAAGTATGCGTTTCTTCCGGCATTGTTGACAAGCACATGTAGCCCACCGAACTCGGTCATAATTGAATCGACTGTGTTCTTGATCTGGATTTCCGAGGTGACGTCGCATTCACGAAACTGTGCGGGAACTAGCTCTTGATCGAGGGTCTCAAGTAGTTCTCGTCCGTGCGGCACGTCGATATCGATGAACACAACCGTCGCACCGTGCTCATGCAAGCATTCGACTATGGAGCGACCGATGCCGTTGCTCCCCCCCGTGACCAAAGCCACTTTCGTCCGCAGATCACCGATGGTCGATACATATCGGTCTCTGCTATTGACACCATTCAAACCAATCGGATCTTTCGAAGACCGGCGCGGATGCCTCGTCCGATAGCACGCGACTTCAGTGGAGGCTCAAAGCACACCATAGTTCTTATAAACCTCATCGATTGACATTCCTGCTGCCAGCTGCTCTCGTTCGCGGTTCTCGCGTTCGTACGTGCGCTCAACTCTCGCGAGTACTTCGTCTACTAGTTCAGCTGGGATAAGTTGAACGCCGTCACTGTCACCGAAGATGAAATCTCCGGAAGTAACTTTGACGTAGTGGGTTATATGCCCTGGGAGCAGTATCGGTGCACCTACGTCGGTGATGATGGAGGTAAAGAGAGCATTCGGACGTGTGCTGTAACAGTAGATTGGAAAATCGCGCATTTGTAAGATGTAGTGCGTGTCCCGGCAATTGCCGGCGATCAACATGCCACGACATCCCTGAGCATATGCGAGCTGGCAACTCATTTCGCCAAAGTGCGCTGCCTTCATGTCTGCGCCGCAGTCGAAGCAGAGAATGACCCCGTCCTCGGAGCTGGCCACTGCCTCCATCATCTTCTTCTGTGGATGGCCGCCTTGAGCCTCCCAGTATTGCTCTCGCTGTGCGATCCCTTCGGGATCCGTAGGTTCGATCGAGGACTGGAACTTAACGGTCAACGCGCGTCCGACTAGTTGCATGCCTTGCCGTAGGGGGGTAAAGCGCTCGCTGAAGAGCGTGTCCACGACACCGAGCTCTCGGAGCGCGTCTGCGACAGAGCCGCCATAACCCGCACGGCGGAAGCGCTCGATTCGTTCTGTGTCTGTGATGCTCTCGCCGGCACCATCGCGTCTAGCTGCTTTCGTTGAGACGCTCATGCGGATGGACCTACGTCGCCGTTGCCGGCGACCGCTCCGGCGGTTTCCAGATGTGGCCGTAGCGCGGGTCCTCGCAGCCACGGGGCACGATTGAGCCAGTGCGAGCTCCCATCTCCCGACGGGAGGGGCCCGTCGTCTAAGAAGCGCTGATGGCAACGTGCGAACGCTTTCTTATCGAGGGTCACTCCCAACCCTGGCCCGTCCGGGACGGGTAGGTAGCCATGCTCGGGCGAATGCGGCCCTTCCTCGATCACGTCGTCTGCCATGAACCGAAACAACGACTGGCTTGGCTCGGTGATGGACTCCACCACGGCACCAACCTGGAGATAGGCGCTGTTGCCGATGCCGGTTTCGCCGCTGTGAAACCAGAACCCGAACCCGAACATGTTTGCTGCCGCGACAAACTCAAGTGTCCGCCTGATCCCTCCTAGCTCTACGAAGTTCAGGACGAAGTTGTCAGGGACACCCATGGCGACCGCGCGCTTGAGGTCGGGGTTGTGTGTCGAAAACGACGCCTCCGTATAGCGGCGGAGCCGAACGAGTTCCTCGAATGTGTCGACTGGATCCTCGTAGTTTTCAACGTTGTAGGGCTCGAGTCGGCGGAGGGCCTCGCGAGCGGTAGCTACGGTCCATTGCCCGTTCGTGTCGAGGCGAATCGTGCGCTCGTCACCGATCGCCGATCGAATCTCCTTGACCATCTCAACGTCGATGCTCAGAGGCTGGGCACCCATCTTCCCCTCGAAGAAGGGCGCGTCATGCTCCTCCACCATCCGAGCGCAGTACTTCGCTACTTCGAGTGGGGTCGATTCCCCGCCGTGGCCGTCATGGGCAATCCGCATTGCGAAGTACTCGGTGAATGGGATGGCGTCGCGCACCTTGCCACCTAAGAGTTGGTACAGCGGGACGCCTTCCGCCCGCCCCCGAAGATCCCAGAGCGCAATCTCGATCCCGCCAAGTGCGCGCTTCAGGTCGGCGATATTCTCCCAAAGGTCGAACGAGTGTCGCGCGCCGAGACATCGCGTCTGCAACTCGTTCAATTCGAGTGCGTCGAGTCCGATAAGTCGCTCGCGCAAGCGCATCACGGTTGTGCTCACGTCTAGGGCGGCGCTTTCGCCGAGACCCGTGATGCCTTCGTCTGTGTCCACCTCGATGACGGTCTTGGTGATCGCGCCCAAGCGACCCATCGACGCCCGCAAGGGTGCGACAAACGGAATGTTCACGGGGGTAGCTCGGACGTCGGTGATGCGCACTGGCTCTCCTCCTAATGTAACAACAGGATCTCAAACATACATTAGTATCGGATCTCCATGGTACCGCACCATCAGCACTTCGTCACCTCGGCTGACTCATAGCGCCTCAGCCCCATCGAGCGTTCAAGAGAAAGGGCTTCCATGCTCACACGGCAACTAGGGATGACCGACCTCTCGATCACACCTGTCGGCATCGGTACCTGGGCCGTGGGGGGCGGCAATTGGCAGTTCGGGTGGGGGCCTCAGCACGACGACGATTCCATCGCCGCGATCCGCGGGGCGCTCGACTTCGGTGTCAACTGGATTGATACGGCCGCCGCGTACGGGTTTGGTCACGCCGAGCTGGTCGTGGCACGCGCTCTCAAGGGCCTGAAAGAGCGGCCATACGTTTTCACCAAAGGCTCGCTCGTGGAGGGCTCAAACCGGACCACAGCGCACAGCCTCAAGCGCGACTCCTTACGCGATGAG
>JACXTT010006465.1_pt1 | contig 16699 bp, 18 predicted proteins | sample 9270951 | NCBI WGS metagenome assembly JACXTT01 (sample SAMN15532306, study PRJNA645909) | rock metagenome | isolation source: weathered quartz diorite | place: Puerto Rico | collected 2017-06-21 | reverse complement strand
GGAGGTGCGGGGCGCGTCGCTACCCACACGCTCGGGACCAACCTCCTCGCTGCCATCACGCTGGAGGGGGTCCGTCAGCACGTTGATCAGCGTGATACTGCCGGAGACGTCCGGACCGATGAGCCCGACGAGATCGCCCTGCGCGACGACGAGGTCCACCGCGTCGTTGGCCACGATGCCCCCGAACCGCTTGACCAGCCCGACCCCCCGGACGAGCTCGGCGCCCTCGCTCACGCGGCGGAATCCTTCTGCGGGACGTCGCGGGCGGCGGCCACCGGGCCCACGCGCGTCTCCCCCAACCGCACGAACTGCAGCCACAGCGGGGTGAGGAGGCCGTTGCGGGCGAAGCGCATGGTGAGCAGCAGCAGGATCCCGAACAGCGGCAGCCGCCACTGGCCGTAGCCCCGCAGCACCTCCAGGAGCACCTCCACCACGAAGGCCCCGCCGACCGCCGTCGGCAGCCGCTCCATGCCGCCGATCACGGTCATGACCATCAGCTTGGCCATCTCGTCGAGGTCGCCGGCGCTCGGGGTCATGATGCCGATGTAGTGCGCGTAGAAGCCGCCCGCGAGCCCGGCGAAGCCGCTCGCGATGGCGAAGGCGAGAATGCGGAAGCGCGCCACCGCCACCCCCGAGGCCCCCGCCGCCTGCTCGTCCTCGCGGACGGCGCGCAGGAAGAGGCCCCAGCGCGACCGCACCAGGAGCCCCATGAGCAGCAGCGAGCCCGCGAGCAGCGCGAGGGCCGCGTAGAAGTAGGGCAGGCGCGTGGCGCTCTGGAACAGGGGCGCGGTGTGCAGGCCGGCCATGCCCGCGGTCACGTCGTCCTCGCTCGAGATCACGATGCGCACGATCTCCGAGAACCCGAGCGTGAAGATCGCGAGGTAGGGCCCGCTCATCCGCAGGCATACCCAGCCGATGGCCCCGCCGAGCGCGCAGCACACGAGGACGCCGGCGCCCATGCCCAGGAGCACCGGGAGGCCCAGCCACTTGACCAGCAACGCCGAGGTGTAGCCCCCGATCGACGCGAAGGCGGTGTGGCCCAGCGAGAACAGGCCCACGTAGCCCGCGAGCAGGGACCAGCTCGAGGCGAGGATCCCGTAGTACATCGCGATGATCGCGACGTGCAGCCAGTAGGCGTTGAGGCGGTCGGCGCCGGCGAGCGCGAGGGCGGCGACGATCAGCAGGACGTAGACCGGCAATCCTCGCACGGCAGGCTACTCCGTGCGCACGTGGCGGCGGCCGAAGAGCCCCTGCGGCCGGAAGATGAGGAAGACCATCAGCATCAGGACGCCGAAGGCGTTCGTGTAGGCGAACGCCCGCGTGGGATCCGGGAAGAAGGCGGTGAAGAGGTTCTCGGACTCGCCGAGCAGGATGCCCGCGATGATGCTGCCGCTCACCGACCCCATGCCGCCCAGGATCACGATGACGTAGGCGTGGATGTTCGGCAGGAGACCCATGTCGGGCGCCAGCGAGAAGATCGGCGCCATGAGGGCGCCCGCGGCGGCGGCCAGCGCGGCCCCGATGCCGAACGCGAACGAGTTGAAGCGCCGCGCGTTGATGCCCACGATCGCCGCGGAGTCCCGCGACTGGCTGACCGCGTCCAGGGCCTGGCCCCAGATCGTCCGCTTCATGAAGTAGAGCAGGGCCCCGATCAGCGCGATGCCGACCGCGGCCGCGACCAGGCGGTCGTTGGTCACGATCAGGTTACCCAGCCGCTGCACGCCCGGGATGAACGACGGGGGCTTCAGCGGAAAGGGTCCGAAGGCGATGACGGCGGAGTTCCGCAGGAAGAACGCGAGGCCGAACGTGACGATGAGCCCGTACTCGTCCTTGCGCTCGGTCGCGTCGCTGTACAGCGGGGTCAGCAGGAGGCGCTCGAGGACGATCGCCACCAGGAAGATCGCCCCCATCGCCACGCCCATCGCGGCCAGTGGGGGAAAGCCCAGGTACTCGATGACGTAGTACGCGCAGTAGCCCCCGAGCATGTAGAGGTCGCCGTGGGCGAAGTTGACGATCTTGAGGATGGAGAAGATCAGCGTGACGCCGACCGCGATCAGGGCATAGATCACGCCGATGACCGCCCCGTTCGCGGCCTGGACGAAGAGATAATCCCAGCTCATCGCGTGGTCCTGGTGAACGCGCTCTGGGGCGCGACGGGGGAGGCCGCGCGGCGCGCTCGACGCCCCCGCGTGACCTCCCCCGCGTGGCTCCTCCGGGAACGAGCCTTACGTGTTCAAGTGGTCGAGCGGCGACTCACTGGCCCGGCTTCAGGTACGTGTACTTGACGTCCGCGATGTCCCGGGGCCAGACGATGGGGGCGTCCTCGGCCTCCTGCCCGACCTTGCTGTACTGCACCAGCGCGACCGGCGCGCCCATGAACTGGTGATAGGCCCAGTCCGGCTGGCGACTGGTCGAGAAGGTGTAGCGCCCGCGTCCGAGCACGATGTCGGTCTTCTCGAGCGCGGCGATGAGCGCCTTGCCGTCCGTCGACTTCGCCCGGGCGATCGCGTCGACCAGCACCAGCATGGCGTCGTAGTTCTCGATCGCCTGCGGAGACGGCGTCTGGTTGTACTTCTGCTTGTAGGCCGCGACGAAGGCCTTGGTCTTGTCGTTCCACGCGGTCTTGGGCAGGCCCACGATCTCGGTGACCAGGTACTTGCCGGCCTCGCCCACGTTCTTCCAGAACGTCGGATCCACCGCGGGCCCGCCGGAATTTGCGATGCCCGTCTTGGCGGTCGGCGCGAAGCCGAGCGTGTGCGACTGGCTGATCATGGGATAGGCGCCGGCCTCGCTGTACGCGGTCATGAAGAAGTCGAAGGGCGGCTGGCGAGTCTTGAACCGCTCGATCTGCGCGGTGAACTCCGTGGAGTTCGGATCGGCCCCGACCACCTCGTACTTGACGCCGTGCTTGTCCAGCACCGGCAGCAGGACGTCGCGCGCGCTCTGCCCGCCGTCGGTCTTCTCGAAGAGGACCGCCACGTTCTTGAACCCGGCCGCCGCCATCCAGTCGCCGTACTTCGTCGCGATCAGCGCCTGGTTGGGCGCGACCCGGAACACCTCCGGATAACCCTTGGCGGTGATGCTGAGGGCCCACACGTCCACCGCGATGATCGGGATGCCCGCCTTGTGGGCCACCTCCATCTCCGCGAGGAAGACCGAGCTGTGGAACTCCCCGGTGATGGCCACCACCTTCTCCTGGGAGATCAGCCGCTCCGCCGCCGCGGTGCCTTCCTCGGGCTTGCCGCGCGTGTCGGCGAAGACCACCTGGATCTGCCGGCCGAGCACGCCGCCCTTGGCGTTGATCTCGTCGGCCGCGAGCTGGGCGGCCTGCTTCATGAGCGCGCCTTCCGCGTAGCCGCCCGGCGGCGACAGTGGACCGACCCAGCCCACCTTGATCGGATCCGCCGCCCGGGGCGTGCCCATGAACTGTGACGACGCGATGACGATCACGCCGATCAGCACGCCGAGTTTGGCCGCGACACGCCAGCGTCCCGTGATCCGCCCCGTGATCCGCATATCGGCCTCCGTTCTCTATCGAGTCTGCAAAGCGCCCGTCGATTCTCCCGCCCGAGACCGCGGCAACTATAGCACCTCGGTTATCGGGCAAACAGGGCCGGACTCACGGCCAGCGTTGGAGCCCGTCTCCACTTTGCGACATTGACGCGCCAGATCGCCCCCTCTAGGCGCCGCGCACGTCATGACGCTGGCCGCCCTGCACGCGCGCTTCCTCCCGCGCTGCCCGGTGGAGAAGCGCCTTCGCCCGATGACGATCAAGTCGTACCGCAGCGACTTCGGCCTGTTCCTGCAGTTCCTCCGCCGTCGCCGCTCTTCGACCCTCTCCCCCCCGGGGAGAGGGCAGGGTGAGGGGCGCTCGGTCGCCCGGTCCAGCAAGTGGTCGATGGTCTTCTCGTAGCGCGTTAGTCTGACTACCTCCTTCTCGTCCAGGAGCCCGGCCGCATCGATGGCCGCCTCGAGCTGTTGCTCCTCGAACTCCGCCAGCCTGATCCACAACGGGGTGAGCCGCTGCAGGTGCTTGTCGAGCGCCGTCCGCACCCGCTGCCCGTAGTCTTTCGTCCACCACATCCCGGTCTCCCCGTCCATGCGGTCGTCACGCTCGTGGGGCGGGTCCGGCGCGAAGTCCGCGGGGTGCTCCGTGATCAGCCACTCGAGATGGTGCCCTGGCGGCGGGCCGGAGCTCAGATCCGTCTTGAGGGCGCGCATCACGTCGAGAATGTGCTTGACCCGGGCGGCATGCTGCTCGAGCATCTCCACGATCCCCGGGCCGAGGCTGAGCTCCTCCTCAACGCGTTCTTTCCGCCGACGCTCGACCCGCCTCCGCATGCCCAGGGTCCGTTGCGCGATGGTCCCGACCTCGAAGCGGGCCGCGGCCTAGTTGGCCATCATGGTCAGGACCTTGGCCCCGCCCGGGGCCGACGGCCTCATCGAGAGCCCAGGCATAGGGAAGGAAGCGTTGCGTGAGATCACATGTGGACGCGGAATAGGGACTGGGCCGGCCCGAAACAGATGCTCACGAAAACCGCCCACGCGAGCAGTCGCTCGACAGTTGATGTCGTGCATGGCCGGCCAAGTGTAGCGTCCGGATGTGCCCCCGGCCGTGCGCGGTCGCGTGGCGAGGTCCCGGATCAGGCGTCGGGCATGCCGTTGGCCTTCCGGATCTTGGCGATCTGGCCGGCGTGGTCGTTCCAGTGGTAGTCGAACATCGCGCCCACGTACACCGGCAGCGCGATCTCGTCGGTACCCATGAACTGCTTGAACAGCGGGATTTTCGCCTTGCGTCCGAGATCGGGCTCGCCGAGGGATTCGAGATAGCCGAAGATGTCGCGGCGCTGGGCCTCGAGCCCTGCCCGTAGCTGAGCGAGCGTCATCTTCTGCCGCTCGGGCGTGACCGGGGCGTGCCCCGGCTTGAGCTCGATCACCGGCAGGTTGGAGGTCGTGAACCCCTTGAGCATGGTCACTGGCTTCCAATCCGGATCAGCGAGGAGATGGCAGAGCACCTGCCGTGTGGTCCACTCCCCTGGGGCGTCCGATTTGTCCAGGTACGCCTCCATGCCCTGGAGCTGCCTCGAGAGATTCGCTGCCGCCGCGTCGCTCTTCTTCTTTAGCTCGTTGACTGCCGCACTGGCCATTGGCTAGCTCCTCCTGGGTGCGAGCCGGAGTTTCATCCAAGATCTCGGCTCGCGGGCTGCGAATTGTTGTGGGCGGGACCTTCCGTGAAGCCGTCCCAACGGCGTTGGCCATCGGATCCCGATGGCGAGCCCCCGAACTCTACGGCCCCGGAGCGACCTGCAGGTCGGCCAAGTTGATGCGTTCCTGGAGTTTCGGGTTGTCGAGATCGACCTGGACCCGGAGCGCCCGAAGGCCCTGGACCCCCTGCAGCTCCCCGAGTTCGAGGGGTTCGACGGGGCCGGTCAGATAGCCGAGGCTCTGTAGGTATTCGATGTACGCCCGGTATTCCAGCGCTTCGCCGGGCTGGCTGTAGATGATGGCCACTTTCCCGGGCTGCGTCACGCGCTCGGCCGTGCCCTGGACAACCGCTTTGTCGATTCGCTTCTTGACGATCTCGTACCGGATGTCGTACGCGCCGTCGACGTCGAACCGCTTTTCGTCGAAGCGAAACCTGATCGAGAGCGGGGCGTGCTGGACGAGGATCAAGTGCGTCGTCTCGAGTGGGATCGGCAGGTGATCGCGGAGCTGATGGGCGCGGACCGCGATCCCGCACGTGACCATGAGCTGCCACAGGCGCAGGTTCTTCAAGCACAGCGGGTCAACGCGACCGTCCTCCAGCAGGCCGGCCCCGACGTACATCTGGTAGTCGACCCCATCGGTTTTCTGCTTCTCGAAGTAGTGCGGAAACATTCCCTGCGCCGCCTGCTCCTCGAGGTCCAGATACGACGAGATGCTTTCCGCGATACGTGTGACGCTCTCTTCGAACAACCGCCGCCGGTCATACACGGTGCCGAGCCGGACGTCGAGCCCGCTGCGATACGCCGCGATCCGGTCGCGGACAGCCGGGCCGAACGTGCCGAGATGATCCAACAGGCTCTCGACTTCGGCCCGCAAGAAGGCCACAATCCCGATCTCGTCGCTCGAGTTGAGACTGCGTTCGATCTGGGCGGTGCGTCTGTCGATCCGGTATCCGAGCTCGTCCAGGGCGGGCAAGGATTGCGCGTTGCTCGCGGTCTGGATCACGGCCTTCGCGAGGCGGAGCTGGGTGAGCAGATCGGCCTGAATGGCGTGCCCGCGCTGCGTCGACGACCCGCGGATGTCCGCGAGCCCGTAGAGCGGGTACACGCCCTCGAAGACGATCGGCTCCAGCTCGGTGATCGGGGCCGCGGTCCCCCGGTGCCGCTCGAAGCTGTTGAGCACGGCTCTCCGGAAGCGCCACTCGACCGTGGGGTGGATCGCGGTGCACTGCTCGTTGATGACGGTCTGGATACGGCTGTTCAACTCCTCCACGCTCCGCTGGACCGCCATGGAGAACAGCGGCAGCACTTCCTGAAGCTTGGGGAGGTGGGTCGCGTTCAGATCCCCGACGTGGGCTGAGACCAGCTCCAGGGTGCCGATCACCTTGTCCTGGTAGTGGAGGGGCGCGCAGATGAAGTTCCGGATCCCATTCCGGATCAGCTCCTCCTCGATCGGGGTCCGGTCGGGCCACGCCTGAAGGTCGTCGATGACGAGCGGCCGATCCTGGACGACCGCCCGCTCGTAGAGGGACCCAGCGAACTCGGACGTCATGTGGTGGGCGGAGTCAGCGAAGATACACGCCTGCTCGTGGCGCGACGCGTCGTTCAGGACAAGCACGCGGTCTCCTTCCACGGCCGCGAGGCCGAGGCCCAGATCGGGCCTCCGGAAGAACGTCCGGAGCTTGGCCTGCAGCCCCTGGAAGTGGGTGTTCGACACAATCGAGTCTTTGTCGATGAGGTCGCGCTTGAGCGCAGAGAGGACCTCCTGGTCCGTGACGTCCACGGCCTTCACGATCATGAAGCCGCGCAGGACGAACCGTTCGGGCGGCAGGAGCTCCCGGAGACGCTCACCGTCCAGGAGGCCACTCTGCAGCCGTTGCCGCACCGCATCCGAGAGCGGTGGCTTGGGCCCGACGAGTTCCACGTCCACAAAGCGCCAGTCGAACTGCAGTCTGAAGTGCTGATCCAGTCCCGTCGCGGGATCGGCGGTCGTGAAGATGACAGGGACGTCGCCCCCGAGGTCGATGCCGTACGTCCGCTCAAGAATCAGCTCGTAGGCGAGCCGGAGCCGCGCGGCCGCCAGCGTGTCCTCCACGCTGTGCTCTTGCAGGAAGTTCGCCCGGCCCTTGAGCGTTCCATCCGCGTTCATGAGCGAGCGCCGGAAGGGGGGCGTCGCGTAGACGGCGCGCAACTGGAAGGGGAACAAGGCCGCGCCGTACTCTTGCTCCCAGAAAGCCGGGGGGAACAGCGCGGTCATCATCAGGTCAACGAACGCGTGATGTTTCTCGATGATCGACAGGTCGTCGATCACCTCCGCCAACTCGGGCGCGTCGCGCGCCTTCTCGCGCACGATCCCCGGTATTGGGCCGCGGCCGAACTCATGGTAGGCGGAGAGCTGGGTCCAGAAGGTGATCAACGGGGCAAGGCTGAGCTCGCACCTGAAAGGGAACGGTGCAGGATCCGTACCGGGCGCCACCCGAGCGGCGGCCGATCCGGACATGAGGCTGCCCACCGTCGCCATGCAGGGATTCTACCAGCCTCGTCGATCGACTGCAGGTGCCTAGGCCAGCCGGGGCAAGGCACTGGGCGGACGAGAAGGCTCCCGTTGCGATTCAAAATCAGGACCCAGGTCCAACCAGAGCGAGGATCACCGGGTAGTCTGTCAGGCCCTCCATGCGCTCGGCGGGCAGAATTTACCTCGAGCCCTCTCAGCCGCCGGAGGCACCCCTGGGTCTGGGAGCTCCCCGATCACCGCACCCTGATGACGCCCCAGACGGTGGGCGCCACGGCACAGCCTGAGACGCAGAGGGCGACGACACTCGTGAGCACGAGCGTAGGGCTGAGACGATGGAGTCGTACGGTTCGTGACATGGTGTTAGTCCTCCTGCCGGTGGGACGTAACTGCGTCTGAGGCGTTTACCCTCTGGCCCGCGAGGCAACGGTGCGCTGTGCTGCCCCCGGTCGGCAACTGGGCCACCGTGCGCTGGGTCGGGCCGGCCATAGCGGCCTGACGCGGGACTGCTGGGCGCGACGCTCAGTGGCATCCGCAGGGAGACGTGAGCGGCGGTTCAACCACACCGCGAGACTGTACGCCGCACCACCACAGCTCGGGCACGCGGCATCGCGCGCGCGATCAAACACCGTGCTGCACTCCACTTCGAGACAGAGCATGGCGGAGCCGAGATCAACTCGAAACCCATGATCATGTGTCATCGCACTCTCCCGGAACACGTGGTGCGCTGCATCCTGTTAGATAGACTGATGCGCTGTTTTCGGCATTTACTCCCCTGGGGAGCAATCCAGTGTGCGGCGAGGAAGATCGACGACCGACTGGCGACGTCGGCCCAGATGCACATCGGGCTACGCGACGAGTTGCCGTGCTGCGGCCGATTTGACGGCCTCTGGGCGCTGTGGTCGCGCAAACGGGGACGGTTGCCCACAGGTCTCCCGAATCATGAGTCGGAACTCGGGAGCCGCGAACGGTTTGGCGATGACCCGTGTTCCCGGCGTGAGGATACCTGCGGTGATTAGCACCTCCGGGGCCACGGCCGACATCAGCAGGACGTTCACGTCAGGCCGACGGAGGTGAATGCGGTCGGCCAAAGCGGCACCAGTCATATCCGCCATGACGACATCGGCCAGCAGGAGGTGGATCGGGCCGGGGTGTTGCTCGGCCGCCTCCAGGGCATCCGACGGATCGCGAGCCGTGAGCACACGATACCCACCCTGTTCCAGCAGCTGACGAATCCCTGTGCGAACCGCGGGATCGTCGTCGACGACGAGAATCGTCTCCATCACGGCACCTGTTGTGGGGCGACGTCACGGAGCACCGTGCGGCCCGTCATTCCGTCACGCCGCCGCGGCCAGTCGCGCCAGCTCATCCTCCGGCAGTAAGACCTCGAGGATGGAATAGCGGCCGTGGCGATTGAGCTGCGTGACCGCGGTCTGGATCTCGCGCCAGTCCACCTGCAGCGGCCCCGCCAGGAAGTATTCCAGCTCGCGGCGGTTGACGAGGCGCCGCGGCCGGTCCGTGCACGGCACGCCCAGCGGCGCGCAGGTGACGGAGTAGCTCAGGTCCTTGTGCTGCGTAATGTGTGCCCACCCCTTGATGTCCATGGCTGCGATCTCCTCTCCCTCCCACGAGGGCTGTCTGTGATGGCTGCTCTCCCCAGGCAGACGTCGAGGACCTCTCACGTGTTTACGTGCCCGAGTGGGACCGGGCTTCGCACACTGGGCGCTCGATTGGCCTCTCGCACAGACCGAGGTGGGGGTGACCGATCCATCCATCCTGAAGAAGCGGTGCGCGCGGCGCACCGGCTGGTGCCAGCCGGACGCGACCGCGAACTCAATCGCTACGGGCGCCGATGTCCACCGCCGCGTTGACGGAACATCTCCCGGGCCCGTTGGCGTTCGTGGGGGGGCATGGTCCGCCAGCGCTCCCAATTGCGCTCGACCCGCTGCCGGTCTTCAGGGCTCAGCGCCTGGTAGCGCTGGAAGTTTTGTATGACGCGTGCGCGCTCATCCGGTGGCATCTGGCGCAGCCGCTGGAGGTTCTGGTGCACACGCTGGCGTTCCTCGGATGAGAGGCTCTTCCAGTGGCGGTAATTCTCCACGGCCCGCTGCTGCTGCTCCGGCGTGAGACGGCGCCAGTGCTCCAGGTTCCGCTCGGCGATCGCGCGGTCCTCGGGTGACAGTCGATCGAGCCCCTGGATCTGAGCGCGCGACCCCGGAGGCGACGCTGGGGTGGTCTGTGCGGCCGCCGGCGCCGTGGCCAGCAGTCCCAAGACCAAGGCGGCCAGGATCAGCCGACGCACGTCACTTCACCCCCGACGAGGGGGCTGGAGCCGGCTGCGTTGGCGCGGGCGTGGGCTGGGCCTCGAGCAGGCGCAGCCGCTCGAACAAGCTGAGGCGCTTGGCGACCTCGTGATCGCGGGCATAGTCGGGGTTGCTGAGGACGTCCAGGTCCCTCAGCATCTCCGCATCCACGACCTCGGAGCGACCACCGCTGCCCGGCGCCGGCCCGGAATCCGCCGCGACCGCTGGTCCCGGCGCGCCCACGAGCGCCGTGAGCAGAAGGCCAGCCGACCAGGGCGGTGGCCTCCGCACGGATCAACTCTTGCCCTGCCATGGCAGCTCGTCCAGGTCTCGGATCACCGTGAAGTCCTCGAGGAGATCGAGCCGCTGGACCACGTCGAGCTGGGCGATCAGGTCGAGCCGACTGGCCAGCACGGCATGGTCAAAGTCGAGGGGATCCAGGGTGCCTCGCTCGCGAGGAAGCCCCGGTAGCCCCGCATAGACCAGGACCGCCAGCAGCCCCGCGGCCACGAGGGCCGGGGCGGGGCGGATAAACTCGGCCCAGACGGTCCTGCGCCGCGCGCGGCGGCGCTCGAGCTTCTCGCGCAGCTCAGCGCGGTACGCCCCCCAGTGAATGGGCGGGGCTGGCGGCAGGGGGCGCGCAAGCTCCGCGAGGATCCGCTGGTAGCCGTCGAGCGCGGCGCGGCACTGCGGGCAGCCCGCCACGTGGTCCTCCACGCGGGCACGCTCGCCCGCGTGTACGTCCCCACGAGCGTAGGCGATCAGCATTTCTTCGGAATGGCCGTCGCTCATCTCTCTTCCCATGGCTCGCGTGATCCTTCGCTTCCCCCAATGCCCGGGCGTCATGGCCCCCGTTTGAGCGGCAGCTGGGGAGCGGCCGGATCGGCCGCTCCCCACCGCGCCTTGCTGCTACTGCCCGCGTCCGGCCCTCACATCCCGGTGGAGGTCCCGACGATCCTGGCGGACATCCCGCCGGTCGGCCCGCCGGTCCTGACGGTCCGCGTGGAGAGCTCGCACGTCGTGCCGACGATCCTGCTTGTCCGCGTGCAAATCGCGCGTATCCCTGCGGCGGTCCCTCACGTCGTTGCCGAGGTCGCGCCGATCGGCCCGCAGGTCCCGCTTGTCGGCGTTGATCGCGCTCTGGTTCCCGGACTTCTCCGCGTTCAGCAGGTTCTGCCGGTCCGTCGTGATATCTCTCCGATCCTGCCGGATGTCCCGCGTGTCCTTGGCGATGTCCCGCCGATCCTGCCGGATGTCTCGGGTATCGCTGGAGATGTCCCGCCGATCGGACCGGATGTCCCGGGTGTCCTGGCGGACGTCCCGTCGATCCTGGCGGAGATCCCGCACGTCCTGGCCCACGTCCTGCGCGCTGGCCGTGAGCGTAAAGAGGGCGACGCCGGCGCAGATCCCGCCGCCCCACAGCGTGCCGACCGTCCATCGTGAGAGCCTCTTCATTGGTGTCCTCCTGTTGGTTGCTGGTCCGCTCCTGGAGCGGCGCCACCTGTCTCACCACGTACGACGGACTCCCAGCCCAGTGCGCTTACACGCCGGGCACAAGGGTCCGCCCCGATCGTTGCCATCGCTGCCGGGTTGACGGTAGGTGTCAGGGCTCGGGTGGGCCCGTGACACTTTCTGCAGGTTTCCCCGAGCGAGTCCCGCGGCAAGTGATTGTCGGAACGAGCCTTCGTTACGGGCGCAGGCCTTGCAGGGATCTGGTGCGCTCAAGCGATCACGGGCTTAAATCTCAGCAGGTATCACAAGGGGGATCCCACGATGAGGAAGGCGATCGTGACCGCGGTGCTCATTGGGCTGGGTACGATGCTGGGTGCGGGCAGCGCGGCGTGGACGCAAGAACGGCATCCGGAGATTCGCGCGGCCATGCACGCGCTGGCGAATGCCGAGCGCCACCTCGCCGAGGGCGCGCATGACTTCGGGGGTCACCGCGTGAAGGCGATGCAGTTCGTCAAACAGGCGGAGGCGGAACTGCAGGAGGCCCTGGCCTACGACCGGGCGCACGACCCGATCAAGCCGACGCCCACGGCCGCGCCGACGAAGTAGGCGAACGCGAGTTCAGAGCTCGACAACTGAGGAGAATGCCAATCATGACCACATCTATCGCGAGGCGCGCCCTGGTGGTCTGCAGTGTGGCGCTCGTCCTGCTCGTGGTCAGCGCTGCCCCGAGCCACGCGTGGTGGCGAGCCGGCGTCTACGTAAGTCCGCCCGTGTTCGTCGGCCCCGGCGTGATCGTGGGCCCACCGGTGTATCCGGTGCCGTACTATGCCCCGGCACCGGTCGTGGTTCAATCGGCCCCGCCCGTCTACGAGCAGCAGCCACCCCAACCGTATTGGTACTACTGCCAGAATCCCGGTGGCTATTACCCGTACGTCCAGCAATGTCCCAACGGATGGCTTCAGGTCGTTCCGAATGCCCGCCCCGCCCAGTGAGGCAGGAGAAGACCGACCCAGGTCCCTGAGACGCCTCACACCCTGCTCGTCGGCGTCCTCGGCACTGATCGGTACTACCGCGGCGATCGTCTGCCAGCCGTCGATCCTGCGCAACTTGATCCGCCCGCTCGCCACGAGGCCGAGAAGGAGCGGGACCACGGGGAACGGGTGCCCGAGCCGCCTCGACTCGAGACCCGGTCACTTCGGCACGCGGGTCTCCACTTCGGCGGGGCGGCGGCCCGTCCGCACGGCCTTCTTGAACGCCGTGTAGTCGACGTCATTCTGGTCGGCATAGGCGATGGGGAAGTCTGCCACGGCGTGGTCGAAGCGATCGCTTGTGCCGAGGTACCCGCTGATACGCGCCGCATCCCCGGAGCGCGCATGCGCCCGTGCCAGCGCCCAGGCACAGAACCCGCCGCACTCCGCGCGGTCTGCCCGGGACATCAGATCGAGATGGACCGCCCCTTTCATGTCCAGAAGCTGCCGCATGTATCCTGTGCTCCGGCGCCCGTCCTTGACCCCCGTTCGGTCCGTGCCCTACCATCGCGCCGATGGGGCCTCCGAGCGTGGATATCCTGACAACGGCCGTCGCCCCCATCGTCATGGTCTCGGCTGCTGGCTTGCTGTTCAACGGGGTGCAAACCAAGAACCTCCATCTCTCCGACCGCATCCGAGGGTTGATGCGTGAGGTGCGGAACTCGGAGACCACCCCGGATCGCCGGGAGCAGGTGCTCGCGCAGCTCGTCTATTTCGACCGGCGGATGCGTCTCAGTCAACATGCCCTGGAACTGATTTACCTCGCGATTCTCTGCTTTGTCGTGACCTCGCTGCTCTTGACCACGGTGTTGTGGGCCAGTCGACCGGTGTGGCCCGTCGTGATCGCCGCCGTGTTCGTGGCCGGTGTCGCGGTCTTGATCGGCGCGCTCGTTCTCGAGTTTGTCGAGATGTGGTTGTCACTCCAGACCATCAAGATCGAGATGACCGGAACTCCCCAGAGACGAGTTCGGGGCAACGAACCCCCGAGCCGAGACAGCGGACATCGATAGCCGGACGGATCCAATCGGGGATTGTGGCGGTGACATCTCCGAATACGTCGGCGACGAGATGGTAGTGACGTGGACACCGGCCGAGGGCCGCAGGGACCCGTCCTCTAACCTGCTTCTTTGCGATTGTGGCAGCGCTGGAGCAAGCGGTGCTGGAGTTTGAGCGCGAGTTTGGATCGGGTGGGCTCCTCGAGCGGCATCCCAAGGCTTATCGCAGCGCGTCTCGAAGACTGAACCCTCAGAAAGGTCACCGTGCCTGATGGCAGTGCCGGCATGGCCAAGCGCACGCGAGGCACCGCATCCGTGGCTTGGCACGACCACGCACACGGGCTGTCTTCGTGACGGCGAATTGAATCAGGTGAACGCTCGCGATCACCTGCCCCCATGCGCGCAGGGCGAGCACTGGGCCCGGTGGATCGTGGCGCACCGCCGAAGTCATAGACCAGCGCATTCTGTTGTCCTTCGAGCGCACGCCGCGACTAGTGCGCGGCGGCTTCCCCGTCCCGCCGGTTCACGAGGATGTGCGGCAGGAACGGGATCACCAGCAGCACCACCGCTGTGGTCCCAGCGTTCAGCCACACGAGGCTGAAGAAGCTGACCTGGTACTGATCGATCAGCATGGAGCCGACGATATCCGACAGCGCGAGCGCGCCGTTGCGCACGCTCATCATGACCGCGAAGCCCAGGCTCTCGCTGCCACGCGGGGTTGCGCGGGCCGCCAGGTCCATCAGGGGCACCTCCGCCAGTGTCCCGAAGAGGCCCGCGCCCCCCTCGATAAACAGCGCAGCCGTGGTGGACCGATAGAAGAGGTAGAACAGCGTGCTGATGGCACTGCAGACGATCCCCACGACGAGCAGCGGACGCAGCGACAGGCGCCGGCACAGGAGACCGTACACGACCGCGCCCAGCAGCCCCAGGACGCCGTTGATGAAGCCCAGGTTGCCGATGAATTGCTGGGAGAACTGGAGCGTGTCCGTCTGGTAGTAGTAGAGGGGAGTGCCGAAGCCCGGCGAGATGTACACGAGAAACAGCAGCCCCGCCGCGCTCCAGAGCGTGCCGGACCGCAGGAGGGTCTTGATGTGGGCCCAGGCGTTGGTCCAGACTTCCGAGCGGCGCTCGGCGGTGGGCGATTCATGCAGCAACAGGCCCGCCACCGGCACCACCGAGAAAGCGATGGCGCCGCAAACGGCCGTGGAGAGCCAGAACGACCGGGCAGCCAGGAATCCCCCTAAGGGCCCACCCAGCAGGAGACACACGTTCATCACGAAGTAGCGCGCCGACGTCAGGCGGCCCGTCGCTCCGTAGCGCTGGCCCGCCTCGACCAACAGGCCGCCCACGACGGTACTTCCCATGACAAGCATGGCGTTCATCGCCACGACCGCCCCCAGCAGGCTACCGTAGGAACGAGGCACCACGGCCACGAGCAGCCACAAGACCGCTGCGGTGGCGGCGCTGAAGAGCAGGTAGTGGCGCCGCCGAGTCCCGAAGAGGGGGACGCTATCACTGAGGATGCCGGCCAGCGGCTTGAAGTACCAGGCGAGGGCAGCCACGGCGAAGAAGAAAGCCATGCCCTCGGCTGCCACATGCAGGTCAGTCTTCAGGAGATTCTGCAGCGGCAGCTTGATGACGGCTGGCTGCGCGAGCGTGGTGGCGAACACCCCGGCTCCGATTAGGAAGGCCGAGCGGACCAGATCAGCGTGCGGCCCGACCTTCACGTTTCGATCGGGCAAGCCGGCGACACCCTCCGGAGGGAGGGCCCCGGGGGCGGCGACTTCCTCACCGGAGTGACCCATACCGGCCCGTGTCTCCTCCCGCACCGCCAGGCTTTTCCGGTCGCCTTCCGCTTCCACGCTCGCCCCGGAGGGGTGGGTATTGATACTTTTGCGAGACCTTAGCAAAGCTGTGGTTCTGACTCAAACGCGGGTGTCAGGCCGTGACCTCGAACCGGAACGCGAGCGATCTAGCGACCTTCGGATCCCCGGTTCAAGGGGGTCCGTCTCCTCATCCCCTCTACCTCACACAGGGTGATCAACTCGTCTGTGACGGCCGGCGGAAGATCCACCGTCCCAAATGCGGTCGATCTGGCCCTGTTCGATTAGCGGGGCGCCACCGACTGGCCGCCGGCCGGTGGTCCCGAGTGCGGCGATTCGGCCGGGGATGGACCCGAGCTCACCGGCAGGCGCGGCTAATTGGCGCTTGACCGCCGACGGAACATGGTCTATTTGTTACATATTCCGGTCGAGAATTGTAGAATTATGGGAGCGCTCAATGAGTCAGGCACTTAAGGCCCCGATTGGCATCCTGGACGAGCATCCCGAGTGGTCGGCTCGACTCACAGCCGAGCTGACCCAGCAGGGACTCCCGTGGGAGAAGATCGACCACTCGAGCCACGGCTTCGATCCGCGAGACCACCAGCCCGCCTACTCGGTCATCGTCAATCGCACCAGCCCCTCGTCCCACACCCGCGGCCACAAAGCCGTGCTCTTCTATGCGGAGGCGCTGCTCGCCCACGCCGAGTCGCTCGGCATCCCGGTGATCAACCCCGTGACGGCCTACCGCTTCGAGAAGTCCAAGGCGTTGCAGCTCGGGCTCTTCGAGCGGCTGGGCGTGCGCTACCCGCGCGCGCTCGTCGTGAACCACCCGGACCAGGTGCTCAAGGCGCTAGACCGCGTGCGCTTCCCGCTCGTGGTCAAGCCCAACGTCGGGGGCTCCGGAGCGGGCATCGTCCGATTCATCACCCGCGAAGACCTCATGCAGCGTCTCGACACGCTCGACTTCGGCCCCGACGGGACCGCGCTCGTGCAGGAGTACATCGAATCGGAGGAGGACGCGATCGTCCGGGTCGAGGTGCTGGACGGCCAGTACCTCTACGCCATCCGGATCGTCCGGCAGGCGGACGCGGGCTTCAACCTCTGTCCGGCCGACATTTGCCAGGCGCCGCCGGCGCTGCCATCGGCCCTCGCCGCCTGCCCGGTCGAGGCGAAACCGGGGCTCAGCGTGACCCGTGTCGACGCGCCCCAAGAAGCCATCGACACCGTGATCCGTCTCACGCGGGCCGCCTCCATCGACGTGGGGGGCGTGGAGTACCTGGTCTCCAAGGCCGACGGGAACATCTACTACTACGACGTCAACGCCACCTCGAACTTCGTCGCCAACGCTCCCGAAGTGGTGGGCTTCGACCCGACCGCGCGCT